>OISB01000026.1_pt1 | contig 54984 bp, 54 predicted proteins | sample 1586381 | NCBI WGS metagenome assembly OISB01 (sample SAMN02675044, study PRJEB24791) | human gut metagenome, SKBSTL002 | isolation source: stool | host: Homo sapiens | place: USA
GGTTCTGCCATTCCTGGGCAGCCTGATTGACTTTGTTGGTAATGATGGAAATGGCCGATGTAGAGAGCTCTATTTCATAAATCTCACGCATCTCTTCCTCTATGTCAGAAACGCTCATTCCTTTGGCGTATAGGGAGATAACGAGCTTTTCTATAGAAAGTCCACGACTTTCATGTTTGGGCACTGCTATCGGCTCAAACTGGCCGTTACGGTCACGTGGAATAGAAATGACAGACTCTCCATGTTCGGTCTGGATTTTCTTCGGATAACTGCCATTCCGTGAGTTGCCGGTATTGTTCCCTGTCACAGAATTCTTTTCATAGCCCAAATGGGCGTCCATTTCGCCTTCAAGCATCTTCTCCAGCACCTGGGCATGCAACTGTTTCAGAAACTTGCTCACATCCGCTTCTGTCTTGAACTGGCTAAGGAACTCCTTGCTTAACACCTCATCAGGCACTACTTGATTCTTTTCTTTCATAATCTTCTTCATTTTGCAAATCTATAAAATAAAAAATACGAGACTCAAACTTGAATCCCGTATTTTCCATTTACACAAAATATTTTATAGTGCCTTTAGAAATTTATAAATCTCATTTTGGACAATTATTTTAAAGAATAAATGTTGATATTATTTGACGTAAGTTCGAAATAAAATCAAAAAAAAGTTGTTGGTCATTGATAAAATTTATGTCAATGGCGGGTATCTTCTCAAAAAGCAGTATGTTGCAATAGCCGACAAAGAGTTAGCTATAAAGTTATTGAATGAACGATGTCTGGAGTGTTCTATCTGTGCAATGTTCTTCAGTGCGTCATTTACCGTTTCAATCAAGACTCTTTTGCTTAGCAGAATCTTGTCGGCAATACTCATTCAGTGAATTCTTCATATTGTTTTTAACTTTAGTGACAAGGTGTATACCATTAAGGAAAAGATTCCCAAATAAAGCCTGACCGATATATCCCTTGTCTGTATATAGTTTTCCTTTGATGTTCTCCAGAAACTGACCTTGCTTTAACGATTCCCCGTCATCCACGTTTCCAGGGTGAACATAAAATTGAGAATCTCATCTTTGTCATTGATTTTCAGATGTAGCTTGAATCCGAAGAACCATCCCATAAAACATTTTCCACGCTCGGCAATCCCTTCAAATTGCTTGTGAATAAGGATTCTTTGGTTATGGCATGCATGTAAGGGAGTGGAGTTGACAAAACTAATGCCGGTACAGATTTCCAGTAGTACTTTTTGGGTGAAGATAGTCGGGGAAGCAGTACTTCCTTTTATAGCTATACAAAACTGTTATAGGAAACTTGGTGCTGAAAAAGGTATTTCAGATATTTACAGACATACTCCTTGTAGTAATGTTTGAGGACGCGGAAACCACCGGAGTGAAACAAGATAAGAATAACCATAATTTCAGCATCACTTATATGGTTGGGGTTGTTGCGATACCTGTCTTCTTATCATCAATCATATATTTTTCCTGTTGCAATGTAAATTCCTTGTAAAAATTATCGGCTATACAAGCTCTCTGTAACTTTAGATTTTGAAAACATAGCGGTTATCGTTTAAATGTTATAATTATGCACTATAAATTAAATGGTTTTATTGCTATGTTTCTAATTGTTAGTAAAATATATTTGTTTTATTTCGAACTCACATTAATTATAAAAATATAGTTATTTCTAGAATTATTATTGGATCTATCAACTACTAATAGTAAGCCTCCAATAAAGTACACACACATTGCAGATTCATAAAACGACAAATTCTTCTTGTCAATAAGTCTGGAAAGAGTTTGCTATTCTATTAGACTTCAATTGGATTTTCGTTAAACTTCTTTGACATCCAGACATCCGGAAGTAGTTCCCTAGTGTTTTGCCGAAGTCTTTTTCCTGATGGCATGGAAGCCAGACTTGTTGTCTTTCATAAACAGATAGGAACTCTTCTTTATTCATTATCTGCTTTATGGTCTTTTTTCGTTAAAATATCAGGAAAAATAGATGGCTTTAAATTTGTACTTTATCAGATGACTACGAAATAAGAATATTTATAAATTTTATTTGTTTGATGTTTTGTGTTTTTATTGAAAAGAAAATGCAAATGTTATATTTTTTTTGCTAATTTTTTATTTATCATAAAATAATATATTATATTTGTGGTGATTTCCTTTTATATACTAGTGGTATGTCTATGCATTCTTCTAAAAATAAGAAGTCTAATAACGAAGAATAAGTATGACTGGTTTATTTTAGTATAGATAAGAATTTTTGGGATAGATATTTGTAACTGCTTGATTATTAGTGTTTAAGATGATCTTGCAGGATTGGGTATATCTGCTTAAATTAAAAATACATCAATGAACGATGATGAAAAGACGCAATGGTTTGTTATGCGTGATTTAAAAAGACGCAATGCCAAATTGCCAGCGTACAAACTACTTGCTAATAAGGGAATAAAAGTATTTGTTCCTATGACGTGGCAAACCATAAAGCGAAGAGGGATTGTTATTCGTGAAGAAATTCCTGTGATACAAGATTTACTTTTTGTTTATGCTTCGCGTTTACATCTTGATCCTATTGTAGAAAAAATACCGACTTTGCAATATCGTTGGTTACGGAATACTTTTCGAAAACCGATGACTGTACCAGATCTTGAAATGGAAAAATTCATATTTGCAGTTAGTTCCTCAAAATCTCCCCAATATTATTTACCTGAAGAGATAACTCCTCAAATGTATGGACATAAAATTCGAATTGTCGGAGGAACTCTCGATGGATATGAGGGATATTTGCTAACTACACGCGGCAGTAAAGTTAAGCGTTTACTTGTTGAATTAGAAAACTATCTTGCAGTTAGTGTGGAGGTCCTTCCTGAATTTATTCAATTAATTTGATTTAGCTTATAATTGATTATTCCGCTTAGAAGAATACATTTTTTATATGAGGTGGAATAATATTGAAAGAATTAAGAAGTAGAAGAGAAGGTAAATACAAGGATTATGAAATTTAGATACAGAATTGCCTAGAGTAGATTGTTCTCTTAAGGATTCTTTATCAAATGAATATGTGGTCGTTATTTTCTAAACAAACAATTGCTGAAAGTAATATTTTGAACGGAATGACCGATTATCATTCACATGTTCTTCCAGGTGTGGATGATGGAGTGTCAACTTCTGAAAAAGCTTTTGAATTATTGGCTTTTTATGAAGAATTAGGTATACGACATGTTTGGTTAACTCCTCACATCATGGAGGATTATCCTAATAAAACAGGTATATTGCGACAACACTTCAAAAATTTTTGTACAGAATATATTCGATATAGCAAGAATCCTATAACATTATCTCTTGCTTCGGAAAATATGTTGGATTCACTTTTTATGCAACGATTAAGTGGAAATGACTTATTGCCCATTATAGATTCATCTCATTTATTGGTTGAAACTTCATATTATATTTCTCCATTTCATTTTAAAGAATTGCTTGAACAGATAATGAATAAAGGATATACTCTGATATTAGCTCATCCGGAACGTTATCACTATTTGTCTACTATGCAGGAATATGAAGAGCTTTATCATAGAGGAATAAAGTTGCAATTAGATATGGCATCTATTGTAGGAGCATATGGAGAGGAGGCACGTAGTAAAGCCTTGGCATTACTTCAAAAAGGATATTATTCATTGATAGGAACAGACGTCCATCATAAGGAAACTTTTGTAAAATGGATAAATATTCCTGTACAGAAGACCGTTTTAAAAAAAATGAAATATTTAATAGATAAATAAATATGAAACACTTACAAGAAATTTCGACTGCATTTTTCTTTTTAGTATTTGTATTTCTACTCATATTCTTTTCGTCTTGTAAAACGAATTCTAAAGTTGTCTATTTGCAAGATATTCAGTCTAATATAGCCATAGCATTACAAGAGGTAAAAGAAATAACTTTAAAACCGGGTGATAAATTAAATATTGTTGTATATAGTCGTGATCAGGAATTGGTGAAAATGTTTAATTTGATATCTATGTCGGAAGGAAATAATTCCAGGGAAAATTCATATTATACTGTCAATAAGGAAGGACAGATAGATATGCCTATCCTTGGATTGATCTCTGTTGAAGGACTGACTCGTCTGGAAGTGGCAGACTTGATAAAATATCGGTTGTTAGCCGGAAAGCTCTTGCGTGATCCTACTGTAACGGTAGAATATGCAAATATGTATTATTATGTGATGGGAGAAGTCGGAAATCCGGGAAAGCATGAAATAGAACATGATCAAATTACTTTGCTTGAAGCCTTGTCGGAAGCTGGTGACCTCACTATACAAGGTCGACGTGACAATATTTTAGTTCTTCGAACGGTAAATGGTGAGCAAACTCCGTATAGAGTGGATATTACTCAAACAGAAAAGTTATATGGTTCACCAGCTTTTTATTTGCAACAGAATGATTTGATTTATGTAGAGCCTAATACGATGCGCGTTAACCAATCCCAGTTGAATGCAAATACGCTCCGTACTCCGGGCTTTTGGTTCTCAACAACCTCTTTTGTGCTTTCTCTTATATTACTGCTTACACGATAAAGATATGGAAAGATATCATCTAAAAACAGATAATCAGCAGAGTTCTACGGGTAATAAGTTTCGTGTAAAAGATTATTTCTTTCTCTGCATAGGTCATTGGCCGTGGTTTATTATATCTTTGCTTATAGCGATGGGAGGAGCCATATTATATTTGAAATGCACTCCTAAAGTTTATACCCGTACAGCCTCTATTCTTATTAAGGCAAACGATAATAGTTCAGGTTCAGATCAGCAGTTGAAAGAGCTTGGCATCATACAGAGCCCATCTAATGTGACCAATGAAATTCTTTCTTTACAGACTACACCTGTTGCAAAAGAAATTGTAGGTTTGCTAAGTTTAGAGGTTAATTATTTGCGTGAAGGAACCTTTCATGATGAAGTGATATATGGCATTCACAGGCCTGTTACAGTTTTATTTGCTGATCTAAATGATAATGAAACGGCTTCTTTATATGTTCATTTAAAAGCAGACAGTTCACTCGTCTTGAGTGATATGAGGCGTAACAATAAATTGTTTGAAGATAAAATAACCATGAGGTTAGGGCAGACCAAACAGACTCCAATTGGAAATCTTACCATATTACCTTCTCCATATTATAAATACGGTATAACAGACCAGATAAAGGTCTCTCGTTCACCTATAGATGCCGTGGCAAATTCTATTAAAGGAAAGATTTCTGTTAAATTACGGGACAATAACTCAACTATTCTTGATATCAGTTATACAGATGTATCTGTCAACCGTGCAGAGGATGTATTGAATGCACTTGTGACCGTTTATAATGAAAACTGGATAAAAGATCGTAATCGAATTACGGTTAGTACCAATGAGTTTATAAAGGATCGTTTGGGAGTGATAGAACAAGAATTAGGAAATGTAGAACAAAATATATCTAATTATAAATCGGAACATTTGGTACCTGATGTCCAACAAGTTGGAAGTATGGCTATCAGTCAGGCTAATACAGCAGAACAGGAATCAAATGCATTAAGTAATCAAATTTACATGATACGTTATATTCGTAGTTATTTGTTGGATGGACAACATGAAAACCAATTGTTACCTTCCAATTCAGGAATCGGAAGCTCTACGATTGGAAGACAAATCGAAGAATATAACGAGATTCTACTTCAACGCAATAATCATTTGGCCAATTCCTCTCTTCAAAATCCATTAGTAATGGACTTGGACCAACATCTGGCAACTTTACGTCGCTCTATTATACAGTCGCTCGATAATGAATTGGCTATTTTAAGTACCCAGCAAAAGAACATACGCTCCGATTATGATCAGGCTATTGCAAAGATTGCTTCCAATCCTCAACAAGCAAAATATTTGTTGTCTGTAGAACGTCAACAAAAAGTGAAAGAGTCATTGTATCTTTTCCTTTTGCAAAAGCGGGAAGAGAATGAATTGTCTCAAGCCTTTACAGCGTATAATACCCGATTAATCGAGCCTCCGCATGGAAGTATGGTTCCGACCTCACCGGTACAAAATACCATTTTGTTTTATGCCTTCTGTTTGGGATTAGCCTTTCCTGCATTTATTTTGATAGGGAAAGAAATTTTAAATACGTCTGTCCGTAATCGGAAAGATTTAGAATCGCTTAATATCCCATTTGTTGGGGAGATCCCTTTAGCACAAACAGAGAAAAAAGGTTTTCGATTGGTCCCCAAAAGAGGGAAAATAAAAGAAAAACCGAAGATTCTGATAACCGATAAAAGCCGGAATATTATGAATGAATCTTTTCGTGTTGTACGTACTAATATGGAATTTATTTTGGGCTTTAATGATAATCATCACCGTATTATCATGCAGACTTCTATCAATCCAGGAAGTGGGAAGACGTTCATTACTGCAAATTTAGCAGTAGCAATGGGACTTAAAGGTAAAAAGGTGCTGGCTGTTGATTTAGATCTCCGTAAAGGTTCGTTGTCCGCATACGTTGATTCTCCTCATCGAGGTATCTCAAATTTTTTAAGTGGACAGGAACCTGATTATAAAAGTTTGATTGTTTGTCAGAATGGTATTGATTTTTTACCTTGTGGCACTCTTCCTCCCAATCCATCCGAACTCTTATTTTCACCTCGTTTTCAAAAGATGATGGAGGAAATTCGCGAAATGTATGATTATGTTTTTATTGACTGTCCGCCGGTAGAGATTGTTGCTGACGCTACTATAATCAGCCATTATGCAGATTTGACTCTCTTTATCATTCGGGCAAAGATACTGGATCGTTCGTTCTTATCTGATATTGAACGTTGGTACAATGAAAAGAAATATAAAAATCTGTGTATTATTTTGAATGGAACAGAAACTTTTTCCGGATATTATGGATATCATAAGTATGGATACTATTATGGGAAAGATTATGGTATAAGTAATTCGTAATGCCGTTAAAAGACTTTAGAGCCTATATCATGATGCTTTATGGAAGCTTCGGTTTATCAGCCTTTATTCCTTATTATAGTAACGTTGCTTTGTTTAATAACCGGTTACCGTTATATTTCTTCTGATGGTGATATTTTGCAACGAACACAGGAAGGATGGCTGTTTTCTCTTGTATTAAGTATTGTCTTTGTACTATGGATAGGTATGCGTCCTGTCAGTGGAGTATATTTTGGAGATACTATTAATTATGCCCTAATCTATGCTAATATGAATCTGGGAACAGTAAAAATAGATTGGCATAGTGAATGGATTTGGCAATGGTTTACCATGGGATGTAAGAAAGCCGGTTTGAATGTTCACATATATTTTGTCCTGATTGAAGCTGGTTATATACTGTCTGCTTGGATAGCGGTAAAAAAATTCTTGCCGAATCATCCTATGTTGGGGATGCTGTTCGTCTGGTCTTCTTTGATGTTTTTTACATTTGGAACCAATGGGTTACGTAATGGACTGGCTTGTCATCTGATCTTATTGGCTATGGCTTTTTTGTTTGATGACAAATATATTACTGGAAGTCTTTTATGCTTAATAGCTTTAGGCATTCACCGTAGCGTTATGCTGCCTATTGTTGCCATAGTGGTTGGTCTGTTTTTGATTAAAGATGTAAAAATCTCAATAGGATTCTGGTTCCTTTCGATATTAGTCTCTTTGATTGCGGGTGATACGGTTACTTCGTTTTTAGTTTCCTTGACCTTTGATGATCGACTGTCCAGCTATACAAGTTCTGATACAGATATGTCACAATTCTCGTCTACGGGTTTCCGCTGGGATTTCCTGCTGTACAGTGCTATGCCGATTTGTATGGCGTGGTATGTATGTGTAAAGCGGCAGATTCAAGACAACTGGTACAATGCTTTATGTGTTACCTATTGTTTATGTAATGCTTTCTGGATTATTGTTATACGTTCGTCATTTAGCAATCGTTTCGCTTATTTATCGTGGTTTCTATATCCACTCATGATTGCATATCCACTTGTAAATCTTCCGGTATGGAAAGATCAGGATCAAAAAATTGGTTTGATACTATTGTCATATTGTGGTTTTACTTTGTTTATGCAGTTTATTTATTGGTAATAATAGAAGTATTCATTTTTTAAATTATAGACTATGTATATGAACTTAAAAAGAATGGCAAACTATTTCTTTTTAATGATCTGTTTGTTTTTGTCGCTTTCTGTAACGGCACAGACACAGACCAAACCACTTTGGGTTCAAAAAGGAGAAAAGTCTTTAGAAAAAAAGCCTACAAACGGAAGCTATTATTTCAAGATTTTCAACACTTATGGAATGGATGTCAACCTTTTAGAGAAACAACGTTTCCAACCCCTTTTAGAACACATCCGTGACCGTTATCAGGCAGATCCAGCCCAAATAAAACTGGATAGTTTGTACTTAAGTAATGATTCATCAAAAATGACTTATCGCATTACATTTACCGATTCGATAGATAATGCTGTAGTATATGCCGAAAAAGTAGATGAGTATCGTGCTTTTGAGGATTATGTGGATAATACCTACCAATTTGAATATTACCAGTTGTATGCCATATCCAAACGCGATTCTGTTCCTGTATTTGATGAATTTACGCTTTCAAGAACATACAATTATAAAGCCGTATGTCTTTCTTTAATTCCGGGACTTGGACAAATCTATAAAGGGCAGAAAATAAAGGGATATGCTATTTTAGGAATGGAAGCAACCTTGGTCGTTTCTGCTGTTGCATTTCATTTTAAGAAACATTATTGCGATAAACAAATCAGTGAACAACCACAATTTGCAGATAGCTGGAGGAGTAAATCTTTAGGATGGAGGCAAATGCGTAACTTATGCTTTGGAGTTGCTGGCTGTCTTTATGTTTATAATCTGATTGATGCGGCACTTAGTAAAGGTAGTAGGCATGTTGTCGTGAAGAAGCCCAAACTGCAAGTTTTGCCTTCTGCCTCACCAGAGGGAGCTGGCATGACTTTATCATTCAACTTCTGATTCAATATGGCCGATATAAAAATACATCTGTGTCTTGCTCACATGAGTGGCCTGGAGCAGCATTATATTCGCTCAGCTATTGAAAGCAATTGGGTAGCTCCGTTAGGTCCTAATGTAGAAAAATTTGAAAAAGAGCTGGAGACTTTTGTTGGATACGATAAACATGTTACGGCAGTTTCATCGGGTACTGCAGCTCTCCATCTTGCTCTGATCTTATCTGGGGTAGGCAGGGGAGATGAAGTCATTTGTCAGAGTTTTACTTTTATAGCATCAGCTAATCCTATTTTATATCAGGGAGCAACTCCGGTCTTTGTAGACAGCGAAACTGATACTTGGAATATGTCTCCTCTGCTCTTGAAAAAGGCTATTGAAGAACGACTTCGGATAACGGGAAAGTTACCTAAAGCCATTGTAGTTGTTCACTTGTATGGAATGCCTGTCCGGATGGATGAAATCATGGATATAGCAGATTATTACGCTATTCCCGTTATTGAAGATGCTGCAGAAGCTATGGGATCTACCTACAAAAGCCGTCCTTGTGGCACCTTTGGGAAATATGGTATTTTCAGTTTCAATGGAAATAAGATGATTACTACCAGTGGTGGAGGAGCGTTAATCTGTCCCAGTGAAGAGATGAGCCGTAAAGCTTTATTTTATGCTACTCAGGCTCGTGAACCCTTTCCGTACTATCAGCATGAATGCGTAGGATATAATTATCGCATGAGTAATATTTGTGCAGGGATCGGGTGTGGACAAATGAGTATACTTCACGAACATATTGCTCATCATAGATATCTGGCAGCCTGCTATCAGTCCTTGCTGAGAGATGTACCAGGCATTTCTGTGCATACCAATCCTGATGCTGATATTTCAAGTAATTATTGGTTGAGTACAATTTTGATTGATCCTGTCATTACGGGTACGAACTATGAACAAATCAGGAAGCATTTAGCGGAAAAAGGTATTGAAAGCCGCCCGTTATGGAAACCTTTGCACTTACAGCCGCTTTTCAGGGAAACACCTCGTTATGTCAATGGAGTTAGTGAGAAGTTTTTTGCTGAAGGCTTATGTTTACCGAGTGGTCCGTATGTACAGGAGAAAGATGTACTATGGATAACTAATGAAATTAAGAAATGTATAAGAAAATAACAGATTGGTTTTTGTTTCGTAAAACCTTTCCTTATTGGTGTGTATTCTTAACGGATTGTTTGATTGTTCTGTTTTCGGGTATAATGGCTTATGCCATAAACCATGGCTTGTCTGTTTGTGTACAGAACTTGGGAACATTATTATACACATTACTGATTTATGAAGTTTGTTTTATAGTAGGTTTCCGTATATTTCATACTTATAGTGGCATTATACGGAAATCATCTTTTATAGATTTGCTCCATTCCGTATGTTCTTTGTTGATCGGTCTGGTTATCATTATGTGTTTACGTATATTTCTACATACCGATCTCATATTCCTGACCATCCGTTTCCGAGACTTGTTGCTTCAGGTGATACTGGCCACTATTGGTATGTGCGGATTACGTACGATAGCAAAAGTCTTTTATGATTCCTATTTAAAGCGTCGTGTAACGTCGGGGAATGCCTATGGCTGGGATGATAGTGCGTTATTCGAATGGGAGATGAAAGCCCTGTTACCTCGTGATCCCATTACCATAGACATGAATGCGATCAATCAAAAATTGAATGGAAAGCGAATCCTAGTTACGGGAGCAGCTGGTAGTATTGGCAGTGAACTGGTAAAATTGCTTGCTGACTGTTCACCTGAAGAACTTATATTAGTTGATCAGGCAGAATCTCCATTACATGAGGTATTATTGGCGATGACTTATAACTGTCCAAGTTTAAAGTGCCATACTATTGTTACTAATATATGTCATAGCCACCGTATGGAACATATTTTTAAAGAATACAGACCTCAAATAATTTTTCATGCGGCAGCTTATAAACATGTTCCCATGATGGAGGACAATCCTGTTGAAAGTATATTAAATAACGTGGATGGCACCCGTAAATTAGCAGATTTAGCCGTAAAATACGGAGTGAATGAATTCGTGATGATCAGTACAGACAAAGCTGTCCGACCAACAAGTGTGATGGGGTGTTCCAAACGTATTTGTGAAATCTATTGTCAGAGTTTGGCTAAATTCAATAAAAATAATTGCAAGTTCATTACCACTCGTTTTGGAAATGTGTTAGGCTCTAACGGCTCTGTTATTCAGGTATTTCGTAAACAGATACGTTGTGGTGGACCTGTTACAGTTACTCATCCAGATGTGGTGCGATATTTTATGTTGATACCCGAAGCTTGTCGGTTGGTATTGGAAGCTTGCCGTATGGGTAAAGGAGGGGAAATATTTGTATTTGATATGGGATATCCAGTACGTATTTCCGATTTGGCACGTCAGATGATAAAGTTTAGTGGTAATAGAAATATTCAGATTAAATACACAGGATTACGTCCGGGAGAGAAACTTTATGAAGATCTGTTGAGTGACAAGGAAAATATGATGTCGACTTCACATGGAAAAATCAAAATAGCCCAAGCTCAGGAGTACGATTTTGATACTATAAGCAAGAAGATTGATCAGTTAATAGAAACGGCAAAAACGTACGACGTACAAAAAATCATTATGTTGATGGAGCAAATTGTTCCTGAGTATAAGCATGCAATTTATAAGAAAAACAATTAAAAATATATGACTATGAAGCTGATAGATGTAGTACGTAAGGCAGCTGCGTCTCTCTTAGTTTGGGGAGTAGCATCTTTTAATTATGCAGTCTTTGCACAAGAGGACAAGTACAAGGATTACAGGGAAGTCTATCGTGATACGACCGATTACGTAGCTCCAACAGAATTAGGAATTAAAAAAGATACAATTGTAGATCCTTTACGTGTTGTTACTAATAAATTTGGTAAGAACTGGTTCATATTTGCTACAGGTGGTTTGCATACTTACCGGGGAGATTATTCAACTATGGGAAAGTTTTCTGGAACGCTTTCTCCCGACTGGAGTATAGGTATCGGTAAATGGTTCACTCCTGGAATTGGCTTAAAAGTAGAGTTTATCCGTTCAAATTCTCGTGGATATACTGGGTATACCACCGGACATTATGGATATGGCGATGTTTTGTATAAAGAAGATGGTACTCCTTACCGGAAAATGAAGACAGGTTGGTGGGATATTAGCGGAAGTGCCGTTTTGAACCTATCTCGTTTATTTATGGGATATGAAGGATATAATAGTCCCAGACTGATGAATCAATTTATGGCTAATATAGGTATTGGTGGAGTTCATCACTTGGGATATGAACATAGTCATGGGTCTGATAATGAGTGGAGTGGACATGTAGAACTGCAATACAGCCGTTTCTTTAATCGTAAAAAACGATTCTCGTTGGATATAAAGGCCCGTGGTATTTTTTATCAGACAAATTTTGATTTGGAATATGGTCAAGCTGATCATGCAGCTAATAAATGGGATTGTAATTTGGGCATAGATGTCGGGTTTACTTACTATTTGGGTAAACAGCGTTCCAATGGTTGGGGACGTGCAACAACGCAGTTATATAAACGTGATTATAGAGAACGTAAAATCTTAGTTGTACGTGAAAAAGAGCATCCGGTGAAATATGGAACAATTACTTTCTATGTCTTTTATCCAAATAACTACTCCGGAAGAAATGATGCGCCGCAGGTACAAAGTTCAGTAGTCAATGCTTTGGATTATTTGGCTGGCGGTATCTTCACTCAAAAACAATATGTAAACAGTGATGCCGTAACTTCATGTATCGAAAAAGGTACATCCATGAACTCTTTGGCTATTCAGGATTTGCCAACTGAAACGGCAGATAGAGATTTTGAAATTAATTTTGTTCCTCGTGGTTATGAAATGTTGAAAGACCAGCCTCTGTCATATAGTTTGGAAGCAAGTGCAATGACCGATTTTTATAAGAAGGCAGGATATTATTATGCCCCAATATACGACGGTTTACATACTTGGAAATATCGTATCGATAACGAAACGCTCAAGCAACAATTATTGAGTTATGATAATTATACAGAAACAACTTCTTATGGTTTGAATTCTCATGACGGTCTGGATATCATCCGCCAGCACATGGATATTGATAGCAATGAAGAACTGGTAAGTTTTGCTGATGTATATGCTGTTATGAATTCAGACAAAGGTTATATTTCGCAATTCACAAATGCGGAAAGTGTATCGCATATCCAAAATGTATTTAAAGATGGCGTAATCACTATGATTCAGGTAGAAGGCTTGGCTACCAGTCAGGATAACTATACTGGTGCTAATGCAGAACAGGTTGGTATAGAACGTAATACGGCTCTTTCTCAAAACAGAGCACAAACTGTTATTTCATGGTTGAAGACCAACGAACACATGAAAGAGGTCGCTTCACAGATTTACCTGGTTGGTCACATGAATGGAATACGTACGGTAAATGATAAGAGTACTCGTGGTTTGAATGCTAAATTGAACAGATGCGTTAAAGTTCGTATTCATTATATGATAAGATAAGGATTACAGGTATCCTGTAATTAATTATTTATACAGATGCCTGTGGAAAGAATTGCCATAGGCATTTGTTTTTAATACATGATAAAATCTGAAGATTTTATGATATAATAGTGAAGATGATGTGAATAAATATTTTTTTCTTTTCGTTCTAAATGCTTTATATAGCAGGCTTATAGGTGGATGAATAATAAGTTGAACTATGAATATAAAAGATCGTAACCCTGAAAAAAAAGAATGGACAATAGAAATTAGACCAAAGAAAAGATTATTGGATATTGATTTGAAAGGTCTATGGTTATATCGGGATTTATTTTATATGTATGTAAAACGGGATATTATAACTGTTTACAAACAAACAATATTGGGACCTTTATGGTTCCTTATACAACCTATACTAACAACTATCATGTATATGTTTGTATTCGGAGGATTAGCTGGGATATCTACCGATGGAGTTCCACAATCACTTTTTTATATGTCAGGAATTTTGCTGTGGAATTATTTTAATACAGTTTTTATGCTTTCATCCAATATATTTATAGCTAATGCAAATATTTTTGGAAAAGTATATTTTCCACGACTTGTTGTTCCTTTATCTGGTATTGCTTCTAATTTGGTAAAGCTGGGTATCCATTTGTGTCTGTTCATTGTGATTTATTTGTATTATTACATACAAGGAGCAGATTTAACTATAAGTTGGACTGTCCTACTTTTCCCTTTTCTGATTTTTATGATAGCATTTCATGCCATGTCTTGGGGACTAATAATCTCTGCATTAACTACAAAATATAGAGATTTGACTCAATTGATATCTTTTGGTATACAACTGTTTATGTATTTAACTCCTGTCGTTTATCCATTAAGCGCTACGCCACAAAAATACTATTCATTTATATCTTTAAATCCGTTAACACCAATATTTGAAACATTCAGATATAGTTGGATGGGAAGTGGAGCACTTGATTGGGGAGGGTTAGGGTATAGTTTTATTATCCTGTTGTGCTCTCTTTTTTTATCTGTTGTCATATTTAGTCGGGTAGAACGTAATTTTATGGATACTGTATAAGAATAATTATGAGTAATATAGCTATTCAATTCGATAATATAGGAAAATTATATCATTTGGGAGCCGTTGGAACTGGAACTCTGTCACACGATTTAAACCGATGGTGGAAAACGGTTGTATTAAAGCAAGAAGATCCTTATCTTAAAGTAGGAGAAACAAATGAACGTTCTAAGAGAGGGCATTCAGAATTTGTATGGGCATTAAAAAACATATCATTTGATGTCAAGCAAGGAGATGTCGTTGGTATTATCGGTAAAAACGGTTCAGGAAAGTCCACTTTGTTAAAACTCTTATCTCGTATTACGGCTCCTACAACAGGCGTTATTCGGGCAAAAGGGAGAATCGCTTCTTTGTTGGAGGTAGGAACTGGATTCCATCCAGAGATGACAGGGAGGGAAAATATATATATGAATGGAGCCATAATGGGAATGACCCGTTGTGAAATTAAACATAAAATAGATGAGATTATTGATTTTGCGGGCATTGAAAGATATATTGATACTCCTGTGAAAAGATATTCAAGTGGTATGACCGTCCGTTTAGGTTTTGCTGTTGCAGCTTTTTTAGAGCCGGAGATTCTCGTCATAGACGAAGTTTTGGCTGTGGGAGATGCTGAATTTAAGAAAAAGGCAATGGATAAGATGCAGGAAGTATCGAAACAGGAAGGACGTACTATTTTATTTGTAAGTCATAATATGCAAAATGTACAAAGCATTTGTAATCAGGGAGTCATACTTAGAAATGGCCAAATTGACTTTATTGGAAAGATAGGGGATGCTGTAAAAGTCTATCAAGAGGATAGGTAGACATATTGTATATGTAATTGTTTGTAAGCGTCCAATTTTGACGTATTGCTCCAAATAATAAAAAATATGACCTTCGCTGCTGTAACAAAAAATATTAAAAGTATGTACAGCAGCAGTGATTTTGAATTATTCGGTTAAGCGAGAGAAAAGGAAATTAATTTACTTTTCAGAGCGAAAGAATAATCAAGCATTAAAGGCTGTTCATCCGATACAAGGCGGAAGCAATGCCACGGAAGAGTATGGTAGAAGAATACAAGACATCAAATAGTACCGGTACAGGTCCAAGGACAACCGGAAACGGATACACAATCCTCAAAGGAAGTATCCTCTTCTCCTACTCCGGAAAGAAAGGAGAATACGGAACCCTGTCCTGTAAGGATGATGATAGACATCCGTATGACAAACGGAATAAGGATACAGCAACGAAACTTAATCTACCGGAACTTGAGAAGTCTGATAGAGAAACTGGAGGGACTATGCTGAATGTTACAGGAATGAACAGATTCTACTATCTGCGTAATTTTCATGATATGCGCTGTAAGTATGAACGGGCTGTCAGCTCTGGAGTATCTGAAGAAATTCTTCCACGAAATTGTCAAAGGGAGAAAGGATTATGAAAATCTCCAGCCTATGACTATCGGAATTAATACTAACAAATATTAATAATCACATTCAATTCTTGATTTTTTTAATAGGAAACCGCTGAAAAGCGGCTTTCACTATACTACACGTCAAAATTGGACGCTAACAATAATACAGATCTAAATTTTATAACAACTAAAATGATACCTAAGATTATACATTATATATGGTTTAGTGGTGAGGAGTTTCCTGATAAAATAAAAATTTGCATTGATAGTTGGAAGCGTTTAATGCCAGATTGGGATTATAAATTATGGGACATGGAAGCAATCAAAAATATTGATTCAATTTTCTTAAAAGAGGCATTAGAAGTTCATAAATGGGCCTATGCTGCTGATTTTGTCAGAATATATGCTCTATACAATGAAGGGGGAATATATTTAGATACAGATGCTTTATTACTTAAACAGATGGATAGCTTTTTAGTGCATAATGCTTTTATAGGTAAAGAAAATTCTATTCATTTTATAGGCAATCATTCGGCTCAATACCTTTCCTCTCATTGTATGGGGGCAGAGAAAGGTCATCCTTTCATGAGAGATTGCCTAGCGTATTTTGAAGATAGACATTTTATAACCTCTAAGAACAAAGAACTACCTATTTCACTTAGATATAACCAAGTATTACTACCCTATATTCAAGCTGAAATTGCTAAATTATACGGATATGATTGTCGTCCTTTAACACAAAATATTCAAAGATGTAAAAAAGGCTTGGTTATTTATCCATCAATTTTTTTTGATGCAACCCCCAAAAATAAAAATAGTGTTTGTAAACATTTAGCACTTGGAAGTTGGCGTGAAGAATCCGATAAAGTTCAATATAACTATTCACTCTCATATAAATTAAAATGGAGATTTATTGCTTGTTTCCAGTGGATTCTTAATAAATTCAATTACGTAACCATGAAAATCGAGTAATATAGACAATGAAAAAAAAATATTATTTGTTATAGAATCTCTCAAGTGTGGAGGAGCTGAAAAAAGTTTAGTTTCTCTTTTGCCTTTGCTAAATACATCAAAATATGAAATTTATTTATGGATTATGTATAGAGGTGGAGTCTTTGAAAAACTATTACCTCAAAATATTCATTTAATTCAATTTGATCTTTATAAGCACAATTCAATAGAAGAGAATTTATTTTATTTCTTATGTAAAATAAAGTATTCGATTGTTTGTCGACTTAATAAGTATTTCAGAATTAAACGGCATAATGCAGAAATTTTATGGGATTGTATGCATTCTGCATATCGGAAGCAATCGGATATATATGATGTTGCGATAGCCTATCAACAAGGATTACCTACTTATCTTTTAAAAGATCATATAATAGCAAAGAAAAAAATAGCTTGGATAAATGCTGATATCTTTTCGGTTGGATATAACAAACAAGTAAATTATGATACATACAAGAGATATAATTATTTAGTGACAGTATCTGATATTTTAAAGAATAAATTGAAGCAACAATGGCCGGATTTAGGCACCAAAATGTATACAATATACGATATTATAAATCCTAATACTATTCGTTCACTTGCACAAAAAGAAATAACAGAAACTTTTCCTCATACATCGTTATCTCTTTTAACAGTAGGACGTTTGGTAAAACCTAAAGGATATGATTTATTATTACAGGCTGCTTCGATATTGAAAAATAGAAATATCCAATTTACATGGTATATAATAGGAGAAGGCCCAGAAAAAACATTTATCGAACATGAAATCCAGATAAATGATCTAAAAAATTACGTATTCCTTTTAGGATTAAAAGAAAATCCTTTTCCTTATATGAAAACATGTGATATATATGTACAAACCTCTAAATTTGAAGGATTTGGAATGACTATTGCAGAAGCTAAGATCCTGAATAAGCCTATCATAAGCACAAATTATCCAGTAATTTATAATATTTTACAAGATAAAGTTAATGGATTAATTGTTGATATGACTGGAGAAGCATTAGCAAATGGCATTCAGTCTTTATCTAGAAATCAAGATTTAAAGGAATTTTTAATAAAAAATCTTCAGAATGAAGAAAATATTACATATAAAACAGAATATTTAAAACTAGAACATCTTTTAGATGAAAATTAAGACGATAACATGTCACGATGTCTACAATTATGGAGCTTCCTTGCAAGCTTATGCCCTGATGTCATATTTGAAACAATTGGGGCACGATGTAGAAATAATTGACTACAAACCGGATTATCTAAACAATCATTATAAATTAAAAGTTGTCAATCCTGTTTATGATAAGCCTATTATCAAGCAACTGTATCTACTAGCCAAATTAATACCACATTTACGTTCGTTAAAAAGAAAGAAATTATTCGACACATTCAAACATAATTATTTGAAAATAACTTCAATATGCTATGCAAATAATGAAGAATTAAAAAAAAATTTACCTGATGCTGATTTATATATCGCTGGAAGTGATCAAATCTGGAATACCTTATTCAATAATGGGAGAGATCCTGCTTTTTATTTGGATTTTGCTCCTAAAGATAAATTAAAAGTTTCTTATGCAGCTAGTATGGCAACCTCTAAAATAGCTCCAGGTTTTGAAAATTTTGTATATTCCATGGTAAAAAGATTGGATTACATAGGAGTGCGAGAACGTTCAGCAGCAGAAATTCTAAATAAATTGGATATAACAAATGTGCATGTAGTTTGTGATCCAGTTTTTTTATTGACCATGCAACAATGGAAAAGCTTTATAAATGTGAATAAACCTATTTATACCAAACCCTATATTTTGGTATATGATTTTGATCACAGTAAATCTATATATGACATTTCTTGCTTTCTAGCGCATTCTGAGAATCTAAAAGTTATTGCTATAGGTCTGACAAAGTTTGGAAAACTTGCAGACCAATCCATAAAAACAGGACCAATTGAATTCTTAAATTTAATTTATCATGCACGTTATGTAATTTCTAATTCTTTTCATGCAACAGCTTTTGCTCTATTATTCCATAAAGAATTTTATGTTGTGAGACGAGAAGAATCTCTCAATGAAAGAATGGTTAATTTATTAGAAGATTTGGATTTAAGAACTCGATTAGTTTCTTCTGTCAGTGAGCTTACAAAAAAAAATATAGATTACACGCATGTACAAGAGTTATTGAATAATACTATTCAAAGATCAAAAGATTATATTACATTATTTACCACAAGATGAAAAAAAAACGTAAGCTATCCATTATCTAAAAATTGGAGGAGCTGAGATCAGTTTAATTGGACTATTAAATGCTATCAATTATAGTCGATATGAGGTAGATCTTTTTGTGTATAATCATCAAGGAGAACTAATGAAAGTAAGCGTCCAATTTTGACGTATTGCCTCAAAGAATAAAAAATATGACCTTCGCTGCTGTAACAAAAAATATTAAAAGTATGTACAGCAGCAGTGATTTTGAATTATTCGGTTAAGCGAGAGAAAAGGAAATTAATTTACTTTTCAGAGCGAAAGAATAATCAAGCATTAAAGGCTGTTCATCCGATACAAGGCGGAAGCAATGCCACGGAAGAGTATGGTAGAAGAATACAAGACATCAAATAGTACCGGTACAGGTCCAAGGACAACCGGAAACGGATACACAATCCTCAAAGGAAGTATCCTCTTCTCCTACTCCGGAAAGAAAGGAGAATACGGAACCCTGTCCTGTAAGGATGATGATAGACATCCGTATGACAAACGGAATAAGGATACAGCAACGAAACTTAATCTACCGGAACTTGAGAAGTCTGATAGAGAAACTGGAGGGACTATGCTGAATGTTACAGGAATGAACAGATTCTACTATCTGCGTAATTTTCATGATATGCGCTGTAAGTATGAACGGGTACTATCCATCATTCACCAGCAGCTGAACCGAGAGCCACAGGAAGATGAAGTTTTCATTGTCATGTCTAAATAGAAAGAGATATGAATTCCATGGAAAAATCAATGCTGCTTGACGAGCTTTTTGCCTTGCGTAAGGCAGATAAGGAAGAGAGGGACAGGCTTCTGGAAAAGCTGGACCGGATGACAGAGCAGCTGATGAATCTGAACGAAAGTTCACAAGCTCAAGTCAAGGTTATTGATGGGCTGAAACAGATGATAGCCAGTCGGGACATCCTAATAGAGAAACTCCAGAAGGAAAATGCGGCCCTGAAAGAGCAGAAGAAACAGGACAGAAAGAATCTATACGGGTCTAAAAGCCAGAAGATTTCACGCAAGGAAAAGGAGGAAGCACCTTCTCATGAAGAGAACAAGGATGACTTTGACGGGACTTCAGGACCTTCATCTGTCTCCGCAAGTGACGAAGATGCTCTTTCACAAGCACCGGAGAAAAAAGAGGAAAGACCCTATCGTAAGGGGATGTCTTACAGGCGTATGAAGACCGACAAGTCCGTATGTCACAATTCAGACTTCAGCCGGCTGCCAAAAGATGCCGTAATCATCAAGACCCTCTACAAGTATTCTTACCAGCAGATAAGCTATATATTGGAGCACAAATATCAGGTAATCCGTTATAAGCAGTCGGACAGTTACAACATTTATATGTATATTGATAAAGAACTGGTAGACACGGAACATCTCTGCTGTATGGCTTATGTACGTGCCAAATTTGTCTATGCATATGAACAGGGAGATGATCCCGATGCTAAATATCTGATAGACTGTTTCGGAGAGCTTTACCAGCTGGAAGATACTTATAAATTAAGCGGGCTTTCAGCACAGGAGATAACCCGCTGCGAAACTGTTTCATCCGTCCGCTGGTGGAGGAGCGCAAGAACTTGTTGTTCTTTGTTGGCAGCCCCATGGCAAATGTATCGGCAGCCTATCATACGCTGCTCTCAACATGCCGAATGAACGGACTGTCTGCTCTGGAATATCTCAAGAAATTCTTCCACGAAATTGTCAAAGGGAGAAAAATAATTATCATATCTCCTCTCGCATAAATGCTACATTACAGATTTAAAAATCTTAAAATGAAAAAAATATCAATTCTCATACCATGTTATAATGAAGAAGCTTCATTGCCGTTATTATATAATGAACTTGTAAAACTAATGGACTCCCACACAAATTATGCTTGGGAAGTTCTGACGGTAAATGATGGTTCTAAAGATCGAACTTTAGAAGTTATAAAAGATTTACGAAAAAAAGATAATAGAATCTGTTATGTTGATCTTTCTCGAAATTTTGGAAAAGAGAAAGCTATGCTTGCGGGATTTGATTATGTAACAGGAGATTGCATGGTTATAATGGATGCAGATTTACAGCACCCTCCATACGTTGTTAATGAAATGATTACTAAATGGGAAGAGGGCTATGATGATGTATACGCTAAAAGAAAATCACGAGGAAAAGAGCCTTGGTTAAGGAAACAGTTTTCTCTCTTTTTCTACAAAATATTACAAAAAACTACAAAAATAGAAATACTACCCAATGTAGGTGACTTCAGGCTATTAGACAGAAAGTGCATTGAAAGTCTGAAACAACTTAGAGAAACCGAAAGATACACCAAAGGCATGTATTGCTGGATAGGCTATAGAAAAACAGCTGTAGAATTTGAACAACAAGATAGGCAGGCAGGACAAAGTTCATGGAACTTTCTAAGCCTTTTATCATTGGCCATTGAAGGAATTGTTTCTTTTACTACATTTCCATTAAAAATAGCTACAATTGTAGGAATTTTCACTTCATTGTGTGCCTTTATATACATGATTTATGTCATCATAAAAGCTATACTCTTTGGAGATCCTGTATCTGGTTTTCCAACTCTACTATCTGTCATATTATTTTTAGGTGGCATTCAATTGCTTGCCTTAGGTATTATCGGAGAATATATTGGAAGAATATTCCATGAAACAAAAGGAAGACCCGTATACATTGTAAGAGAATATAACGCGTAAAACATTAATATTATGAATGCAAAGAAAAAATATATACTACTAATAACAATCTCAGGAATAATATTTTACATTTTAAATCACTTTACTCCACTTTATAGTGATGATTGGCATTATAATTTTATATATGGAACTTTCGAAAATATTAATAGTTTATCAGATATTATAAAAAGTCAATACATACACTACTTCAATGTTAATGGAAGATTTATTCCTCATTTTATAGTCCAATTATTTGATGGTATACTAGGAAAAGAACTATTTAATATTTTTAATACCATTGCTTTTATATTTTTCTTACTTCTTTCTACTCACTTTGTAAAAGATGAATACAAAACGCCCTATTTACCATCATTCCTAATTTTAATGCTATGCTTTTTTCTCATACCATCATTCAACAATTGTTTTTTATGGATGAGTGGAGCTTGCAATTATTTATGGGTAGCAGATATTTTACTACTATTTAATATCCTATTATTTAAACAAATTAATAATAGAATATATTACCCCATCTTATTCATTATTGGTATAATAAGTGGTTGGACAAATGAGGCATTCGTTATAGGATTAAGTATCGGCTATCTTCTATATTTCGTAATCAAAAAAATTAAACCTACTCTGTCACAAATAAGTTTATTAAGTGGATTCTATATAGGTGTTGCATTACTAGTCATTTCACCTGGATCAATACATAGAGCCCTACAGGGAAGTGACGTTTCATTTAGTATCACGACAACGTTACACAATCTTATATCTTCATTACTTAATATGAATAATATAAGATTATTGCCTATATTTATTATCATTTTATTATATTCTACATATAAAAGAAAAATTCAATTGAAACAATTCATTAATGATAACATTATTTGGATTACTACTATATTTATAACCTTCGTATTTGTCCTATTTACTAAACATAGCAGTGGTCATTCAAGATTTGGATTTGAATTTTTCTCACTATTATTAACAGTAAAGCTTTTATCTAAATTTAATATAAACAAATATTGCATCTTATTATTCCATATAGTGTTATTAATAACCGTAATATATGTATTAAAACTATCATATAACAATTACTGCGAATATAAATATTGTATATATCAAATTAAACAGACAAAAGAAAATATCATACTCACTCAAGAAACAAACTGCCCTTCATATTTTGAAAGATTTTTTATTAAATTTATTGATAAAAATACTATAGAAAATTGGACCCAAAAATGGATAGCAAAACGTAATAAAAAAGATTCTTTATTATTTATCCCTCAAGATGCTTATAACAAAATAAAAAATACACCAGATAAATTCAAATCAGCATTTTATACAACAGAGGAATTACCTTTTTATATAATGCAAAAACCAACTAATAATAAAAAAATAAAATCTATCACATTCATCTTAGAAGAAACGAATTATAACAAACTCCCGTTTTACTTAAGATTAATAGTTCATAAACTCAAAAGATATAATGCAGATAGTATTATATCTCATCAATTTAATACAATAAAAATACTTGATTCTGACTACATTTTTATAGAAAAAAATAATCTTATAAAAGATAGAGTATTATATATTAATATAAATGATACAAACTACAAGATTTTTAAAGCACAATGAAATTTAATATTCGAGAAATTATTAGATTTGGAATAGTAGGAATAATAGCTACTATTATACATTACGGAATTTACTTAGCATTAAACCTTATAATAGTTTCATGGATAGCGTATTCTATTGGCTATGGAATAAGCTTTCTAGGTAATTTCTATTTATCAAACAGATTTACATTTAAAACAAAACCAACCTTCAAAAAAGGAATTGGATTCGGATTAAGTCATTTTATTAATTATTTATTGCAAGTTATACTACTAAGTATATTTATAAAATTAGGAATGCCCGATAAATACGCACCTATTCCTGTATTCTGTATTGCTGTTCCTATTAATTTTTTAATGGTAAGGCTTGTATTGAAATCAAAAAATCCGTAAACATCCAATTTTGCTATATAACTAAAACGGAGTATTTCAATATATGTATAGCAATAATTTCAGAAAACTATTCATCCCATCCGCTACACAGCAAAGTAATACTATTAATAAATTGAAGCTAAAACAGTAATGGAACAACAACGTAAAACCTATCTTGATATTATCCGTATCCTTGCTTGTTTAATGGTAATAATCATGCATGCACCTATTCTTGGTGTAGGTGCAGAAGGTCATGGGCCTTTTCTTGTCTTGATTAGCTACTTAACAGTTCCTTGTGTTCCATTATTTTTTATGGTTAGCGGAACATTGTTATTACCATGCCGAAAAGAAGTGAGTGCAATAGATTATTTAAAAAAGCGTATAGGGAAAGTAGCAGGTCCAACAATTGCCTTTTCCTTTCTTTATATGATTATTAATAATTCGAGGAATTGGTCCATATCCATTTTATCTATACCCTTTAGTGCACAAAGTCGTACCTACCTTACTCACAATATGTAATAGGCTATACAGAAAGAAATAAAGCTATTAAGCATTAAAATAGGTATTCAATCATATAATAAACGTATGAAAAAACGCATTTTCATAGCCATTCATTACTTAGAAATTGGAGGAGCGGAAATAAGCCTGATAGGATTGCTTAATGCAATCGATACAGAGCAGTACAATGTGGACTTATTCTTATATAGTCATCGGGGAGAACTGTTAAAACAAGTGCCAGATGCGGTACACTTATTACCTGAAATCAAGAAGTATGATGTCATAGAAAAACCGATAAAGGAAGCAATACAGAAAGGATTCTCTGATATTGCACTGGCCAGATTATGGGCTAAATATCAGTTTGCCCGGTATGCGAAGAAAAACCACTTGAAAGAAGGTTCGGCTATCTTGCAATATGTATTCGATGCAGTGACACCGCTGTTGCCGGACATCAATCCGAATACGGAATATGATCTGGCCATCAGCTTCCTGACTCCTCACAACATTGTACTGAATAAGGTAAAGGCGAAGAAAAAACTGGCATGGATTCATACGGATTACACTAAAATCAGTGTGAATGTAGAAAAGGAGATAAAGGTATGGAGTCAGTTCGACCATATTGTTTCCATATCTGAAGATGTGACACGTTCGTTCCTGAGTGTATTCCCAACTTTGGCCGGAAAAATCATCGAGATAGCCAATATTCTTTCCCCGCGGACAGTCAGAGCAAAGGCACTGGCAAGCAAGGTAGATTTCCTGATTCAGAACGGACGAGTCAATCTGCTCTCTGTCGGTCGTTTCACGTTTGCCAAGAATTTCGACAATGTGCCCGATATATGTCGACGGATATTGCAGGAAGGATGTGAGGTATACTGGTATATCGTAGGCTATGGCGGGGATGAACAACTAATAAAGGAAAAGATAAAAGAGGCAGGAATGAAAGAACACGTGATCCTTTTGGGAAAGCGAGAAAATCCTTATCCTTTCATCAAGGCATGCGACATTTATGTACAGCCGTCCCGATTTGAAGGAAATGCCGTTACCGTACGCGAAGCACAGATATTGTGTAAGCCTGTCGTTGCGGCCAACTATCCCACGGCGCACAGCCAGATTAAACAAGGTGTCGACGGAATCATTGTTCCGCAAGACAATGCCGGCTGCGCCCATGAAATAGCTCAATTCATCAAGAATAAAGAACTTCAACAAAATATAGTCGGTTATTTGAAGGAACACGACTACGGAAACGAAAAGGAGGTGCAAAAACTCTACAGTTTAATGAATTAATTACCCTTTTTTACCCTTCATGCCCTTCACCGATCCGAACCACCCGATAACGGTTACCCTCACGGGTATGCAGTCGTTCTACACCGGAAGCGACCAAGGCACTGCCGAACCGGGAGAGATTGATGTTACGCATCAGTCCCCGGTGATGTTCTCGAAGTACTTCGAGGATATCGGCAAGGGAAAGCATCTCACCAGCTTCATTGGACAGTGCCGCCCGAAAATGACTGCGAAAGATCTCTTCTTCGGGCATGATTCGGTAAAAATCCAAATTGTGGCGCTGTATCTCGGCTTCCTCTTCGGAAGTAAACCAGTAACGTTCACCGGCAAGCAGCTCATGGCGAAGCTGGGCATAAAGCTGGTCGTGATTGATATTTGTACAGTCGATCCTGCCTTCCACATCCACACAGATGAAACGGCGGCTGCCGGTAGGATCTGTCAACAGGTCTTTGCGGTTGGAGGTACCGATAAAGGAAGCGATGCGGGGCAATAGACGGTAATTTTTCTTATAGGCTTTGCGCAGATTAAGTGCCGGCATTTGCATCAGGTTTTTCAGCTGCGCCATTTTCCGTACCGATAACCGGTCGAACTCATCGAGATTGATCAGTCCCATAAGGGCCAACTTCATTTCGGTAGTATGTCCTTCCGACAGATCGAGCTGGTCGGTATAATAAGCCTGTAAAGGAGCCGGAACAAGCGACTTGCAGAACGTAGACTTGTGCCAGCCCTGTTCGGCACTGACCAGCAGGGGAGCGGTACTATTGGCATGGATACCTTGGTTCAGTCCCATCCACTGAGCCGTAAGTGCCAGCATCCACCGATGAAAACAGTCCCTCCAGTAGGAAGTAGACGATACACGCCTTGCCAGGTCAGTCATCCGGTCGGTACCATCCCATTTCGGCAGGCTTTCCAAGTATAGTCGAAACGGATGATAAGCCTCGATATACGTAGAACGGACATAGCGCTTTACATCACGGTCGCGGCAACACAGACCGGCATTGAATGCTTCAATGCATATCGTATTCATTTCGCGATCGTCCAATAACGCAAACTCTGCTGTCGGAGTCTGGACAGAACGGAACTCTGTCATCTCTGTCAGCAGATTGAAACGGAACTGGTAATGCTCGTTCAGAAAACGGCTCAACTCATCGGGTTTGTAACGTCTGGCCCGTGTAACAAAAGGTTCTACTACGCGGAGAGATGCCATCGGCATCTCGACTGACTGATCCTCTGCGAAACGCTGACGGAGCTTACAGAAGATGTTTTTAAGGAATTTTTTCATACAGCTTTTATTTATAACTTTGGCAAATATAACGTACACGATGACCTGCTGCAACAGCTTCAGCGGCCGTTGAGCAATATCTCGCGACAAGCCGTTTCAAGGCTTTCAAAGGACTTAGATGCCTTGGAGATTAAGTGGAGACGTGCAGACGTTGGAGCCATTACACAAAGGTGAACACATCGCCCCACCCAGGTGAAACGAACACTTCACAAGGGTCAGGCAAACGATTCACCCGAGTGAAAAGATACCCATAAAACGATGTGAAACATGCCTATTCTGTTTGACTTTTATGCCTCTCCATCTGATCCGGAGAAGGAGGAAAAAGAGAAATACCATGCACGGGTGGTCAGAAGCCATACCGTGGATATAAACGATATAGTGAACAACATCAGCAAGCGCTGTACGCTATCGAAAGGGGATATACGGGCAGTACTGGATGAGTTAGGGGATGAACTGGTATATAACCTGTGTGAAGGCGACCGTGTGTACCTGCCGGGGATAGGTTATTTCTACCTTTCACTCTCGGCTCCCAAGGATGCCGATCCCAAAAGCACCCGTTCACAGAGCATCGGAATAAAGGCGGTAGAGTTCAGGGCAGACAGCATCCTGAAAAACAGCCTGGAGAACCGTGCCCGGTTTGAACGAAGCGACATCAAGGTGCATTCCTCCAAACTGGACATTTACGAAATAGACGCATTACTGGTGGACTACTTTTACGAGAACGATTTTCTGACAAGAACCAAGTTTGAAAGGCTTTGTGGTTTTACAAAAACAACCGCTCAACGGCATTTACAGAGATTGCAGGATGAAGGCAGACTGGTAAATGTCAACACACTTCACAATCCGATATACAAGCCTGCCAAAGGCTTCTACGGGAACGTGTGAAGGGCGTGAAGGGCAAAAAAGCATGATTTTTTTATTTATGATACCTAAAATAATACATTATTGCTGGTTTGGGGGGAAAGAAAAATCTGAAGATGTGAAATGCCTGATAGGTACATGGAAGAAATACTGCAAAGGATACGTCATCAAAGAATGGAACGAAAGCAATTTCGACATCAACCAATGTGCTTATTGCCGGGATGCCTATCAGCATAAGAAATGGGCATTTGTAAGCGACGTGGCACGCCTTTGGGCTTTGTATCACGAAGGAGGCATCTACATGGATACCGATGTGGAAGTGTTACGCCCGCTGGACGATTTGTTAGAGCACAAAGCATTTTTAGGTTTTGAAGGAACTCAATGGATAGCGACCAACATCATAGGAGCAGAACCGAAAAATGAACTGATAGGTAAATTCCTGAACTCCTATCAACAGCGAGAGTTTATCAAGGCAGACGGAAGCCTGGATCAGACTACCAATGTAGAAGAATGGACCCGGATGCTCACCCATTCATACGGATTGATTCTGAATGGGGAAAAACAGCAAATCCACGATTTTACGATATATCCTTCGGAATATTTCACTCCCTACGATTACCTGAACGGAAAAATCACCTGCACACCAAAGACTTACACCATCCACTGGTTCAGCCAGTCATGGATAGGCAATTCCAAATGGCGTACCAAATTATCACAACTGTTCCATCGATTAATAGGAATAAAAATGAAATAAAAATAGAGTAAGTAAATGAAGACACTCACTATATTTACTCCTGCATACAATCGTGCTCACACATTAAGCCGAACGTACGAAAGCCTGCTACGCCAGACTTGTGACGACTTTGAATGGCTGATTGTGGATGACGGTTCCAAAGATTCAACGAAGGCACTGGTGGAAGGATGGATACAGGAAGGTAAAATCAGCATCTGGTACATTCACCAGCAAAACCAGGGAATGCACGGTGCCCACAATACAGCATATCGGAATATACATACTGAACTGAATACCTGCATCGATTCTGACGACTATATGCCCGATAATGCAGTGGAAACGATTATCAATTTCTGGAAAGCCCATGGTTCCGATAAATATGCAGGCATCATCGGTCTGGATTGTACCGAAAACGGAAATATCATCGGGACTTCTTTCCCGGAAGGAATGACAGAAACGACCTTGAACGCCTTCTACGCCAAGGGAGGAAAAGGAGATAAAAAGTTAGTATACCGGACCGATGTCATCAAGCAATATCCGGAATATCCAATCTTTGAAGGAGAAAAATATGTGAGTCTCGGCTACAAATACCTGCTCATTGATCAGGATTATCCCCTGCTTACTTTGAATAAACCGCTTGTGGTCGTAGAATACCAGCAAGACGGCTCCAGCATGAACATGTACCGACAGTACTGGAACAACCCCAAGGGATTTGCTTTCATCCGTAAAGTAGACATGAAACTGTGTGGCAGCCTGAAACGAAAATTTGAATCGTGCATACACTATGTATCCAGTTCCATCCGGTCCAAGAATACGCATTTCATTGCAGAATCTCCACTACCGGGTTTGACCATACTCGCTATTATACCAGGAATAATTCTTTATTCTTTTCTTAAATATAAAAATTCCAAAAACCAATAATATGAAAATCGTATATTGTACAGACAGTATATGCTATCCAGGCGGTATTCAAAATATCACTATAACTAAAGCCAATGGCCTTGCACAAATGGGACACCAAGTGTGGATTATAGTTACTGATAATAAATATCCTCCTCTACATCCTGTTGATCCTAAGGTTCAAGTTATAAACTTGGATATAAACTATTTTGAAGATGATTGGAAATCTAAGTTTTACGTTATAAAAAGTATTCTTATAAAAAGGAAGAAACATAAAAAAGCAATTGCAAAAGTACTTAATGACATTAATCCAGATATAATAATATCTACGGGGACTTCTGAAAAGAATTTTTTACCCAATATACGACTAAATTCTACCCATATATTTATTAGAGAAATACACAATCAAAAAGGATATAGATTATCGCATGCAAGAAGTCTTTTTGAAAAAATAATGGCAATTATAGGAAATTGGTATGACTATTCTTGGAATATCAACAAATATGATCAGATAGTTATTTTAACCAATGAAGATAAAGAATTAAATTGGAAAAATAATAGTAAAGTCAGTGTAATAAATAATCCTGTCACTTTCGATACTAATATTAAAACAGCTCCTTTAACTAACAAAAAAATTATAACGGCAGGAAGACTTGTCTATCAGAAGAATCATAAATCCTTAATCAATGCTTGGAAAATTGTCAATCAGAAGCACCCTGATTGGCAATTGGAAATTTGGGGTGATGGGGCATTAAAAAATGAATTATCAAAACTAATAAATACCCTTGGATTAAATAATAAAGTATTACTTATGGGATATACCAATGACATTATATCACGGATGCTACAAGCATCTGGTTGCGTCTTATCCTCTTTATATGAAGGCATATCATTAGTTCTTATAGAAGCCATGTCATGTGGGCTCCCTGTCATATCATATTCTTGTCAATGTGGCCCTAAGGATTTAATTGAACATGGGAAAAATGGATTTTTATGTGAAGTAAATGATGAAACAAAATTAGCAGAATATATTTGTTCAATCATAGAAGATGAGAAGCTGCGAATAAAAATGGGCCAGGCAAGTAAAAAGAAATCTGAAGAATTCAGAATTGAAAAAATAGTGACCCAATGGACCAATTTATTCCAAACATTGATAAATAACAAGAATAAATGAACGACCCCATCAGGATATTGAATCTTTTTACCATCATGAACCGGGGAGGAGCGGAAACCATGGTCATGAATTACTATCGTGCCATAGACAAAAGCAAGATACAATTCGACTTTATGGTACATCGCCAGGAACGGGGAGCCTATGACGATGAAATAGAAGCGATGGGAGGGAGAATATTCAGAATGTGTCCTATTTATCCACAGAACCTGTTTAAATATCAACAATTGTTGAAAATGTTCTTCGATAACCATCCGGAATATCGCATCCTTCATTCCCACATGTCCGAATTGGGTTATTTCGCCTTTAAAGAAGCAATTAGACACGGGGTACTAGTGCGAATTTGCCATGCACACAATATACCAGTCTTTAAAAATGAAACGACAAAAGAAAAAATAAAACGTATTCCTAGAGAAATATTAGCTCATCTAATACGTAATATTGCAACTGATTACTTTGCATGTAGCGAAGGAGCAGGAGAATGGTTATTTGGTAAGAAGAAAAGAATAATCATTATAAACAATGCTATTGATACAACAAAGTTCACATATAATGATAAAATAGCAGAGCAAATCAAAGATGAATTTAATTGGAAAAATAAATATATAATAGGTCATGTTGGAAGATTTTCTCCCCAAAAGAATCATACTTTTTTAATTGATATTTTTTACGCTATACAAAAAGAAATATCTAACAGCATTCTTGTTTTAGTAGGAGAAGGTGACTTAAAACCTCAAATAGAAAAAAAAGTATCAGATTTAAAAATAGAAAAAAAAGTATTTTTCTTAGGAGCTATGAGTGATGTTTATCGATTCTATCAAGTATTTGATGCTTTTATTTTTCCATCATTGTATGAAGGATTTGGCAATGTTTTATTAGAAGCACAAGCTTGCGGAATCCAGTCATTCACTAGTAAAGATGTTGTTCCACAATATGCCAACATAACGCCACTACTTCACTATATACCACTATCTTATGATGCAGACCATTGGAAATCTATTATATTAACACACAAAGATTACCAAAGAAAAGATATGTCTAAAGACGTACAAGATAATGGATTTGACATTCATCAAAATGCAGAATGGCTGACGAATTTTTATCTAAACAAGCTATTATGATGGAAAATCCTTTAGTTTCTATAATTGTTCCTATATATAGTGTCAGTGAATTCTTACCGCAATGTTTGGATAGTTTAATTAAACAATCCTATCAAAATATTGAAATTATAGCAGTAAATGATGGTAGTACCGACAATAGCCTTGAGATTTTGAACCAATATGCCCAAGAGTATCCACTAATAAAAATAATATCTCAGCCTAATGCAGGACTGTCAGCAGCCAGAAATGCAGGGATAGCTTCTTCTAAGGGAGAATATCTTTGCTTTGTAGACAGTGATGACTGGATTGATATTCATACCTGTTTGAGAGCTATTGAAATAGCCCAAAAACAAAATGTGGACATTGTTTGCTGGAATTATATAAAAGAATATAGACATAACTCTATGCCTGTACATTGCATCAAAACAAATGAATTGTACGATGAAAGCAATATAAAGCAATTATATAGACGCATAGTTGGACCCATAAAAGAAGAATTAGCTTTTCCTCAATATTTGGATTCACTCTCCACAGCATGGGGAAAATTATACAAAAGCCGATTAATTAAAGAAAACAATATTTTCTTTATCTCAACAAAAGAAATTGGGACTGAAGACCTTTTATTTAATGTAGAAGTCTTTAAGTACATCCAACGAGCCTATCTCATGACAGATCATTTAAACCATTATCGAAAATATAATTCTACATCACTAACTGCTACTTATAAACCTAATTTAGCCATTCAATGGACTAACTTACAAAATAAAATATTAACCATTATAGAACATGATGAAGAACTTAAACAAGCATATTTTAATAGAATAGCTTTAAGTATTATCGGTATTGGTTTAAATGAATGTGTTTCAAAAGACTCTTTAACAAGCAAAAAACAAAGAATTTATAAATATTTGACAAGCAAAAATTCCAATAAGGCATTACAACAATTGGAACTTACATACTTTCCAATTCACTGGAAACTATTTTTTGGAAGTGCAAAATATCATTATATATGGATATTAATATTTCTATTATTTATAATTTATAAAATAACTAACAGAAAATGATAAGTGTAATAATTCCTGTATATAATACAGCTAAATTCTTATTTACCTGTATTAAATCAATTATCGATCAAACATATCAAGATTTGGAGATCATTCTTGTAAATGATGCTTCGACGGATAACTCTATCCAAATATGTAATACATTTAGGGAAAAAGACAACCGTATAGTCCTTATAGATAAACAACAAAATGAAGGAGTTGAAAAAGCGAGATATGATGGTATCTTGACAGCTACAAGAAACTATATATGTTTTGTAGATTCAGATGATTGGCTTGAAAAAGACACCCTTAAAAGGATGTATGAGAAAGCTGTTGAAACAGATGCAGACTATGTGGAAGTTGGAATGCAAAGAGTGTTAGACCGGCATAAAATAATTAAAAAGAAAGTCCATTCAACAATCAAGGGATTAATTACACAACCCCAATTATTTGATTCATATTATATATCTTTCTTTGGAGTAAATATATTGTCTGTCAATATTTGGGGAAAATTATACAAAAGTAGCATTCTGCAAAATCCTCCTCAACCGATCGGATTAGCTATGGGAGAAGATTTGTACTTTAATTTGGAAATATTTCCCCACCTACAAAAAATTTATATCGATGATTATATTGGATATAATTATCGTTTTGGAGGAATGACTACACAATACAACAAAAATCTACTGCCAAATTTAAAAGTATTATATAGTATCAAAAAAAGAAAAATCGAAAAATATAAATATGATAAAGCATCAGAGTATATACGTATTGAATTGAAAAATATATTAATATCAGATATTAAACAAAGAATCCTATTTAAATATGGTTCAAAAGAAGATGTTATTAATCAAATTAACCAAGAGTTAACAGATCCGGTATGGAATGATATACATCAAATTAAAGATCCCAATATAATCGCTTCCCCTATTGTACAAACTATTATAAATAAAGATACAAATACCCTTTATGCATTATGTCAAAGTGATACAAAAAAATATTATCCTCAATGGTTGTTAAAAAATGTTATTTCTAAAATATTAAATATTATATGATCATTAAAATAATCAATATATGAATATTGCCTTTTTCACAATTCAAACAGTAAATCCTTTCATTGGAGGAGTTGAAAGAGTAACACATAATCTTACACAATATTTCGAATCCCCAAATATAAAAGTTTATTATTTCATTTATAAGGTGAAGAAAATAACGAACATCTTATTTTACCTAAAAATTCTAATAATAAAACAAAGAGTGCTTACATAGAAGCAAAACTTAACCAATATAATATTCGAATAATTATTGGCCAATGTGGCGTAGAATATATATCACATAAATATTTAACGTAATTATTCGTTGTTGGCACTTGAATCTTATTGAAAAGCACATTACAAGATGTTTACTTGAAGCTTTTTTTCAAACAAATATAAAAACTAGTATATTAAACTTTCTCTTTTGGTTAAATACTTCAATAAGAATCTATAAGAAAAAATAAATTTATAAGACAGACTGTACATAATACAGATGCTCTCCTATCATTATCTAAATACTATGTAATAAAAATATTGTATATTAAAAGCTAAATAATATCATGATTCTTCTCAGTATAATTGTACCTGTTTATAATATAGAAAACTATATCACTAGATGCATAGAATCCTTACTAAATCAAGAATTCTCTCCAAATGAATATGAAATTATTTTAATAAATGATGGTTCAACTGATAATTCAGGACAAATATGCCAACATTATACCATATTATACAACAATATTATCTTAATAAATCAAATTAACCAAGGTGTATCTGCAGCCAGAAATTTAGGCTTAGAAATGGCAAGAGGAAAGTTCATCTGCTTTGTAGACGGTGATGATTATCTAATCTCTAATGGATTATCTATTGTCTTCAACAGCTATACATTAAAAGATAATCCCGATGTAACTATATATCAAAGATATATTATTAAAAATCATTTTGATTATCTGGCTGAAGAAAAAATAGAAAGACAAAGAGGTAAAAGATTATTTGTGGGGAATGGGCATAATTATATTCTAAATCAAGGGCTCATATTCAATGTTACATTAGCATTTTTTAAAAGATCCTTTTTGATGGAAAACAACTTAAAATTTTTAAACTATACAATTGCTGAAGACTTTCTATTTTTCACCTCTGTACTACTCTTAAATCCAGCGATAATATCAACATCATACAATATTTATAGATATATTGTACATGAAAACAGCATTACCACTACAAGATCTTCCAAGCAAGCTCAAAAATGTGTGCATGACTATTTGTCTGTTATGAAAAATATACAACAGCAATTATCGAATATCAATGATAAAGCACAATCTATATACAACATATATACAAAAGCTATGAATCTTAATAGCTTTTACATATATAAAAAAATATTAATTGCAAACTATTCGACCTCAACATACACTTCAATAATAAACGAATTTAAAAAAGCTAAACTTTTACCTATTATACATACAGGAACGAATCTCAAATGCATAATAGGTTACTCTATTATTAACATTTTAACTTATATTCCAATACTATATAAACCTACAAGCTTCATTTATAACCGTATTCTTGCAAAATATATATTGAAATTGTAAAAAGATATTTAGCAAAATAAGTTATTCTGATGAAAGCAATAAAAAACTTATTTTATAGCATGAGCTATAATAAAAAAACTGAATATGGTTAATAATAATTAGCATATTATACATTTACAATCGGAAAAATATGATTTATGCTGAGACGTGTTTCTGTATTTTTTGTGGCTTTTCAGAAACAAATCCATCTACATATTTCTTTCCCTTAGTAACAACAGCAAAAGCCTGTCTGGCTAGTTTGTTAGCTACTGCAACAACGGCAACCTTTCCAGGCTTTCCGTTAGATCGTAAACGGTCATAACAATCCTTATACTTTGAGTTACATCTGAGTGATGAGAAGGCAGCCATGTAAAGCTGGCTTCTAAGTGTAGAATCTCTGTTTCGATTGATGTGACCTTTGACATTGACTGACGTACCGGAGTGTTGAAATGTTGGTGATAATCCAAGATAACGTGTAAATTGTTCGGTATTATCAAAGTAAGTGAATCCTCCTGTTACAATTATCAGGGTAGCAGCAAGTGTTACACCTATTCCCTTAATGGATGTAAGCAGTTCCATCTGTTTCTTGTATTCTTGATTGGCAAGAGATGTAATGTTTTCTTCCATATTCCTGATTTGCTTCTCAAGGAATTCAATGGTTTTTTCTATCGTTCTTTTACACGTGGAATCAACAAATGGCAATCCTTCCATTGCCCCTTAAGGTTTCTGGTTCCTACAAGCTGTTTCTTGAGCTGTCTCAGAACAGTCCTTTTCTGTTTGAGTACAAGGATTGATTCATCTTTTCGCCATACATTGCAATGAGTCTTACATCAACATCATCTGTTTTTGTAACAGACAGCATTACACGTGCGAAGTTCTTTATCTTCAATGGGTTCTCAAGGCTGGTTGTAATACCTGCCTCCCAAAAAAGATAGACTAAAAGTGCACTGTAGTTTCCTATTGCTTCAAGCACACAGTGCGTATCTTCTTTTGATACGGTTTGGATAAACTCATGAATACCTTTTATTGTATTCTTGAATGTCTTTGTCTTGCTGTTTTTGTCTGAAGAATAGGCAATGGTGAAAGTGTCTTTGCTTACATCAATTCCAACGTAGGTCATAGTCTTAATATTTTAATAATATCCATACATCTGTAAACCATCATTGCGAATGCGGGGTCATATAAGCCCAATGAGCTATCCGGTTTTTGGATGTAAAGAAGTGGGGACTGAACATACTACACAATCTTAAAGATTAATGAAAACTCGGTCTTCTACCACTTCTTGATGTTGTAAGTTTATAAAAAATTATAACTATAAATTAATATACAATGAAAATATTACCTAAAGAGATGAAAGTATCTATTATTATACCTGTTTATAATGTTGCTCCTTATGTGGAAGAATGCATTCAATCTGTTTTACGACAAGATTATAAAAATCTTGAAATTATCATTATTGATGATTGTGGAATGGATAATAGCATGGAATTAGTTGAAGAGCTAGTAAAAAACAGTTCACGGGATATTGTCATTTTGAGGCATGACTATAATAAAGGTTTATCGGCTGCACGTAATACTGGCATTAAACAGGCAACAGGGGATTATATTTTTTTTCTAGATAGCGATGATTTTATTGAAACCTATTGCATATCTGTCTTGGTGGAAATTGCAAAAGATTGTGTAGATGCGGATATGGTATATGGTTCTTCTCTAAGAATTCGTGAAGGTTATTCTTCTGAGAATATAGTGAATAGCAATGGTTTTAAAAGACAATATGATAATAGAAGGCAGATACAGAGAATGATGTTGAATGATACTAAATTCCCATTACCTGTATGGAATCGACTGATAAAACGTAGTTGGCTGTTGAAACATAATTTGTTCTTTAAAGAAGGAATTGTACTCGAAGATTTACATTGGAATTTTTACGCAGCTAAATATGTAAAATCAATAGTTTTATGTAAGAGGATTACTCATTATTATAGATATAATCCCCATGGAATTATGAATTCGCAAACGCAAAAAATGATTGAGAGTGGATATATTATCTTAAAAGATTGGATTTTGAACTTAGATTGTCATAGCTTATTTTGGCAGTTATATTCAGTTTTTCATTTAGCCCATACAACCTATGTAAGAAAATACGGTGGAGAAAATCGAGCGAAATGTATTCGAGTATTTTATCCGCTTATTTGTCTATTAGAAGTTGTGATAAGAAATATGCAGAAATATAGAGGTCATTAAGCCTAAGTAAGAAAATATTGTATAAAATGGCTGTCATTGAGTTTGTATTTGGGGTATTTATTAAAATATTATTACTCAAATGATAGAAGAGTGATGATATAAAGAGTTTACTGTTCACTTTCGGCAAAGAATCGTATTAAGTAGGTATCGTTGAGAAACTAGATTTAGCTGGAATTTAGTAAAATAGATTGATTGAGGAAATCTGAGTATATAAAAACTGTTACTAGCTTCGAATAGTTCCATCGTCCCAAATAAAGAGGACTTAATAAGTGAGTATGTATAAGTTTGGTTTAAAGAGAATGATAGACTTTATTGTTTCTATCATTCTGTTAATTATTTCATTTCCTGTACAAGTCATAACGGCAGGAATATTGATTGTCGCCAATAAAAGCATTCATGTATTCTTTACACAGGCTCGTCCGGGAAAAAACGGAAAGTTCTTTAAGATATTAAAATTTAAGACAATGACCGATGAAAGAGGAGTAGATGGAAAACTCCTGCCGGATGAGAAGCGGCTGACCCCAGTGGGAAAGTTGATCCGATCGCTCTCTTTAGACGAATTACCTCAGCTTATCAATGTACTGAAAGGAGATATGTCTTTAATAGGACCTCGCCCCTTACTCGCTCAATATCTGTCATTGTATACGCCAGAACAATCCCGCAGACATGAAGTGCGGCCTGGCATTACGGGGTGGGCACAATGTCATGGCCGTAATGCCATTAGTTGGGCAGAAAAGTTTGAACTGGATGTATGGTATGTAGATCATTGTTCATTCTTGCTGGATGTAAAAATTATTGCTTTAACTATATGGAAGGTACTTAGTAGAGAAGGGGTTGTAAAAGATGGAAAGGTTACTACGGATTATTTTAATGGAAATAATTAAAAAAGGATTATGTTTTTGTATGGTGCAGGCGGTCATGCCAAAGTTATAATGGATATTCTTAAGGCCGAAAGAAAGCTGGTTGAGGCTTTAATAGATGATAACAAGGAGCTGAATGAACTGATGGGAGTAAAGGTGTTTCATAGTATAAATCAGGCAATGTCTCCATTGATAGTCAGCATAGGAGATAATAACACTCGTCGGTTGATTGCGGAAAAGGTAAATGCAACATTTGGGATGGCGATCCATCCTTCTGCTATTATTTCCGATTCCGTAAAAATTGATGTCGGGACAGTAGTAATGCAAGGGGGTATCATACAGGCTTGTACCCAGATAGGCAGGCATTGTATTGTCAATACTGGGGCATCCATAGATCATGAATGTGTAATTGGTGATTTTGCACATATCTCTCCGAGGGTGACATTATGTGGAAATATACATGTGGGAGAAGGTACCTGGATAGGAGCTGGTACAGTGGTTATTCCTGGAGTGAAAATTGGAAAGTGGAGTATTATTGGAGCTGGTTCGGTCGTTGATAAGGATATTCCGGATGGGGTACTTGCTTTAGGTAATAGGTGTAGAGTCATTAAATCATTAGAATGAGAAAAAAAGTATTACGAATAACAACAGTCCCTGTTTCATTCAAGCTGTTGAAAGGGCAATTAAACATGTTGAACAGACTGTATGAGGTAGTAGCAGTTTCATCTCCAGGCAAGGAACTGGAAGAAATTGGGGAAAGCGAAGGAGTAAGAACAGAAGCGGTTTCTATGGAGAGACGCATTGCCTTGGTACAAGATCTTAAATCTCTTTTTGCCTTGATTTGGCTTATACGGAAAGAAAAACCTTGGATGGTACATACTATGACTCCTAAGGCGGGATTATTGGGAATGCTGGCAGCGTGGATATGTAAAGTACCGGTCAGGATGCATACGTTTACGGGATTGGTGTTTCCTACTGCTACAGGTGTAAAGAAGCATTTGTTGATGTTGACGGACCGGATAACTTGTGCGTGTGCCACTTTTATAAATCCAGAAGGCAAGGGAGTGAGAAATGATTTGATCAGATTTGGAATAACTCATAAGGGGTTGCACATCATTGGGAATGGGAATGTGAACGGAATAGATGTGAGTTATTTCAACCGGACAGATGAAATATTACGCCAAGCTGAATCTATTCGGGAAAAAAGATGTTTTACGTTTTGTTTTGTTGGGAGGATAGTTGGCGATAAGGGAATTAATGAATTGGTAAGGGCCTTTGTAAAACTTTCCGATGAATTTCCTGCATGTAGGCTGATGCTTGTCGGAGATTTTGAGGAAAAACTTGACCCTGTTCAGCCAGCGACGCGGCAGATTATATCTACTTATAAACAAATTATGTTTATGGGTTGGCAGGATGACGTTCGTTCGTTTCTTGCAGCCTCAGATGTTTTTGTCTTGCCTAGTTATAGGGAAGGATTTCCCAATGTAGTGCTTCAGGCCGGGGCCATGGGGTTGCCATGTATTGTAACGGATATTAATGGAAGTAATGAGATTATTCATGATGGAGTAAACGGGCTGGTTGTGCCGCCACGGGATGAAGAAAAGTTGTATGATGCAATGAGGTTTATGCTGGTCAATGAGACTGTCAGACAAAAGTTGGCAGCTCAATCGAGAGCTCTTATCGTAGATAGATATGAGAGGCACCTTTTCTGGTATGAACTGGAAAAGACGTATAGTCAATTATAAATTAGCTGCCTTTTATGAATATTGTTGATCTGAACCTGATAATTCTTAGATAAAAGATAATGATTATTTGTGTGAAGATGGTTGATAATTAGGATGTAACTAATCTGTTCGTTCTTTGACATTATGGTGGAGGGTAAAAGTGAATTGGAGGAAATAGGTGATCTTTCCAACAAGGAAAAGATTGCATTGCAGCGTCGGTATGTTTTGCATTGTAAATATGAGGAGGCGGTAGAAATGTATGCTGATTCTAAACTTCCTTTATGTAAGATAGCTGTCAAGTGTAATGTTTCGCTCGGAGGACTGGGAAGTTATTTGCGGCGTTATTGGCGTGAATTGATCTTGCGTAGGCGAGGTATTTCCTATGAGGGAAAAGATCCGAAGGATATAAAAATTGTATCTTCCGGACAGCCCAGTATTGTATCTAAAGCCAAATATGCAGAAGCTGTGGAAGCTTGTAAATCGCTGGAATATATTGATTTAAATGTATCTCAGGTGGCTCGTAAATTTAATGTGAATGGTACAGCATTGGCTAATTATATGCGGCTACACTATGAAGAGATTCCGATTTGGCGTGAAAATGTGCGTAGGATGTTGGGTATTGGTGATAATGTACATCGAGGAGTGCGTCCGGAGTGTGAGGAACAATATGTATTGGCTGTGGAGATGTATAAGTCGACAGATAAGACTATTCCGGAAATAGCAGAAATATGTCAGGTTTCTATAGGAGGACTGAGCCAGCATATGAGGTTTTATCACAAAGAAGTGATTCGGAAGAGGAAAGCGGAGAGAAAAGCTGCCAAAAAGAACAGAATTATAGGAAAAATATGTGGTAACGGTCAGATACATTGTCCGCAGCAGAAAACTGTAGAAAAGTACCGGGAGGCACTGGAACTTTATAAGAATTCTAATTTAATTATTAAAGAAATAGTTCGTAAGACTGGTGTTCCACTGGAAGGATTTCGCAATTATCTACGTGTCTGGCATCGGGATTTGATGTTGGAACGTAGAGGAGGGGAAAAAGTGGATTGTAAAGAAGTATATATTGATCTGGCAAAAACAAAATGTTATCTAAAATCGACAGCGGCAAAATATGGGGCTGCTATTGACAGTATGAAAAATAATCTTCGCCCTGTTACCCAAGTAGCAGCAGAATATGGCTTGAACGCAGACACGTTTAGAAGCTATTTATGGGAGCATGAGCCAGATTTAGTATCACAATGTGGAATGGTAAAAAATGAAAATGGCAAATATACCTCCAGACAGGCCATGGAAAAATATGCAGAAGCTGTCAGATTGTATGAAACTACAACTACAAATTTGAAATCAATAGCTGAGCGTTTGGGAGTTGTTTATAATAGTTTAAGTGGGTATATACGTCGCAATTGTCCCGATGCTAAGCAAAAACATGAGGAGCTAGTCCGCAAGGAAATGAATTTGTGAAGTAATTAGGTAAATGTCACCTATGTGACAGATTTTGTCCGGATACCGGGATATCTTTGCAGTCGTAATCAAATAGAACTAGTGGAAATATGAAAACAGCAGACTGGAAAGATACAAGTGTTGGCAAGATTGTAGCCGAAAATTTTGCTGCGGCTAAAGTATTCAAAAAATATGGGATTGATTTTTGTTGTCATGGAGAAACTCAGCTGCATGAAGCTTGTGCAGCTTTGAATCTGGATGTGGAAGAAGTTATACAGGCATTGCAGCATCAGGAATCGGAAGGAAAGGGAGCTATTCCCTTTGCATCGTGGCCGCTCGATTTGCTGATGGATTATATTTTGAAAATACATCATCGCGGTATTCGTTCGCGGGGACCGGAACTGATGGAATTGCTGGAGAAGGTAGAACGGGTACATGGAGAAGCTCATCCCGAGTTGCATGAATTGAGAGCATTGGTCAGTGAATCGCTCCAAGATTTGGAGATGCACTTGCAAAAAGAGGAAAACGTATTGTTCCCTTATTTGTATGAGTTGTATGCAGCACAGCAGCAAGGGCAACGCATGGAACCGATGCATTGCGGGACCATTGCCAATCCGATTCGGGTAATGAGAATGGAGCATGAAGGGGAAGGAAACCGTTATTTGCATATCATTGAACTGACTCGTCATTTCTCGGTTCCTCAGGATGGATGTGCCAGCTACCGGTTGCTGATGCAGGAACTGGAAGCTTTCGTCGATGCCCTGTTTGAACATATTCACTTGGAGAATAATTTGCTTTTTCCCCGTTTTGAGGAGATTGAACGTAAGATTGTATTCTAATTAGTTTACAGAACAGCTTATGCTGTTGTAGATGTTGATAATTTAGGAGCCACCTTGTACAGGGTGGCTTTTGTTTATAGATATGTTTTTATACTGCATTAAAAAGCGGGCTGTTTTTTTCAATATATTCTATTTAAGTGCTACTTTTGCAGGCAATGAGTGCTTTTTTAGCATCGCTGAATGATATAATAAAAACAGAATATTTCATGAGAAAAATATTGATTATAGCCGGAATACTGTTGTGCTGTCTGAATATGCAGGCACAGGATATGAAATCGTTGTTTGTTGCTTTGCCCGATTCTCTTTCGCCGTTGCTGACAGAGGTCAACAGAGCCGATTTCGGCGATTTCCTTGCCAGCAATATGAAGGCTCAGGTGAAAAACCGTTTTGGAAACACGTCGGAAATGTTGAAGCTGACAGATGATTATCTGTTGCTGAAAGTAAGCGCAGTCAGTACGGCAGAGATGAAGTTGCTTCCTCTTAACGATTCTGTAAAAGTGATTTGTGTCGTACAGACTTATCAGGGACCGGTGAGTGACAGTCGTGTTTCGTTTTATGATACCTCATGGAAATCTCTTCCGGCAGAGAATTTTCTTACCCTGCCTGCTGAGGATGCTTTCTATAAAACCCCTGTGACGGAAGCACAAACTGATTCGTTGAAAAACCTGCGTACACGTGCTGATATGTTTTTGTTGAAAGCTGTATTGTCGGAAAAAGATACTTCACTTTCGTTCGTTTATACTACCCCCGATTATCTGGATAAAGAAACCTTGAAGGAGATAAAACCTTATCTTGTTGCTGAACCGCTGAAGTATGTCTGGCAGAATGGGCGTTTCGTACGTCTTTAATGTTTGTTGGGGCATCACATCTTCCTGGTTGTTTGATTTACAGACTGATGTAAACTGTTTGTAATAGCTGTATGTTATAAAACATATTATCGGGTAAGGTTAATGATTTTGGTATGAAAATACATAAAAAATCGTTAACTGGGCTCTGTTTTTTGCCGGAAAAATGCTATATTTGAAACGATTTTTTGGAATCTTAGTGTCTGAAAAAGACTTTTTTAATTAGAATTGTTTAGAACCGGCAGTTATACCAACGCAAGAAGCAGATAGAGAGTTCGGAAATCCACTTGCAGGTATAGGCTGAAAAATAGTATAGCGATAATGATTTTAAAATGTATTAGAACAGTTGCAATAGCAGCCTTGGCGTTTGTCAGTGTAAATGTATCAGGACAAGATTTGTTGGCTCGCCAGGCTCCTATCGACAGAAAACTTAAAGCAGTAGATTCTTTGGCATTGATTCGCCAGATTAAAGCAGAACAAGCAGTTTATCCTGCTTACAGTCTTTATCCCAATTGGAATAACCAGCGTGTTCACGCTTATGGCAATACCGTACAGATTCCTGATAGCTTCCGTATCGACCTGACGGGTTTCTGCATGCCTACCACTCATACCAAAATTACTTCAAAATGCGGTCCGCGCTGGCGTCGTATGCACAACGGACTTGATATTAAGGTATATATCGGTGATACTATTCGTGCGGCTTTCGACGGAAAAGTACGTATGGTAAAATATGAGCGCCGTGGCTATGGTAAGTATGTAGTAATACGTCATGATAATGGTCTGGAAACTATTTACGGACACCTTTCAAAGCAGATTGTAAAAGAAGATGAATATGTAAAGGCTGGTGATCCTATCGGATTGGGTGGTAATACCGGACGTTCTACTGGTTCACACTTGCATTTCGAAACTCGTTTCCTGGGTGAGGTTATCAATCCGGAATTTATGTTCGATTTCCCGAAACAGGATATTGTAGCCGACAGTTATTTGTTCATTCGCGGAGCGAACCGTTACGAATATCAGCGTACACGTGCTTTAGCTGCTGTAAAGAGCGGCAAATCGGGTGCTGAAGAAGCAGAGAAATCAGCAATCCGTTATCATAAGATCCGCCAGGGTGATACATTAGGACGTATCTCACGCTTGTATCATGTTTCTATCGATCGCCTGTGCCAGATAAATGGTATTAAACGTACTACTACTTTACGTATCGGCCAGGTACTGAGATGTTCTTAATCAGAGCTTGAAAATAAAATATTCTAATAAAAGAAATAGCCGGAATTCTCATTGAGAGTTCCGGCTATTTTCTTTGTATGTTTTAGCTTGTGGATTGCTATTTTAGAACTGCATGCAAGCGGCTCAGGAATTCATCAGCTTCTGCCATGCTCAGACAGAGAGGAGGAAGCAGACGTATAACATTGGTTCCGCTTACACCGGTAAAGACTTTCTGCTCGAACAAGAGTTGTTGGCGGATTTCTTTTATCGGTTCGCTGAATTCCATTCCAATCATCAGACCGCGTCCGCGTACTTCTTTGATTTGAGGGAATTTCTTCAATTCTTCAATCAGGTGTGTTCCTACCAGAGCGGCATTTTCTACCAGATTTTCTTCCTTCATTACATCGAGTACGGCTATAGCGGCTGCACAGGCAAGATGATTTCCTCCGAATGTAGTACCCAACTGTCCGTATACTGGAGTGAATTTAGGACTGATGAGTACACCTCCCATCGGGAAGCCGTTTCCGATACCTTTGGCAACTGTGATGATATCAGGACGTATACCTGTGTACTGATGGGCAAAGAATTTACCGCTTCGTCCGTATCCAGACTGGATTTCGTCGAGTATCAGTACTGCATTGTGCTCATCGCATGCCTGACGTAATGCCTGCATGAATTCGCTTGTAGGCAACTGGATACCGCCTACTCCCTGAATACCTTCTATAATGACTGCACACACATCGCCTTTAGCGAGTTCTGCTTTCATGGCTTCTGTGTCATTCAGCGGCAGATAAGTCACATGTCCGTTATCGTTTATAGGAGCGATGATTTTAGGATTGTTTGTTACTTCTACTGCCAGTGAAGTACGTCCATGGAAAGCCTTTGCAAATGATATAACACGAGTGCGTCCGTTATAAAACGAAGCGAGTTTTAAGGCATTCTCATTTGCTTCAGCTCCGGAGTTGATCAGGAAAAGTTGGTAATCGTCGTATCCGCACATGACTCCGAGACGATCGGCTACTTCCTGTTGCAACTTATTGATGACTGAGTTTGAGTAGAATCCCAGTTTGGCTACCTGTTTGCTGATTGTTTCCACATAATGAGGGTGTGCATGTCCGATAGAAATAACGGCATGTCCTCCGTAAAGGTCGAGGTATTCCTGACCTTTGTCATCCCATACGTGACAACCTTTTCCTTGTACGATATTTACATCGAACAAAGGATATACATCGAATAGTTTCATATCTTGATATAATATTTAAATCTGACTTAGAATGCGCTGGGCTTCAACATTAAGCCGACAGTTTCTTCTAAGTTGAACATCAAGTTCATGTTATGTACAGCCTGTCCACTTGCTCCTTTCAACAGATTGTCAATGCAGGAAACGATGAGCAGTTTGTCACCGTGTTTTTCCAGGTGGATAAGGCATTTGTTGGTGTTGACTACTTGCTTCAGGTCGATATTCTTTTCTACGATGTGTGTGAACGAATCTTCTGCATAGTAGTCCTTATACATTTTTACGATTTCGTCCAGCTCTACTTTGGTTTTGACAACGATTGTTGCAAAAATACCTCTGGCAAAATCTCCTCGGTAAGGTATAAAATCTATCTCCGAATTGAAACTGTTTTGCAGTTGTTTGATAGATTGCTTGATTTCGGGCACGTGCTGATGAGTAAACGGTTTGTAGATACTCATGTTATTGTTACGCCAGCTGAAGTGTGTAGTTGCTCCGGGTTTTACTCCAGCTCCTGTGCTGCCGGTTATAGCATTTACCATAACATCATCGTTCAGCATCAGGTGTTTGGCCAGCGGAAGCAGACCAAGCTGAATACATGTAGCAAAGCATCCCGGGTTGGCTACGTGTTTACTCTGGCAGATGGTACGGCGATTCAGTTCCGGAAGTCCGTAAACGAAATCATGGCTTTCATCCTTAATGCGGTAGTCCATCGAAAGGTCAATGATTTTCACATCTTCAGGGATGTCGTGGCTTTCTATGAACTTTTTGGTATCACCGTGTGCTGTACAGAAGAATATTACATCTACTGTATCAAGAGGTAATTCGTCTGTAAATACCAGATCGGTTTCACCGTACAATCCTTCGTGTACGTCAGTAATTTTGTTGCCCGCATTGCTGGAGCTGTTTATGAACTTTATTTCTACATCGGGGTGGTTGATAAGCAGGCGAATCAGTTCGCCTGCCGTATATCCAGCCCCTCCTATAATTCCTGCTTTAATCATGAAAATAATGGTTTGGTTCTTGTGGAATGATAATCCACATTAATAGATAAATAGGTATACCTGCAAATGCGGTAAAAAAAGTCAGTATCACGTATACGATGCGGATAATAGATACGTCAAGACCAAAGAAGTTTGCCAGTCCTGCACATACTCCGCTTATCATTCTTCCGGTACGTGGACGTCTGAGTTTCTGGTTGCCAGACATAATCAGATATTCTCCTCGTCTTTGTGGTTAGCATAATAAGCGCGAAGTGGAGTAGAAAGCACTTTGATGAAGCCTTTGGCATCTTCTGCTGTCCATCCTTTCTGCATTTCACCGTATTCACCGAACTTGTTCTTTACCAGGTCGTCTTTTGAGTCAACTCCTACAGTAGAGAAGCAGTACGGACGAAGTTCAAGAATTGCGGTTCCGTTTACATTTCGCTGTGATTCCTGAAGCATGGCTTCGATGTCACGCATTACAGGTTCCAGATACTGGCTTTCGTGAAGGAACATACCATACCAGTTGGCTACCTGATCCTTCCAGTACTGCTGCCATTTGCTTAATGTATATTTTTCGAGGAATTTGTGTGCACCGATAATCAGCATAGGGGCAGCTGCTTCGAAGCCTACACGTCCCTTGATACCGATGATTGTATCACCTACGTGCATGTCACGTCCGATACCGTAAGCTGCTCCGATTTCTTCTACTTTCTGAATAGCTTTAATCTTGTCGTCGAACACTTCACCGTTTACGGCATACAGTTCTCCTTTTTTGAATTCCAGTTTCAGCTGTTCGCTTCCAGTCTTGGTTACTTGTTTCAGATAAGCACTTTCGGGTAATCCCTGAGCAGAGTCCAGAATTTCGCCTCCACAGATTGATGTTCCCCATATACCTACATTATATGAATATTTCAGTTTGGTAAAGTCTGCTTCAAAGCCATGTTCTTTCAGGTAGTTGATTTCGTAATCACGGCTCAGTGCCATATCGCGGGTAAGTGTAATGATTTCTACTCCCGGAGCCATAACCAGGAAAGTCATATCGAAACGAACCTGGTCGTTTCCTGCACCTGTAGAACCGTGAGCTATTGCATGTGCGCCGATTTCGTTGGCGTAACGAGCAATGGCAAGTGCCTGGAAGATACGTTCAGAACTTACAGAAATAGGATAAGTACCGTTACGCAATACGTTGCCGAATATCATATACTTCAAGCTCTTAGCATAGTATTCCTGAGTAACGTCGAGTGTAACATATTTAACAGCTCCCAGTTTGTAAGCGTTTTCTTCGTTCTGTTTTAGTTGTTCAGGGCTGAAACCACCTGTGTTGGCACATGCAGCATATACTTCATAACCTTTTTCTTTAGCCAGATACATGACTGTAAACGAAGTATCCAATCCGCCACTGAAGGCAACTACTACTTTTTTCTTTTCTTCCATAAGGCATTTATTTTATGAAAAACGATGGCTGAAAAATGAAGCCTCTTTTTCTGTATTAATATTCTTTATTTAATGTGTATGTTTAAAAGTTGGTTACTTTGTCGTCTGTGTGCAAAGCCGGATCGTAAAGCATGGCAGTACAGATACAGAATTTACGCTTTTTAGCGACAAGAATTTCGTGGTTGATACAGCCTTCACATCCTTTCCAGAATGATTCATCGTCGGTAAGCTCATTGAAAGTAACAGGAACATATCCCAGTTCTGTATTCATTTTCATGACAGCTGCTCCGGATGTCAGACTGAAGATTTTAGCTTTCGGCCATCGCAGACGTGCCAGAGTAAATGATGCATGTTTGATACGTTTGGCAAGTCCGCATCCACGATATTTGGGATGTACGATAAGTCCCGACGTAGCTACATATTGTTTGTTTCCCCACGATTCAATGTAAGTAAATCCTGCAAAATCGTTGCCGCACAAAGCGATGATAGCTTTTCCTTCCTTCATTTTTGTAGCTACATATTCGTGCGTACGTTCTGCGATACCTGTTCCGCGCACTTTGGCTGCTTCACGAATTGTATCTAGTATTGTGTCAACGTATACCTCATGTGAGGCGTCGGCTACCATAACATCTATTTGTTTAGTATCCATTTTGTTTTTTGTTTCTTTATTTTATAAGGTTTATATTCGGTATTACATGTGCCAGTGCTTGTTTTACGCTGGTGCGGGTACAGCCTTCGCGGACAATAAGCATAATGGTATCGTCACCTGCAATTGTTCCTATGATTTCGTGAAAATGATTGTTGTCGATATCGTAAGCAAGGCTGCTGGCATATCCCGGGCGTGTTTTGATGACCGCAATATTGTCAGAGAACTCAATAGATACGAATCCGGGCTGGCGGAGCATCTCGGAAGCGGAATGTGGTTCAGTCATACGCTTGTACATGGTATTGTTGGGCAATACATATACATAATTTCCATTCATGCTGGCTGCTTTGGCTACTTTCAGTTGCTTCAAGTCGCGTGAAAGAGTTGCTTGCGTCAGTTGGAAACCTTCCTTTGCCAGCTCTTGGAGAAGCTCTTCCTGGCTTCCTATCTCTTTGCTTGAGATAATCATTTTAATGGAATCAAGTCGGCTGTTCTTACTTTTCATTGTGTATAATTATTCTTTAATTGGGTGCAAATATACAGATTATATTGAAATAATATACAGTTTTTGTGGATTATTTTTGTTTTATTCTTAAATTATGTAAACAGAATGAATAAATAGTCATCTTTGCATGATATGATACTCTTTTTGTATCTTTGTAGGGATATATATAAAAAATGAATGATCTGAAATTATGGACTTGAATTTATTATCCGAAGGAAAAGATCCGATGGGAGCTGCCATCTACGATTATCTCAAGTATAGCAAGGCGGGACGTCTGAGAGTGTTTTCTTCTCAGTTTGATGAAGATGAAATTCCCGTAGCCGGTTTGTTTCGTACATACGAATCGATGCCGGAACTGGAACAGATTGCCTTGCAGCAGGCAACGGGTAAAATTCTGGATGTAGGAGCCGGAAGCGGCTGCCATTCGCTGGCTCTTAAGGAAATGGGTAAGGAGAGTCTTGCCATTGATATATCTCCTCTATCGGTGAAGGCCATGCAGGAACGTGGGCTGAATGCTCTTCATGTTAATCTGTTTGATGAACATTTTACCGGACAGTTTGATACGATCCTGATGCTTATGAACGGTTCCGGAATTATTGGAAAGTTGAAGAATATTCCTGCTTTCTGTGCAAGAATGAAGCAGTTACTGGCTCCCGGTGGATGTATCTTGCTAGATTCCAGTGATTTGAAATATCTGTATGAAGACGAAGACGGCAGTTATGTGCTCGATCTTGCAGCCGATTATTATGGTGAGATAGATTTTCAAATGCAGTATAAACAAGTGAAAGGCGATTCGTTCGACTGGCTGTATGTGGATTTCGATACCCTTTCTGCTTATGTCTCACAATATGGCTTCCATGCTCAGATTATAAAGGAAGGCAGTCATTACGACTATTTGGCGAAACTTTGGTTGTAAGGGTCCACTTTGAAAAAACAGCGGCATGTGTTTTATGTTCTCATGCCGCTGTTTTTTTATAATACTCCGAAATGTTTCAGTGCATTCATAATGCCGTCTTCATCGACCGAAGTCGTTACATAGTCTGCGGCGGCTTTTACCTCATCAGAAGCATTGCCCATTGCTACGCCAATACCGGCATGTCCGAGCATCGGAATATCATTTCCTCCATCTCCAAAAGCCATTGTATCTTTCAGGTCGATACCATAATATTCCAGCACGTGATCTATCCCCTTACTCTTACTGTTGCCACGTGCTATGATATCGGCAAAAAGCGGATACCAGCGCATTGGCTCGCAATGAGTCAGGACATTGCGGAATACTTCCAGATCCTGATCTTCCTTGAAATACCCCATGATTTGTAAGATTTCCTTGTTACGTGCCTCTTCTATCGGGCGTATGGGAGGAAGACTGATTTCAATTAGCTTGGCTACGTCTTTTACAGCTTCATTGACATTCGTAATAAACCATTCATCATCGTGTACAAAGACGAACGGAGTTTCCGGATGTTGTTGATGATAATCGATGAGGCGTTCGATATCTTCTTCGGGTACTCTTCCTTTATAAATATCCTGATGATCGGAAGTAAAACAATGCGCTCCGTTCAGAGTAATGAATCCGTCGAAGGGCAAATGACCTACCGCATCCATCATCAGAACTTTAGGACGTCCTGTGGCTATGAATACTTTGATGCCTTTTTCCCGCAATTGTTTTAATGCGTTTTGGGTGGACTCTGGGATGGAATGAGTATTGAACGATACTAATGTTCCGTCTATGTCGAAGAAGATAGCTTTGACCATATTAAATAATGTGTTAATTTTTTGTCACGCAAAGGTACTGATTTTCTCTTTATTTTGGCTTGATATGTGTCAATAAGTAACAAATTTATATTTTATTCAGGCTATTCGCTTGCATTACGAAGTAAAAAGTTATATTTGCCGGACGAAAAGAAACGGAAGTTTATTATGGCATTTCAGTTTACAAAGATAGCAGTAAAAGTGGGAAGCAATGTGCTTACCCGTCGCGACGGAACACTGGATGTAACTCGTGTGTCGGCGCTGGTAGACCAGATAGCTGAGCTCCGTAAAGCGGGAGTAGAGGTAGTGCTTATCTCTTCAGGTGCAGTCGCTTCGGGAAGAAGTGAGATTAAAGTATCACGAAAACTCGACAGTGTGCAGCAGCGTCAGCTGTATTCTGCTGTGGGGCAAGCCAAATTAATTAATCGCTACTATGAATTGTTCCGTGAGCACGGCATTGCCGTTGGACAGGTGTTGACCACAAAAGAGAGCTTCTCTACTCGTCGCCACTATTTGAATCAGCGGAATTGTATGCGTGTGATGCTGGAAAGTGGAGTGATACCTATTGTAAACGAAAATGATACTATCTCTGTAACCGAACTGATGTTTACGGATAATGATGAGCTTTCGGGCATGATTGCTTCTATGCTGGATGTTCAGGCGCTGATAATTCTGAGTAATATCGACGGTATCTACAATGGCTCGCCCTCGCAGCCGGGCACTTCGGTGATACGTGAGGTGGAGCAAGGGAAAGATTTGTCCGACTACATTCAGACAGAAAAGTCGGGATTTGGCCGAGGAGGCATGCTTACCAAAACAACTATTGCCCGCAAGGTAGCCGACGAAGGGATTACTGTTATTATTGCCAACGGAAAGAAAGACAATATTCTGCTGGATTTACTGCAGCATCCAGACGAAACCGTGTGTACTCGTTTTGTGCCTTCTTCTGAAGCTGTTTCGAGCGTAAAGAAATGGATCGCTCATAGTGAAGGATTTGCCAAAGGCGAACTGCATCTGAACGAACAGGCTGTTAAGGCTGTGAAGGGAAAGAAGGCTGTAAGTATACTTCCGGTTGGAGTCGTTTCTATTGAAGGAGAGTTTGAAAAGGATGATATTGTAAAGATAATGGATGCGCGCGGACGTCAGATAGGAGTAGGACGTATCGGGGTGGATTCTGCCGAAGCACGCGAAATGCTAGGCATGCACGGGCAGCGACCGCTGGTGCATTACGATTATTTATATTTGGATTAAAACAGCAATCAATTTAAAAAAGCATATAAGATATGGATGAACAAATTAAGCAGATAGCCGAACGCTTGAAAGGTTTGCGCGACGCTTTGGATTTGAGTGTAGAGGAAGTTGCAGCCGACTGTAACTTTACGGTAGAGGAGTACCAGGCTATTGAGTCGGGTGAGTGCGACTTCTCTGTAAGTGTTTTGCAGCGGATAGCACGAAAATACGGTATTACACTAGACGAACTGATGTTTGGTGAAGAACCTAAGATGAAATCTTATTTTCTTACCCGTCGTGGAACAGGTGTATCCGTAGAACGTACTAAGGCATATAAATATCAGTCGCTTGCTTCTGGTTTTAAGGGACGTAAGGCTGATCCGTTTATTGTAACGGTAGAACCGAAGCCGGAAAATACACCGGTATATTTCAATACCCACGAAGGACAGGAGTTCAACCTGGTGATAGAGGGACGTATGCTGTTGAATATCAATGGTAAGGAATTGATATTGAATCCGGGAGACAGTCTGTATTTTGATTCAAGCAAGCCTCACGGAATGTTGGCTCTGGATGGAAAAACTGTAAAATTCCTGGCTGTAGTAATGCAATAACAATACAAACAACTAGTAAAAAACAAGCAAAAGATATATGTTAGAACGATTTATAGATCAAACTAGCTTTACCTCACAAGAGGATTTTATAAAGCACTTCAAAATAAAAGTGCCCGAAAACTTTAACTTCGGTTATGATGTAGTAGATGCATGGGCTGCCGAGCGTCCGGATAAAAACGCTCTTCTCTGGACAAACGATAAAGGAGAACATATTCAGTTTACTTATGCCGATTTGAAAAAATATACCGATATGACGGCTTCTTACTTCCAGAGTCTGGGTATCGGACATGGAGACAAGGTGATGTTGATTCTGAAACGCCGTTATGAATTCTGGTTCTCTATCATTGCCCTTCACAAGATAGGGGCAGTAGTGATTCCGGCTACCCACCTGCTGACTAAGAAAGATATCGTTTACCGCTGCAAGGCCGCTACTATCAAAATGATTGTTGCTGCGGGAGAAGAAGTCATTACCAAACATATTCTGGATGCAATGCCTGAATGTCCAAGCGTAGAGAAGCTCGTCAGTGTAGGTCCTGAATATCCGGAAGGATTTGAAGACTTCCATAAGGGAATGGAAAGTGCAGCTCCTTTTGTACGTCCTGAACATGCAAATACCAACGATGATATTATGCTGATGTATTTTACTTCAGGAACTACCGGAGAACCTAAGATGGTAGCACACGATTTTACTTATCCGTTGGGACACATTGCTACCGGAAGTTTCTGGCATAATCTTCATGAAAACAGTCTGCATCTTACTATTGCCGACACCGGATGGGGAAAAGCTGTATGGGGTAAGCTATATGGACAGATGATTGCCGGAGCAAATATCTTTGTGTACGACCATGAGAAATTTACTCCTGCCGATATCTTGCAGAAGATTCACGATTATCATATTACTTCATTGTGTGCGCCTCCTACTATCTACCGCTTCCTGATTCGTGAAGATCTGAGCAAATTCGATTTGTCTTCACTGGAATATTGTACTACGGCGGGAGAAGCATTGAATTACTCTGTTTACGAAACATTCAAGAAAATCACAGGTATCCGCCTGATGGAAGGTTTCGGACAGACAGAAACAGCTCTTACACTTGCTACTTTCCCATGGATGGATCCGAAACCAGGCAGTATGGGTGTTCCTAATCCGCAGTACGATATCGACCTGCTTACACCCGACGGACGTTCGGCCGAAGATGGTGAACAGGGACAAATCGTTGTACGTACCGATAAGGGAAAACCGCTGGGATTGTTTAAAGAGTATTATCGTGATGCAGAACTGACTCGCGAAGCATGGCACGACGGAGTTTATTATACCGGTGACGTCGCATGGCGTGACGAAGATGGTTATTACTGGTTCGTAGGCCGTGCGGATGATGTAATCAAGAGTTCCGGTTATCGTATCGGCCCGTTCGAAGTAGAAAGCGCTTTGATGACCCATCCGGCAGTAGTAGAGTGTGCCATAACAGGTGTACCCGATGAAATTCGCGGTCAGGTAGTAAAAGCTACGATTGTATTGGCAAAGGATTACAAGCAGAAAGCAGGTCCGGAGCTGATAAAGGAATTGCAGGATCATGTAAAACGTGTGACAGCTCCTTACAAATATCCACGTGTTATCGAGTTTGTAGATGAACTTCCGAAGACAATCAGCGGTAAGATTCGTCGTGTAGAAATACGTGCAAAGGATACTAAGTAATATTTGCTGTAAATCTTATATTTTCATGTTCGGGTATTGTTGAGGCCGTTCGTTCGGATGGTTTCGGCAATACCTGATTTATTTTTCAGGGGTATGGATAGAGAGGATAATCTCTAAGAATTTAGCGGCTTCCTTTAAGGCTTGCTGGTAAAGCCGGGAGGTATTGAAAAAACGTCAGCAAGTTTTGTGGAATATTTGTACGAATTTTACAGAAAACTTCAGCATGTTTTTCTCAAAATAGGGACACTCAGTAAATAATATAAAATTAGCCAACTAATTCATACACAATGTA
>OISB01000152.1_pt1 | contig 23698 bp, 18 predicted proteins | sample 1586381 | NCBI WGS metagenome assembly OISB01 (sample SAMN02675044, study PRJEB24791) | human gut metagenome, SKBSTL002 | isolation source: stool | host: Homo sapiens | place: USA
TTATCTGCGCTTTTGGCTTAGCATCTGCCGCACCTCGCTCGCCGTATCGGCACTTGGAATCATGCGGTACTGCCTGAACAAAAGAGAGCCCGCGCGGCAGACGCCGCCGGAAGGATATGGGAGGAAAAACACCATGGAAGCATCCAAAGTTTACTATACGGATTTCCGCTGTCCGGTGGGCACCAGCCTGCTGGAAAAGCTGCGCCGGGTGTGCATTGCCGCCGGCATCAAGGACATCGACATGGACGGCCGGTTCGTGGCCATCAAGATGCACTTCGGCGAGCTGGGCAATCTGGCTTTTCTGCGTCCCAACTACGCCAAGGTGGTGGCAGACCTGTGCAAGGAGCAGGGCGGTATGCCCTTCCTGACCGACTGCAACACCCTGTACCCGGGCAGCCGCAAGAATGCGCTGGAGCACCTGAGCTGCGCCCAGCTGAACGGTTTCTGGCCCATGACCACCGGCTGTCAGGTGATCATTGGTGACGGTCTGCGCGGCACGGATGAGGTGGAAGTGCCGGTGCCCAACGGCGAATACTGCAAGACCGCCAAGATCGGCCGCGCCATCATGGATGCGGACGTGTTCATCAGCCTGACCCACTTCAAGGGCCACGAGTCCACCGGCTTCGGCGGTGCGCTCAAGAATATCGGCATGGGCTGCGGCTCCCGCGCGGGCAAGATGGAGCAGCACGCTGCCGGCAAGCCCGCCGTGCAGGAGGGGCTGTGCCGCGGCTGCCACCGCTGCGCCAAGGAGTGCGGCTCGGACGCCATTACTTACAATGCCGAAAACAAGGCGGTCATCGACTACGACAAGTGCAAGGGCTGCGGCCGCTGCATCGGCGCGTGCAGCTTTGACGCCATCTATTCTCCCAACGACTGCGCCAACGAGCTGCTGGACCGCAAGATGGCCGAGTACGCCGCCGCAGTCTGCCACGACCGTCCCTGCTTCCACGTTTCTCTGGTGCAGGACATCAGCCCCAACTGCGACTGCCACTGCGAGAACGATGCACCCATCCTGCCGGATATCGGCATCTTTGCGTCCTTCGACCCTGTGGCGCTGGATCAGGCCTGCGTGGACGCCTGCCTGAATGCCGCCCCGCTGCCCAACAGCCAGCTGGGCACGAACCTTGCAAAGCCGGGCTGGAACTGCTACCACGACAACTTCAAGGACTCCAACCCCAACATCGAGTGGAAGGCCACCCTTGAACAGGCCGAGAAGGTGGGTATGGGCACCCGCCAGTATGTGCTGAAAAAGGTATAAAGACAAAATGGGGCGCTGACCATACGGTCAGCGCCCCATTGCGCTTTAAAGTTTCAGGTTGCGTTTAGGCCTCGCCGTTCGTCTCCGGCACGATATCGTCCAGCACGCTTTGCAGCGCCTGCCAGTTTTTCAGGGTGCAGCCGGGCAGGGTGTCAGCGTCCAGCCCTGCGTCCGCGATGCGGTCGGTCATGCTGTCCTTGTCGCTGAGCAGGTCCAGCGCGGCGTCCTTGATCAGCGGCCATGCTTCGGCAAAGCCCTCCTGCTGGCTGTCGGTCAGGCCGTCGTACCAGCTGTAAAAGGCATCCTGAATGGCTTCCGGGGAGCGGCTGGACATCCGTGCGTCCTCGGCCCAGTGCAGCAGCGATGCCGCCGCGATGACCGATTTCAAGGAGCAGCCGGATACGCCGGGCCCCCAGCCCAGACAGGGCGCAAAGGCGTTGGATGTGCCGGTGATGGAGAACACCGAGTTCTCATCAAAGTTGCCGGGGTTCAGCTCTCCGGTGTTGGCTTCTGTGGTGGAGGAGGGCAGCGTGCTGCTGCCGGAAGCGGATGCGCTGTCCGAGGCGGGCGCAGCGCTGGATGCGGGGCTGCTTGCAGAGCCGCCGCAGGCTGCCAGCAGACAGCCCAGTAAAGCGGCGCACAGCAGCAGCGCAAGGGAGCGGATATATTTCGATGTCATAAGAAAAACCTCCGTAAACGGTGCTCCGGCAAGCCGCCGGAACGAAGCGGGATCTACACCCTAAGTATACGTTCTGCGCACGGCGTTGTCAATCGTTCTGCGTAGGACGAATTTCAAGCAGCACCTGTGCAGGATATACAAAAATGCAGCTTGAATTTCGGGCAGTTCAACGCATTGACATTTTCTGCACTGGCTCGTATAATCAAAAGCAGACAAGTGAATTTATCAGTGCGTGTAACTGTTCGATCAGGCATGAGCATCAGAGGGAAGACGGCAACGGCATCCCTTTGGTTCTTGTGCCCTTTTCTTTTTCACAAGAGCTGCGGCATGGAAGCGGAGGAGTGCGGCGATGCAGGCTGTAAAGGTATTCAATAACAATGCGGTGTCGGTGGTCATGCCGGACGGCAGGGAAGCCATTCTCGTGGGCAACGGGCTTGGGTTTGGCCGCCGCCCGGGGGACGTGATCGACAAAAACCGCGTTTCCAAGGTGTACTATGTGCAGAACGAGCTGCAGACCAAGTTCCTCAAGATGCTGGATAACGTTACCCCGCAGGTGATGCAGGCCGCCGAGCGCATCTCGCTGGCGGCAGAGGAGCAGGGCATCCTGCTCAGCAGCAAAAGCACCATCTCGCTGGTGGACCACATCAGTTTTGCGCTGGAACGTGTGGAAAAGGGCACCTTTCTGCCCAACCTCATGCTCTCGGAGACCCGGATGCTGTACCCGAAGGAGTACGCAGTGGGGCAAAGGGCGCTGGAACTTGTCCGGCAGTTCTGCGGCGTACAGCTGCCGGAGGACGAAGCGGGCTACATTGCCCTGCATCTGGTAGCCGGTGCGGCGGACGGCGCGCTGGCCTACGATACCGTAAAGTTCGTCAAGGCGGTCAAGGAGATCATCTGCGATACCTATCACTGCACCTTTGAGGAAGAAAGCCTTGAGACCACCCGCCTGACTGTACACCTCAAGTTTCTGGCGGCGCGCATTCTGCGGCACACTCCTTGGCAGGACGCCGGGCTGGAATCCATGTACGCGGTGCTTTTGCAGCGCGACAGCCGCAACGAGGTGTGCTTGCAGCGCATCAATGCCTATCTGCGGCAGGAATTTGATTATGAGCTGGATCATCAGGAGCAGGTCTATCTGCTCATCCACCTGACCAAGATCGTAGGATAAAATGCTTCAACAGGGCGTCCGGAAGCCCTGCGGAATAGAAATCATCCCCCAAAACAGTCAAGTCAAAAAGTGAGGAGTATTACACGATGAAAGAAAAAGTCATGAATGGCTTGGAAAAGTTCTCCAAAGCCATGCTCTCACCGCTGTCGTATATCTCGGCAGCAGGCCTGATCCTTGTGCTGGGCGCATTGCTTACCAGCACAAGCCTTAGCGCGATGATCCCCGTTCTGCAGTGGACCCCTATCAAGCTGCTTGGACAGCTGATCTACAACTGCATCATGGTCATCATCAACAACCTCAGTCTGATGTTCTGCGTGGGCATCGCAGCGGCGCTGGCCAAAAAGAACAAGCAGCAGGCTGCCATCATCGGCCTGATGAGCTATTTTATGTACCTGACCGCCGGCAACGTCACCCTGACCCAGCTGGGTATGCTGGCAGAGGCTGACCCGATGGTGGGTCTGTACGGCACCGGTCAGTCCACCGTGTTCGGCATCCAGACGGTGGATATGGGCGTGTTCGGCGGCATCCTGCTGGGTCTTGTCTGCGGCTGGGTGTACAACCGCACCTGTGAAAAGCAGTTCAAGGGCATCATCACCCAGATCTACTCCGGCAACCGCTGGTCCTTTACCTGCATGGTGGTCTTTTCCATCCTGTTCGGCTTTGGCTCCTGCTTCTTCTGGCCGCCGGTGCAGAACGTCATCAGCGCACTGACCGACCTGATCGCCACCTCCGGCAACTTCGGCCTGTTCCTGTACGGCTTCCTGGAGCGCTTCCTCATCCCCACCGGCCTGCACCACCTCATCTACACCCCCTTCCAGTTCTCTGCACTGGGCAACAGCCTGACCGTGGGCGATGCCACCTACACCGGCTCCTACATCGTCATGATGATGGAGTACAGCATGGGTCTGCCCTTCTCGGACGGCATCGTGTGGATGTACACCGGCTTCACCAAGACCTTCGGCTACTTTGGCATCGTGGCGGCCTTCATCTTCTGCGCCCGCAAGGAGAACCGCAAAAAGACCGCTGCCGTTCTGGTGCCGCTGGCCTTTACCGCCTCTCTGGCTTCCATCACCGAGCCGCTGGACTTCATGTTCTGCTTCACTGCTCCCATCCTGTGGGTGGCACACGCCTGCATCTCCGGCCTGTTCATCGTGCTGCTGCACATCTTCCATGTCACCGGCTTTACCACCAACCTCCTCGGCTCGATTCTGATGAACCTTTCTGCCGGTGCAGATAAGACCAACTATCCCACCCTGTACCTGCTGGCGCTGTGCCAGATCGCAGTGTACTTTGTGGTGTTCACCCTGCTGATCAAGGCCTTCAACCTGCACACCCCCGGCCGGGAAGAGGTGAGCACCGAGACCGCGGGGAGCGATGCACCCGCCAAGAAGGCAAGCGTGAAGAACGCTGCCGAGGTACAGTGCGTCATCGATGGTCTGGGCGGCAAGGAGAACATCCTGTCGGTGGACAACTGCTTCACCCGCCTGCGGGTAAACATCAAGGACCCCGCAAAGCTGGACGAAGCTGCCATCAACAAGCTGCCGAACAGCGGCATCGTGAAAAAGGGTACCGATATCCAGATCGTTTACGGTCTGCAGGTAGCCGATATCAAGCGTGCCGTGGAGGCACAGCTGGAAAACCAGTAAATCGTTTTACCGTGCCCCGGCGGATTGCGCCGGGCTAACCTGAAAAATACAAAAAAGGAGCGTTTATACTATGGTCATTACCATTGCTGGCGGCGGTAGCACGTTTACCGCCGGTATCGTCAAATCCATCGCCCTGCGCCGGGAAGAACTGGAAGTGGACGAGATCCGTCTGTTCGACATCAACAAGGAGCGGCAGGACAAGGTTGCCGTTGTGGTGGACTGGGTCCTGCACAAGGAGCTGAATACCGACATCAAGCTGGTGGTCACCACCGATGTGCAGCAGGCTTACACGGACACTTCTTTTGTGTTTGCCCAGATGCGCGTGGGCGGCTACGCCATGCGTGAGCAGGACGAAAAGATCCCTCTGCGCCACGGCTGCGTGGGACAGGAGACCTGCGGCTGCGGCGGCATGGCCTACGGAATGCGCACCATCTTCCCCATGATCAAGCTGATCGACGACGTGGAAAAGTATGCCAAGAAAGACTACTGGATCCTGAACTACTCCAACCCCGCCGCCATCGTATCCGAAGCCTGCCGCAAGCTGCGCCCGAAGGCACGGATCATCAACATCTGCGATATGCCCATCGCCATCATTGACGTGGTGGCAGCTGCCATGGGCATCCAGAACAAGAAGGAGATCGTCTACGATTACTTTGGCCTGAACCACTTCGGCTGGTTCACCTCCATCCAGTACCACGGCGAGGACCTGATGCCCAAGCTGCGCGCCTACATCAAGGAGAACAAGATCCTTCTGCCGGAAAGCTACCTCAAGGGCATGGGCGCGCTGACCTCTTCCAGCAACCAGAACCGCCACACCAAGGGCAGCTGGTACTATGTGTGGAAGGGCGAGTACGAGATCATGGAAAACTTCCCGGAGTACCTGCCCAACACCTACCTGAACTATTATCTGCAGGCTAAGGAGTTCGTGGAGCACTCGGACCCGAACCACACCCGCGCCAACGAGGTGGAGGAGACCCGCGAAAAGAACCTGTTCGACGGCATCGACCACTACCTCAAGACCGGCGAGGTGGACGCCAACACCTTCTATGCCGGCAGCCACGGCGACTGGATCGCAGATCTTTCTGCTGCGCTGAAGAACGACACCAAGGCACGCTTCCTCATCATCACCGAGAACCGCGGCGCGATCCCCAATATGCCCTATGACGCAATGGTGGAGCTGCCCGCCTACATCGGCAAAAACGGCCCGGAGGTCATTGCCCGGGACAACATCCCGCTGTTCCAGCAGGGCTTGATGATGCAGCAGCTCAACAGCGAAAAGCTGCTGGTAGAGGGCTGCGTGGAAGGCAGCTACGAGAAGGTATTGCAGGCCTTTACCCTGAACAAGACTGTGCCCAGCATGAGCGTTGCAAAGGCCATTCTGGACGATATGATCGAAGCCAACAAGGGCTACTGGCCGGAGCTGCACTGAGCAGCCGACCTTGAGGCATAACGGAAAGCCTTGAAACTGCCTTGAAGGCTTCCCCCGGACGGGGGAAGCTGTCACCGCAGGTGACTGATGAGGGCGCACCGATAACTGCTGCTTGCCTGCACCCTCATCCGGCGCTGCGCGCCACCTTCCCCCGACTGGGGGAAGGCTTTTGCTCCGGTAAACCTTCAGCGAAAAGGAATAAGAACCTGTAACAAAACGGGGCTGCTGCACCAAATCGTGTGCGGCAGCCCCGTTTTATGCGCATTGACCTTTGCACAGCAAGGGCTTATAATGAGAAAAAACCAGTAAAAGCGAAAGGAAGCACACCCATGCAAAACCAAGTCCCTGTATCCACCAGCCGCCCGGTCACCGGGCGCTTTGCGCCCAGCCCCAGCGGACGGCTGCATCTGGGCAATCTGGCGTGCAGCCTGCTGGCGTGGCTCAGCGCAAAAAGTCAGGGCGGGCGCATCGTGCTGCGCATAGAGGATCTGGATGCCGAGCGCTGCCCCCGCGTCTACGCAGACCTGCTGGAGCAGGACCTTGCGTGGCTGGGGCTTACATGGGACGAGGGCGGCAGCACCGGCGGCGCACACGCACCCTATTACCAGAGCGAGTGCGGGGACATCTATACCCAAAGCTACCGCAAACTGGAGCAGAAGGGGCTGGTGTACCCCTGCTTTTGCTCCCGCTCCCAGCTGCACGCCGCCAGCGCACCCCATACCTCGGACGGCAACGTCATCTACCCGGGCACCTGCCGGGGGCTGACGCCGGAAGAGATCGCGGAAAAGCGCAAAAAGAAAGCCCCTGCCTACCGCCTGATGGTGCCGGACGAGGAAATCACCTTTACGGACGGCTGCATGGGCACCCACACGGAAAACCTGCTGCGGGACTGCGGCGACTTCTATCTGCGCCGGGCAGACGGGGTGTTTGCCTATCAGCTGGCGGTGGTGGTGGATGATGCCCGCATGGGCGTTACTGAGGTGGTGCGCGGGGCAGACCTGCTTTCCTCCACGGCGCGGCAGCTGTACCTGTACCGTCTGCTGGGTTTGCAGCCGCCCCGCTTTGCCCACTGCCCGCTGCTGCTGGCAGCGGACGGGCGGCGGCTGTCCAAGCGGGACGGCGACCAGAGCCTTGAAAACCTGCGGGCAAAATACACCGCGCCGGAGATCATCGGCAAACTGGCGTTTGCCTACGGATTGCAGCCGGAGCCTGCCCCCCGCACTCCGGAAAGCCTTGTGCCGGACTTTGCATGGACAAAAGTCCCCAAGCAGGATATCTGCCTGCCCGAGGGGCTGTTCTGAAAAAGGAAATGAAAAAACGACCCCTGCCTGCGCCTACGGCGCAGGCAGGGGTCAATTTTTCTTTCTTAGGCTCTCCGCACCTGCGGCAGCTGGCTGCGCTCGAGGGCGGTAAAGGCGCTGTCCAGCGCCAGTGCCAGCAGCGCACCCAAGGCTACGTCAATGCAGCTGTGCTGCTTGAGCAGCACGGTGGAGCAGACGATGGAAACGCACAGCACGGCGGCTGCGGGACGCATCCAGCGGCGGCGGGGCGCATCAAAGATGCGGCTGCGGTAGTACGCCAGCAGCAGCGTTACCGAGTTGAACACATGAATGGACGGGCAGACGTTGGTGGCAGTGTCGGTACGGTACAAAAAGCGCACAGTCTGCGCAAAGATATCGCTGCCCGGCACCCAGTAGGGGCGCAGGTCCAGCGCCGTGGGCAGCACGGCGTAGCACGCCAGTGCAATGGTCATGCCGGAGAACAGCGGCAGGCACAGCCGCCAGAAGTCCTCACGCGGGGCCTTCCACAGCAGATAGAACAGGGTGAAGGGGATCCACAAAAACCATGCAAAGTAGGGGATCACCGCATATTTGCAGAAGGGGATCAGATCGTCCAGACGGCAGTGCACCAGAATGCTGCGCAGGGGGACGTTTGCCTCCAGAGAGTGAAAAACGGAAAGATAAAATATCGTATACAGCGCCATGAACCCGATGGGGTGGCGCGCAAGCCAGCTGCGTTTCATAGAATAGCCTCCTTTTGCAGAAGAGCAAAGTCTGATAGCATTGAGAAATTATACGCCCGAACGATGAAGATTGCAAGAACGAAAGGTGAAAACTTTGTCAAGCGCTGAAAAAATAATTTGTGGAACTTGTAAAAAATACCATCGCTCTTCTGCTGATAATACGATTTAAAGCGGCGCTTTCCTGCAAAAAGAAAAAATCCACCTCGTTTTCGCTGGTCTTTACAGACCGGGAATGGGGTGGATGCTAAAAAATCAGATCACACTCTGCTCCAGCCAGCTGCCCCGGCGGAAGCGCAGGTAGAAACACAGCGAGCGGAACACCCAGTCCAGATACATACCCATCCAGATGCTCAGCAGTCCGCCGCCGAAGCAGAGCACTGCCAGATAGCAGAAGCCCACCCGGAACGCCCACATGGACACGATGCTCACGGTCATGGTAAACCGGGCGTCACCGGCGGCGCGCAGGATGTTGGGCAGGGTAAAGCTGGACGGCCACACGAACAGGGAAACGATGTTGAACCACACCATGATGTCCAGCGCCATGGCCTGCGCCTCCGGCGAGAGGTTGAACAGGGACACCGCGAACCGGTTGGCAAAGAAGAAGGCCGAAAGGTTCATCACCCACGCGCCGCAGTAGGCGGTCAGCATCAGGCGGCGGGAGTAGTACACCGCCTGCTCCTTTTCGCCAGCGCCCAGACACTGGCCTACCACGGTCAGGGCGGCCATGCCCACGGCGTTGGCGGGGATGTTCAGGAAGGTGGTGGTGGTATTGGCAACGGCGTTGGCGGCAATGGCAGCCGTGCCAAGGGTGGAGGTCAGGCTGGAGACCGACAGCTTGCCGATCTGGAACATGCCGTTCTCGATACCGGCGGGGATGCCCACCCGCAGGATGCGCCGGATCAGCCCGCCGTTCGGAGCCATCGCCCGCAGGCTGTCCACCCGCAGGGCGCAGCCCGGCTTTTGCAGCAGATACAGCACCACTGCGCAGGCAATGGCGCGGGACACAAGGCTTGCCAGCGCCGCGCCCATGACCCCCATGCCGAAGCCGTAGATCAGCACCGCGTTGCCGCCGATGTTCACCACGTTCATCACCAGACTGGACAGCATGCTGATCTTGCTGTTGCCCTGCGCCCGGAACAGCGCCGCACCGGCGTTATACAGGCCAATGAAGGGGTAGCTCAGCGCCGAAAGCAGAAAATAGGTCTCGGCGTAGCGCATCACGTCCGCATCAATGGAGCCGAAGATGCCCCGCAGGATGGCGTGCCGCCCACCGATGACCACCGCCGCCACCAGCACACTGAAACTGGACAGCACGAATAAAATCTGCGCAGCCGCCGCCTTGGCGTTTTTCGGCTCCTGATGTCCGATGTACTGGCTGGTGACCACCGCACCGCCGGTAGCCAGCGCGCTCATGATCTGGATCATCAGGGTGTTGAAGCTGTCCACAAGGCTCACGCCGGACACGGCGGCTTCGCCCACCGAGGATACCATTAAGGTATCTGCCAGACCAATGGTCACGCTTAACGCCTGCTCCGCGATCAGCGGCAGCAGCAGCGCCACCAGCGCCTGCCGTGGAAACAGGGGAGTGGATGTGAATTTGGGCGATTTCATGCTGTCCTCCGTTGCAAATGACAAAAAAGCTCGAATGCTTCTATCATACAGCGGAAGCTGTCGAAATGCAAGAGGTTGTATACAAGAAAGTGCCAAAAAGCAACAGCCCGCCGCGTTTCGTGCCCTTTACCCATGGGCGCAGTTGTGTTAAAATAAGGTTGCAGCCCGCCCCGCTGTGCAGGAGAGGGGCGCTGCTTTGGTAAATGATAAGGTAAAGACCCATAAGGGGGTACAGTATGCAGCAAACTGCGCACAAGGTCGTTGTCATCGGGCATCGCAACCCGGACACCGACTCCATTTGCTCTGCCATTGCCTATGCAGAGCTGAAAAACAAGACCAGCGATCTGGTTTGCGAGGCCCGGCGTGCGGGCAAGATGAATCAGGAAACGGAATTTGTGCTGAAAAAGTTCGGGGTCACGCCGCCCCGGATGTGCACCGATGTCAACCCTAAAATTCGGGATGTGGATTACCGGCAGGTGCCCGGCATCCCCGGCTCCACCAGCCTGCGCAAGGCGTGGGAGATCATGCGCGACCAGAAGATCGACACCCTCCCCGTGACCAGCGAGGATGACGAATTGCAGGGCGTCATCACGGTGAAGGATATCGCCACCGCCAACATGGACCTGTTCGACACCGGCATCCTTGCCAAGAGCCGCACCAGTTACCGCAATATTCTGGAAACGCTGGGCGCTACCATGGTGGTGGGCAGTGAGGACGCGGAGTGCACCACCGGTCACATCCGCATTGGCACCGCCACTCCGGAAATGCTGGAAAGCAGCATGGAAAAGGGTGATATCGTCATCCTGACCAACCGCTACGAAAGCCAGCTCTGCGCCATCGAGAAGGAAGCTTCTCTCATCATCATCTGCAACGGCGCAAAGGTAGGCCGCACCATCCAGCACATTGCCGCCGAGACCGGCGTAGCCATTATGAGCGCCCCCTGCGATACCTACGCGGCGGCAAAGCTCATCAGCCAGTGCGCGCCCATCTCCTATTACATGACCCGGGACGATATCATGAAGTTCACCCTCGTCACCCCGGTGGCAGACGTCACCCGCGTGATGGCAAAGGTGCGCCACCGGTATTTCCCCATTCTGGATGCAGATGGCAAGTACTGCGGTATGATCAGCCGCCGCAACATCATCAACCTGCGCAAGCGCCGCATCATTCTGGTGGACCACAACGAGGCCACACAGGCGGTGGAGGGCTTCGATCAGGCCGAGATTCTGGAAATTATCGACCACCACCGCATCGGCAGTCTGGAGACCAGCGGCCCGGTGTACTTCCGCAACCAGCCGGTGGGCTGCACCGCCACCATCGTCACCCAGATGTACGATGAAAACGGCGTGACCATCCCGCAAAAGATCGCCGGTCTGCTGCTGGCTGCCATCCTTTCGGATACGCTGATGTTCCGCAGCCCCACCTGCACCCCCATCGACGTGAACGCCGCCAACCGTCTGGCGAAGCTCGCCGGGGTGGATATCAACGAGTTTGCCAATGAGATGTTTGAGGCCGGCGAAAAGCTGGACGGCAAGACCGCCGAGGAAGTGTTCTTGCAGGACTTCAAGGTGTTCATGTGCGGTGATATCCGCTTTGGCGTGGCGCAGGGCAGCTACATGACCCGCAAGAACCTGACCGCCGCCGAGGCGCTGCTGAAGCCCTATCTCGAGGAAGCACGCAACAAGCAGAACGTGGAGGATATCTATATGCTGCTGACCGACGTGCCCAAGGAGGAGAGCGTGGTCATCTGCAACGGGCGCTACGCCGCCGAGGTGCTGACGGATGGCTTCGACACCCAGCCCGCCGCCGATGCCAGCTGGACGCTGCCGGGCGTGGTGAGCCGCAAAAAGCAGTTCATTCCCGCCCTGATGACCGCTTATCAGGAGCTGTAAAGGGACACTGCCGTGTTTGATTTTTTTTCCAAAAAGGACCGCACCCCGCCCGTTCTGCCGGAAGGCACAGTGCGGCGGCGCTACACCATTACCGGGCAGGTGCAGGGAGTGGGCTTCCGCTACCGTGCGCGGTACGCCGCGCAGACCCTTGACCTGACCGGCTGGGCGCAGAACGAGGATGACGGCAGCGTGACGCTGGAAGTGCAGGGCGACCCGGACAAGTTCATCACCCTGTTCGCCATGATCCAGAAAAGCGACTATATCCAGATTACCGGCATCCGCCAAAAGGACATCCCGCCCGACCCGTGGGAGCGCGGCTTCTCGGTGAAGGGATATTAAGGAACTGAATAGAAACAGAGCGCCTGACACTGCGGTGCGCCCTCTCAGGCGCTCCCGCGCCAGCTCCCCCAAGGGGGGAGCCAAGCCGTAAAGTTCAGCACTAAAGTATTAGGTGCAATGAGAAAGTTTCCGGCAGTGCTCTTGGCTCTCCCTTTGGGAGAGCTGGCAAAGCCGGAGGCTTTGACTGAGAGGGCGCACGCTGTCAGTCCTGTTTTAAAGTATCAAATGCAATAAAAAGCTTTCCCCCGTAAAAATACAAATCGGGCAGTCCGCGGACTGCCCGATTTTGTTCTATAAAGAATAATTCCGTTTTCACCCCAGCACCTTGAGGGGGGAGTTTTCCACCCACAGGGTATTGTCCAGCAGGCGGGTGACGGCAAGCCGTCCATTTGCCGTTACCCGGGCGGGGTCGAGGGCGTAGAAGTCGCTCTCGGTCAGGTTTTCCGGGTCGGCGGTGGGGGAGATGCCCGCCACGCACACCCAGTGCCCGTAGGTGCTGCTGGTGGCAATGTGGGGGTAGTTCACCTCGCTCCAGCCGGAGGAAGTCAGGTGGTATTCATAAGTAGAGGTGCGGTTCGTGTGGCGCTTTACCCCGCTGACCGTGGTGTTTTTCAGGTGCACGATCACCGGATGCCCGGCGGAAAGCTCGCTGTACAGCTTTTTCAGGCACTCGGCGCGGGTGCCGGAGTACCCGGTGTAGCCCGCTGCGGACCACACCGCACCGTTCGACCACATCCCGCTGCCGGAGCACACTTTGCCGTCCAGAATGGTGCGGGCATAGCGCAGCGCGTACAGGCTGCACTTGCCGGAGGTCTGGTTGCCGATGGAAAGAATGTGGCTGGTGTCGAAGCTGAGCAGCCGGATGCCGTTTTTCTCTTTCAGTTCAGCGGCGTGGGCACGGGGCAAAAAGGCGCACAGCAGCAAAACCAGCGCCAGAACTGCCGCCGCCAGCCGCTGTGCCGCGCGGGCGGGACAGTGTTGCATGGGTACTTCCTCCAAGTTCGTTTCAATCTGGACATGATTTTACCACTAAAACGTGGTGAAAATGTGTAAAAAGGCAAAATAATGGGGAAAATGGTGCGCCCTCTCAGTCAAAGCCTGCGGCTTTGCCAGCTCTCCCAAAGGGAGAGCCAAGTCCACTGTCGGGAAGTTTCTCTTTGCGCCTAATACTTTAGCGCTGAACTTTACGGCTTGGCTCTCCCTTTGGGAGAGCTGGCGCGGGAGCGCCTGAGAGGGCGAACCCTTTTCAAGAAAGTTGACGCCTGCCAACACAACATATGTCCAAATTTAAGTGCTCCCGCACCCGGCAAAGCCGCGCCGCCGGGGCAGGGAAACGGAGATTCCGTAGATTGTCGACAAAACTGATCCCAGAATATATCAGAACTGCAACAAATCCCGCTTGCTTTCATCCTTTTTGACGAAAACGCTTCAGGAAGTTTAGCGATATTCCCGATTGACAAAACCGTCAGGTGTCGGATATAATCAGGGCAGAAAGGCAACGATGGTTGCGAAAGCCTTTCGAGAAAAAAGAAACATATCCACAAAAAACGCTGATTGGAGGGATACCCCTATGAAGAAACTGTCAAAGATCGTCGCTCTGCTGCTTGCAGGCGCAATGGCTATGGTGATGCTCACCGCCTGTGGCGGCGCAGCCTCGGAAACTCCGCTGGAAGATAATATCAGGCAGCAACTCGGCAAAAATCCGAATGCTGTAGGTCTGTGTGATGCAGATGGCAGAGTCAGGAATGACAAGAGTAGTGAGCTCTATAAAACCACTCAGACCAACCTTAATGCAAAGATTGATTCCAGCCTTACGGGAACCTTTGTGCTTGATGTTGACACCGATGTTGGTCCTGATAAGGAGTACGCAACATTTACTGTGTATGCAGACTACAAGACTGCTGGTCTTGTAGCAAATCTGGTTAATAAGATCACTGAAAAAATTGGAGAGATCAAAGATACCAACAACAGCGTGAAACTTGAAGGCAATTGGGCAAAGGTTGCTGTCGTTGTCAAAACCACTGATAAGGGCAGCTATGCTGCAATTGCAATTCAGGTCAAGAACATCGCCTACAAGGGCAAATAAGTAAAGAATCATCAGTCCTTTCTTCCCCGGAGAGCACCCGCCCTCCGGGGCTTTTTTTGTATCCAACAGGCTGGCGTATCTGCTCAAAAACAACTGGAAAATCTAGGCAGTCTGTACATTGACCGGGGGAGGGAGATGTTGTAAAATGAACATAGATCATCCGGGCTTTTGGGGCGCGGATAAAGTCTGTAAATTTTTTATTTGGAGGAATCTAACATGAAAAAGATGAAACGTCTTGTGGCTGTTCTTCTGGCCGGTATCATGGCACTGGCAATGCTCACCGCTTGCGGCGGTACGCCCGGCACCCCCGGCAGCTCAGAGTTTGAGACTAAGGTTGAGCAGGCCTATATGGCAAAACTGAATGAGACTTTTGGTGTGAATTTCGATAACGATGACGCCATCAAGAAGCTGGCTGTCGATTACCTTCAGGAGGTAAGCGGTACAGAGACTCTGAATAAGGATACACTTTGGAAAGCAGAAAAGCTGAGTGCAAATACCGTGAATGAGGTTATGGTCTGCTTCGACACGGCGCAGTCCACCAACGAAAAGTATGTGAAGTTCTACTATGAAGCGGACAAGGCAGAGACTATTACGCCGGATAAAATGAACCTTGACGTTCTGAAAGCCACTTGGGATGTTGTTAAGGCCGCAGCAGCTTCTCAAAATAAGGAAGTCGAGCTTACTGCGCTGGGCGTCGGCGCAAAGACCATCGGCGACAAGACCTATGTTGCCATCGGCTTTGGAATTAAAGCTGCACAGTAATTGAATCACCCCGCCCCGGAGAGCACCCGCTCCCCGGGGCTTTTTTTCGCCTTTTTGTGACAAACTCCGCCCGCTGTGGTACAATAAAAGGGTATCGAACTCACACAGAAAGGACGTTTCCATGCAGCTGTTTGAACTGGTCAGCCCACGGCTGTTCCGCCCGCTGGCGGGGCCCAACCGGGCGTTTTATGCAGAGCTTTTGCTGCTGCTCTGGGAGGAGTGCCGCCATACGGCAGATTACAGCATTTCCCGCGCCGAGGCCGTCTCCCGCGCCGAGGATTATTTTGCCGCGCTGGCAAAGCCGCTGGCGCTGGACGCCGACGGCGCGGGCGATGAGGACGAGCAGCCCACCCGCGACCCCCACACGCTGGCGGTGGGCTTTTTGCTGCGTCTGCGCCGCACCGGCTGGCTGGAGGAGCAGCCCGGCAGTTATGAGAGAGAGCCGACCCTTGCCTTTATGCCGGAGGTCACCCCGCTGCTGGACGCGCTGGAAGAGATACTGAACCCCCGGGTGGTCACCTACACCGGCAAGCTGTACAAGGCGTGGCAGCTGCTGGGCAGCATCGGGCAGGAAAAAAGCCCCTACGAGAACGTGCTGCGGGAGGTGGCGGCAGACCTTGAAACGTTGAACAAGTCCCTGCGCGCCCTCAACGCTTCCATCGGGCATTATATCGACCGCCTGACCCATAACCGCACCCCGCAGGAGGTGCTGGAACTGTTCGACCAGTACGAGGAAAAGGTGGTGGCGGCGGCGTACCATCGCTTTAAAACCAGCGATAACCTGTTCAATTATCGCGCCTATCTGGAAGAAGAACTGGACGACTGCGAGCAGAACCAGCTGCCGCGCTTAGCGCTGGACTACGCCCGGGTGGAGCGCTGCGCCCCCGGCGAGGCTGCACCCCGGGTGCGTGCCCTCATCCAGCAGCAGCGGGACGCGCTGGAAGAGATGAGCACCCTGATGAAGGAGATCGACGCCAGCCACATCCGCTACCGCAAGCGGGCGGTGCAGCGGGCACAATTCCTGCTGCTCAGCGACCGCTCGGCGCAGGGCAGCGTCACCGCCCTGCTGCGCCGCTATGCGGAGGACATCCGCAGCCCGGAGCAGCTGTTTGAGCCGGACGATGGCCCGGTGGCAGCGCGGCTGCACCTGTACCCGGCGGCAGTGTTCGGCGCAAAGCCGCTGTATCCCCCCGCCGCGCCCCGCACCGAAGCACCTCTTGCCCCGGTGCGCACCGAACCTCTTGACCCCGACCGGCTGCGGCAGGAGCAGCAGCTTCTGCTGGACTACGCCCGCCTTGCCGTCACCGAGGAAAACGTGGCGCTGCTGGCGCGGCAGGCACTGGCCGCCCGCGGGCAGGTGAACGCCTCCACCCTTGTGGAGGAATACCCGAACGACTTTACAGGCATCATCGGCCTGCACACCTATTCCCAGTCGCCGCACCGGGAGTATGATATCACCATGACCGGAAACTGGGTGGAGCGCGGCGGCTTCCGGTTTCAGGATTTTGTCCTGACCCGCCGCAAGGAGGTAAACACGGATGGCAACCATTGATCTGCTGGAAGAAACCGCAAACTATCTGCTCAACCACTGCTTCGTGCTGGGCTGTGTAGAGGAACAGCGGGCAAAATATCTATATATTCAGGATCACCTCAACGAGGTGCGGGCGGTGTTCAAACCGCTGGGCTACGCGGTGCTTTTGTACCCCGCACCCATGCAGGCGGCGGCGCTGGTCAACGAGCACGAGGGCAGTCAGGCACGGCTGCTCAAGTACGAGAGCATTTTGCTGCTGGTGCTGCGGCTTTTGTACCTGCAAAAGCGGGAAAGCCTTGCCGCCAGCGCGGACGAAGTGCTGGTGACCGTAGAAGAAGTACAGGCCGAATTGCAAAAGATGAACCTGCCCCGCAAGCTGGATCAGCAAACGCTGGAAAAGCTCATGCGCACCCTGCGCCGGTACAATCTGGCGCGTCCGGTGGGACGGCTCTCCGGGCTGGACAGCCGCATTGAGGTGTTCCCCACGGTGCTGCTGGCGCTGCCGGACGCTGACCTTGCGGATGCCGCCGCCGAGAGCGCCCGCACCCGCACCGAGCTTGGTCTGTACGAGCGCCCGGAGGGCGCAGACACCGAAGCAGGGGAGGGTGAAGCATGATCGAACTCAAGCGCCTGAAACTTATCAACTGGCACAACTTTGAAAATACCACCTTCGACTGCGCCCGCCTGACCTATATGATCGGCGTGAACGCCGTGGGCAAGACCACCATTCTGGACGCCATTCGCTACTGCCTTACCACCAACCGCAACTTCAATGCGCTGGGTAATAAAAAAAGCGGACGCACCCTGCAGGGCTCTGTCCACGCCAAGCAGCGCGGCGAAAACGCCTACCGCCGCCCGGGGCATACCGTGGCGTATATCGGGGCAGAGTTCTGGGACAGCGTAAAGCACACCAGCTTTGTCATCGCGGTGCGGGTGGAGTCCGAAGGCCCCATGCAGGAGCTGCACCCCGGCGACCAGACGTGGTATATCTCGGAGGACGGCATCACGCTGGAACAGCTGCCCTTCATCGACCCGCGCACCGGTGCGCCCAGCGCCAAGGAGGACTTCAAGCCCGCCGAGGGGCGGCTTTCCTATACCCGCAGCCCCAGCGAAGCGCGGGACCGCATCTGCCGCGCATTGGGCATTGGACGTGCAGCCAGCCCGCTGGGCAAAAAGTTCAACGAGGTGTTCCAGATGGGCACCAGCATGGACGAGATCCCGAACTTCCGAGAGTTTCTGTACCAGTACATCCTCCCGCAGCCGGAACTGGACTTGGAAGCCTTGCAGGGTGACCGCTTGGAGCTGGAAAACCTGCACGCCGTTCTGGCGGAAGCCCAGACCCGCGCCGATGCGCTGGACGAGATCGTCCGTTTTGGTCGTGAAGCCACCGAAAAACAGACCGAAGCCCTTGTGAACCGGGGTGCCGCCCTGCTGGCGCGGGCTGCTGCCGATGCCGGGGAAAAGGCCGTCTGGCAGGAGCGGGTAGACGCCGGACGCCGCCAGCAGGAAACGCTGCGCACCCGCTACGCCGAAGCCAAGACCGCCGAAGCGGAAGCCCGCCGCGCCTACCTGACCGCCCACAGCGCCGCCGGTGCCAGCGGCGAGGGCCGCGCACTGGATGCCCTCAGCGAGGAGCTGGCGCACCGGCAGACCGCACTGGATGCCGCCGCCCGCCGCGCCGATACCGCCGAAAAAGCCGCCGAAAAGACCGGCAACCTGCTGGCGGTGCTGCGCCGCAGCGGCTTTGCCGCCGGGCAAAAGCTGGCAGACCTGACCCCGGACACCCTGCCCGCCCTGACCGACTGGCTGACCGCACAGGAAAAGCCGCTGGAAGAAGCCTATTTTGCCGCCCGCCAGCACACCGCCGCCTTGCAGCGGCAGCAGACCGAGAAACGCGCCGAGCTGGATGCCGTATCCGGCGGCAAGTGGGTGTACCCCCACGGCGATGCCGCCACCCGGGTGCGGGACGCCGTGAATGCCGAGCTGAAAAGCCGGGGCATGGAGCCGGACGCCCGCATCTTCTGTGAGCTGCTGAACGTGGAGGATGAGAGCTGGCAGGACTGCGTGGAAGCCTGTCTGGGCGACCGCCGGTTCGATATCCTTGTGCCGCCCGCCCACTACGCCGCCGCAAAGAGCGCTTTTGTGGCGCTGAAAGAGAAAGTCGGCCCCATCAGTCTGCTGGACACCCCGGGTCTGCGCAAGGCTAACCGCCGCGCCGACACCGCCCCCGCCGACAGTCTGGCGGCACAGGTCACCAGCGAAAACCCGCTTGCGGCGCAGTACGCCGACACCATCCTGCGCCGCATCGTCTGCTGCGACACCCCCGACACGCTGGAAAACTATCCCGACAGCGCCACCCGGGACCTTCTGCGCCACCATCCCTTCCGGTTGGAGCGTCTGCGCACCCCGCAGCGCTATATCGGCTTGGAGGCCCGCCGCGCCCGCGCCGGGGCACTGGCAGGGGAGATGAACGCCCTTGCGGAGGAGGTGCGCGCCGCCGCACAGGCGGAGCAGAACCTGAAAGCCGCCTACAACCAGTACCAGACCCTTTTGCGCGGTACCACGATGGAAGAGCTTGTCGCTTTGTGGGACGCCCGCGCCGCCCTGACCGCCGCCCGCGCAGCGGTGGACAAGCAGGCCGCAAAGCTGGCTGAGTGCCGCGAGAATCCGCTTTTGCAGCAGCTATATAAGGAGGAAGAGGTGCGCGAAGCCGCATGGGAAGCCGCTCGCACCGCCGTGGAGCAGACCGGCGGCGATCTGCGCGTGTGCGAAAAGCAAATTACATCCTGCGAAGCGGAGCAGCAGAAGGCGGTGGACACCGCCGAAAAGAGCGCACAGGCCGCAGAGAGCTTTTTTGCCGCCCATCCGCTGGTGGAGCCGCTCTCCCGCAGCCGTCAGCAGGCGCTGACCGGGCCGGATAAATCCCCCCGCGCCGCCGCGCAGGCCGCCGAAAAGGCACAGGCCAAGCTGGACGATGCCCTGACTGTCTACCTGAACAGCACGCTGGAACCGGCGCAGCGGGAATACAACCGGCGCTATGTCTGCGATTACCCCTTGGGTCTTGCCGGGCTGGAACAGTACCGCGCCCAGCATGAGAGCCTTGTGCGTATCGATTTGGAGCGCTACGCCGCCCGCCTGGAGCAGGCGCAGCGGGACTGCAAGGACCGCTTCCGCAAGGATATCCTGTTCCGCATGAAGGACGATATCTTCAACGCCCGGCGGCAGTTCCGGGAGCTGAACAAGGTCATGGAGCAGCTGACCTACGGCGAGGAAGTCTACCGCTTTGAGCTGGAGCCCAGCCGCGACCCGCAGCTGGCGGCGTTCTATCAGGTCATCGTGGACAAGGGCAACCAGCAGATGACCGAAGGCGATTCTCTGGACAACCTTGCCGCCACCGCCGACCCCGCCTATGAGCGTCAGGTGGACGAACTGATGGAAAAGATCATGGCGGACGTGGACGAGAACACCCGCGCCCGGCAGGAGGGACGCACCGCTGCCGGTGCCACCCTTTCGGACTATGTGGACTACCGCACCTATCTGGACTACGATATCAAGGTGACCAATCAGGTCACCGGGCAGCAGGCGTATCTGTCCCGCGTCAGCCGCGATTCCTCCGGCGGCGAGAATCAGGCCCCCTTCTATGTGGCCATCTGCGCAAGCCTGCTGCAAATTTACCAGAAGAGCGAAAACAGCATCCGTCTGGTGCTGCTGGACGAGGCCTTCAGCAAGATGACCAGCGACCGCATCCGCCCCATGATGGAGCTGTTCCGCCGCCTGCAATTGCAGGTGCTGCTCATCTCCACCGTGGAAAAGAGCACCGCCATCCAGCCCTATTGCGATATCACCTACTCCATCGTCCGCCACGGCGACGCCAACGCCATCGCGCCCTTTGTCCGCCTTGCAGCGGAATAATGCAAAGCAGGGCTTGACATCAAAAATAAACTTTGCTATACTGTTTTTCGCTCATCGGAGGGCTGTTTCAACGTAATTGAAAGGCCGGATAAGATGTCATCGTTCGTGTTTCCCGGAGGCTGTGGGCACCGTAGTGCCGCAGCAGAAGAGGGAACGCACCGGAGCGGTGGTTCTTATCCGGCCTTTTTGCATATGTGAAGTTCAAAAAGGAGGAGCTATGCCAAAGAAAACCATCCAATTGTCCGACCACTTTACCTATTCCCGGCTGCTGCGGTTCGTGCTGCCCTGCATCGGCACCATGCTGTTCACCTCCGTCTACGGCATCGTGGACGGCCTGTGCGTTTCCAACTTTGTGGGCAAAACGGCCTTTGCGGCGGTCAACCTCATCATGCCGCTGCCGCAGCTGCTGGGCACTGTCGGCTTTATGCTGGGCACCGGCGGCAGCGCCATCGTTGGTATCACGCTGGGCGAGGGTGACCAGAAAAAAGCCGACCGCTATTTTACCATGTTTCTGCTGGCGGCGCTTGTTTCGGTCAGCGTGCTGGCCGTGCTGGGCTTTGTGTTCCTGCGGCCGGTCGCCGTGCTGCTGGGCGCAAAGGGAGAGCTGCTGGACTACGCCGTGCGCTACGGGCGCATCCTGATGCTGGCGCTGCCGCCCTTTGCGCTGCAAAATATGTTCCAAAGCTTTTTCGTCACCGCCGAAAAGCCGCTTCTGGGCTTCTGGTTCACCGTAGGTGCAGGCTGCACCAACATGGTGCTGGACGTGGTGATGGTGGGTATGCTGCACTGGGGCGTGGAGGGCGCTGCCGTTGCCACCCTTATCAGCCAATTGGTGGGCGGCGTGCTTCCGGTGTTCTACTTTATCGACCACGGCAATACCAGCCGCCTGCACCTGTGCAGAACACAGTTTTACGGCCGCGTGCTGTGGGATGCCTGTATCAACGGTTCTTCTGAGCTGATGACCAACCTTTCCATGTCGCTGGTCAATATCCTGTATAACTTCCAGCTGCTGCGGCTTGCCGGAGAAAACGGCGTGGCGGCTTACGGCGTCATCATGTACGCTGCCTTCCTGTTTGTGGCGGTGTTCGTGGGCTATGCCGTGGGCAGCGCACCCATCGTCAGCTTCCATTACGGCGCGCGCAACCATGCCGAGGTGCATAACCTCTACCAGAAGAGCCTGCGCCTGATCGCCGTGGTAGCTGTGAGCATGACCGCCGTATCCATGGTGCTTATTCCCTATGTGGCACGCATCTTTGTGGGCTACGACGCTCAGCTGCTGGCGCTGACCAGCCGCGCCTTCCGGCTGTATGCGCTGAGCTTCCTCATCATGGGCTTCAACGTGTATGCGTCCTCCTTCTTCACAGCGCTGGGGGACGGCGTGACCAGCGCCCTCATCTCCTTTCTGCGCACGCTGGTGTTCCAGCTTGCCGCGCTGCTCCTGCTGCCCGCCCTGTGGGGCATTGACGGCGTGTGGCTGGCTGTCACCGCCGCTGAGCTGGCCGCGCTGGCGGTGAGCGTGTATATGTTCGTGACAAAAGACCAGAAATTCCATTACCGTCATGTTTGACGCGCCATAACAAAAAAGCCGCCGGGACCCCGGCGGCTTTCCTGTTATTCAAAGGTATACTCCACCAGCTGGCAGTTTTTGATGCCTGCAGCGGCGTATTCCTCGTTGGTCATATCGTAAAAATAGGAGTGCACCACCCGGGCAATGCCGTTGTGCGCCACCAGCAGGTAGGTCTTGTCGGTGTCGGCCCGGAGCTCGTCCAGCAGGTTGTAGATGCGCTGGGCCAGCTGCATCATGCTCTCGCCGCCGGAGTAGCGGTCGGCAAAGTGGGTCTTGGAAATGCGGAACTCCTCGCCGTCCCGGGGCGTGCCCTCGTATTTGCCAAAGCACTGCTCCCGCAGGCGGGGCTCGCAGCGGGCGGGCAGACCGGTAGCGGCGGCAATGGCCTTTGCGGTGTCGGCGGCGCGGGAGAGGGGAGAGTACAAGATCTCGTCAATGTGCAGGCCGCTGTCCCGGACAAGCTCGCCCAGCTGCCGCGCCTGCTGCTGCCCGCGGGCGGTCAGCGGGCTGTCGGTCATGCCGCAGATCTTATTTTCCACGTTCCATACCGTCTCGCCGTGGCGGGTGAAATAGATATTATGCATAAAATTACTCCTTACAGCTTGTGCAGGGTGCCGTCCGGCAGCAGACAAACGGTGTCTCCCTCGTCGATGCCAAGACATGTCAGCTCCCTGTCCGGGTAGGGCAGAATGCGGGCAGCCCCGGCGGCATCGGTCAGGGTCACATCGCACAGCACCGGCTGCCCGGCGGGCAGCTCCTCGCAGCCGTACAGCTGCTCGTCAATGCGCAGCACGCGGTATTCCGGCATGGTACAGCCCCTCCTTTGTGTTTTTCCTTATTATATAGCACCCGGGGGCTTTGGTGCAAGGGGGAGCGGACTGAGAGGGTTTATTCTCCCCCGCTTGACAGCGGCGCGGAGAAATTGTTACAATACAGTTACGACTGCAAACAACGCGGAGGGGTTCATGAATATTACGGAACTGCGGTATCTGGTAGCCATCATGAAATGGGGGTCGGTGTCGGCGGCGGCAAAGCAGCTGTACGCGGCGCAGCCCAATGTGAGCAAGGCGCTGAAGAATCTGGAAGAGGAATACGGGTTGCGCATCTTTGAGCGCTCCTCCACGGGTATGATCCCCACCGAGCAGGGCAAACGGTTCATCCGGCAGGCGCAGCGGGTGCTGCAGCAGGTGGACGAGCTGAAGCAGGAGGCGCACCAGCAGCGCAGCTGCGCCGAGCTGCGGGTGGTGCTGACCCATGCCACCTACGCCTCCTATGCGGCGGTGGATTTCCTGAAAGAAGCCGCCGGGGCCGACCAGCTCCGCATCCACATCCGGGAGGGCGGCTCCATGGAGGCGCTGGACTTCGTGCTGCGCCGGGGCTATCACCTGGCGCTGCTGCGGTATGCCATTGAGGACGCGGACCATTACAATTATTACTGCACCCGCCGCGGGCTCAAGATGGAGCCCATCATGGATTTTGAGTACTACCTGCTCCCCAATCAGGACGGCCCGCTGGCCAGCCGGGAGATCCACGACCTTTCGGAGTTGAACCAGTATGTGGAGATCCTCCACGATGATTTCCAACTGCCCGGCGAGGAGGGCGGTGACGGTGTGCGCTGGCATGTCAACCCGGAGCGCCGCATCCATGTGTATGAGCGGTGCAGCCAGTTCTCGATCCTGCAGCGGCTGCCCACGGCCTACATGTGGGCATCGCCCATGCCCCGCAGGGCACTGGAGCAGTACCATTTGGTGCTGAAGAAGTGCCCGGCCCAGCGCCAGCAGATCGGAAGAGCACA
>OISB01000176.1_pt1 | contig 21301 bp, 19 predicted proteins | sample 1586381 | NCBI WGS metagenome assembly OISB01 (sample SAMN02675044, study PRJEB24791) | human gut metagenome, SKBSTL002 | isolation source: stool | host: Homo sapiens | place: USA
GCATCACAGGCAAGCGTGCCGACAGGGAATGTTTTGCCCTCATATATGACCGTATCCTGCCAGAAGTCCAATGTCATCAATTCTTGGTTCATGCTTACCTCCTGTCCTGTTTTTTCACTTTCTTAATTGTATCATGCTAATGTAAAGAAATCTACATCTATCCATAAGTTGTCCTGTTTTTTGAAACGGGGTTGTCCTCCGATTAGCCTGTTTTTTGAAAAATCCGGCATAACCATAGTAGAAGGAGCCAAACCCCTGCCAATCACGGCGGGTGTTTCGTGCTTTCTAAATACTATGAACGGAGGTTTTTCTATGACAATCTATGAAATCATCAAGGCGGCAATCAGCGTAAAGCAAGCCGCAAAACACTACGGGCTGAATGTCAACCGCAATGGTATGGCTTGCTGCCCGTTCCACAACGACAGGCATCCGAGCTTGAAGCTGAACGAGGATTATTTCTTCTGCTTCGGCTGCGGAGCCAAGGGGGATGTAATCGACCTTGTGGCAAGACTGTTCGATCTGAGCAGTTATGAAGCAGCGCAAAAGCTGGCTGCGGACTTCGGGCTTGACCCGAAACCGCCCACTGCCGCAGCTATGGTCAAGCCAAAGCGTCCCTATATCCGTCAGTTCCGGGAGAATGAAATGCTGTGTTTCCGGGTGCTGACGGATTATCTGCATCTGCTGGAAGATTGGAAAATACGATACGCACCCAAGACACCGGAAGATGCTCTGGATGACCGTTTTGTGGAAGCCTGCCAGATGCACTGCTATATCGAATATATGGCAGATGTGCTGACGGTGGGTGATCTGGAAGAACGGGTGGCATTGGTGGACAAGCTGATGCAGGACGACAAAATTGCTTTTCTGCAAGAGTATACCGCACGAAAGAAAAAGGAGGTGGCGCACCGTGGCGAAGAACCGGAAAACGCCTAATATGAATTTTCCTGTCTGGTTTGACGGGCAGAACATCAACGAAGCTCTGTTTTGTGAAGAATTTCTGCATGAGCGCAGAATCATCTTCGCAAACGGAGCTTTTTTCACGCCCGATGGTCGAGTGACGGATGACCTTCCTCTGCGTGGGGAGATTTACGACAAGCTGAAATTTTGTGCCGTGAACAACATCCCACGGAAGATCACCAACATTCTGGAAGTGCTGAAACTGGAAGCGCAGGTGTCTGACTTCCCTCCGGAGCAGGATCGCATCCATGTTGCCAACGGTACGCTGCTCTTGAACGGCACTTTCACCGAAGGCAGACCGGCTATCGTGCGAAGCCGTCTGCCTGTCGGCTATAATCCCGATGCTCCTGCACCGGTGATCTGGCTGAACTTTCTGGATGGGTTGCTTTACGCCGAGGACATTCCAACTTTGCAGGAGTTTATCGGCTATTGCCTGATTCCCTCCAACAAGGGGCAGCGCATGATGGTGATTAAAGGCAACGGTGGCGAGGGTAAATCTCAAATCGGTGCGGTGCTGTCCACCATCTTCGGCACGAATATGAAAGACGGCAGCATCGGGAAGATTTCTGAAAACCGTTTTGCCCGTGCCGATCTGGAACACATCCTGCTGTGCGTGGATGATGATATGCGGATGGAAGCTCTGCGTCAGACCAACTATGTAAAATCCATCGTGACTGCACAGGGCAAAATGGACTTGGAACGCAAGGGCAAGCAGAGTTATCAGGGCTGGATGTTTGCCCGGTTGCTGGCATTCAGCAATGGTGATCTGCAAGCCCTATATGATCGCAGCGATGGTTTTTACCGCAGACAGCTTGTGCTGACCACCAAAGAAAAGCCCATGGACAGAGCCGATGATCCTGACCTTGCAGAGAAGATGAAAGCTGAAGCCGAGGGTATCTTCCTGTGGGCATTTGAAGGCTTACAGCGGCTTGTTGCCAACAACTTTAAGTTTACGGAGAGTGACCGTATCCGGAAAAACCGGGAAGCGGTCAAGCGTGACAACAACAATATCTTTGATTTCATGGAGTCGGAGGGATACATCCGATTGAAAACGGATGCTTCCATCAGCTCTAAGGATTTCTATGAAATCTACCGGATGTGGTGTGAGGAAAACTCCCTTGCACCGCTGAAAGCCCGTAGCTTCAGCGATGCCATGATTGCCAATGCCGGGAGATTCAATCTGGAGCATTGCAACAACATCACCAACTCTGCCGGACGGCGGGTGTGGGGATTCATGGGAGTGGAAGCCATTGCACGACCTCATATAAATGGGTTTTACGGAGATTCGCCGTGTACGTACGTACCGGAGGACTGGCGGGATTGATTTTGCCAGTCATGCTCTGTACGTATGTACGCAGCATTTACCCCTGTTTTCTTCCGTTATAGGAAACAGCAGCTTTCAAAGCTGACCTGTTTTCGGGCATTAAAAATCAATGGTAATGGAAACAGCAAAGTTTTTGACCGCAGGACGAAACTATTTCACGAAATCGTGCTTCTCTGAACCGTGTACCCTGTTCACGGAACAATGGGTGTTTTCACTGTTCCAGACCAAACCACACAAAACGGCAAAGTGGGATATGGTCATATATGGACAGGACATCACAAGCGAAATTCTGAACGGATTTCGGAGATTGCAGATTTTTCACTGTTCGGTGCATCCACTCCACCTTGGAGCGCAGAGGTTGCACCGACACATGAACTGAATTATGGAGGATTTTATCAATATGAATATACGCAACGAAATAAAGGCACAGATCATCCGTGCCGGGATGACCATGCAGGAAGTTGTTGACCTGCTCTCGGACGAGTACGGATGGAGCGACAGCGTTTCCAACCTGTCCGCAAAATTACAGCGGGAAAGTATACGATACAAGGAAGTATTGGAGCTTGCCGCTGTGCTTGGTTACGACATCGTATGGCAGAAAAGACGGGAGAAGTGATACCCCGGCAACAGCCCTCCGCATCTCCCGTCCCCATAGGCGCACCGCAGTGCTGCCCATGGACAGGCAGTGAAAGATACGGTTTTCGCTGCCATCGTCTGCAAGAAATGTTCCGCAGAACAGCTTCATGCAGACGGGCTGACCAAGGTAAAAGGCGCAGACATTTTGCCTTGGTCAGCAGAGGTCACCGCAGTGACCGCATTCCCCCTCGGGAGAGCCCTCGGAGAGCCCACGGCACTTTGTAGCCAGCATGGATGAAAGTGTAATAGTGGGTTATTACACTTTGAAAAAGTGCCGTTCCTCAGCCCTCCGCTGTCTGCAAATCTTAAAGAAAGGACAAAAATCTATGGCAAGAAATGATGGAATTGATCGTACCTTAGCCAGAAATCAGGACTTGGAAACTCCGGATGATGTGACAAAAGTACAGGAACACAATGAGCGTGAAAAAGACCGTTATTCCAATGTGGACATCGTGCCGGAACGTACTGCGCTGAATGTTCACTTCAAGTCTCCCACTGACGATTATGTAAAAATGTTTGAGCAGATGGAGCAGGACAAGATCATCTCCACCAGAGGGCTGAAACCGGATGCCGTCAAATATGGCGAGTTGGTTTTCGATGTGAACTCCGCTTATTTCTACAACCACGGCGGCTATGAGTTTGCAAAACAGTTTTATGCCGATGCCTATAAAGCCGCCGTGGAGATCGTGGGCGGTGAGCAGTATATCCTCTCCGCTGTAATGCATGCCGACGAGCGCAACCGGGCAATGTCGGAAGCTCTGGGTGAGGATGTGTACCACTATCACCTTCATGTGGTTTATATCCCGGTGGTGGAGAAACAAATCCTGTGGTCGAAGCGATGCAAGGATGAATCCCTCCGGGGAACGGTAAAGGAAACGATCACACAGGTCAGCCGCAGTAAGAAGTGGGAATCCAAACCCGTTCTTGATGAAAACGGAAATCCTATGTTGAACGCAAAAGGGAAAAAGATTTTGAAGTCGTCCTACAGTGTGCTGCAGGATGACTTTTTCAATTTCATGCGAAACGCTGGTTATACCGATGTAGAGCGTGGAGAATGTGGCAGCACCGAAGAACATCTGACGGTGACACAGTTCAAGGTACAGGCCGAACAGCAGCGTTTGGAAGCTGTGACCGGACAGGTGGCACAGGCCGAGCAGAGCTTAGCGGATGCCAAAGCTGCCACGGAGAAGCAGAAAAAGAAACTGGAAGCTCTGAAAAAGGAAACTCAGGCTGCTAAGTCTGTTGCTATGACTGCACATGAGATTGAGTCGATGGGCAAGAAAAATCCCATTACGGGAAATGTTACCATGACGGCGGATGAGTGCCGCACGCTAAAGGATTATGCGGTCAGCAGCTTTGCGGAAAAGTCTGAGAAGCTGAAATACAAGCAGAAATTCGAGCAGGCAGATAAAAACGCAAAGATATGGAAAGACCGTTTTGAAAAACTGAACAAAGACTATGAGGAGCTGAAACAAAAAGCCCAGCCTTTCCTGGATGCGATTGAGATTGCATCTGAAAAGGTCTGGGCTTTTATCAATGCCATCCTCGCCAGGGGAAAGGAACTGTATGAACACAAACACCCTGCCCGCAATCGTGGACAGGACATGGAAATTTAAGAAAGGAACTATTTGCCTATGAAGAAAACCGTAGATGAAATTAACAAGATGATTATGGAAGATGCCCCGATGGAAGAAATCAACGATGCCATCGGCTATATTGATATTTGCTCCTGCTTCGATCCGATTTTTGAGCCGCCTATTGATTTTCTGGAAGAATGCCGCAAGCGTTGGGAAGCGGCACAGTCCTCTTTCTGCAAAACCATTGAGTGCAAGATCGGAAACACATGGTATGTGATTGAAACGGAGTGTGATGGAAATGAGCCACTTACCGACAAGGTAAAACGGCTCATTTTTTCTGACAAGGGGGTGATTTGTTAATGACTGCGACACAAAAGCATGATATAATTCCAATATGCACAACGGTACTGTCGGCTGACCAACCACCGAAGGAGGATATTATGTTGGATCAGCAGAAAATTACCATTCTCTATTGCCGTCTGAGCAACGAGGATGCCCAGGAAGGCGAGAGTAACAGTATCGCAAATCAGAGAGAGTATTTAACCCGATATGCCCGTGACCACGGGTATACAAACCTGAAAATTCTGGTGGATGACGGTTATACGGGGACGAACTTCAATCGTCCCGGTGTGCAGGAAGGCTTTGAGCTTGTCAAGCAGGGGCTTGTGGGCTGCTGGCTGGTCAAAGACCTCAGCCGCTTTGGTCGTGACTATCTGACTGTTGGACAATATACGGATATTATCTTTCCGAGTTATGATGTCCGCTTTATCGCTATAAATGATGGCGTAGACAGCAACCGGGGAGACAGCGAGGGCTTCGCCGCAATCCGTAATCTGTTCAACGAGTGGTATCCCCGTGATACCAGCAAGAAAGTCCGTGTCAGTTTGCGGCAGAGAGGAACCAGTGGGAAGCACATGGGCAAACCGCCCTACGGATACCGCTGTGACCCGGAGGACAAGGATCACTGGATTCTGGATGAAGAAGCGGCTCCGGTAGTCAAGCTCATCTTCGACCTTTGCATTGACGGCAAAGGCCCGGAGCAGATTGCAAGGATTCTGGAAGAAAAGCAGATTATGACCGCAAAGGCACTCTATGCCAAGCGAAAGAAAAAGCCGATGCCGGAAAGACCGTACCACTGGGGCAACCAGTCCATTGCAGGGATTTTGGAACGGCAGGAGTACACAGGCTGTACCTGCAACTTCAAGACTTATTCCAAGTCCTACAAGCTGAAAAAGCGGATTCCCAATGAGCCGGAGAATATGTTTTATCTGCCGGACACACAGGAAGCGATTGTATCTCAGGCACAGTTTGACAGGGTGCAGGAACTGAGGAAAAACAAACGCCGCCCCGCAAAAGCGGAACGGCAGGGATTGTTCTCCGGGCTTCTGTTTTGTGCCGATTGCGGCGGCAAGCTCCACTTTGCCACAAGCAAAAGCTTTGAGGGCAAGCAGGATCACTACGTCTGCAACAACTACAAGAGCAACCGTGGTACTTGTACTGCCCACTATATCCGGGAAGATGTGCTTCGTGAAATCGTTCTGGAACGCATCCGGGCAGTCAATGAGTATATCCGAAGCGATGTGGACGGTTTTCAGGAGGAATGGCTGCAATGCCGCAGGACTGACCAGGAGCGCAGCATCCGGGATGACAAAAAGAAGCTGGAACAGGCAAAGAAACGCCTTGCCGATCTGGATGTCATCATCGCCCGGCTGTACGAGGACTATGTTCTTGGAAATCTCAATCAGGACAGATACAGAAAGATGTCTGCGGACTATGAAGCGGAGCAGGAACGGTTAAAGCTCGAAATTGAAGTTATCGAAGAATGGGTGGAACAGCGGGAAGAAATGAACGACGGTCTGGATGCCTTTATCGCCCTGACACAGAAATATGTGGATGTGGAGGAGCTGACACAGACCATCGTGAACGAGTATATCAAGAAAATCATCGTCTATGCCCCGGACAAATCCAGCGGCAAGCGCAAGCAGAAAGTGAAGATTTTCTTCAACTTCGTGGACGATGTAGATATTCCCGTTATTTCCGAGCCTATCATCACGCAAACAACCTATGAACACAGAAAAACGGCGTGACCTTCGGGTCACACCGTTCTCTGCGACAAAATAGTTACTTGTCACTATTAAGCCTTGATTTCACTGGGTTTTCCGGCGGAGTTTTTGGCGTGCCAAAAGGGATTCGAACCCCCGACCTTTCGCTTAGGAGGCGAACGCTCTATCCAACTGAGCTATTGGCACATAACATAACTATTGTATATGATGGCTTGCGATTTGTCAAGAAATTGGGAAATTTTCTTATTTTACTGAATATTCAAAAAAATTAAAAATAAGTGTTGACAAATAGAGAAACTTGTGTTAGAATAAATCTTGCTGAAATGCTGAAAGGCAAGATGAGCATACGGAGAGGTGTCCGAGTGGTTTAAGGAGCTAGTCTTGAAAACTAGTGATCCCGCGAGGGACCAAGGGTTCGAATCCCTTCCTCTCCGCCATTTTATTTTATAGTGAATTTAACTTCACACGGAGGATTACTCAAGTGGTGAAGAGGCTCCCCTGCTAAGGGAGTAGGTCGCTAACGCGGCGCGAGGGTTCAAATCCCTTGTCCTCCGCCAAGAAAAAAGCACTTGCTTTTGCAAGTGCTTTTTTCAGCTAAATTCACGCAAGCGTGAGCTAAATTTGCAATGCAAGCTAAATTATCCTACGGATAGCTAAATTGTCCTGGCGGACAGCAAAAGTGAATTTAATTTAGCTGTAAACCGAAAGGTTTGCAATTTAGCAACAGAGCGACAGCGAAGTTATTTAGCTTTGCGACCTGTCGCAAAATTTAGCTGAAAGAAAATCATTTGATTCGCAAATTAATGTCTGTATAGTAGGATTACCCCGATTGACGCCAAACTTAATAACTGGTAATATAAGGCTGTGAGAATATTTGTATTCTTGCAGCATATTTTTTTACCAAAAGGAGGATGGATTAATGGGATTTTTATTAGGAAAGACCGCTGTTATTACAGGCGGAGGAAGGGCTGTTCTCAGCGACGGAGGTTGCGGTTCAATCGGCTACGGTATTGCTGTTGCTTATGCAAAAGAGGGTGCAAACCTTGTTATTACAGGCAGAAATGTCAAAAAGCTTGAGGATGCCAAAGAAGAGCTCGAAAGACTTTACGGAGTAAATGTGTTGCCTGTTCAGGCTGATGTCAGCAAGGACGGAGATAACGAAAAGGTTGTTCGGAATGTTGTTGACAGAGCTGTTGAAACATTCGGCGGAATTGATGTCTTGATTAACAACGCTCAGGCTTCTGCGTCGGGTATTACGCTTGCAGATCATACAACAGAGCAATTTGACCTTGCTGTTTATTCGGGATTGTACGCAACCTTCTATTATATGAAGGCTTGCTATCCGTACCTTAAAAAGTCAAAGGGAACGGTTATAAACTTTGCTTCGGGTGCCGGACTTTTCGGAAACTTCGGTCAGTGTGCATATGCAGCCGCAAAAGAGGGAATAAGAGGTCTTACAAGAGTTGCCGCCAACGAGTGGGGCAAGGACGGAATAAATGTCAACATTGTCTGTCCGCTTGCATGGACTGCTCAGCTTGAAAAATTTGAGCAGGCTTATCCTGACGCATTCAAGGCGAATGTAAAAGTGCCGCCAATGGGACATTTTGGTGATGTCGAAAAAGAAATCGGCCGTGCCTGTGTTGCACTTGCATCACCTGATTTCAAGTATATGAGTGGCGAAACCATCACCCTTGAGGGCGGAATGGGACTCAGACCGTAACTCTATTTTGAAAATTCTTTTGTTCTGTTATTCGGTAAATCATTAAATAAAATATAAAACACACTAATATGAGTATTGAATTTTTTGTTCATATGATGTAATATCAAGTTACGGAGTACATACAAAAATTACTTTGAGGTGATTGTATGGGAACTTTTGATATAAAGAACACAGATATTTTCAGCAAGGACTATGACTCTGCAAACGCATGGCTTGAGTATAACATTTTTAATGAATGTACAAAGGACGAAAACGGAGAGTCATTTGATGAATCTGATGAAAATAATTTTTGGGATTATTTAAAGAAAAATAAATAATAAGTTACAAACAGCGACCGCAGAGTGATATGCTTTGCGGTCGCTTTTATGTGTTGTTCACACACAAGGACACTCGGCATAATATGAGGGTGTAGAGAATAACTTGATTTACGGGTGTTGTGTATGAAAAAGAGCGACATAAGAACATTTGGCATAATCGGCGGTGACAAGAGACAGCTTTTTCTTGCAAAATCAATTTCTGACAGTTGTTACGATGTTTTGCTCGGCGGATTTGACAGCCTTGAAAGCTACGGTTCATTGAGCCTTTGCAATGTTAAAAAGGCAATTTCGGAAAGTGACGCATTGATTTTTCCGTTGCCGTCAATAAGGACAGACGGCAGTCTTAACACGCCGTTTTCAAACGAGAACATTTTGCTTGACGGTGACGATATTGAAATTATCCTTAAAAAGCCTGTTTTTACTACGATGAAAAGCAGATTTTTAAAGGCATATCCAAGGCTTTCCGACGGTGAAATTTTTGATTACGGAGCAAGAGATGATTTTGCAATTCTCAACGCATTGCCTACAGCAGAGGGTGCAATTGAATGTGCAATGAGAGAATATGAGGGTACGATTTCGGGCAGTAAGTGTCTTGTGACGGGATTCGGCAGAATCGGAAAAATTCTTGCTCACAAGCTTGTTTTACTCGGAGCAAATGTTACCGTGAGTGCAAGAAAACCGTCAGACCTTGCATATGTAAAAGCACTCGGCTACAATGCACTTAATACGGAAAATCTCAGAACGGTAAAGCGGTTTGACATTGTTTTCAACACAATTCCGAGGTTGATTTTTGACAGGGAACTTCTTATGAATACCGACACAAACACCCTTATTATAGACCTTGCGTCCCTGCCGGGAGGGGTTGATTTTGATACCGCAGAAAAACTCGGAATTTATGCCGTTAGGGCATTGTCGCTCCCCGGAAAATGTGCTCCGAAAACGGCAGGAGAAATTATAAAAACTACTGTATTTGACATCATCAAGGAGGTTTACAGGTGACAAAAGCAACCATAGGATTTGCAATGTGCGGTTCCTTTTGCACCTTTTCAAAGGCTTTTACGCAAATGCAGAGGCTTGTTGACTCAGGCTATGATGTTATTCCGATAATGTCGCAAAATGCCTTTTCAACATCAACTCGTTTCGGAAAAGCGGAGGAAACGGTAAAGAGGGCAGAAGAAATAACGGGCAAAGCTGTTCTGCACTCGGTTGTGCAGACAGAACCGATAGGACCTAAAAAAATGTGCGACTTGCTTGTGATTGCACCGTGTACGGGCAACACGCTTGCAAAGCTGTCGCTCGGAATTACCGACACGGCGGTAACAATGGCGGCAAAGTCGCATCTTAGAATTTTAAGACCTGTGCTGTTGTGCGTTGCAACAAATGACGCTCTCGGTGCGTCGGCACAGAACATCGGCAGACTTCTCAACACGAAAAATATTTACTTCGTTCCTTTAAAACAGGACGATTGCATCAAGAAACCAAATTCGCTTGTGGCTGATTTTGATAAGCTTGAAGATTGCGTAACCCTTGCATTGCAGGGAAAACAACATCAGCCGATTTTTTTATAACAGAACAACAGCCGTCTTGAAATGCAAATTTTCAAAACGGCTGTTATTTGAGTTGACAATTAAAAAATAGTGTGATAACTTAAAGTGTAGTATTTCTGCTGAACAGGAGTGGGTATTTAATGAGAAAAAGAGTAAGCAAAATTATTTCTGTTGCACTATCGGCAACTCTTGCGTTCGGTGTGTTTACAGCATTGCCGATGTCGGCAAATGCGGTTGTATCAACGGCAAGCGAGGTAAGTGCGGAGGCAATTCCAAAACATGAGCTTTATAAAAGCTATACATATGGCGGATACAAATATCGCATTGTTGGTCAGAAATCAAACGGAAGATTTAACGCATGGATTGAATCTTATTTCGGTAAGTCTGCAAGCGTCAATGTTCCTGCGTCAGTCGGTGATTGTGATATGGTCGGCATTGACAACAATTGTTTTTCGTTTAACAAAACTTTGAAAACAATTATTGTTCCCAAGGGCATTGCTGAAATTGGTTCAAGTGCATTTCTCGGCTGTACCGCACTTACAAGTGTAAGCCTGCCGAGTACACTGACAAAAATAAATTTTTGGGCATTTAAAAATTGTACAAGCCTTTCAAGCCTTTCGAAACTTTCAATTCCGTCAAGCGTTGTTTCAATAGGTGATAACGCATTTGACAATTGCCTTTGGTACACAAATCAATCTAACGGAATTGTTTACGCAGGAAAAGTTGCGTATAAGTACAAGGGTAAGCTTGCGGATAACAGCTCTGTTACGATAAAAAGCGGAACTGTTTCAATAGCCGATTATGCCTTTACGGACCAAAAGCTTACATCAGTCACACTTCCGTCAAGCCTTGTTTCAATCGGTGAACAGGCGTTTTCATACACTAATCTTAAAACTGGGACAATTCCGAAAAGTGTAAGCTCAATGGGTTATAATCCCTTTGCGTACTGTTCACAGCTTTCAAGCATTACGGTTCAAAGCGGAAACACAAACTTCTATGTTCAAAACGATTTACTTATCGCCAAGAATCATATGTATTCAGTAACAAAAGATATTACTGATCCTGATGCACCTTCTACGGAATCAAGAAGCTACACATCTTATGCTCCGTACGGCTCGGTTGTGATATCGTTCCCGTCAGCATCAACGCTGAAAACTGTTACAATTCCCGAAACGGTTAAGGCAATAGGCAATTATGCTTTTGCAGGAAGTAAAATCGAAAAGCTTACTTTGAACAGCGGACTTGAATCTATTCTCACATCTGCTTTTTCAGGTTGCACAAACCTTTCATCGGTGAGCTTTTCCGACAGTATTATCAGCATTTGCGACAGTTCGTTTGAGGAATGTACTTCACTTAAAAATCTGAAATTCGGCAAAAATCTTGAATTTATTTCATACTATGCCTTTTATAACTGCCAAAATCTTCAATCGGTGACAATCGGGGAAAATGTAAAGGCAATTTGCTGTGATTCATTCGGCAATTGCAATGCTCTTGTAATTAACGGTAAGATTGGATCAACAGCAGAAACCTTTGCCAAAAAGTACGGCTACAAGTTTAATTCATCAGAAGTCACAAGACTTAAAGGCGATGTTGACAATAACGGTATTATTAATGTAGTTGACGCTACCGATATTCAGAAATATGTTGTTAATCTTACAGATGAAAATGGAAATAAGTTTATTGATGTCAACAATGCGGAAGATGTGTATGTCGCAGATGTAAACGGTGACGGCATTATCAATGTTGTAGATGCAACGCTTATTCAAAAGTATATCGCAAGACTTGTGGAGTCACTTTGATAACTTTAGTTTATAACAAAACTGCACAAAAATTTATGGATAAAGACAGCGTGGGGTATTGCTCATGCTGTCTTTTTGTGTTAAAATTGTAGATAACAAAATGAAATAACGAAGGATTTGTCTATGAAATATTGTTCAAAATGCAAGCGACTGCATAATGATGAAGAAACAGTCTGCAAAAACTGCAAGGCTCAGCTTAAAACAATAACCGATGAAAACACTCCCGTGTATCTGCTCACGGCATCGGGCTTTGAATTGCAGAGAGTTAAAGCCGCACTTGAGGACAGCACCGTTCCGTGTGACGCTACAATCAAAAAATGTATGGAAAACAAGTACAGCAAAAGCATTAAGGCATACACAGGCTATGATGATTTGACCTATGATGTCTATGTTCCGTATTCGGCTTATGAAAAGGCGTTCGACACCTGCGTGGGAATCGGCGCAATCAAGCTTGAGGGCGAAGAAATTCTTGACGAAGATGTTGAATACACCGAGAATGACGGTGAAACGCTTGACGAGCAGTTTGAAAAAATGACAGGTGCAAAGCGTACAACCGTAAGAATTGTCAGCGCATTACTGCTTTTGCTTATAGTTGCAGGCGTTGTGTTCGGAACAGATGCAATAATGAATTTTATTAAAGAATTTTTCGGATAATTCGGTATCCGATTTTGAGTTAATATTTAGTTAAAATGAATGAAATTACGGAGGATTTTTTACAATGAAACAGGAAACAAAGTGTTTGCATTCCGGCTATGTGCCTAAGAACGGAGAACCCAGACAGATGCCCATTTATCAAAGCACCACCTTTAAGTATGATTCAAGTGACGCAATGGGCAGACTTTTTGACCTTGAGGACAGCGGATATTTTTATACCCGTCTGCAGAACCCGTCAAATGATATGACTGCCGCAAAAATTGCCGACCTTGAGGGCGGTGTTGCCGCAATGCTCACATCAAGCGGTCAGGCGGCGAACTTCTTTGCACTTTTTAACATCTGCGAAACAGGCAGTCACATTGTTGCATCGTCTGCAATCTACGGCGGTACATATAATCTGCTCGGTGTTACAATGAAGAAAATGGGCATTGATGTTACTTTTGTCGATCAGAATCTTCCCGAAGAAGAGCTTGCAAAGGCATTCAGACCAAACACAAGGGCAATGTTCGGTGAAACAATTACCAACCCGACCGTGTCTGTTCTTGATATTGAAAAGTTTGCAAGACTTGCTCACTCGCACGGTGTTCCGCTTATTGTTGACAACACTTTTGCAACCCCTGTCAATTGTCAGCCGATTAAGTGGGGTGCTGACATTGTTACTCACTCAACCACAAAATATATGGACGGTCACGGTGTTTCTGTCGGCGGTGCAATTGTTGACAGCGGCAACTTTGACTGGCTGAAATATGCCGACAAATATCCGGGACTTACAACTCCCGATGATTCATATCACGGCATTGTCTATGCCGAAAAATTCGGCAAGCTCGGCTACATTACAAAGGCTACTTCTCAGCTTATGCGTGACCTCGGTTCAATCCAGTCACCGCAGAATGCTTTTTATGTTATGAACGGTCTTGAAAGTCTTCATGTGAGAATGGAAAGACATTGCAAAAATGCTCTTGAAATTGCAAGATTCCTCAAGGCTAATGACAAGGTTGCGTGGGTTGATTATCCCGACCTTGAAGATGACAAATATCACGCACTTGCTGAAAAGTATCTTCCGAACGGCTCATGCGGTGTACTTTCTTTTGCGGTTAAGGGCGGAAGAGATTGTGCTGTTAAATTTATGGACAGCTTAAAGCTCTGCGACATTGAAACTCATGTTGCAGACGCAAAGACCTGTATTCTTCATCCCGCAAGCCACACCCACCGTCAGATGACGGATGAACAGCTTATTGAGGCAGGTGTTGCACCCGACCTTATCAGACTTTCGGTAGGTCTTGAAAATGTTGATGATCTTATTGCCGACATCAGTCAGGCTCTTGATAAGATTTAATTTTCCTTAAAAGAAATTATATATAAAATTGCAAAATAAATTTACGGAGGGTTGAATATGTCAGCTTTTGTATCTGCGGTTATTGTTGCGGCAGGCGGTTCTGTGAGAATGGGAATTGCCGACAGCAAGCAGTTTATTCCGCTTTTGTCACGACCTGCAATTGAATACACCCTGAAGGCATTCCAAAAATGCCACCTCATCAAAGAAATTGTAATTGTCTGCCGTGAACAGGATAACGACAGAATCAATAAAATTATCGAGCTTAACGGTTTCAACAAGGTTTCAAAACTTGTCAAGGGCGGTGACAGCCGTGCCGACAGCGTGCGTAACGGAATCGGTGCGTGCAGTGAAAACGCCAAATACTATGCTATTCATGACGGTGCAAGACCGCTTATTACCGTTGAAGAAATTGAGCGTGTTGTTGAGGCGGCTTTTGATACGGGTGCGGCAACTCTCGGAACTTCCGTAAAAGATACAATCAAGGTTGTTGACGGTTTCAATAATATAGAAAGCACTCCTATCCGTTCACAGCTCCGTGCAGTTCAGACTCCGCAGGTTTTTGAGCGTGATCTGTACCGCTTTGCTCTTGAAAATGCCGGCGATAATATCATCAACTTTACAGACGATTGTTCGCTGATTGAAAACATGGGCGGCGAGGTTCTTGTTGTAAAGGGCAATGAGGAAAATATTAAACTGACAACCCCGATTGACATTGTGATTGCCGAGAGTATTCTCAAGTCAAGACAACAGGGTTGATTGTGCAAAGGAGATTTATATGAGAATCGGTCACGGATATGATGTGCATAAATTTGCCGAGAACAGAAAGCTGATAATCGGCGGTACAGAGATTCCCTTTGAACTCGGACTTCTCGGTCATTCGGATGCCGATGTGCTTGTTCACGCAATTATGGACGCACTTCTCGGTGCGGCGGCTCTCGGTGATATCGGAAAGCTGTTTCCCGATACAGATGAAAAGTATAAGGGCGCAGACAGTATTCTTCTTTTGAAAGAGGTGTGCCGTGTGCTTGCCGAGTACAACTACAGAATTGTCAATATCGACTCAACCGTTATTGCTCAACAGCCAAAGCTGAAACCGCATATTGACGAAATGAGAAAAAATATCGCCAATGCCTGCGGAATTGATGTTTCGCTCGTCAGCGTTAAGGCTACTACCGAGGAAAAGCTCGGCTTTACAGGCAGACTTGAGGGCATTTCCGCTCACGCAGTTTGTCTTATTGAGCAATATTAAATAAAAATGTATTAAATACCTCTGTTTTTATTGACTTATTTGTGCAGAAATTGTATAATAGTGTCAAAAACAAACGGAGGTATTTTTTATGCGTTTTTATTCTAACGGCTATGGCTCTTCCGTAGCAGGTACATCTTTTGGACTTGGCTTGGCGGCTGTAATCATTTCAATCATTTTGACGATTCTTTTGGCAATTTTAGTTGTTCCCGAAAAGAGAAGGAATGGGCTTCCAAAGTTCTTTCAGGTTATACATGATATTTGTAACTTTAAGGGACTTCTTCTCGAAAAGGTTCTCAAGATTCTTTACATTTTCTCAACAATCAATGTTATGCTCACAGGTATTTTCACTTGGTTCTCAGGTGGATATAACTTTGGTATGACATTCCTCACAGGATTGCTTATCCTCGTTTTGGGTCCTATCCTTGTAAGACTTGCCTACGAATTTTTGATGCTTTTTGTTCTGCTCGTTAAGAATGTTATTCAAATTAACAATAAGCTTAACGGAAGGAGCGACAATCCTTTTGCAAACAATATTGATTTAAATCAGTTTAAAAATTCTAATGCACCCGAACAGAATTACACAAGTCCTTATGCACAGCCTGTACAGCCGATTCAACCGGAACAGCCTATGCAACAGGATTACTATCAGCAACAGCCTGTTGTTCAGAACAATTATCAGCCTCAGCAGAACAATGACAGCGTAAGATTCTGCACAACATGCGGTACAAAAATTACAGGCAACACAGATGTTTGCCCTAACTGCGGAAAACATCTTAACTGATTATTACATACATTCGACACCTTGTTCATATTAATGAACGAGGTGTTTTTTATGTTAAGAAAGGCATTTGTTTCAATAACATTGTGTGCTGTGCTTTTATTGTCGCCGTTTGTCGGATTAAAGGTGAATGCTCTCAGTGCGGACAGCATATCCGCTCCGTCTGCCGTGCTTATGGAATCGTCAACAGGCAAAGTTCTTTTTGAGAAAAATCCACATGAGCAAAGACCATGTGCGTCCGTAACAAAGGTAATGACGCTTTTGCTCGTCTTTGAGGCTGTTGACAGCGGAAAATTAAGCCTTGACGATGAAATTACTGCATCAGAACACGCCGCAGGAATGGGCGGAAGTGACATTTGGCTTGAAAAAGGCGAAACCATGAGTGCGGATGATATGATAAAGGCAACGGTTGTTGTATCTGCCAACGATGCGGCGGTTGCGCTTGCGGAGCATATCAGCGGAAGCGAGGACGCTTTTGTTGAAAAAATGAACAGCCGTGCCAAAGAACTCGGAATGAACGACACCGTTTTCAAAAACTGTAACGGACTTGACGAGGAGGGGCATATAACCTCTGCCTATGATGTTGCGCTTATGTCAAGAGAGCTTACAAAACACGAGAAAATTTTTGACTACACATCAATTTGGCTCGATAATCTTCGTGGCGGTAAAACTCAGATTGTCAACACGAACAAGCTGTTGAAAACCTATAACGGAATTACGGGATTGAAAACAGGCACAACCAACGATGCGGGTTGCTGTATGTCTGCAACCGCAACAAGGGGAGATGTTTCGCTGATAAGTGTTGTTCTCGGCTGTAAAACAGGCAAAGAGCGATTTGCAGATGCGGCGGCACTTCTTGATTACGGCTTTGCAAATGTTTCCGTGAAAGAATTAACACTTCCCGAAGATATGCCGAAAAGCATTGAAGTGAACGGCGGTATGACCGACAGCGTAAAGCTTGAATGTAAGGTTTCTTCAAAAATAGTGGTTGACAAAGGAAACGGTGCTAAAATTACAACCGAAATCGACCTGCCCGACAAGATTGACGCTCCCGTTGAAAAGAATAGAAAGATAGGTACGCTTACATATCTTGTAAATTCAAAAAAGGTGCAGAGCTTTGATATTTGTGCAGGCGATTCTGTTCAAAAAACAAGCTTCGGTGCATTGCTTAAATATGTGTTCGCCTCGCTGATTTCCCTTTGATTTTATCGAAAAATCAAGCGTTTGTGCATTGTTATTAAAAGCAGTACAAAAAACAATGTGGGTTTATTTTAAAAATTCACAAATTGACCTTGCAAAAACGCTCATATTATAGTATAATAAAACAACAAAGATACTTATTGCGATTCTATTTTCGCTATAGGAATTTTGGAGGAATTTATAAATGGCAACAAAGTTAAATGACAAGTATTTAAGTGATTTTATCGGCGAACACGAATATGACGGTGTTGCTGCCGAAGTTAAAGCAGCTCACAAGGTGTTGCATGACGGCAGCGGCCTCGGCAACGACTTTTTGGGTTGGCTCAATCTTCCTACAGATTATGACAAGGAAGAGTTCGCACGCATCAAGAAGTGTGCAGAGAAAATCAAGAAAGATACTGATGTATTCATTGTAATCGGTATCGGCGGTTCTTACCTCGGCGCAAGAGCGGCTATTGAATTTCTTTCATCACAGAACTACAACCTTACCTGCAAGGACACACCGCAGATTTTCTTCACAGGTAACTCAATCAGCTCATCTGCACTTGCAGAAATCATGGAGCTTTGCGAGGGCAAGGATGTTTCCGTAAATATGATTTCCAAGTCAGGTACAACAACCGAGCCTGCCATCGCTTTCCGTGTGTTCCGTGAAATGCTCGAAAAGAAGTACGGTAAAGAGGGCGCAAGAGAGCGTATTTACTGCACAACTGACAAGGCCAAGGGTACACTCAAGGCTCTTGCAGACGAAGAAGGTTACGAAACATTTGTTGTTCCGGACGATGTAGGCGGCCGTTTCTCGGTTCTCACAGCAGTAGGTCTTCTTCCTATCGCAGTTTCGGGTGCTGATATTGACGCTCTTATGCAGGGTGCCGCAACAGCTCAGAAAGAATTTGACAACGATGATTTAAAGACAAACGATTGTTACAAATATGCTGCAATCAGAAATATGCTTTACCGCAAGGGCAAAACTATGGAAGTTATGGTTTCTTATGAGCCGGCTTACACAATGATGTCAGAGTGGTTCAAGCAGCTCTTTGCAGAGAGTGAAGGCAAGGATAACAAGGGTATTTTCCCCGCAAGCGTTATCTTCTCAACAGACCTTCATTCACTCGGTCAGTACATTCAGGACGGCAGACGCACAATGTTTGAAACTGTTGTTCTCTTTGATAAATGTAAAAAAGAAGTTACTCTCGGTACAGACCCGACAAATGTTGACGGTCTTAACTTCCTTTCGGGCAAGACAATGGGATTCGTAAATCAGAAGGCTTTCGAGGGTACAGTTCTCGCTCATAATGACGGCGGTGTACCGAACATTGTTCTTAATGTTCCCGAAATGAACGAATCAGAGCTTGGCTATCTCATCTATTTCTTTGAAAAGGCTTGTGCTATTTCAGGTTATATGCTCGGTGTTAATCCGTTTAACCAGCCGGGTGTTGAAAGCTACAAGAAGAATATGTTCGCTCTTCTCGGCAAGCCGGGCTATGAGGATCAGAAGACTGCTCTTGAGGCAAGACTCGGATAATTTCTTAATAAAGTATAACAACGGAGGAACTAATTATGGTTACTTTACTTATCGGTAAAAAAGGAACAGGCAAAACTAAAAAGCTCATCTCTCTTGCTAACGAGGCTGTTGCCGCTTCAACAGGCAATGTTGTTGTAATTGAAAAAGGCTCAAAGCTCACATATGATGTTACACATAAAGCAAGACTTATTGATACAGAGCAGTATCTCATCAGCGGTTATGATATGCTTTTCGGTTTTATCAGCGGTATCTGCGCAGGCAACTATGATGTTACTGACATTCTCGTTGACTCAACATTCAAGATTTGCCCGGAGGCTCTTGCAGGCCTTGAAACCTTCACAAAGAAGCTTCAGGATCTTGCCGAAACTGCATCAACTAACATTGTTCTCCTTATTTCTGCTGACGAAAGCGAAATTCCGGAGTCAATCAATGCTGTTTGCAGAAAAGTATAATTATACTAATTGATACTTAAAAACAAACTTATCCCTCTCGTTTTTCGGGAGGGATTTTTGTATATACAACTGTATAAATTTAGCACCTCAGTCAATAATAGAAACGGAGGTGCTTTTTTATGAGCGATTATTATAACAACAGAAAGAAAAAACGCAGTCGCCGTGAAAAAATCGGATTTTATACGGCTTGCTCAATTTGTCTGATTGCCGTTTGCATGGCGGTGTACTCAACCTACAATACATTATCAGTGCCAAGTGCAAAAACTCCTGCTGCAACTCAAAGCAATGAGGTTAAGGTTAATGAAAATGTCACGGGTGTAACCCAAACCTTGCCCGAGGTTAAGCTTGATGTCGAAGTTCCTACCATTGCGGCAACCGAAGAACCGTCAACAAATCCGACAGAAAGTTCAAAAAACGCTCTTGAAACAATGCTTTCAACAGATTTGAGCCTGAACTATCCGCTTAATTCAAACAATGTTGTTCGTGAGTACAGCGAAAAAAGTGTTTATTTCAAAACTTTGAATGTATGGAAACCGCACACGGGAGTTGATTTCGGCGGCAAACTGGGCGATGATGTAACCGCAATGACGGGCGGAGTAGTTACTAATGTTTGTGAGGATAAAATGCTCGGCAAAATCGTTGAAATTTCAACCGACAATGTCATATGCAGATATTGCGGACTTGGCTCGGTTGATGTAAACAATGGGGATTCAATCGATGTCGGGAAGAAGGTCGGTACAATCGGCGCTGTCCCCTTTGAGGCAGGGGACGAAAACCATATACACATTGAAGTGAAGATTGATGGCAAGTACGCCGATCCGCTTTCTTTTATAAATAACAATGAATAATTGCGATTTTGACGCATACAATATTAATGCAAGCCCTCGTTTCGTTTTAAGGGGCAACAAAAAAGGCGGATACTTTTGATTAAGTATCCGCCTCTTTTTTGATTTTATGTCAATGATAAAAAATCACGGTAAATAAATTAAAATTCTGTCCGAAAAGCGATTATCTTTCGCTCTCGTGCCATTCTTCGTTACCAAAGATAAAATCATCAAGATCCATAATGACAAATTTCATATAGTACACCTCCTTAATAAAACAATATAGTATATTCAGGAAATGCTCGAATATGAGTGTTATTTTTTATTTGAGTCACAAATATTGATGTAACTTATAATAATGTCAACGGCCTGATCAACTGTAATATTAGTGCTGTTAAGGCACAAATCATAGTTGTCTGCAAGGCCCCATTTTTTTCCCGAATAAAAACTATAGTAATTTGCTCTGTTCTTGTCTGCCTTCAAAACTGCCTGTTTGGCTCTGGCAGGGTCAATGTCCTGTCTGTCAACAGCTCTTTTAATTCTCTTATCAAGATCAGCATAAATATATACCTTCACAAGTTTCGGATTATCTTTAAGAACATAGTCGGCGCATCTACCGACTACAACGAAATTTTCCTTTTCTGCAAGTTGCTTGATAATCTTGTGCTGTAAAATATAAAGACGGTCATTAACCGGCAGGTCGCCCACTGAAGAAAAGTTGTTACCGTAATTGTACAGTCCCACAGACAATGAATACAAAAGACTGTTGGTAGCTCTTTCGTCAGCATGCTTGAATACCTCGGGAGATACACCGCTCTCTTTAGCGGCAATAGAAATGAGCTCCTTATCATAAAACGATATACCAAGCTTCTCGGCAAGTGCTTTACCGATATCGTGTCCGCCTGAACCATACTGTCTTGTAATGGCGATAATTTTATCAAAACTCATAACTAAACCTCCCGGTATTTGCAATTTGTAAAGGTAAGTAGCTTCAACACCAAGTAGCAGGATGCCAAAACTATATCGCTTTACATATACTATAATAACACATTTTTGCGAAAAGTCCAGTCTGTAAAAACAAATTTTACGAAATTTGTACAAAATGAACAAATAAGCCTTATCCCAATTATATAAATGCACAATATAATTGGGAGTGAAATTACATTTAAAGGATAAGAACAAATTTCTTTTTACATATATATGTATATGAAGAGGAATTCAGCGTGTAAAAAGCAGAATAATAGTGAAAAGGTATTAAAAATAAGATAGAATAAAGAATAATATAGAAAATTTGCCGATAATGTAAAAAAGATAAAAAAATTGTCAAAAAGGGGTTTACAAAAGGA
>OISB01000192.1_pt1 | contig 20222 bp, 15 predicted proteins | sample 1586381 | NCBI WGS metagenome assembly OISB01 (sample SAMN02675044, study PRJEB24791) | human gut metagenome, SKBSTL002 | isolation source: stool | host: Homo sapiens | place: USA
CAACACTTTGTGTATGAATTAGTTGGCTAATTTTATACTATTTACTGAATGTCCCTTCTTATATTAAATGAGTTAGAAGTTTACTTGATTTTATCCGTTATTCCGGTAATCCAGCGGGCTCATCCCCACATATCTTTTAAAATATTTTCCGAAAAAGGACATGTTAGCAAAGTTGAGCGAGTCTGAGATCTCCTGAATCGAAAGATTTGTTGATTTTAGTTGCGACTTTGCATCCATGATAACCATGCGCGAAATAATTTCCATGCAGGTATTTCCCGTTGCCTGTTTTACCGTAGTGCAGAGGTGTGTTTGAGTTATTCCTAACTTTTCGGCATACCATGCTACATTACGTGTTTTATTGTAATTCTGCATGACCAGCTGAGTGAAGTTTTTGCATAATATTTCGCTCTTCGACAAATTACTTTTGTTTTCATTTGCCCGGTTGCTGTACATGGCTGCTATACCTATATGTATATTATTATAGAGGTGTGGAGTTATGAACTTTCGGGTATTCTCGTTAAAGAATTCATACAGCTTTATCAAAAAACAGAGATAATCTTTCAGCAGTGCAGCACCTTCCTGACGGAGGGTAATGAGCGGGCGTCCTAAAGTGATGTATAAAGTGTTCATTGTAGAACGGTTTAAGTTAGCCTGTTCTACATATTTCGATGAAAACCCTCCGAAGTATAGCTCCATTTCTCCTTTTACACTATGTATCTGAAGAATTGTTCCGGGCATGATTGTCACAAAATCGTTGGCACGTACAGTTATTCGGTTCAGGTTAACTGATGCTTCTACCTCACCGCTCATACACAGAACGAAAATTTCCGATTTTATCCGGCAGGGAAAATTGGTGTATAAGCTTAAAAGTTCCTTGCTTATGCCTGTTCCTACAATCCATTCTTCCGGTAAATCTATTTTGGGTAATTCTTTTTCCATCGTTTAAAACTTTCTACAAAGTTATATGTTTTTTGAAATATAGACTATTCATAAGCAGACTAAATAATCTGTTTTACTTTATAAATTAATGATTTACATGTGAGCTATCAATGTGATATTAAAAAATAGAACAAAAATATTAAAATTAGACCTTGTCAGTTCGTCTGAAAGGTTATTACTTTGCATCGATTAATAAAAATAAAATTTTAAGGTATCAAATGAAAAAGAATTTGTTTTTTTACTTGTTTGCTGTATTGTGTACAGTGAGCTTGTTCACTTCTTGTAGTGATAATGATGAACCTGCTGTAACAGTACCGGTCAGTGCTAATGTTGCAGGTAATTATAAAGGAGCATTGAATGTTACGTTGAAAATGGAAACTGGAGATGTTCCTGCTGGTAATGTTCCTGCTCAGCTTGTTTCTGTGACTAATGCTGGAGAAAATACTGTAGATTTAAAAATCAGTAACTTTTCTTTCAGTGGAATGCAACTAGGTGATATTGAAGTAAGTGGTTGCCAGTTGACTGATGCTGGAAATGGTAAATATACTTTTACAGCAACTTCTTCGATGGACGTAACAGGGCTGCTGTCTGCTGGAATCAAAGCAAATGGAGTTTTTGAAGATAAAACTCTTAAACTCGATTTGGATATAGATGATGTCAAACTGATGGGATCTCCAGTACCTTATACTGTAAAAGTAGCTTATTCTGGTACTAAACTTTCTGGTACAGAAAGCAGTGAAGCTAAGATCCTTTCTTTTGTTTTCGACAAAGAAGTTGCAGCTGTAGATTCATTGGTTGTTGGTGATGTGGTTATCAACGAAGAATCTAAGACTATTACTTTCATGGTTGCTGATACTGCAAAAGCTGAATATCTTACGGCTTTAGTTCCGACTATTGAAGTTTCTGAAAAAGCGACAGTTACTCCTGCAAGTGGTGTAGCACAGGATTTCTCAAATGGCAAGACTGTAACTTATACAGTTACTGCTGAAAATGGAACAACAGTAGAATATGTAGCTTCTATTTCTGGTAATGCTTCTTTCTATGATTTTGAAAGCTGGAGTTATGGTAGTACTATTCCTGAAGAACAGGATTGTCCTATATTGAATGGATGGGCTTGCTGTAACGATGCTGTCCTGTTAATTAAAAAAATGGGAGCGTTGGGTGGTATTACTTATGAAGGAGAATATCCAGTACGTCCTTCTACCGACGATGTACATGCAGGTGAAAAGGCTCTTCTGCTGGAATCTGTAGATACTAAAGGCGGAAACATTTTCGGTACTCCTGTTCCTAAGGTAACAGCAGCTACAGCATTTTTAGGAACATTTAATGCTTTTGGTGCATTAGGAGGAGATCCTATGGCTACTACAAGCTTTGGTGTTATGTATGACAAACAACCGCTTAAAGTAACAGGCTTTTATAAATATACTCCGGGTGCTGAATTTTATAATGCAAATGGTGAATTGCAGGCTGGTGTTGCTGATAAATGCTCTTTAAGTGCAGTACTTTATGAAGTTTCTAGTGAAGATGAAACTTTGAATGGTGGTAATATTTACACTTCTGATAAAATTGTAGCTAAAGCTGTATTTACAAATGATAAAGCTGTAGAATCTTATGCACCATTTGAATTGAATTTGGAATACGTAAAAGATTACGATTCTTCAAAATTGTACAAGTTTGCTGTTATTTTCTCAGCAAGTGCTGATGGAGCTAGTTACAATGCTGCAGTAGGCAGTAAATTGCTGATTGATGATGTAACAATCATAAATAAGTAATTTCTAGATCTTTAACAAGAAGAGAAGAGGTGGTGAAGTATTATTACTTTACCACCTCTTTTTATTTGTACAAATTATAAAAAAACATGCTGATGTTTTATCCAATTCTTGGGCAAGTTTTCTTGAATTTATGCTCATGTTTTTTTTAGTATGCAGTGATTCCTAAAATATAGATATCTGATATAAACTAAAAAGGCTCTATCAATCGTATTTGGGAGAATGACAGAGCCTTTTTTATAGTAAGTAAAGTGGTTGATTCTTAATGTAATAAACTCTTTTGGGAAGAGCCTGATCTTTGGTTTGCCCTCACGTTTTCTTCAATAGCTGAAAATTTGATGAGAGGCTTGAAAAATATGTATTTCTATTATGCGAGGTTAAAACTCGTAGCCAAATCCGAAATTCAGATAAATGGGGTACATGGCAAAAGAAATAGTATTGAAGTCTTTCTTGAATATGTCATTGAGTCCCCATGTCAAATCGGCGTGTACAGTGAGGTGTTTGTAAGCTTTCCAACTTCCTCCAGCCTGAATACCCCATTGGAAACGACGTAATTCATCAGAAAAGTCATATGCAGCTGAGTTGTCACCTTCAAAATCAATGCGGCTTCCCGTTGCATCGGGAGTGCGCAAATGTCCTTCATAAACTTCTCCTGAAAAATCTCCATCCATCATGTATGAGAAATAAGGGCCGGCTACAACTTTCCAGCGGTTATTGATTTTATAGTTTGCCAACAATGGAATAGTGATATACGACATCTTGACTTTGGTTTTGACACCTCCGGTCCAGAGTCCTTCTACTTTTCCGCCTACCTCGTTGAAGATAGCCATTCCGTAATTTTTTACTGTAGCACGTGTGGTCATGTCTTTGCTGTCAAGTCTTACTCCAAGACTTATTCCCCATTTCTGGGCAGCATCAACCCATTTTGTTGCGTTTCCTTCAATTGTTATGGCAAGTCCCGGTGAGTAACTGTCCAAACTTCTGATCTCTTTTGGAAGAGGAAGCGGTGAAGTTCCTCCGATATTTACTCCTGCCTTGAATTCGTAATCTAGTCCATGTAGGGATGACCATAGCAAACCTTTATGTTCGGTAGACTGTGCATGTAACAAATTTGCTCCTGCGGTAAGTGCCGCGGCTAATATAAATATATATTTTTTCATATTCCTGTTTCGAATATCTAGATGATTGAATTGTATTATTCACAAGTTATTTCTACTTCGTCAATGCAAAGCTCACTTCCTATAGCCCCTTCGAAATAGGCTCCCTGAATGCTGGAAGAGAAGACAATGGCAAGTTTATATTTACCAGCTTTCAGATTATCTTCATTAATGGTTTTACCATTTTGGAGCTTGAAGTCCAGATCAAATCTGGTCCACTGGTCGGTTGCTTCTGTTTTGTCTATACGTGCCATTGAAACAATGTTCTTTGCCTTCTCGTTGCCTTCCGTAAATAAGTCACCATCCAGTGAGAAGTCACTGTTGGGCGCTTCATAAAGCACGGCATAGATATCACCGGTATCGGTTTTTCCTGAAATGACATTTCCGTTCTGGTCTGTCAATGTTGCTCCCGGTTTATATTTGTAGTATCCCGACATTTTCAGAGGTTTCCGTGTGAAGGGGAAGCCGAACTGAGTTGCTTGTCGTGGAGCAATGATAGCATAAGTCATGTTGAAAGAGCCGATAAAGAGATTTCCGGCTGCAATCGGCATTTTAGGATTGGTATTCATACCGAAGGTTCCTGTTGACTGAGTAACTAGTTTTACACATTTGCCTTCTACTCCTCCGTCAGCCTGTGATGTCGGATATTGTATGGCATTGGTTGCCATGCCGCATAAATTATATCCCTGATTACCACTTGCCCATTGCATGATACCATTTACATCAGTCAGGTATAATACATGATATGGATTGATTTCTCTTAAGTTTTCGAATGAATATTTTAAAGGCAGCTCTATTGTGTATAGATTAACTGTGTAAGTTGCCTTGTTACTTCCATCTTCGGATGTGACAGTGAAGGTACGCTCTTTTTCAGTGCTGAAATCGTAGTAAGGTGGATTGTCCTTGCTTTGAGATTGGTCTGGACTGATGGTAGCCCCGTCAGGGAGAGTGAAATTCAATTCCTGAGCTGCTATATTAGAGCCTTCGAAAACGAAGATCTCGATTTCTCTGCTTATTTCATTGATGTTTATTAATTGGATATTTGCTCCACTGCATCCGTCTATTGCCGCTTCTACATTTAATGCTTCATCCTGAATGCAGGATATTGTGGATAAGGATAAGGTGATTCCGATTAAAATGTTTTTAAAATTCATGTTTCTTTTTAATTATCGTTGACGTGGCAAATATACAACAAAAAAAGCAGGCTGGAAGCTAATTCCATCTTAATTTTTATACTGTATTTATGAAAAATAGACTAAAACAATATTAGTAAAATATATGAGTTTCGATACTTTATGATATGGTATAAGTATGGAAAGATAAAAAATAGAACAAAAATAAAAAAAACAGACCTTTTCGATAAGCTGAAAATTCTATTACTTTGTGCCCCGAAAAAATAAAATTACTAATTGAATGAAAATGAAAAACTATTTAAAAGTTCTTTCTTCTGTAATGTTACTGGCTTTTTTAGGCAGTTGCTCGGGTGAAGAAGGAAAGGAGAGTGTTTCAGGGCAAGGCAGTATCATGGTTGATTTGTCGACCAATCTGTCTTATAGTCGCGCTGTAGATGAGAGCGCTTACCGTAACGTAAACAATTATAAGGTATCTCTATATAAAGGAGAAGAACCTGTTTATACAGATCAGCTTTATGGAGATTTGGATGTAGAACAGAAAGTTGATTTTGGTGTTTCTTATACACTGACCGCTTATTATGGAGAGGATGTTGCTGCTGGTTACGACAAACTGTACGTAAAGGGTAGTCAGACATTTACGGTATCTCAAGGTGATAAAAAAACTGTTTCTATTCTTTGTAAACCTGCCAATGCCAGAATTACTTTGGTTTATAAAGGAAATGGTGATAACGATGCATTCGAAGATTACTTCCAGGATTGTACCGTTACTGTAAAGACCGACTATATGGATGAGGCTTGGACTATGAACAAGTCGAATGAAGGTCAGCAGCTTTATCTGAAAACCGGTGATGAAGGTACAAATGCTACTTTGTCCTTCTCTTTAATCGATAAAAATGGTGAACCTGTATCTGTTGATGGTTTCGATACTTCTAAGGTAATCGATTTGAAACCTTGCTATTCTTATACTTTGACTATCAAGCCGAATAAAACAGCTATTGCAGGAGGTAAGCTGGGCTTGACTATTACTGTTGATGGTGGGGTAACAGAAGAAGATGTTACTGTTAATATCCCGGGTGATTACATTCCAAATTAAGATAAAATACGAATAAAATGAAAAAATATAAGAGTTTAATATGGCTTTTAGGCCTTATTGTAAGTTTGTCATCTTGCGAAATGCGTGATGAACTTTTGGGTAAAGGAGGAGCCGGAGAAAATGCCGGTACACTGGAGCTTGACCTGGCATCTATTTATAACGGAGTAACAATAAGTCGTGCCGGAGAAACTGTAGACGGCGGAACTACTACCGGAAGCTTTAATGAAGAAGATGTAAATGTAGACAATTATACACTGGTTGTAACAAATACTGAAACTCAGGAAGAAGCAGCCAGAGGTAAAGTCAGTGAATTGAAGAACGAAAACGGTAAGGTAGTTCTTCCTTTGGGTGAAGGAAGCTATGCTGTAACTGCTTACAATTACGAAGGTGAAAATGTAACAGTATCCGAGCGTCCTTATTTTAAAGGGGAACAGACTTTCTCTGTAAAGAAGGGTATTGCTACAAATGTTGATCTGACTTGTAAACTGGCATGTGTTGAAGTATCAATAGGTTTGACAAGCTCGTTTGAAGAAGCTTTTAAAGATGATTATTCAGTAATAGTTGATAATAGAGATGGTGCCACCCAAATATTCGATAAGAGTTCTCTTGGTAAGAAATATTATTTTCAGGTTCCTGAACGCCAGAACAGCCTGAATGCTTCTATCAAGGCAACTTCTGTAGAAGGTAATTTTATTGAATTGAAAGTAACTATTCAGAAGCCTTCTGATGCAGAGGGTAGCGAATCTTATTTGGCTGGTGGAGATTCTTTTAATATTCAACTGACAGAAGACGGTTCTACAGATTCTTATATTTCTATCGGTATTATAGTTGACCTGACATTCACTGAAGTGGGTGAAACAATTAAAATCCCTGTAGGTAATATTATTTATGAAGGTCCGGAAAACCCGGGTGAAGGTGGTGGTGAAGAACCGGAAGCTTCTATCACATTCAAAGGATTGCCTGCTACTTATACTTGTACCCATGGTGATTCTGATATTGCAGGTTTGCAGGATGTTCACATCTTAGCTCCTAATGGTATTAAACATCTGAATGTGACTATTTCGGGTGAGATTGCAGCTATGTTAGGCGGGGTAGGCTTACCGAAAACATTTGACATCTGTAATATGGATGATGGACTAAAGGAAAAGATCATAGGTTTAGGACTTGTAACAGGAGAGGAGTACATTCAGCTACATGCTGGAACTTGTACAAAGTTTATCTTTAAGTTGAGAGGATTGTTAGTTTTGATTCCAAAGGTGGTAACATCTGGAAGCAGTACGTTCAATTTGGCAGTTTCAGATGGAGTAAATACTAATGACGGAGATATTACAGTTATTGTAAATCCAAAGAAAGGAGAGTAAGAGTTTATGAAATTAACAAATATAATGATAGGATTATTTCTGGGTGTAGGACTGATTTCTTCCTGCCAGTCAGAAATAGATGAAGCCAAAGGATATGGTTATCTCCAGCTGTCTTCCATTGATGTTAATAAGGGTGTAGAAACTCGTGCTGACATAACTGAATCGGAAGCAATAGCTGTCGATATATTAGATGAGTCGAATGCTGTAGTACAGCATGCCGACGATTGGAGAAACTTAGATGATGTGATATTGCCTGTTGCTACATATACCATCAAGGCATATTCAGCCGACAAGAATATGGAAACTCAGGGCTTTGATGCTCAGCCTTATTATGCAGGACAAAAAGATGTAGTAATCGAAGCCAATAAGGCAAAGAATGTAAACATTACTTGTAAGCTGGCTCAGACAATGGTTTCTGTAAATTGTTCGGAAACTTTTAAATCTACTTTTGCTGGTTATACATGTTATATAGAAGGTGCTGATGCGCTGAGCATTCCATTTGTAGAAGATGAAGCACGTGCTGCTTATGTAAAAGCTGGTCAGCCTTTGACTGTAAAAGTTGATTTCGGTAATGGAAAGTCTTTCTCTCAGGAAATCACTTCGAAAGCGGAAGCTGCTTATCACTATAAAGTAAATCTGGATATTACGGAAGGTAATGCCGGATTCGATATATCTGTAGACCAGACTATTCATCAGTACGACGTAACAGTAAAAGTACCTACCAAGCAGGAAAGTGCTGATATGGTAACCAGCGATATTAAGAACGATGCTTCTAAGGTTTGGGGACAGTTTGCTTATTTGTCGGGTTCTTGTAATTTAGCGGAAATTACTTCTCCGGTACAGTTCCGTTACAAGAAGAAAGCCGATGCTGAATGGACTACAATTGAAGCTGTTCAGGAAGAAGGCACCAAGAACTATTCAGCAAAGGTTGCCCCGCTAGATTTCGGTACGGAGTACGAATATTACATTTTGTGTGGAGATAAAGCAGGTGAAACTTGTACGTTTACTACAGAATCGTATGTGGAAATTCCGAACCTGAACTTTGATACATGGAGTCAGAATGAAAAGGACTGGTATCCGAATGCTGATGCTTCTAATAGTTATTGGTCAACTGGAAATGAGGGTGTGACTTTAGGAGGAAACTCTAATAGTGTAGGAGTCAGTGACTCTTATAGTGGGTTGGCTGCTCAGTTGCAGACTGTAGAAGTTACTATGTTTGTTTTTGTAAAAGTAAAAGCCGCAGGGAATATTTTTATTGGAAGCTATAAAACAAATGCCCAAGATCCTGCTTCAAGTGTAACATTTGGTAGAGATTATTCAGGAGCTCGTCCGACTAAGTTGTCAGGGTACTTTAAATATCAGCCGGGGGCAACAATGTCTGATGGAAGTGTTCCGTCTGAAAAATTGGAAAAAGATGAGTGTGATATTTATATTCAGTTATGGTCGGGAGGTGAAACTATCGGCGAAGGACATTTCATAACAAATGAAACTGTTTCAGAATACACACATTTTGAAATTCCTATAGAATATACAGTAACAAACAAACGTCCTGATAAGATTGCAATTGTAGCAACTTCTAGCCGTTATGGTGGATATTTTGACGGAATGAATGTAATTGGTCAGCTGGCGATTGGCAGTACCCTTTGGGTAGATGATTTTGAATTGTCATACTATTAATGTTTGCATGAAGAAATATTTCATTTTATTATTAACCTTTTTGTGCGTAACTTCGGTCTACGCACGAAAAGGTTATGATCGTAATATAAAGCCCTCCTTATTTGTTCCGAAAGGATCGTGGATGGGAGGTGTCACATTCTCTTATACAGAATTGACCGGTGATAATTATAAGCTTCTGATATTGGATGATGTAAACGGTGAAGGGTATACCTTTAAGGTAAGTCCATATGCCGGATATTTTTTCCGTGATAATATGGCTGCCGGTGTGCGTTTGAATTATAACCGTACCTATGCGGATATAGGTAGTATTAATCTGGATTTGGGAGATGACCTGACATTCGATATCAGCGATTATAAATATCTGGAGCATGAATATACTGCTGCCGGATTTTTACGCACATATATGGGGCTGGGAAACAGTAAAGTTTTTGGCTTTTTCAATGAGCTTCGTCTGACGTATGGATATGGTCAGGGAAAAACGTTGTCCGGGTCGGATGAGAAAGCTACGGGTACCTATCAGACCTCTCATCGTTTACAGATTGGTGCGGCGCCGGGCTTGACGGCTTTCGTTACGAACAATATGGCAGTCGAGGTGTCGATTAATGTTGTCGGTTTGGATTTTAAATGGATTGAACAGACAACCAATCAGGTAGAACATGGTTCGTACCGTCAGAGCTCGGCTGATTTTAAGATTAATATATTTTCGATAAATATAGGTATCTGTACCTATTTTTAAACTGATGGATTATGATAATGAAGGCTTTGAAATATAGCTTTGCTTTTCTTTTATTGCTGAACATGTCTTCGTGTATAGAAAATGATATTCCTTACCCTTATATTGAGGGAGTAATTCAGGAATTTCAGGTGGAAGGAATGCAAGGGGAGGCTGTGTTCAATAATCAGGCTCGTACTATTGAACTTACTATAGGGGAGGATGCTTTTATTGACAGTTTACCTGTTACGAAACTGATTGCCAATACGGAAGCTTCAATCTCTCCGGATGTTGCAGCATGTATTAAACCGAATGGTTTTCCTAATTTCAGTTTTAGTTCGCTGTCAGAACTTCCTGCTAATGCCAATACGGCTATTGATTTTACGAATCCAGTTAGAATCTTGTTGAAAACTTATCAGGATTATCAGTGGAGGGTGACTGTAAAGCAAGAAATTGAACGTGTGATTGAGGTGGAGAATCAGTCGGGTACTGCTCCTTCATTGGACTTATATAATCATGTTGCTATTATTTATGTCACGGAAGATGCTGATTACCGGAATATCAAGATTAAAAAATTAAATCTGGAGGGCTCAAAAACAGTATTAGATCCAGATCCGGCAACAGTAACGGATTTTACTCGTCCACGTGTGTTTAAGGCTTACCGTAATGGCAGATATATATGCGACTGGACGGTGGATGTACAGAAATCATCGGTAGCCGCTTCTGTAGAAAAAGTAAATGCATGGGCTACTAAGGCTTATATCAGTGGAAGTTTTCGTGCTGGAACTGATATCTCTGTGGAATATCGTGTGAAAGGTAATGAGGAATGGACGAAATTGGATAATTCGGCTATTACTGAAACAGGAAGCACTTCTTATTCTGCTGAACTTACGGGGTTGCAGAGTGGTACGGATTATGAAGTACGGGCACTGGCCGGAGGTAGTGAAGGCGATGTATATTCTTTCCAGACGGAAACGATTGTGACTCTTCCCAACATGAATTTCGAAACTTGGACACAGGATGGAAAAACTTGGTATCCGAACCCTGTTGCCGATAATCTGGATGATCCACAGGCTTATTGGGCTACAGGTAATGAGGGAGTGACTATTTATAAGGAGTCGAGTACCGTACCTGTTACAGGTAGTGATGCTTATAAAGGAAAGGCTGCCAAAATGTATACGTACGGAGATATTTTATTGGTCGGTGCTGCTGCCGGTAATTTGTTTATCGGGACTTATAAAACGAATGTAGGAAAACCTGAGTCGAGTCCGTCGTTTGGACGTGCTTATTCTGGAGCTCGTCCTACAAAACTGAGTGGGTATTATAAATATAAATCAATGCCTGTTACATACGCTGGTACTGTTCCCGGAAATCTGAAAACAGATCAATGCCATATTTATTTAAGATTATGGGATGATGCCGGACAGGAAATAGCTTATGGTGAGTTTATTGGTACAGAGACTGTTACTGAATATACGAAATTTGAGTTTGATATTAAGTATAGTAATACTGAATCGAAACCTGCGAAAATCGCGATTGTTGCTACTTCCAGTAAGTATGGCGGTGATTTTGATGAGAATGGAAAGAAAGTAATCGGACAGGTTGGCGACGGCAGTACGTTGTGGGTAGATGAATTTGAATTAGGTTATGAATAAATTAGTTATTGAATATATGAAGTGGATAGGAGGCTTGTGCTCGCTGCTGCTATGTATGCTACTGGGAGGGTGTCAGGAGAATGAGGAAACTGATTTATCTGGCAAAACGGGATTGCTTGTTACCTTGACTGATGAGGATAATAAAGCATATTCACGTAAAGCTCCTTCTGAGTTGGAAGATCCGCTGACAGAAATGTTTCAGTTGAAGATTCTATATAGTGGTACCGATAAATCTGCCTATAAGGGAACTTGTAAGGAATATGTTTTATTACAGGAAGGCCTGTACGATTTGACTGCTACGTATGGTGATAATCCAGTGATTGCATTGGATGCTCCCTATTATGTAGGAAGTTTGAATGCACGGGAAGTGATAAAAGGAGAAATGACTTCAGCTTCTATATCTTGCTCTGTAGCCAATTCTCTGTTGTCTGTCATTTATAACAGAGAGAGTCTGAACAAGATGTATGAATCCTATTTCGTAACAGTATCTGTAGGCAGTGAGTCTGTCGATCTGGATGCTGATTCAGGAAAGAGTGCTTATTTTCGTGCAGGTTCGTCAGTGAAGCTGGTTTTCCATGGCCGTTTATCTGGTACGGGAAAAGAGGTCGTATATGATATTCCGGATCAGGAGCAGTTTGCAAATATTGCAGTAAAGACTCATGTAAAGGTTACATTAGGTCTGGATGATTCAGAAATTTCATCGGGAGTAGGTATTTCTATTGAGAAACTTGAAACGGAAACGGTTTCTATTGCTGAAACGATACCTTCAGAGTTTATGCCTAAGCCGAAATTGGAATCGGATGGTTTTCTGAATAACGAGCTCTCGTTCGCTGAAACAGAAAAAAAATCGGCAACTATTCGTTTGAAACTTTCATCTGCCTTGCAGGAGTTGAAGTTGAAATTTAATTCGGCAGATACTAAGTTTGCTGGATTGGAACAAGGAAAAGAATATTTGTTGTCTAGTGCTGAAGATAAGTCTGCGATTGAAAATGCATTAGGTATTTCCTTACCGGAAGTTGGAGCAACGGAGGCTGTTTTGGATTTTACTTCTTTATTACCACAGCTGATGACGAATAAGGGAGCAACTGTTACGTCAACAATAGAAGTGGATGTGAAGGCCAATAACCGCTGGGCTAGTGAAGATGCAACAGTAAATCGGGTTTATACACTTAAGTGTAATAAGCCGGAGTTCTCTATCGTAACTAATCCGGGAAACTTCTGGTGTAAGGAATTTAGTGTAGACAGCTGTGATATAAAGACTGGAGATATCGAAACGATTTCGCAGAAAATTCAATATCAATATCGTAAGAAAGGCGACGAGCAATGGATAGACTGTGATCGCTTGGTACAGTTTGACGACTATCCTGTGGATAAGCAATATCAGATACGTGCTGTTTATCGTGAGGGTATCGAAACAGAGCCAGTGGATGTGGTGCTGGAAACTCCGCAACAGTTACCGAATTCGGATATGGAAGAATGGTATATTGAGGAAAAGAAAAAATCGGGTACATGGCCCTCTAAGGATAAAACTTATTACACTTTCCATCCTTATGCAGAAGGTAATGCCAGCTCGTCTTGGTGGGCAACAAACAACGATAAAGCTCAAGGAGGAACGTATGCTTTGGGTATTTGGTATGAAGGTTGCTTTGCATCCTGTGTCAGTTATACAGAAGATGCTCATGGAGGTACAAAAGCTGCGTTGATGTATCTTTCGGGATGTGGTGATGGCTATGCCAATACTGCGGGTACTTATGTCGGTGGTGCTATGGTAGGTAGCTTGTTTATTGGAACTTATGACTCTGGTATTATACAAGGGCATGATTTTGATTCTCGTCCAACTTCGATGTCTTTTTGGTATAAATATAAGCCCTATAATTCTGATGCTTTCAAGGTTGTTGTGTCTTTAAAGAATGGAGATCGGGAAATTGCAACTGGAACGTATGAACCTGCTGCCTCTTCGGAAGAAGATGGTGAATATGGACACGCCACAGTTGATTTTAATTATACTGAACCTTTTGAGAAAGCAACTTCTATATGTGTGCAGTTTTTGGCCTCGAATAAAACTTCACTTTCTCAGAGTGATTTTGATTTAGGAACAACTATAACTTATCCAGTGATTGGCGATTGGACTGTGCATATGGGAAGTATTTTGAAAATAGATGATATTTTCTTGGCATTTGATAAATAAAAGATGAAGTCATGAAACGAAATATACTTTATATATTGTGTGGAATCTTTTTGCTGATTGGTTGTCAGCAAAAAGAAGTTTTATCTGGGGCAGGTTATATGTCTGTTTCTGGTATAGAAGTCCAATCGCAAACTGTGGCAGAAGTCGCTTCGCGTTCAACTGATGATATAATCTGGACTGTTGAATTGTGGAAGGGGGGTGAGATGCTTCGCACACTTTCTACTGAAGAAATGCAGAATAAAATCGAATTGGATGCTGCAGATGACTATATGTTGAAAGTGTATAGTCCGAATTATGGAGTGGAAAAAGGCTGGACTAACGATGAGAAAGGCGAGCCTGTTTATTATACGGAAGTTCCTTTTGTCGTAAAACAGGGAGAAACTACTGGATTGAAAGTTCAGGTTCCTACGATTACATTTGCTGTAAGCCTAAATCTGTCGGAAGTGATCGGGGATTGGTTACAGGAATATGATTTTACTGTGACTGCTGGAGATAGAACTGTAGCTTTAGACAATGGAGATATTGCTTATTTTCCCTATTCTGAAGGTGTTTCTTTCAGTTATCAGTTGACTTTGACAAATTCTGATTCAGAAACGAATACATTAAATGGTGATTGGGGAAAAGATGAAGGAGAAGTCATAAACACAAATACGATATATACTGTTGTTTACAACTGGGATACTCATTCTTTGTCTTTGAAAGAGTAAAGAATTGATAACATTCAAAAAATCTTTCTTGTTCTTTATGAATAAAGGAGGATTTTTTTGTTGTGAACAGTATTTACTGATATAAAAAACGGGTGGAACGTTATTCGCATTCCACCCGTTTCTGTTTTTATGTTAGGGATAATCTGTTTATACAATACCCTGAGCCATCATAGCTTTGGCAACTTTCATGAAGCCGGCAACGTTTGCACCTTTCACGTAGTTGATATAACCGTCTGGTTCTGTACCATACTGTACACAAGCTTCGTGAATGTTCTTCATGATGCTTTTCAGTTTTTCGTCTACTTCTTCCTGACTCCAGCTCAGTTTGATAGAATTCTGAGTCATTTCCAAACCAGAAACAGAAACACCGCCAGCATTAGCAGCTTTACCCGGAGCATAAAGAATTTTAGCTTCCTGGAATACACGGATAGCTTCTGGAGTAGAAGGCATGTTTGCTCCTTCCGAAACAGCGATTACACCGTTTGCAATCAATGCTTTTGCATCGTCGCCATTGATTTCATTCTGAGTTGCAGAAGGAAGAGCGATATCTGCTTTTTCGTTCCATGGACGAGCACCTGCTACATATTTGCAGCCATACTTTTCTGCGTATTCGCGGATACGGCCACGGTACAAGTTCTTCAGTTCCATGATGTAATCCAGTTTTTCACGGTCGATACCGTCCGGATCATAAATATAACCGTCTGAATCAGACATTGTAACAACTTTTGCTCCCAGTTGGATCAGTTTTTCTACTGTGTACTGAGCTACGTTACCTGAACCTGATACAAGACAAGTTTTACCTTTAATATCTATGTTGCGTGTCTTAAGCATTTCCAGCAAGAAATAAATATTTCCGTAACCAGTTGCTTCAGGACGAATCAATGAGCCACCAAATTCACGACCTTTACCTGTCAATACACCGGTAAATTCGTGAGCCAGCTTTTTGTACATACCGAACATGAAACCTACTTCACGACCACCAACACCGATATCTCCGGCTGGAACGTCTGTTTCAGGACCGATATGACGCCATAACTCCAACATAAACGCCTGGCAGAAACGCATTACTTCTGCATTTGACTTACCACGTGGAGAGAAGTCAGAACCACCCTTACCACCACCCATAGGAAGTGTTGTCAGAGAGTTTTTGAATGTCTGCTCGAAAGCAAGGAATTTCAAGATACCTAAGTTTACAGAACTATGGAAACGGATACCGCCTTTGTACGGGCCGATTGCATTGTTGTGCTGAACGCGATAACCCATATTAGTCTGGATATTGCCTTTATCATCCATCCAAGTTACACGGAACTGATAAACTCTATCAGGAATGCACAAGCGTTCAATCAAATTTACTTTGTCGAATTCTGGGTGTTTGTTGTATTCTTCTTCGATAGTGCCTAACACTTCTTCTACTGCCTGGTGATATTCAGGCTCATTAGGAAATCTTCTTTTCAGATCTTCCAATACTTTAGCTGCATTCATAAATTATCTATTTAGTTGTTGGATTATTTGATTTTCTAAATTGATCAATTTTTGATGTGACAAAAATATAGATAAAAATTTATTTATGCAACATTTGATAAATAAAATCAAAGAAAAAATATCAAAATATTTGATTTTGTGAATTAAATATGTGTAAATGCTTATTATTTATTGTTTTTCATAGACTTAGCGATAGGAATAAATACCAAAGCTCCTGAAATGAGAAGCATTGTGATAAGCGGTCCGTCAATACGTGGAGAAGAAGTCAGGACTACAAAACAAAGAGCTGCCCAAAACAGGGTAAGTATGACACTTTGGGTTTTTGTTAGTGGTTTTCTCATAGCTTTTGTTTATGGATAAAAAAGGAAAAGCTGAAATCGGGAAAATGACGAATTAAAATTCACAGAAGAATTACTTCATTTTCTGATTTCAGCTTTTCCTTTTATAAAGGGTTTAACATTGTTTCTTTTTCTTATCTACTATTGCATCGATGCAGGCAATAGCGGTGATATTCACGATATCACGTACAGAACTTTCTATATCGGTAAAGTGGATAGGTTTGTTCAATCCCATCTGAATCGGACCGATAACCTCTGTCTCACTCATATTTTGTATAAGCTGATAAGTTGCATTTGCCGAACTTAAGTTAGGGAATACAAGCGTATTGACTTCTTTTCCTTTCAGGCGTGTGAAAGGATATTTTTCATCACGCAATGCATTGTTCAAGGCAAATTTTACCTGCATTTCTCCGTCGATAGCAAGTTCCGGATATTCATTGTGCATGTAGTTTATTGCTTCGTGTACTTTTGCCGGGCTTCCTTCAGTATCTGAACCAAAGTTAGAGTATGAAAGCATGGCCATAACCGGTTCCTGATTGAAGAAACGTACTGCCTTTACTGACAATTTTGCTATGTCGATGAGTGTATCGGTATCCGGATGACGGTTGATCAATGTATCAGCGATGAAATATGTTCCTTTCTTGGAATTCAGGATGTGCATTGTTCCGAAATGGTTGTATCCCGGCTGTATACCGATAACTTCCTTGGCTACCTTGATAGTATTTGAATATTTGGTGTACAGACCTGTAACAAATGCATCGGCTTCTCCTGTTTCCACCATCATCATACCGAAATAGTTACGTTCGAACATCTTGTCGTTTGCTTCGGCAAAGTTTGCTCCTTCGCGGGCACGTTTTTCACACAGTATGCGTGCGTAACGTTCGCGGCGTTCTGCTTCACGGTCGTGACGGAGATTTACGATTTCTATTCCATCCAGATTCAGGTCGAGTTCTTTGGCAAGCTTAGCTATTCTTTCTTCATTACCTAACAGGATTGGGTTACAGATACCTTCGGCCTTAGCTTCTACTGCAGCTTTCAGCATGTTGGGGTGAGTTCCTTCGGCAAATACAACGCGTTGCGGGCAGCGACGTGCTGTTTCATATAACTGGCGAGTCAGTTTGTTTTCCTGACCCATCAGTTCACGCAGATGATTCTTGTATGCTTCCCAGTCGGTAATCTGCTTACGTGCGACTCCCGATTCCATTGCAGCCTTAGCTACAGCCATGGAAACTTCTGTTATCAGTCGTGGATCTACTGGCTTCGGTATAAAATATTCGGGACCAAATGTCAGGTTGTTGACATGATATGCTTCATTTACTACATCAGGTACAGGCTTTTTAGCAAGGCCGGCGATAGCTCGTACAGCTGCCAGTTTCATTTCTTCGTTGATAGCAGTAGCACGTGTATCCAATGCTCCACGGAATATATACGGGAATCCGATAACGTTATTAATCTGGTTAGGATAGTCTGAACGTCCGGTTGACATCAATACGTCAGGGCGTGATGCCATAGCATCTTCGTAAGATATTTCTGGAGTTGGGTTTGCCAAAGCAAAAACAATCGGATGATCTGTCATGCTTCTTACCATATCTTGAGTAAGTACGTTTCCTTTTGACAGCCCGAGGAAAACATCAGCTCCCTTGATCGCTTCTTCCAATGTATGTACGTCAGTACGATCGGTAGCGAAATATTTCTTTTGTTCGTTCAGGTCGGTACGCTGCTTGGAAATAACCCCTTTACTATCCAGCATGACGATATTTTCCAGACGTGCACCCAGCGATACATACAGCTTGGTACATGATACGGCAGAAGCTCCAGCACCGTTTACAACGATTTTTACATCTTCTATTTTCTTTCCTGCTACTTCCAAAGCATTGATCAGACCGGCACTTGAGATGATTGCTGTTCCGTGCTGGTCATCATGCATGACAGGAATGTCAAGTTCTTCTTTCAGGCGTTGTTCTATCTTAAAGCATTCGGGTGCTTTGATATCTTCCAGGTTAATACCTCCAAATGTAGGAGCGATAGCTTTTACAGCTTCGATAAATTTGTCAGGATCCTTTTCGTTTACTTCTATGTCGAATACATCGATGCCGGCATATATTTTAAACAATAATCCTTTTCCTTCCATTACGGGTTTTCCGCTCATGGCACCTATGTCACCCAATCCCAGAACAGCTGTTCCGTTTGAAATGACAGCAACCAAATTACCTTTAGCAGTATAGTCGTATGCTGTTTCAGGACTTTTCTGGATTTCAAGACATGGTTCTGCAACTCCCGGCGAATATGCTAATGACAAGTCTCTTTGTGTTTGATAAGGTTTGGTCGGAACGACCTCAATTTTACCCGGTTTGCCCTGTGAGTGATAGAGCAAAGCGGCTTCTTTTGTTATTTTGACCATAATTTTATTGGTTTTATGAATTATCAATTAATGTGTAGCGCAAATGTAGGAATAAAATAACAAATGGAAGATTTTTTCTTTAAAAAAACTGTAATTTGTATAATATGCAGAAGTTTCTGTCGATAATATTTGTCAATTAGTCGTTTTAATTTGGCTATATGTAATAACTATCCTAGTTTTATGGTTATTGTTAGTTAAACAGTTGGTTTTGTGAGTGATTTTTTCATTATATTTGCACGGTTAAAAACTAATCGGGTTGAAAAAGTTTTCTATTGAAACGATAAAACGAGGGTAAGAAAAACATTAATTTTTTTATAATATGAATATGAGTGTAAAAAGAAACAGAAGTTTTTTTTCTAGCCGAATTTCCCTTATGGCTTTAGGGGTATCGGTTTTGACTGCCTGTGGTGGGGGCCAAGGCGGCATGAAAATGGGTGACAACGAGTTTGCTGTGCAATCGGTTACAGTAACTTCTAGTAGCCAGACCACTCAGTATCCGGCTACAATCAAAGGTTTGCAGGATATTGAAATTCGTCCTCAGGTGTCAGGATTCATAGTGAAATTATGCGTAGATGAAGGAGCTACAGTTCGTAAGGGTCAGGCTCTATTTCAGATAGACCCAACTCAGTATAAAGCTGCTTACGACCAGGCTAAGGCTGGTGTAGAATCTGCTAAAGCTAATTTAAAGACTGTTACAGAAACAGAAGCAAATAAGAAAATGCTGCATGAACAGAAGATTATCAGCGATTTTGAATATCAGACAGCTGTAAATAATTTGCTGACAGCTAAGGCTAATCTGGCGCAGGCTGAAGCTGCTTATGCTGCTGCAAAACAAAATTTAGGCTTCTGTACAGTTACAAGTCCGTCTGATGGTGACGGTGAAAACCGAGTGGTGGCTTTGGATCGTGCAAATCTCGAAATTGTATCCAGCGATTTTATTTCCATTATGGGGCCATCGGGAAGCGGAAAAAGTACCCTGCTGCATTTGCTTTCCGGCTTGGATAAGCCATCTTCCGGTTCGCTGACCTACGATGGTAAAGATATTTACAGTTACAGCGATAAGGAATTGTCGGCATTCCGCCGTAAACGGATTGGATTTATTTTTCAGCAATTTAATCTGCTTCCAGTTCTGACGGCGAAAGAAAATATTATCATGCCTCTTTTGCTGGATAAACAAAAACCGGATGAAGCATACCTGAAACAGATTACAGAACTACTTGGCATTCAGGGCCGCTTGGAACATCTGCCCCATGAGTTATCCGGCGGCCAGCAGCAGCGTGTAGCCATCGCCCGCGCTTTGATTGCAAAGCCGGATGTAATTTTTGCGGATGAGCCTACGGGAAATCTGGACAGCAAAAGCGGCGGCGAAGTCATGGAACTGCTTCAAAATGTATGGAAAAAGATGGGGAAAGCTCTCGTTGTCATTACCCATGACAGCCGTATTGCACGAATGGCAGACCGGCAGTTTCAGATTGTAGATGGTGTGCTTACGGAGGTGACAGCGAAATGAAATCTTATCGTACATTAGCATTGAAAGAACTGCTGTCCCAAAAAGTCACTTCTATTCTTATTTTGATTGCCGTTGTGCTGTCTACTATGATGACAACCAT
>OISB01000202.1_pt1 | contig 19484 bp, 18 predicted proteins | sample 1586381 | NCBI WGS metagenome assembly OISB01 (sample SAMN02675044, study PRJEB24791) | human gut metagenome, SKBSTL002 | isolation source: stool | host: Homo sapiens | place: USA
TGCCGCCCCTGACCCGGGAGGAGGCTGTGGAGACCACCAAGATCTATTCCATTGCGGGCCAGCTGCCCAAGGGGCGGGGCCTGATCTCTGCCCGGCCCTTCCGCAGCCCGCACCACTCGGCCAGCGCTGCCGCCCTTGCCGGCGGCGGAGCACAGTTCCGCCCGGGCGAGTGCAGTCTTGCCAACTGCGGCGTGCTGTTTTTGGACGAGCTGCCGGAGTTTTCCCGCGAGAGCTTAGAGGTGCTGCGCCAGCCGCTGGAGGACGGCCAGATCACCGTGAGCCGCGCCGCCGGAAGCGCCACCTACCCCAGCCACTTCCAGCTGGTAGCCGCCATGAACCCCTGCAAATGCGGCTACTACGGCCACCCCACCCGCGCCTGCACCTGCTCGCCCAGTGCGGTGCGGCAGTACCGCAGCCGGGTGTCCGGCCCGCTTTTGGACCGCATCGACCTGTGCGTGGAGATGGACCCCATCGCCTTTGACGAGCTGCACACCGCCGCGCCCTCCGAGAGCAGCGCCGAGTTACGCAAACAGGTGCTGGCCGCCCGCGCCATTCAGGCCAAGCGCTACGCTGCGCCGGGCTTTAAAGGGGTGCATTGCAATGCCCAGCTGAACGCCGGACAGGTGCGGCGCATCTGCCGCATGACCCCCGGTGCCGAGCAGCTGCTGCGCAGTTCCTACGATGCACTGGGACTTTCCGCTCGGGCGCATGACCGCATTTTGCGGGTCGCCCGCACCGTGGCTGACCTTGCGGGCAAGACCCTGCTGGACGAGGACTCTCTGCTGGAAGCGCTGCAATACCGGGCACAGGAGAAATTGGACGGATAAGGCAGTCTGCACTCTAAAAATACAACGGAAAGAGGATGGAACACATGAAGCGCGCATACACAAACGGTATTCTTCTGGACGGTACCGAGCAGATGGAACCGGTACAGGGCAAGGTGCTGCTGACCGAAAACGATAAGATCACCGCCATTGCAGATGCGAGTGTAAGCCTTGACGGCTACGAGGTCATCGACCTGCACGGTGGGTATCTGTGCCCGGGGCTCATCAACCTGCACGTCCATCTGGCAGGCAACGGCAAACCCAGCGCAAAGCCCCGGGACAATGCAGCGCTGGTACGCAAGATCCTGAGCAACAGGCTGACCCGCGCCATCGCATACCGGCTGGTGTGCAGTTATGCCAAGCTGGAACTGCTGGGCGGCGTGACCACCGTGCGCACCGTGGGCGGCATTGCGGACTTTGACACCCGCTGCCGGGACGACAGCGCCGCCGGAAAGGTGCTGGCACCCCGCATTCTGGCCGCCAACGAGGGCATCTCGGTACCGGGCGGGCACATGGCAGGCTCGGTGGCCGTGGCAGCGCACAACAACGCCGAAGCGCTGGCGCAGCTGGAAAAGGCCAGCGCACAGAAGGTAGACCTTGTCAAGCTGATGATCACCGGCGGCGTGCTGGACGCCACCGAAAAGGGCACCCCCGGCGAGATGAAGATGCCGCCGGAGATGATCAAAGCCGTCTGCGATGCAGCCCACAAGCTGGGCTACACTGTTGCCGCCCACACCGAATCCCCTGCGGGCGTGAAGGCTGCGCTGGAAAACGGCGTGGACTCCATTGAGCACGGCGCAAAAATGGACGAGGAGACGGTTCGTCTGTACAAGGAGCGGGGCGCATTTCTGTGCACGACCATCTCCCCCGCACTGCCCTACGCACTGTTTGACACTACCGTTTCGGGCGCATCGGAAAAAGACCAGTATAACGGAAAGATCGTCTTTGACGGCGTGATTGAAAGCGCCAAGACCGCGCTGGCAAACGGCATCCCGGTGGGCTTGGGCAACGATGTAGGCTGCCCCTACATTACCCAGTACGATTTCTGGCGGGAGTTGTGCTACTTCCACAAATACTGCGGTGTGAGCAACCGTTTTGCCCTCTACACGGCCACCCTGCGCAACGCGCAGCTGGCGGGCATCGGCGATGTGACCGGCTCTATCGCGCCCGGCAAAAGCGCAGACTTTATCGTAACGCGCGAAAACCCGCTGGAGGATCTGCGGGCTTTGCAACATCTGGAACTGGTGGTCTGCCGCGGCCGTGCCGTGAAAAAGCCCTCCCCTAAGCGCAAAAAAGAAGTGGACGCCCTGCTGGACCCATATCTCGTGTAAGCAGCCTGTCCAACATATAAAAACGCGAGTGGCCAGAACGGTCGCTCGCGTTTTTGCTATCAACGGGTTACATTTTCTCTTTTCCGGTGCCGCCCGGTGTGGTATACTGGAAACGTAGAGGCAAAAATGGAAAGGAGCAAAGTACAAATGAACATTCGTAAAGCCGAAGAAAAAGACATTCCCAGACTGCTTGCGCTGCTGGGGCAGGTGCTGCAAATTCATGCAGAGATACGCCCGGATATTTTTATTCCCGGCACCACAAAATACACTGTCTGCGAGTTAGCAGAGCTTTTGAAGCAGGAGGACAAGCCCATCTACGTTGCCGTGAACGAGGAGGATGTGTGCATGGGCTATGCCTTCTGTCAACTAAAGAAGCAGCCTTTTTCCACCAATATGGTGCCCTTCAAGTCACTGTTCATTGATGACCTTTGCGTTGATAAGCAGGCGCGCGGACAGCACATCGGGGAAAGCCTGTTTGAATATGTAAAGCAGCAGGCAAAAGCGCTGGGTTGCTACGAGGTGACCCTGAACGTCTGGGCGGGGAACACTTCGGCAGAGCACTTTTATGAAAAAATGGGCATGAAAACCAAGGAACGGCAGATGGAGTATATTCTGTAACTCGGCTTCCTGGTTTCAGGACAAATAATGCATTCTATATCCACCGGCGGGCAGCTACAAAACGGCTACCCGCTTTTTTATCGCAATATAAAATCGCCGCATTGTGGTCAAAGCCAAAGGAATTTTTCTCATTTTTCAGTAGATTCTTCCAGATTCTTTCGGTACTGTGCCGGACTGACACCATACTCTTTCTTGAATACCCGGCTAAAATAGAGTGGGTTATCATACCCTACGATCTCTGCAATTTCTCCAATATTGTATTCGGTGTTCTCCAATAAGCTTTGTGCATTTACCATCCGAAGGGACAGGATGTATTGTGCAGGGCTTATTTTCATGTACAGCTTAAAATTACGGATAAACCAGTTCGTACTGATATGCAGCGATTCTGCGTAATCGTCCACACTGACCTTTGTATTATAATTCTCGTTAAAGTAGGCAGCGGCGGCTTCGATTTCTTCGGGGATGCTTGTAGTTGTTTTCTCGCTTTCCTGCTGTTGCCTGCTTACTAAAAGCAGAATGATGTTGAAGAGAGAAGCAATATAGTCTTCATAGCCATATTCACATTGTTGCAGTTCCCGGATGATCTTTCGGAACAGCATTTTGTAATCCGGCAGTGTGCCGCTGTAAAAAACGTGCTTGTCCAATGGTATTCCGTAATAGTTCAGGATGTTTTTGACATCATATCCTGTAAAGTGAATCCAGAACACCTCTGGATGATCTTCTACATAGTAGACATACTTCTGGATTTCTTTCGGCTGATAAAGCACCATGTGTCCAGAAGTCACCACTTCCTCAACACCATCGAACCAGAAGTGTGCTTTACCAGATGCCACATAGAGGATTTGATAGTCTCTGCGACCCTTTGCCCAAAAAGTAGGTAGCTTAGGGCGTTTTTTCAAGCGATAAGTGCCGCAACTGCCTACGACCAGCGGCTTTGAGTAGTCTTTGAAATCCAAACGGGAGTTGTTCAAATATCCTGAGTTGAAATACATCCCTGCGTCCTCCTCATCTTCAGAGATTTTACAGTGATTTGGGAAATGTTCTATCAAAAAATTACAAACTCTTTGATTTTGTGCATATTTTGTTCCATCTTGTCTATATCTTTTCGTTCCATTAGATTCTATAATATTTTCAGACGAAACGCAAGAGATTTGGGTAACTTGCGTAATGAGAATTCCAGTCTGAAGTGCGCAGCAGATTGGTCGCGCCCACACAAAACAAGCAAGATGGGAGAAAGCACAATGACTGAAAAACGTTATCTAAAGTGGTATAATAAAGTCGGCTATGGTTCAGGCGATATTGCAGGCAACGTGGTGTATGCATTCCTGTCCTCCTTCGTCATGATCTATCTGACCAACACCGTTGGCCTGAACCCCGGTATTGTCGGCACTCTGATTGCAGTTTCCAAACTGCTGGACGGTGTGACGGACATTTTCTTTGGTTCTTTGATTGACAAAACGCATTCTAAGATGGGCAAAGCCCGTCCTTGGATGCTGTACGGCTACATTGGCTGTGCCATTACGCTGGTGGCAATTTTCGCCATCCCGACCAATCTGGGACAGTTTGCACAGTACGCATGGTTCCTGATCGCATATACTCTGCTGAACGCTGTATTCTACACTGCTAACAACATTGCTTACTCTGCACTGACTGCTCTCATCACGAAGAACAGTGCCGAACAGGTCGAGATGGGTTCTTGGCGTTTCATGTTCGCCTTTGCCACCAGCCTGCTCATCCAGTCCATCACGCTGGGTGCTGTTACGGCATTGGGCGGTGGTGCTGCCGGTTGGCGCACTGTTGCAATCATCTACGCCATCATCGGTCTGCTTGTCAACACCCTCTCCGTTTTCTCCGTGAAGGAACTGCCGGAAGGCGAATTGGTGGATACCACCGACAAAAAGGAAATCGAGCAGGACGAAAAGTACAATCTGGTTCAGGCTGCAAAGCTGCTTGCTGGTAACAAATATTATATGATGATTTGCGTCACCTACATTTTGCAGCAGATCTACGGTGCCATGATCAGCATGGGCACCTACTATGCAACCTACATCCTTGGCAACCAGAATCTGTTCGGTGTATTCTCTTGGGCAATCAACATTCCTCTGATCATCGCACTGGTGTTCACCCCTACCTTGGTTGCAAAGTGGAATGGAATGTATAAGCTGAATGTAATGAGCTATACTCTGGCAACGATTTCTCGTGCACTGGTTGCTGTAGCCGGTTACATGGGCAGCGGCAATGTGACCTTGATGCTGCTCTTTACTGCAATCGCAGCTCTTGGTCAGGGTCCTTGGCAGGGCGATATGAACGCTGCGATTGCTGCTTGCTCTGAATATACTTGGCTGACGAAGCATAAGCGCGTGGATGGCACGATGTACTCCTGCACTTCTCTCGGTGTGAAGCTGGGCGGCGGTCTAGGTACTGCCATCACCGGCTGGCTGCTGGCAGCAAGCCATTTCGATAGTGCGCTGGCTGTCCAGCCCGAATCCTGCATCTCGATGCTGAAGATCATGTATCTGGTGATTCCGTTTGCTCTGGATGCCATCATCACCTTCATTCTCTCTCGTATGAAGGTCGAAGAAGCAAATGAAAAACTGCGTGCAGCAGTCTGATAACAAGCCATTATCATTTCTCCTTCATCTGCTGTTCCCCGGAGGAATCCAGCGATTCCTCCGGGGAGGCTGGAGAAATATTATAAAATTATAAAAGGTAAATGAGGAAATACTATGGCTGCATTTGATTTTGCAAAAGTAAAAGACCCCACCTTTTTCAAGGAAAACGTGCTGAATGCTCATGCAAGTTTCCGTACTTACGCTTCCCGCGAAGAATATCTGGCAGGAGAATCTTCGCTTGCGCTGAAGCTGGACGGCATCTGGAAATTCGCCTACGCAAAGAACTACACCAGTGCCATCCCCGGCTTTGAAAAGACAGATTACGATTGCAGCGGCTGGGATGACATTCATGTTCCGGCACACATCCAGATGGAGGGCTACGACATTCCCCAGTACGCGAATGTTCAGTATCCGTGGGATGGCCGTGAAGAAGTACAGCCGGGCGAGATCCCGCAGCGGTTCAATCCGGTGGCAAGCTATGTAAAATACTTCGAGCTGCCGGAATCCATGCAGGGCAAGCCCGTCCACATCGAGTTCGAGGGTGTGGAAAGCGGCATGGCTCTTTGGCTGAACGGGTCTTATGTGGGTTACACCGAGGACAGCTTCTCCGCACACGCATTCGATCTGACTCCCTATCTCCAGCCGGGCGTGAACAAACTTGCTGTGCAGGTGTTCAAGTGGACTTCCTCCAGCTGGTGCGAAGATCAGGACTTCTTCCGCTTCTCCGGCATCTTCCGCAGCGTGTGGCTGTACGCCATCCCCACCGTGCATCTGGAAGATGTATCCGTCAAAACGCTGTTCGCCGGGGATGATTTTACTCATTCCACGCTGGAAGTTGCATTGCAGGCGGAGGGTAAGGGCGCAGCCCGTCTGACCCTGCGCCGCAGTGAACTGGAAGTGTTCTCCGAAAAAATCGCACTGAACGGCGGCTCTGCTCTGTTCAGCCATGCGGTGGAGAACCCCCACCTGTGGAGTGCAGAGGACCCGGCTCTGTATGAACTGGAAATCGAGCTGCTGGACGATGCAGGCCATCTGGTAGAGGTGACTGGGCAGAAAGTCGGTTTCCGCAAGTTCGAGTTGAAGAACAATCGGATGCTGCTCAACGGCAAGCGCATCGTGTTCAAGGGTGCCAACCGTCATGAGTTCAGCTCCATTACGGGTCGTGCTGTGGGCGTACACACCCATGAGGAACTGCTTCGGGATATCATCACCATGAAGCAGAACAACATCAATGCCATCCGTACCAGCCATTACCAGAATCAGGATGCACTGTACGACCTGTGCGACGAGTATGGTCTGTATCTGATCGCAGAGAACAATCTGGAATCCCATGGCACATGGGACATCCATCAGGCGGGCATTCGCGGCATCGAGGGCGTTTTGCCCAATGATAAGCCGGAGTGGAAAGCTGTCTTGTTTGACCGCATGAATTCCACTTACCAGCGTGACAAAAACCATCCTGCTGTTCTGATCTGGTCTTTGGGCAACGAATCGTTTGGCGGTGAGACCCTGCTCCAGATGGCAGAGATGGTCCGCCGCTTTGATGACACCCGTCTGGTGCATTACGAAGGTGTGGTCAATGATCCCCGCTTCCTCGAAACCACCGATATTGAGAGCCACATGTACAGCACGGTCAAGGACATTAAAGAGTATCTGGCACAGGGCGATAAGCGGCCTTATATCGAGTGCGAATATTCTCATGCTATGGGCAACTCCAACGGTGCTTTGCACAAGTACACGGAACTTGCCGACCAGAAGGACTGCGGCTATCAGGGCGGCTTCATCTGGGATTACATCGACCAGTCCATCTGGAAAAAAGACCGCTACGGCAAGTGGTTCCAAGCCTACGGCGGCGACTTCGGCGAGCGTCCTACCGACTATAATTTCAGCGGGAACGGCATTGCCTACGGTGGTGACCGTGCTCCTTCTCCCAAGATGCAGGAGGTCAAGTTCTGCTATCAGAACATCGCCATTTCCATCGACAACTCTGGCTTCGAAGTCTGGAATAAGAACCTGTTCACCTCTACGGATGCTTTCGACTGCGTTGCACTGCTGCATCGTGATGGAAAGTTGTATCAGCAACAGGAACTGACCAATATTGATGTTGCTCCCGAAGAGCGTTCCAGCTTCCCGCTGCCGTTTATGGTTCCTGCGCTCCCCGGTGAATATGCAGTGACCATCAGCTTCCGTTTGAAGGAGGACACCAGCTGGGCAAAGAAAGGTCATGAAGTCGCCTTTGGACAGGGTGTGGTCGCTGTGGTTCGTTCCATTCCCAGCAAGAAGGTCACGCCGTTTACCGTTACGCACGGTACACACAACATCGGCGTCCGGGGTGAGAATTTCGATGTTTTGTTCTCCGATCTGAACGGCGGTCTGACTTCCTACCGCTATGCCGGCAAGGAGATGATTCAGGAGATTCCCCGTCCCAACTTCTGGCGCGCTCCCACCGACAACGACTGCGGCAACAACATGGGCGGCGTTCGCGGTCAGTGGAAGCTGGCAAGTCTGTACGCTACCGCCAAGGGCATCGGCAAGGAGATCCCGTCTGTTCATGGCGGCACCATCCTCCAGAACCCCACCTGCGAGGTGGAAGCCGACAGCGTGGTCGTGACCTATCTCTATAACCTCCAGACCAGCCCCGCAGCAGAGTGCAGCCTGCAGTACCGTGTGTTCGGTGATGGCCGCATCCAGACCACCCTGCACTATGACCCGGTGGAAGGACTTGCAGCAATGCCGGAGTTCGGCGTACTGTTCAAGATCGACGCTGACTACGACACGGTGGAGTGGTATGGAAACGGCCCTGCGGAGACCTACTGGGATCGTCAGCATGGTGCAAAGCTGGGCATTTACCAGAACAAGGTCGCAGACAACATGGCGCAGTACCTTGTGCCGCAGGAGTGCGGTGCAAAGACCGCTGTGCGCTGGGCAAAGGTAGTGGACCGCAAGGGTCGCGGGCTGCTGTTTACCGCAGATGCCGCAAAGCCCATGTTCTTCTCTGCGCTGCCCTACACTCCCCATGAAATGGAGAGTGCCAAGCATCCCTACGAGCTGCCCCCGGTCCATTACACGGTCATCCGTGCTATGGGCGAGCAGATGGGCGTTGGCGGCGATGACAGCTGGGGTGCCAATGTCCACCCGGAGTATATTCCTGATGTGACTAAGCCTGTGGAGTTCACCTTTACGTTCCGTGGCATCTGACCCTCGTTATTAAGACACCTTCGCGTTGAGATAAGGACATCCCTGCATGAGATTCCTATCAAAAGCGAGGGTGTCTTTTTTGGTATCACAAAATCTCAATTCCTGACACCACTATTTATAAGTAGTGCTTCGCTCTATATAAGTAGCGTTGCTATGTCAAAATAACCGTATTCAGCTTTTGTTTGGAGCATTTCTTTGAATGGTTCTCCAAACTTTCTTTAACGTATTGAAGTATACAAATTTTATCATATTCCACCGGTGGATACTTAAATTTTTTCAGTAAGTGTTTCACCATCTTACGCATACTCGCACGGGCAGTTTCTTTTTTCTGCAGGTCTATTACACTCGCATTACTGAATTTCTGCGTTTCCAGCCGTCTCCATTGCAGCGTTCGATTGACGCAGGTTGAGTTATCGGCAGATACAGCAAACACAACGGGCAGCTCTGGTAACAGAGCTGCCCGTTGTGTTCGTTTATGAAAAGGAGAACTTAGATCTCATACCACTTGATCTCGTTGGCGTCCAGATGCAGCGCAAAGCTGCTGCCGCCGGTGGTGTAAACGGTGGTATCCTGCGGCTCGTACGTGTTGTTCACCACACAATACTTGCCGTTTTTGACGTAGGCGTGCACCTCCACATTGTAGTTGGAGCTGAACCATGTATGCAGCTCTTCCTCACTGTGGGCGCTCCACAGGATAGCACGGTACAGGGTGCGGCTGTTGGCAAAACTGTAAGGCACACCACTGATGTACACGGCACGACCCTTGCCGAAGTCGTGTGCCGCCATCTGCACTTCTTTGTTTCGCTGCACCAGCACTTCGGTGCCCTCGAGGGCGTAGATGTTCTTTTTGCCCTCGCCAAAGTCCACGGGTTGGTCGGCGTCCTGCAAGATAAAGTGGTCGGGGTGCTCCTCCCAGTTGTATTTGTCGTAGTTCAGGGTGAAGCCGTTTTCTTCCTCCACGCCCAGCACGCTGGCAAGCTGGAGAATGTGGCCCTGATACGGGTGACCGGAAGGCTCACCCACGCCGATAAAGCCGCCGCCGTTCCAGACGAACTTGCGGATAGCGGAGGAGATCTCCGGGTCTTCCCACCAGATGCCGCCGGTGTGTGCGGTGTCGGCATCGCCGACATTGATAATGACATCCAACGAATCCAGCAGATGCGGGTCGTTCTTGATATCCTCAAAGCTGATAAACTTCACATCAAAGGGCGCACCGGACAGCATCTCAATGACACCGGCATAGCTATAGTTCTGCTTGTAATAGAGGGCGTGATGCACCATGTGACAGCCCCAAGCCCGCATTTTGCCCCAACAGTTCAGCACGGCCACTCGCTTGACACAGTAGGGTGTGGTGTCCTTGATGTTCTCGTACAGTTCGCGGAACTCGTTGCAGACGCTCTCCACGTAGTCCACGAACTCCGGGAACTGCAAGGCCAGTTTCAGATAGCCGCCATAGCCGATGCGGTCGATGGGCTTGCGCAGGATAGCGCGGCGGGCTGTAACCCAGTTCTCCTTGGCTTCCCGCACCGGGTCGCCGCCCTCGTGGAAGGTATCGGGGAAGAAGTACGGCAGGAAACGGCCCTCGGTGTACTTCACGCCCTCAATGTCAGAGATCAGGCGCAGGGTGGAGCCGTTGCCCACGCTGCCCACTACGGCATCCAGTCCGATGGTCTTGAACTCCGGCATGAAAGGTTCGGTGCCGATCCAGTGGTCGCCGAGGAACATCATGGCTTCGCACCCGCACGCATGGGTGATGTCCACCATCTCCTTGGCAAGCTTTGCCACCTCGCGGCGCTGGAAGGCCTGAAAATCCCGGAATTCCTTGCTGGGCACCCGGTACTGGTTGTTATAGTAGCCCTGATCGATGATGTACTCCGGGCGGAACTTGTAGCCCACCTCCTGCTCGAACTGATTCAGGATGTAGGGGCTGACCGAGGCAGAGTAGCCGTACCAGTCCACGAATTTCTCCCGCTTCAGCTCGTCGAAGATCAGGGTGAACTGGTGGAAGAAGGTGGTGTAGCGGATGACGTTTACATAGGGGTGCTCTGCAATGAACTTGCGCAGGCGCTCCATGGAATACTTGTGGGTCTTGGGCTGACGCACGTCAAAGGTGATCTGGTGCTCAAAATTCGTCCAGCCGTTGGTGGTAGCGTTGTACATATGCACCGGGTCCCAGATGAGGTAAGCCAGAAAACTGACGGTATACTCATGGAACGGTACGGCCTGTACGGTCACACTGCCGTCGGCGTAGCTCCACTGCTCCGGCGGCACGGGCTGACCGGTGGTTCGATCCATGACCTCCCACCAGCGGGTGATGTCGTCGTTGGTGTTCACCTGCATCAGCTCCGGGCTGATGCCCTTCATCAGCGGGATGGTCACGGTGTCGCCGGGGGCGGTGTAAAAGCCGGTCATGATGTAGCACTGCTGTACCTCGTCCGGGTTTGCCTTTGCCCATGCGTTGTCCTTGCGGGTGGTATAGTAGGTGGAGTAGATCTTGGCGTCCGCATCCTTGAGCTGCTGCGGAAAGTCGGTGCCATCGCAGTCGCGGATGGCATCAGCACCCCACTTTTTTAAGATCTCCAGCGTTTCGGGCACAACGTCCAAGTCGGTGGGGATGGTCACGCGCCCGGACTTTCTTGTTTCATCCATAGGGATTCTCCTTTACCTCTCTCTTATCCTCAATCCTGATAGGTCGCATTGTAGATGGCCAGCACTGCCAGCAGCAGCGCTACGCCCACCAGCATGATGCCAAGCCCTGCCAGCTGTCCGGTCATTTTCCAGCCGGACACCACCAGCACCAGTGCCAGTACGAACAGCACCAGCATCAGGATCATGCGCAGGGCGGGATGGTTTTTCCAATATGCTTTCATCGTCTGTCACCTTAACCTTTCAAGCCGCCCACGGTCATGCCCTGCGTCAGCTGCCGCTGCACGCAGATGTACAAAATCAGGGTGGGCAGCATCACCAGCACAAGGCCTGCGTACATGGTACCGTACTGGGCGGCGCTCTGCTGCGCCTGCATCAGGTTCAAAAGACCGACCGGCAGGGTGCGGGGTGCCTTGGTGGAGCTCATCAGGGTCATGGAGATGATATACTCGTTCCAGAAGGACAGGAAGTTGAACAGGATGATGGTGATGATGGAGGGCTTTGCCATGGGGAAGATGATGCGGGTCATGGTGGAGAAATAGCTCGCACCGTCGATGTAGGCCGCCTCCTCAAAGTCGTGCGGCAGAGTGGCGAAATAGCCCGACAGCAGGTAGATGGTAAAGGGCAGCGCGGTGGCGGCGTATACCACCGCCAGCACCACCAGATTGTTCAGCAGAAAGCCGCTGCCGAAATGGTCTTTCAGCCACACATCGCTGTCCCGCAGCATCAGGAAGATGGGCACCACGATGTAGTTCACGTTGATGAACAGGCCCGCCATAAACAGGGTGTTCAGTACCTTGCGCCCCTTGAAGTGGAAGCGGGACAGGCAGTAGGCGGCGGGCAGGGCAACGACCAGCAGCAGTGCCAGCGCCAGCGCGGTGACGATGACCGAATTGAGCATATATTCGCCCATTTTCGCGCCGTTCCATGCGTTGACGAAGTTCTGCCAGTAGAACCCGGCGGGCAGTGCCCACGGGTTGCCGTAGAACTCTGCATTCTGCTTGATGGAGGCCATGAACACCCATGCCACCGGCACGATGATGGTAACGGCCAGCAGAACCAGCACAAAATAGATGAAAAACTTGTACAGACCTTCCGCAGAGCGGGAAGATTTTTCGGTGGTATTCTGCATCTTCTTCCCTCCTTAAAATTCCAGCGGGTCACGGCTGGTGGCCTTGTTGACACAGGCGGACAGGGCAAACGAGAACAGGAAGATTACCACGCCGATGGCCATACTGTAACCATACAGGCCAGCGTCCTTCTGGCTGTACATATAGCTCAGCGCCACATCCGATGCGCCGTTCGGCCCGCCGCTGGTCATGGCCTTGACAAACAGGAACGCCATGTTGATGGTGGAGATAATGAAGAAGGTCAGGGTGGTGCGGATGTTCGTCCAGATGAGGGGGATGGTGATCTGGAAGAACTGGGTCAGCCGCCCGGCACCGTCCAGATTGGCACTCTCGTACAGGCTGATGGGCACGGCAGACATGGAGGCCATATACATGACCATGTAATAGCCCACAGCCTGCCACACCATCGCAATGATGATGGAGGGGATGACCAGTTTTTCACCTTTCCAGAGGATGGGGTCGGTCATATCCCGGAACAGACCAATGATGCTGTTCAGCATACCATTTTCCGGCTTGTAGATGGCCGAGAAAATACCGGAGATGACGACCACGGAAAGAATGTTGGGGATGTAGAAGATGATGCGGAAAAAGTTCTGCCCTTTGATCTTCTCCCGGGTGAGGATGGCGGCAAATACCAGTGCAAAGGCGAAGGTGATCAGGGTGACCGTTACCACCAGCAGGATCATATTCTGCATAGAGCGGATGAACTGGGCGTCCCGCAGCAGATGCTGGAAGTTTTTAAGCCCCACAAAGGTCTCGTTGGGAGAATAGGCACCCCGCTCATACAAGCTCATGCGGAACACATTGAGGGTGGGCAGGATCATAAAGATGAAAAACAGGATGGTGGCCGGTGCCACGCAGAGAAACACAAACCGTTTGCGGCTCTTGTCAGATTTCATAGACAAACCGCTCCTTTCTATTGGGATCCCGAAACCACAAAAAGCGGAGGCGGTCAAAACCGCCCCCGCTGGGCAGGGCTCAATTACTCAATGATGTTAGCGCGCATCTGGTCGCTGGCGGACTTGATGCCATCGATCCACTGCTGCTCGGTCATGCTGCCGGAGACCAGCGAGTTGACGGGATCGAAGAACACGGTGCGGACTTCCACGCCGGGGATGGCGCTGAAGGCTGCAAAGTTGCCCATGGCGGCCTTTGCGCCGTTGTCGTAGATGGAGTAGAACATCTTGTTGTCGCCTTCCAGATCATCGGCGATGCCCAGCACAGGCTGGATCGCACCGCTCTCGGCAAACAGCTTGCAGGCCTCGTCGCTGTACAGGTAAGCCACGAACTGCTTGGCGGCATCCAGATGCTCGGCACCAGCCGGGATCCATGCCTGCTCGAACCAGGTGTAGCTGTAGCTGTCGCCGCCGGCCTTGACAGCGGGCAGAGCGGTCATGCCCCACTCAAAGCCGTCTGCACGGGGTGCTTCGGCCATCTCGCCCACGATCCAGGTGCCGTTGGGCATGAACAGGGCCTTGTTGTCCAGCACCAGCTGCTGGTTCTGGGTAAAGTCCTGATCGTTGGCCTGTGCGGGGGTGATGGGGTTGGTGTAGGAAGCCAGCTTTGTCACGATATCAAAGCAGGTCTTTGCCTCGGGGGTGTCCCAGATGCCTTCTTCGTAGTGGGTAGCCTTGTTGAAGAACTCCGGGCCGCCGGCAGCGTACATCAGCGCATAGAAGAAGGCGTCGAAGTAGCCGGTGGTGGGGTAGGTGAACAGGTAGGTGCCCTCAGCGGCAGCCTTGTCGCCCAGTGCCCACATCTCGTCCCAGGTCTTGGGCACGTCCCAGCCCTTTTCCTTCAGGAAACCGGCGTTGTAGAACAGGCCGCAGGGGCTGTAGAACATGGGAGCCAGATAGGTTTTGCCGTCGCCGTAGGGGTTGGTCAGGGAGGTGTCGGTAAAGCCGCCGGCGATCTTCTCGCTCACCTTCTTGCTCTCGCCGGGCACGGTCATGCTCAGCACATCGGTGATGTCGGCGATCAGGTTGCCCTTGATGAACTGCTCGGTCAGGGCAGCTTCACGGCCGGTGGCCAGATGGACCACGTCGGGGTAGTCGCCGCCCTGCATGGAGGGGCCGATGACGTCCTCCAGCTTTTTGTCGGTGGTCAGGTCCACCTTGATGCCGGTCTGTGCGGTAAAGGCCTCGGCGACCTTCTTCCACATATCAGCGCCGTAGCCGGTCTCGATAGCGGCTACCTTGATGGTAACGTCTGCAGCCGCCGCTGCGGAAGAAGCGGCGGTGGAGGATGCCACGCTGGATGCGGTGGAGCTGGAAGAACCGCCGCAGGCAGCCAGACCCAGTGCAGCGGCGCCAACGCCGGCCGCCTTCAGGAAATTACGACGAGAAATACGATTCATACTGTGTTGCCTCCATCATTTTGTTCCGTTCAAACACAGCCGGGCAAACAGGCTTTGTCCGAAGGGCTGTGTGTTTTTCTGCCTCCAATATAAATTCTTTCGCTTCCTTGCTCAAGAGGTTTGTTGTTTCATTTTTTATAGATATTGCTTTCTGAAAAATTCTTTCAGCAAAAGTGCTAAAAATCTTTTAAAAGTTTCAGCATAATCCCCAACCTGTAACCACTTTGACATATTTCGAAGGGACTTGAGAAACAAAAATATAAAATGATATTTGATTCGCAAATTTTCTTTTTAGCTATTTATCCCAGCCAATAGATGTAGAGTGTTTGGTTTATTTCGTTATCCTCCTTCTCATGAGTGGTTGGAAAACTGTTTCCCATTTGATGTCAATCGTTCTGTTTTGCCAGATGAAAGGTGTAGTTTATTTTCTATTCGAGAGATGGTACAAGCAGTATCGTAATATAGAATTTATTTCCGTTGAGATTATGTATGGAGGAGAATCTGTTCAAAACATTAGCAAGGATGATGTCCAGAGTATTGAAATAGGTATAAAAAATCTTGTTCTTGTCTTCAGCAATGGTCTTACAGTCCATTACTATAATCTATGTTATAATACTTGAATGGACTGATCGAAAAATAGAGGTGATGTGTTAGCATTGAATGATGGTATTAAAGTATGGATTGAGTGTCTGCTGCGATATACTGAACATTGGCCGATTGTATACATCCCATACATTGTAAAAGTCTCTGGATGTCTTTTTTTTCGTGTGGTATGAGAATCTAATAGCGCAATTTGTAGGGATAAATAGTCCAAAGACAGATATCGGTTTTATGATTCTGTGCGACTTAGGAGTATGAACTGAATAATGGTTTGGCAGCGAAATATGCTGTTAAACCATTCGGTTTTCGTTAAACGAAAACACAACTTGCTGTCCCCTAATGGGGACAACGATTTGAATATTACGCTATATCCATATAGTGCTATAAAGCCTTTTGTCAGGGGAAAAACGCATACGGTTTCCGCCGGTTTTTCTGCATTTCCGATCTTCTGAAGGGGAATATTTCCCCACAGAACGTGCGTCTTCCCGCTATACTGCTATAACCATATAGCCATATAAAAAAGAATCGGAAATTGAAATATCATTGATTGACAGCATAATTCACCGATTTACGGGAATGTCTTCTGTAGTCTTTAGTCCGCTATACCACTATCAGTATAGCTTTAGTTATCTCTATTTCGAGGTCATCCTCTATGCAGCTCACCATATCATGTTATATCACTATCAGCATATCCCCGTTTATCCTTATTCCGATGTCACGCCCTATACCGCACGGCATTCGTTTGGAACCCTGATGCTGTCCTCCGGCATCCCGATAGAGAGCATCGCCAAGATGATGGGCCATACGAACATCAACAGTACGCAGGTCTATGCATAGGTTACCGACCAGAAGATATCCGGTGACATGGACCGGCTGATGAAAAGAAGACAGAAAGGGAGTACGGTCCCCCTAACGGAAATATCCGAATAATGAAATGCCAGCCGAAACCGATGTTTAATGGTTCCGGCCGGCATTCTTGAGTATTGAACGTCCGATTATATCAGGGCCTCATGATAATTATCTTCCAGGAGTTTCTCAATGTCGGATACCTTATACAAAATTTTTCCACCTAGCCGGATATAAGAAATACGCCCCTGGTCCCTATAATCCTGCAGGCATCTGCGGCTGATTTTTAACAGGTCCGACAATTCCTTGTCAGAGAGAAAACGCTCACCGTTAAACAGGGGGCGGTTATCCTCCGCAAGCCTTTCCAGCTTCGTCTGAATGTTATCCAGCAGGCCAAAGAATCGGCGGACACTGCACGTCTCTTTGCTAATAATTCCTTCCATGTTGCATCCAATTAATTATTCATTCTTTCTTTTTTCTCTCACCGCCTTTTCCTTGCGTTTCATGGCGGCATAGACCATCAGCTTTTCCACGTCCTCCGGCCTGTAGTAGATTTTCCGTTGGATTTGGGTGAATGCCAGCCGTCCGGTATCCCGGAGAGTCTGCAGGGTACGTGGAGAGATGTCAAGGCGCAGGCAGACATCCTGGTTATCCATTCACTCTCCCGGTTTCTTTTCCCTGTTTTTTTCATACAAGCGGTCCACCTGTGCGGACAGGCTATCAGCCCTAGCCAGCATTTCCTCAAAGATTCCGGCTTCAATGTAATATACTTCCATTTTTCTTGTTTTTATTTAAAATAGCTTCCTTTTAGAAACTCAAATTATTGAAATACAGTTCAAAATACTTTCCAAATGCACTTCCGGATGGGAGTCGTGATTTCCGACTCCCCCTCCAGAGCTGTTTTAAGGAGGACTTCCCGTCATATTACGGCTGTAACAGTTTGTAATCTCGTCCTGTGATCTTCTTTATCATGCCGGCGTTTTCTTTGATATGTTCAACCAGTATGCGGCTTATAACACCGGAAACAGTAAAATCCTTACGTCTGACTGCCCAGACAATGTCTGAGATACATTCGTACACCTGTGCATCAATATGCAGGGGCTTGCGCCGGTTGGATGAAAAATTGTTCAGGAGGGCTTCAATGTATTTTTTTACCTCTTCATCCGTTATCGTCTTTTTACTTTCCGCCCGGGATGAAGACTCCTTGTGGGGCGGCACCTCTTCCAGATTCTCGGAAATACTGCTCAAATATGAGCCTTTAGCGGCAACTATATCCAGTATCTCCTTCTCGTTGATATTATACGGTTTTGTTTTTTTCCTTTCAATGCTGTCCATAACTATGATTTATACATTAATTCCATGTGACAATTGGGCGTTTTGTAAGGCGGATGTTCCTGATGGCGGATTATCGTCCTACTCTGCAAAGAAAAAAAGAATAAACGTGGGAAAGGATACCTTGTCAGTTATAGTCATATATAGACATGAATAGTCAATGCCAGCAAAAGACATAACAAATGGCAGTCCGGCGGGAGGCCAGGATTCTCCCCGATGTTGCTAGGATTGTGACATGTCAAGCCATGGAGATATTGACAGCTTACATTCTTGGGATAATGGTACACCAGGCTACGGATATTGTAACAGCTTATGTTATTGGAATAGTGATATGTCAAGCTATGAAGATAGCGGGAACTCATGTTGGCAAGATAGCGATATACGAGGAGACAGCAGGACGGGAACACTACGGCGATGAAAAGAAAAATCCCTGTTGGTCCATGTGAGACCGGCAGGGAGCGTAACAATAAAAGGAACGGGCTTCTCAGCCCCTGATGTAACCGTACTTTTTCAGGTCGTCCATGAACTGCTCCGGGGTGTCGGTTCTCACCGTCACCCCGTGCAGTTCCCTGTACCGTCCGGAGAAATTCACTATGTACTCCTCGTCGGTGCATCCGCTGTCAAACCAGCTGCCTTCACGCAGGATGCGTACAAACTCGGAAGGGCCGGAGGCGGCAATCCTGCCGCCATCCGCTAAAATATATATGCCTGTTCATGTCGATATTTTTTTAGTCCTTAAATTTATAATATAGTTTCTGTTCACTGTCGAGGAAGGGGATGTTCTGGAGCGCGGTGGCCACAGGCACCTGTCCCCTCGTGGCAAAGGTAACTAATTTGTGGAGAAACAGTACCCAGTTGCGCATTTTTGTGAAGCAGGTCGTTCCGGAATGCTGGCGGAACTCGATCGTCTTGTGCCGTGAGTAGGCCTCGAGGTCCACCTTATGGTAACGGTCACCGATCCTTCCTTTCAGCTCGTCCACCATCCGGGCGGAACGTATCATCCCGTCAGAGACATGACCCAGGCCACGGCAATAGTAGTTGTCCCTGCGGGATGCCGGTATGAACCTGTCGATGACCGGTTCCAGGTGCTTGTAGCTCAGGGACAGGTTACGCCAGGTTTCCATGCTGAAACCGGCGGCATCGATATGTACATGAAGCCCGCAGCTCCCGTTCACCTTCACGTCACACAGGTCAAGCACCCAGCAGCCCTTCTCCAGTTCCTGTAACCCGGCTTCACCGACCAGGATCGGACTGACCAGTTCAAAGGTGTCGTTGCCGTTCAGACTGCCGTCCGTCACGAGTTTCCAATGCGGACGGGTGGTATGGTTATAACTTTCCACCATAACCTCGATACCGGCCTCCCTGAGCTCGCGTGCGAGCCGTTCACGGGAGCAGTTGTAAGCCTCGATCTCGATACCGAACTTGCGGGTGAAAGTATAATCCAGTGCAGCTGTCGCCGGATGGATATTCAGACCGCCCTCACGTTCATTCATCCGGCGCAGGGCGTTCACGACAAAACCGTAATTACCGTTGGTCACCATCCTTGCGATTTCCGCACGGGGAATCCCTAAAAGATACAGTTGCCGGATCTTGCTCGTTTTTGTTGTCTCTTGTGCTAAAATGCTTCTAACTTGCTTGTTCATAACTTGTTAGCTTCTTTATTTACTCTACTAAGATAATGCTTTTATAGGAGAAACTATAATCATAAGAACTTTATTATCACTGCATTAGCTTACTTTGTTTTAGACTAAAAGTCCTTATTGGGGGGATCCTTATCTTATCCGCTGCAAGTCCCGGATGACAAAAGGCGGCAATATATCGGAATAGTCAGATAACGATATATCATGATATGGCTGACCGCATAAGATGTGACATCGAAATAGGAATAGACGGGGATATGTTGATAGCGGTATAACGGGTTAGCCGGATAGCGATATATCATGATATGGCGAACCACATAGGGGGTGACATCGAAATAGAGATAACTAAAG
>OISB01000212.1_pt1 | contig 18473 bp, 18 predicted proteins | sample 1586381 | NCBI WGS metagenome assembly OISB01 (sample SAMN02675044, study PRJEB24791) | human gut metagenome, SKBSTL002 | isolation source: stool | host: Homo sapiens | place: USA
CCCACAAGTAGAGTCAGAGTCTACCGCACTACCACTATGCAAATCCCCAATATTCTGTTGTGTTTTGCGGGGTGAGCCGCTCAACGTGTGCTATTATACGGGAAAAGCCCGGAGTTGTCAAGCATATTTTTGAAAAAAGTTGTACTTTTTTGGAAAATGCCGCAGCAGCGCCGGATCATCTATGCCGGAGCGCTGCCACGCTTCGGCAGGTTCTGCGCACCGCACCGCCTATACTGGAAGGTACAAAACCTTACAAAGCACCAGAAGGAGGATGCCTATGCCGGAACGAACCACACAGAATGCCCAGACCCTGCTTTCGCCCCGCGTCCCGCGGGATACCGAGCACGAGCGCTACCACCCGGAGCTGGAGGAGGAGCTGAAGGAATGCCTGTTCTGTTTGAAGCGCAACGAGATGATGTTTGATATGGAGGTGGATACGGACCTGATCGAGCAGCGCATCTACGAGCGGCAGGCGCTGCTGTGCCGCTACCGGTACTTACTGGCGCGCGCCCGGGAACTGGGGCTGCACACGGTGCTTACCCGCTACCAGCCCATGGGCGGGTGAAAAGGCTTAGCGAAAAAATCTTGACAAAAGGCGCGCTGCGTGATATCCTATTACAAGATAAAAGCGTACCGGAACTATGTCCGGCGCGATAAATTTTTGAGAGTTAGAGAGGTTTCTATCATGGAGCGTATTAAGACTATTGCTACTCGTGACCTGACCAAGAGCGTTAAGACCGGTGGCTGCGGCGAGTGCCAGACTTCCTGCCAGTCCGCCTGCAAGACCTCCTGCGGCGTGGCTAACCAGCAGTGCGAGAACAGCAACAAGTAATTTTTGCAAACCCTATGCCGCCTTTGCCGGGCGGCATTTTTTTGTGTAATCTGGAATGGAGTGTAAAATGGTACATCAGTATCAATTGAACGGTTATAACATCGTGCTGGACACCTGCAGCGGCTCGGTGCACGTTGTGGACGAGGTGGCCTACGATGTCATCGCCATGTACCCGGAGCATACCGCAGACGAGATCGTTGCCGCCATGCTGGCAAAATACGGCAGCCGCCCGGACGTGACCGAGGAGGATCTGCGCCAGTGCATCGACGACGTGACCAGCCTGAAGGAAAACGGCAAGCTGTGGAGCCCGGATGTCTATAAGGACATGGCCTTCGACTTCAAGAACCGCAACACCGTGGTAAAGGCTCTGTGCCTGCACGTTGCCCATAGCTGCAACCTGAGCTGCTCTTACTGCTTTGCCTCGCAGGGGCGCTACCACGGCGACCGCGCCCTGATGAGCTTTGAGGTGGGCAAGCGCGCCATGGACTTCCTCATCGAGAACAGCGGCACCCGCCGCAATCTGGAAGTGGACTTCTTTGGCGGCGAGCCGCTGATGAACTTTGAGATGGTCAAAAAGCTGGTGGCCTACTGCCGTGAGCAGGAAAAGATCCATAACAAGAACTTCCGCTTTACCATGACCACCAACGGTGTGCTCATTGATGACGACGTTATCGACTTCTGCAACAAGGAGTGCCACAACGTGGTGCTGAGTCTGGATGGCCGCAAGGAGGTCAACGACCGCTTCCGCGTGGACTGTGCAGGCAACGGCAGCTACGACCGCATCGTGCCCAAGTTCCAGGAGTTCGTCAAGAAGCGCGGCGACAAGAACTACTATATGCGCGGCACCTATACCCACTTTAACACCGACTTTACCAACGATATCTTCCACATGGCAGACCTCGGCTTTACCGAGCTGAGCATGGAGCCGGTGGTCTGCGACCCCAGCGACCCCAGCGCCCTGACCGAGGCCGATCTGCCCATCCTGAAGGAGCAGTACGAGATCCTTGCCAAGGAGATGATTAAGCGCGACCGCGAGGGCAGAGGCTTTACCTTCTACCACTACATGATCGACCTGACCGGCGGCCCCTGCATCTATAAGCGCATCTCCGGCTGCGGCTCCGGCACCGAGTACATGGCTGTTACCCCTTGGGGCGATCTGTACCCCTGCCACCAGTTCGTGGGTGACCCCAAGTACCTGCTGGGCGATATCTGGAATGGCGTTACCAACACCGCTGTGCGGGATGAGTTCAAGCACTGCAACGCCTACGCCCGCAAGGAGTGTCAGGACTGCTGGGCAAAGCTGTACTGCTCCGGCGGCTGCGCTGCCAACTCCTACCACGCCACCGGCAGCATTACCGGCGTGTACGAGTACGGCTGCGAGCTGTTCAAAAAGCGCATGGAGTGCGCTATCATGATCAAGGTAGCCGAGAATCAGGAACTGGCAGCCAAGGGCATTGAGGTGCCCATTGAGCTGGGCTCTACCTGCAACGCCTGCGCCGATGGCGAAGCCTGCGAATGAGCATGACCACCCCCATCGTGGATTTTGTGCGCAGCTATGCAAAGTCCGGCACCGCCCGGCTGCACATGCCCGGCCACAAGGGGCAGAGCCTTTTAGGCTTTGAGCCGCTGGATATCACCGAGATCTGCGGCGCAGACGAGCTTTACGCGCCGGAGGGCATTATTGCCGAGAGTGAAGCCAACGCCACCCGGCTGTTCGGCACGGCGCACAGCTATTACAGCACCGAAGGCTCGTCTCAGTGCATCCGTGCCATGCTGTTTCTGGCGCTGCAAAGCGCACCGCAAAACGGCAAGCGCCCGGTGCTGCTGGCTGCCCGCAACGCCCACAAGGCGCTGCTGTACGCGGCGGCGCTGCTGGATTTTGATATCCGCTGGCTTTGGCCGTCTGCGCAGGCAGAGGGTGCACTGTGCAGCTGCCCCGTCACAGCCGAAGCGCTGACAGGGGCTTTGCACGCGATGGCACAGCAGGGGAACACCCCCTTTGGCGTATACGTCACCAGCCCGGATTATCTGGGCGGGGTGCAGGATATCCCGGCGCTGGCGGCGGTCTGCCGGGCGCAGGGCGTGCCTTTGCTGGTGGATAACGCCCACGGCGCCTATCTGCGCTTTTTGCCGCAGAACTGTCACCCCATCGCGCAGGGTGCGGCCATGTGCTGCGACTCTGCCCACAAGACCCTGCCGGTGGTCACCGGCGGTGCGTATCTGCATCTGGCGCACGATGCCCCTGTGCAGGACGAAGCGGCTGTGCGGGGCGCGCTGGCGCTGTTCGGCTCTACCAGCCCCTCTTACCTCATTTTGCAGTCGCTGGATGCCTGCAACGCGGTGCTGGCAGGGGACTATCCCCGGCGGCTGGTGCAGTGCTGCGTGGCGCTGGAAGGTCTGCGCCGCAGCCTGAATAAGGCCGCAGCGGCGCGGCAGTGCCCGGTGCCGCTGGCAGTTGCCGGGGCACAGCAGGAGCCGATGAAGCTCACGCTGGATGCCGCCGCCCTTGGCTGCACAGGAACGACGCTGGCAGAGGCTTTGCGCCGCGCACAGCTGGAGTGCGAGTACGCCGACCCCCGCTATGTGGTGCTGATGTTCACCCCGGAGAACCCACCGCAGGACTACACGCGCCTGCAAACGGCGCTGGAGCAGCTTCTGGCTGCCGTACCCGCCGGGCTGCCCCGCCCCGAGAACCGGGCAGGGGAGTTTGCCGCCTTGCAGCAGCAGGCGGTGCAGCGCTGTACCATCCGGCAGGCGGTGCTGGGTGCACAGGTGCGCATCCCGGTGCACAAGGCACTGGGGCGGGTGTGCGCTATGCCTACGGTGTCCTGCCCGCCCGCCATCCCTGTGGCGGTCAGCGGCGAGGAGATCACCCCGGCGGCCATCGCCCTGATGCAGCGCTACGGCATTGAGGAACTCTCGGTGCTGCGATAAAGATTTTATAAGAAGAGAACCCGGAAAGTCCGCAGACCTTCCGGGTTCTCTATATTTATTCTTAAATATCCGTCCGGGGTGCGGCGCACATCTCCCAGAAGCGCAGCTCGTGCTCCGAGCAGGCGCGGAAGATCGCGCGGCAACGGGCGGCACGCTCCGGCGAAAGGCCGGTGCAGGCCGCCTCGGCGCGCTCTGCCCATGCACGGCAGGCGGCATCGTAGCCGGGACCGGCGTAGTCCAGCACCAGCGCGCCGTAGTAGGTGTCCTTTACGGCGGGGGAGCGCTGCAAAAGCTTCTGGAACAGCCAGCCGTAACTCAGCATACAGGGCAGGCAGGCCATCAGGCACTCAGCTTCCCCCTCGCCGGTGCGGGCAGCGTCGATCATGCAGTCCAGATAGGCGCGGCTTTCCGGGCGCAGGGGCAGGGACTGGATATCAGCTTCCCGCAGACCGTACTGCTCCAGATACCGCAGCCGGGTCAGGTCCTCGTTCTCCTGCACGAAGGACAGCAGGGAATAGTAAGTGCGCATGGCAGCCATGGTGGTGGCCTTGGTCATGCCCCAAGCAAAAATTTTGGCGTACTCCCGCAGATACAGGCTGTCCTCTACGAGGTAGCTTTTAAAGCAGTCCTCGCTCAGGGTGCCGTTCTCCATCTTTTGCAAAAACTCGGCCTGCAAACACTGCTCCCACACGGGCAGGTCGGCCTGCACCAGCGCCGAAACAAAGGGCAGGTCAGTCACGGACAAAATCTCCCTTCAGGTTAAAGGTATGATCCATGGGCCCGGAGCCGTGCCCTAAGTCCAGCATGGCGGACAGACAGCCGGAAATGTAGGCCTTGGCGCGCTCCACGGCGGTGTCAAGGTCATAGCCCTTTGCCAGATTGGAGGCAATGGCGCTGGACAGAGTGCAGCCGGTGCCGTGGGTGTTGGGGTTTGCGATGCGCTTGCCCTTGAACCACTTGCCGGTGCCATTGCGCCACAGCAGGTCGTCAGCATCGTTGATCTGGTGGCCGCCCTTGCACAGTACGGCGCAGCCGTAGCGCTCGCTGATGGTGCGGGCAGCGGCCTCCATGTCGGCAGCGTTTGCAATGCTCATACCGGACAAGATCTCAGCCTCCGGGATGTTGGGGGTAAGCACCTCGGCCAGCGGCAGCAGCTTTTCGGTCAGCGCCTGCACAGCATCGTCCTGCAGCAGCTTTGCACCGGAGGTGGCCACCATCACAGGGTCCACCACGATGTGCTTTGCGCCGTAAAAATGCAGCCGCTCGGCGATGGTGTCGATGAGCGGGGCAGAGGATACCATGCCGATCTTTACCGCATCCGGGTAAATATCGGTGAACACGGCATCGAGCTGCTGCGCCAGAAACTGCGGTGTGGTGTCAAAAATGGCGGTCACGCCGGTGGTGTTCTGTGCCGTCAGGGCGGTAATGGCGCTCATGGCAAACACGCCGTTGGCGGTCATGGTCTTGATATCGGCCTGAATTCCGGCGCCGCCGCTGGAATCACTGCCGGCAATGGTCAATGCAGTTTTCATGGGTAAAATGCTCCTTTACAGCAAAGATGCGGATATGCCCGCAAAGACATATCCGCAGATAAAAGCGCTATCTCCCTACGTTGGCATGATCCAAATCAGGTCACAGGTCAGGGCAATACAGCCCACTCTCAGCCCGCTTGCACGGGCTCCCTTTTTATACTAGAAAGCATACCACAATCGGAGAAAAGATGCAAGAAAAACAGGCTGCGCAAACGCACCGCTTATTCGCCCAGTGCGGTGCGGATGTTGTCCAGCACCTTTTTGCTCAGCAGCACAAAAGCCTGCTTGGTGCGGCCTGCGGACACATTGGCGCAGCGCACGTTTTCCCGGGCAAAGAAGTCCTCGGCCACGGGGCCTGCGGCGGCGCGGGTGTCGCAGAAGAAATGGGTGCCGGGCAGATCGAGCCACTTTTCCAGCGCAGCGGAGTCAAAGCCGGGGCCGATGGAAGTGTTGAACAGTACCTTGCCTGCACCCAGCTGGGTAAACTCATTTTCGCCCAGCAGCAGCACGTTCTTGTTCAGGCAGGTGAACACCACCTCGCTGTCTGCCAGCAGCTGGGGCAGGGGCTTGAAGGTCATACCGGCAGCCTCGGCGTCCGGCTTTGCGCTGCGGGCAAAGTAGCTGATCTCTGCGCCCATAAATTGCAGCGCATCGGCGATCATCCGGCCGGAAACGCCCAGCCCCACGATGCCCACCTTCAGGCCGGTGATCTCCACCGGCTCGTCCCGCAGCATAGGCATCCCAAAGCCGTGCAGCAGGCCGGTCAGCTCGTGCAGAACATACTCCACAACGCCGCGGTCGCCGTAATCCCGGATACCCAGCACCTTGATGCCCCGGGTGCGTGCGTAGGCGATATCCACGTTGGCGCTCTCCTCAGAGTACAGGCTGCAGCACATGCCGATATAGCGGATGTTGGGGCACTGCGCAATGACTTCCTTGCCCATGCGGGAGGTGTAGCTCAGCAGCACGGCATCGGCGTCCCCGATGCGGCGCACCATCTCGTCGTCGCTGGCAGGCACGTCCCGGTACAGCACTACCTCTTTGGCGTAGCGGTGCAGCTCCTCCTCGGCAGAGGGGATCAGGCTGACAGGCTCAATGGCAACAAGCTTTTCAAACATGACGGACTCCTCCTTATATTAGTAGAAGCAGACGGGCGAGGCCAGATTGCGCAGCAGAGAGACGGCGCTCCAGCCCGCAATGGCGCTGGTGGAAGAGCAGATATCCACCACAGCCTTCACGCCCTCGATCTTGGCAGTGATGCAGTGGTCGTCGCCCACCCAGCCGGGCACGGAGTGCATGGTCACACCGGTGCTCTCGGGGCCGGTGGTGGCCAGAGAGGTAGCCACTGCCACGTTCACCCGGCGGGGGAAGGTAGCAATGGCCTGCTTTGCATTGCCGGTGAACACGGTGGTCTTTTCGGTGTCGGTCAGCAGATGCTCTGCCCACACCGGGGTGTTGCGGAAGCCCTTTGCACCGGTATGGGTCTCGATGCCGGCAGTCTCCGGCAGGCCCTGCGCCTGTGCCATCAGGGTGACAGTTTGCAGCACGTCAAAGCCGCCGATGGCACCGCTGGCCAGGTGCACCTTGGCACCGCCCTCCACGGCGGCTGCCTTGACCTGTGCGTAGAAATCCAGATCCGCAAAGGCACCGATGGACAGAATGACCAGATTGACGCCCCGCTTCAGCACCGGGATGGCCATGGCGCGCACCGCCTCCACCGAGGCCGCCTCCACGATGTACTCCGGTTCAAGCGCCAGCAGCGCGTCCACGTCCTCACAGACGGCGCAGCCGACATTGGCGGCGGTCTTTTCAGCCGAGGCGCGGGTGCGGCTGGTCACGCCCACCAGCTCGTAGTCCGGCAGCAGACCCTTCTTCCACGCGTCAGCCACGATGATGCCCAGAAATCCGCAGCCCACAATACCCAATTTTGTTTTCATACCGTATCCTAAACTCCTTTTTTCTGCCTGTGGCAGCATATTCATAGCCAGTATACCATACCGGGTACAAAAAGGGAAATAATGTTTGCGGCAGCCCGGCGGGGCAGGACATAAAAAGTTAACAAAATAAATTACAAAAAAATTACAAAACCCTATTGCAAAATGGTTTCAAAAGAGTTACAATATGGTTACAGCAAGGGCAAAGCCCCAAGGCTGTGTGTGAAATCTTTTTCTTCTTGTTTTTGGGATACTGGGCGCGGGTCCTCCTCCTCCGGCTGTTCTCCTTCACAGCTATGACCCATGCGCCGCACAGGCAGTGTCCCGCTTCGTGTGCAAAAGGGCTCGTCCGGTGTTTCGGACGAGCTTTTTTGCATTCCGTAAGCCTGATTTGGCTTGCAAAAGTGATACTTCAAAAATCAAAGTATGACCAATGCCCGAAAACGCTTGGCAATTTGTCTGTTTTTCCGCAAAGGACAATTATAAAGTTTGGCGCGGCAGGGGTTTGTATTCTTGCGGGCTTTGTGGTAAAGTATATACAATCAATTTATAAGCAGCAAACATGAATGATTTTGATGCTGATTTGTATCGGATGCGTTAAGAGAAAAGGAGTTTGATTATGGCTTATTTCTACGAAGAACCCTCCCGCACCTTTGGCGAGTACCTGCTGGTCCCCGGCTATTCCTCTGCGGAGAATGTGCCCACGGCGGTCAGCCTGAAGACCCCGCTGGTCAAGTACCGCAAGGGACAGGAGGAGTGCCCGCTGCAGATGAATATCCCCATGATCAGCGCCATCATGCAGTCGGTCTCCGGCGATAAGCTGGCCATTGCACTGGCTCGTCAGGGCGGCGTTTCCTTTATCTATGGCTCTCAGAGCATCGAGAACGAGGCTGCCATGGTGCGCCGCGTCAAGAGCTTCAAGGCCGGTTATGTGGTGTCCGATTCCAATCTGGCTCCCACTGCCACCCTGCATGATGTGCTGGAGCTGAAGGCACGCACCGGCCACTCCACCATCGCCATCACTGCCGACGGCACTCCTAACGGCAAGCTGCTGGGCATCGTGGCTTCCCGCGATTACCGCGTCAACCACACCCCGGACGATGCCTGCGTTACCACCTTTATGACCCCCGTTGAAAAGCTGGTCACCGCTCCGGCCAACACCTCCCTGCACGACTGCAACAACATCATCTGGGACAACAAGATCAACACCCTGCCGCTGGTGGATGCCGAGGGCAATCTGGTGTATATGGTATTCCGCAAGGACTACGATTCCCACAAGAAGAACGTCAATGAGCTGCTGGATGCCAACAAGAGCTATGTTGTCGGCGCCGGCATCAATACCCGCGACTATGCCGAGCGCGTGCCCGCCCTGGTGGATGCCGGCGTGGATGTGCTCTGCATCGACTCCTCCGAGGGCTACTCCGAGTGGCAGAGCCGTACCATCGCCTGGATCCGTGAGCACTACGGCGACACCGTGAAGGTGGGCGCAGGCAACGTTGTGGATGCCGAGGGCTTCCGTTTCCTGGCAAAGGCCGGTGCAGACTTCGTCAAGATCGGCATTGGCGGCGGCTCCATCTGCATCACCCGCGAGACCAAGGGTATCGGCCGTGGTCAGGCTACCGCTGTCATCGAGGTTGCCAAGGCTCGTGACGAGTACTACAAGGAGACCGGCATCTATGTGCCCATCTGCTCCGACGGCGGCATCGTCCACGACTACCACATCACCCTCGCGCTGGCTATGGGCGCAGACTTCGTGATGCTGGGCCGCTACTTTGCCCGCTTTGACGAGAGCCCCACGAACAAGGTGCGCATCAACGGCCAGTATATGAAGGAGTACTGGGGCGAAGGCTCCAACCGTGCCCGCAACTGGCAGCGCTACGACTTGGGAGGCTCCACCAAACTGAGCTTTGAGGAGGGCGTGGACAGCTATGTGCCTTACGCCGGTCCTCTGGCAGACGGCGTGCAGACCACCCTGTACAAGGTGAAGAGCACCATGTGCAACTGTGGCGCTCTGTCCATCCCCGAGCTGCAGCAGAAGGCCAAGCTGACCGTTGTTTCTTCCACCTCCATCGTGGAGGGCGGCAGCCACGACGTTGTGCTGAAGAACGCCACCCCCAGCATCATGAACGGCTAAGCCTGTTCTGAAAAGAATCTATTGATTTAAGCGCAGAGACCGCTGCACAGCGTTTGTGCAGCGGTCTTTTTGCGCGAAAATACTTGCACCGGCAGGGGAATCGTGCTATCATGATAGAAACGCTCTGTCATGACAGGGCGGAGGATCCCCCTGCCGGGCAAGCGGCAGGCGGCGCGCAGTAGGGAAGAGCTGACGCCGGGTATAAATAGAGAGGAAAACATTCATGAACGAGATCAAGGTTGAGCCTTATATCCCCGATGAGGACTACGATAACCCCGCGATGGTGGTGGATTTTTATGAATTCACCATGGCAAACTGCCTGTTCCTGCATGGCTTTAAGAATACCACGCTGGTGTTTGATATGTTCTTCCGCAAAAACCCGGATAATCAGGGCTATTCCATCAGCGCAGGCCAGCGCAAGCTGACCCGCTTTTTGCTGGAATATCACTTCAATGAGCAGGATATCCACTGGCTGCGCACCAAGGGCATGAGCGAGGAGTTCTGCGAGTATCTGCGCACCTACAAGTGGAAGGGCGATATGTACGCCCTGCCCGAGGGCACGGTCTGCTACCCCCATGTGCAGATGGTGCGCATCGAGTGCGATCTGGTGGGCGCGATCCTGATCGAGACCTACCTGCTGCAGACCATGAATTTCCATAGCCTGATCGCCACCAAGGCCACCCGCGTCACCGGCCTGAACACCCACACCCCCCGCAACGTCATGGAGTTCGGCACCCGCCGCGCACAGGGCGAGAGCGCCGGTAACGATGGCGCTTACGCCGCAGTGCTGGGTGGCTGCATCGGTACGGCCAACTGTCTGGCAGAGATGAAGTTCGGTGCAGAGGTCAAGGCCGTGGGCACTGTGGCACACAGCTTTATCGAGTTTTTCCCCACCGAGTTTGATGCCTTCAAGGCCTTTGCCGATACCTACCCGGATTCGGTCAGTCTGCTGCTGGATACCTATAACATTATGGAGAGCGGTCTGCCCAACCTGATCAAGCTGGACGATTATCTCATTGAGAAATACCCCAACGATCCCAACCGCCGCGTCAAGAGCGCCCGCATCGATTCCGGCGACCTTGCCCGCGGCTCCAAGCGGCTGCGCAAGGCACTGGATGCCGCCGGTAAGCCCTACATCAAGCTGGTAGCCTCCAACGGTCTGGATGAGAAGAAGATCGCCAACATGGAGCTGTACGAGCACGCACACTTCGACTCCTACGGCGTGGGCGAAAACCTCATCACTTCTGCCTCAGACCCCGTGTTTGGCGGCGTATACAAGCTGGTGGCGGTGAAGAAGCCGGACGGCAGCTACACCCCCAAGATGAAGTGCTCGGACTCCGCCAGCAAGGCCATCATCCCGGGCAAAAAGATGCCTTGGCGTCTGTACGACGAAAACGGTCAGGCACAGTGCGACCTGATTGCCATGGACGGCGAGGTCATCGAGGCCGGTAAGCCGGTCACTATGGTCAATCTGGACTCGGACGCCATCGAACGCACCATCACCTTTATCCCCACCGCTGTGCGCCCGCTGCTGGTGCCGCATATTCTGGGCGGCGAGCTGGCCATTGAACTGCCCTCTATTGCAGAAAAGAAGGCCTATATTGCAAAGCAGCTCACCGAGGAGACTTGGGAGAGCGAGCTGCGTCTGGAATGCCCTCACAAGCACTACGTCAACATGACCCCCGCAGTGGCCGAGTGCCGCTCCCGGATGTACGCCGAGCTGCACGGAGGCAAGGTGTAAGCAGCACCGAATAAGCGGTTTTTCTTGACAAAACAGGGAAACTATTGTATCATAAAAGCCGCTGATTTAATAAAAATGTTAATACCACCAGATTGCGAATAGCAGTGTGGTTGTAATAATTTTTCCTCACACCTGTTATTCCCGGCTCCCTCTCAAGCCAGAGGGCAGCAGGACTTTGTAAGCCGGGGCTGCGCCGCTGTGGTGAAATTGGCAGACACGAGGGACTTAAAATCCCTTTCTGGAGACAGAGTACGGGTTCGACCCCCGTCGGCGGCATGTGAAAGCTCAGAATTGTTCGTTGATTCGAATGATTCTGGGCTTTTTCTCTTTATTCCATTTTCTGGAAGTGCTGAGCGGGCGAGAGGGATTTTTCGCGAAAAAAGGAGGAGTCTCTCTCGTGCGTAACCGTGATTTAAGACCCGCTACCAAGGCAAATCCCACCATCCAACAGGCCTTTGAAAGGTTCCAAAAGTACAACCGGCTCAAGAACCTCTCCCAAGGCTCACTCGACTTCTACGCTGCTAAGGGCAGAAGCTTCTTTCGGTTTCTGGGGGATACAGAGCAGCCTATTCATACCATCACAGAAGAAACGGTGGAGGATTATATCTTCTATATGAAGGACCAACAGCTCCACGATACGACCATCAATACAAACCTCCGCATGGTGCGTGCGTTCTTGTACTGGTGCATGGAAAAAGGCTATCTGGAAAAGTATCCGATCAGACTGGTGCGTGCAGATGATCCAATCAAGGAACCCTACACCACCGACGAGCTGCAGAAGCTGCTGAAGGAACCGGACTGCAAGACCTGCTCCTTTGCCGAATACCGCAACTGGGTCATTGTCAACTTCCTGCTTGGTACCGGCTGCCGTGCGTCTACGCTGCTCAACCTGCAGATCGGAGACTTGGATCTTTCCGCCGGGACAGTGTTTTTTCGTCACATGAAGGCGCGCAATCAGCAGATCGTGCCGCTCTCCAAGGCACTGGTCAAGATCATGGAGGACTATCTGGAGCATCGCAGCGGCGACCCTACAGCCCCGTTGTTTGTCTCGGAGTATGGCAACCAGATGACCCTGAATTCGCTTGGCAATGCGATTTGGAATTATAATCATAGCAGAGGCGTGGAGAAGACCTCTATGCACCTGTTCCGGCACACCTACGCGAAGCTGTATATCCAAGCTGGCGGTGACCCGTTCCGTCTGCAAAAGCTGCTGGGACACGCAGACCTTACCATGACCCGGCGGTATGTGGCACTGTATGCGGACGACCTGAGAGCCAACTATGACGCCCTGAATCCCCTAGAGCAGCTGACCCGCCAAAATCGCCACGGAGATAAGATCAAGATGGGGAAGGGGGAGGGAAAGTAAAAATGGGTCAATGTCTCTTGAGCAAAACGAAATGATATGGTATAGTGAAATCAAAAAAGGAGACGCGGATCAATATGAGTGATGAAGAGAAGCGCTGGCCATTCGATGGTTTCTACCTGAAGCTGGCTGAGGCACAACGGGAGTATGAGCAGGAGCAGCACATTGACCCTGCCTTGTTGACGGAAGAAGAACGACAGCAAAAATTGCAGGAGATTCTGGATTGTATTAAGGCCTCTCGCAAAAAGAAAAAGGAGGCCGACGAACAGCTTGATCCCATTGTGCCGGAGGAAGAACCGGAAACCGCCGGGGCAACTCCACAGCCTACAAAACAGTACATCACAGATCTTGTTGGTGAGGATTACAAGAACTGGCATGGGATTGTGGTGCTTGATGCGGGCACGAACTCCGGCAAGACCTATTTTATTCTGAAGACATTGCTGCCGTGGACATATGAACATCGTAAGCGTATCCTGATCCTGTGCAATCGTGAAGCTCTGCGCAACCAGATCGAGCGCGATGTGAACCGCTTGGGGCGTATAGAAGTGACCTACGAGGACTATGATCCCGCGCTTGGAGGAATTGTCAACAAACCCGCCATAGATAACAAGTATGAGCACACCATCCGTGTTGAAACATACCAGTGGCTGGAAACCTTCCTGCAAAGGAATGAAGATGCCGCTAAAACTTATCTGAGATCGTTTGATTATATCGTGTCAGACGAGTATCACTATATGGTAACAGATGCCAGCTTCAACGATCATGTGGATGCAAGCTATGAGGCTATTAAAGAGCTTTGGACGACGAAGACTTGCATCTTTATGAGCGCAACCGCCCGCCCCTTCTTTGATTATTGGGAGCTGCGGAATATGATCCCGGAGGGACAGCACTATCGTCTGCCGATGGATTATCGGTTTGTGTCAAGCGTGAAGTTCTTCTACCGTGACGATGACGAACTGGATATCATCCGCCGGGTACAGCCGGGAGAAAAGATCCTCGTTTTTGTGAATACCATCGCCAAGCTGCGAAAACTGCGGGACACTCTGAAAGCAGAAGGCATAGAGGATGTGGCGTGCCTGTGCTCCAAATACCGTCAGGAAGCGGAGGAATTTGACAAACTGGATGATGTGCTCAAGGGCAATGTCCTGCAGCATCAGGTTACACTGACCACAACGACCCTCTATAATGGTGTGGATATGAAAGATCGTGCGCTGAAATATATTGTCAGTGAACTGTGGAACCCGCTCGTTAATGCGCAGATCCTTGGCCGCAAACGTCCCTTGGATGAGGGGGATACCTGCGCGGTATATTTGCTGCATTACCCCAAAGAACGTCTGGAAGGGGAAGTTAAAAAAATCGAAAAGTATCAGTTGGGACCGGTCGAGGCATATCGAAAATGGTTTGATGATAGGAAGGCATGGAAAGCATATCTGCATCAGCCTGAAACAGTGGAAATACTGAAAAAAAGCCATACAGTCGTTCTGGACCCACGGGAAGGTGAATACTGCTGGCGGAAACGTGCGAACTTACAGGCTCTTGTAGAACGTGTTTTCCTGCTGCAAATGCTCGAACAGGGGTATCAAACAGAGCTGCTGAAAAAAATCGATGAAAGCCTGCTTGCAAAAGTGGAGCGCCTTGACCCGCCGCTGCTGCTTGCATATCTGGATGCCCACCTGAATGAAGAGCGCTATTACGAAGAGTGGCAGAAGATCTTCTTTGAGGTGGGGCACATCTACAACAAGACAGATGGACACGCCGAGAAATCGTTGCCAAGCTATACCTGCGCACGTCAATGGTTGCAGCAATATGGATACGATCTACAGAAAAAGCGCGCAACAAGTGGAGAACTGCGAAATAAGAACGTTTGGTGGGTCACAAAGCAGTAAAATGCGCACGAAATTCACTATACTATATAGCAAAGTGAAAAATATGCGCACTAAGACCGCTTCTTGATTGACTTTATTTTGCGTGGTTGTGTTAGCCGAGTGCTTCTTGAACGGCCGAAGCATGAGGACGGGACAGAAACGCTCGGTTAACATGATCACGCCAACGGAAATCTTGACTAAGCGAACCTGTGAGCTTTTTCAAGATTGGAGTTGATCTAAATGGTATGAGCGCCAGCGAATACCTTCCTCTTTATCAATCTTTCACCAATAGGATGCATATCAGAAATGGGCGACGATTTGATCATAGTGAAATATCTCAAACAATTGAGAAAAACAAGTGATGTGTGATTCTGTCTGGAAATATATGTGGGTACGTCAATTTATCGATTACTTATATTTTAGTAAGCGTTCTGCCCGGCGGATGGTATCACAAGCCGTTGACCTATCTGGATTGACACGATTAAAAAATGAATTTCAATCAAAATATATCGTGTCACCGTATAATATAAGGACGCCTACATTGTGGATATCGTTGGATGACTGAATTTTGGGCTGTCAAAAGGGAGTCAGTCAAGACAACGCCTATACAACATCGAACAAATCGTTCGGAGTTCAAAAGCTCACCCCTCAAATTGAGGGTCGATGAACTGTTATCAAAATGATTACGGTTGGAAAAACTCAGTGGTCAAAACGACTATCAAGATCCGTATTCTATCGATGATACGATCAATGAACATTATCCAAATCGGTAAAAGTTCAATAGCGCTCAGATAGGAAGTTGATATTTCGTGGTGACCCTCAACATGGGACAGTTTGTCCCTAGTTGAAATCGAATCAAGACACAAAAACGCCCCACTGCTCGACATAGAGTAGCGGGGTGTTGCGATTGAAGGACACTTATTTCAGAATAGAGAGGTCGTCATAGCGGGCGACACCATTATAGAGCAGCTCGAGCATGGTCACGGCAGAGGGGCGACCATTCAAAGGATAGCCGGCCAGCTCCTGAACGCGATCGGGGCAGAGATCCCATGCGACCTTGGATGCCCGGCGACGTGAATTGGTAGGGAATAGGAGCACGGCAGCAGGGTGTTTAACTATGATATATACAGTCTAAAAAGGCTTTGGCATTGGGATATGGGTGGCGGCAGATTTCCATGACACCATCATCTGAATTCCAGAGGGGGTTTCAATTTGAAATCCCCTTGAGAGCGAATCAAGACGTGTGCCCTCAACCCGTACCGTTTTGGTACGAGTTGAAAGAGGGGCAAGACGCATCTGCATGTGATTTCTGACCTCAGTACTCAAATTGAGTACCGTGTTCAATGCGTCAAGATATGCTTTGTTGTGCTGATGGGATTGCCGTATGAGACTCCATAGATGGATGCCCAGAATACCACCCGTAGCCCAAAGTGGATGTGCGTAAAATTGCGCTCATAATTCCGTCGTATTTCACGACGCAAATGGATATGCTCAAAAGTGGTGAAAATAATAAACGAGCCGCAAATCCGCCGGGATATCTGTTGTCTGATATTAAACGCCGCTCTTTAAGTTCACTTCTTGACCGAATACCGCGTAAAAAAGAGCCCTGCTACTCGTGTCTGAGCGGCAGAGCTCTGTTGCTTTATAGTGGGTCAAGCCTCCCATGGCTCTTTCTTTTTCTTCGGAATCGGAATATTGTGTTTTTGTGCGTTTTCCACAAAAGCTTTGTGGCGTTCTTGTTGCTTCTGCTGGTCCAACGCATATCCGATGTTGCTGTGCACCGCATCAGCATACCTGTAATTTGCCTCGTTCCGTTGATAGATCCATTCATCGAACGGAACCCACGTTTTGTGCTGTACGATTATTTTTTGACGTGCATAGCCGGTTGGTTTCTTTCCCATGATATCATCCCTCTGGAAACTCCTCGATAATATACGTTACATAGGGCAAGACTGGATTGTCCGCTTGCGCTTTCTTCAGGACAGGCTCAAGGATGTCCCGATACATCTCGGCGAGCTCACGGGTATCGAACTCTTTCTGGTATAGGGTGTTTTCCTTGCCTGTGTATGTAGATAGCGCTTTGAGCACATATTTGTTTTCAGCCATAAGCTTACCTCCTCCTGATGGCGCATGATGTGATTTCAACTGGTCGATGAACTGAATTTTTGTTAGAACCATCTGCGCCGTCTTCTGCCATGAACAGCATCGTCTAGCATTTTGTTCATCAGCTTCTCATAGTTTACGCCGCAGACCTCGTCCAGAATAGCATCATCATACGGGATACCCTTGGCGTTCAGATGATCACGGAACCAAAACTTAGTCTGATAGTAGGGTCCCATACGGTCAGAATAAGCGCTGGGCCACTTTCCAAGACAGTTCGGATGACAGTCAGGGACACTTTGCCACTCTTTGCGCACCCGCTCGTGCATCTGACGAAGATCTGCGTCTGACCGATCGGCGGCTTGTGCGGTATAGATCTGGTCAAGCTCTGCCTGCTTTTTTGACTGACTGATGTTCTGCCCGGCGTTTACCGCTCCAGCTGCACCCAGACCAAACAACCCAAGGAAAAACGAAATAGCTCCACTCATGATATTATCCTCCTGATATTTTGAAATGTACTATAAGAAAACTCACGACTCGAAGATTTCAAAGTCAAACACCGTCTGGTCTTCACCGTATTTCGCTTTCATAGCGTATAAAGCCAGATCTCGGTATTCTTCTGCTTCTTTTCTGGTGGCAAAGTTGATCTCGGTAAGCACCTCCGGCTCGTCGCTGAGATAGCAGACCAGTTTCACCACGAATTTATGTTCGGTCATACCCTTCCCTCCCATCAGGCAGCAATTTCTGCGATGTAGTTCAGGATGCTAAATACCATCAACCCCAAACCGATGAGTGTAAGGATGGGACCACAACCAATATTGTCGCCTCCGCCTTTATTGCTCATCATGCTGTACATCATGTAGTGGTCAAACCAATCATGGTCACATTTGCGGCTCATGGTAAATCCTCCTGTATTTTGAAGTGTGTTTGCTTTGCTGTATCTGAAGTCTACCAAATGATGCATCCGATAAGATGGACTTGCAAGTGTGCTGTTAAAAATATGGAGCGTTGTGGCTGCCGTCGCGCGGACTGATGGTTGACCGCACTATAGCAGGCAAAAAGTATCCGGTAAGGCCTCCAGTGGCGGGGAGCACCTCACTCCGTCAGCCCCAACAGATAATCGGTCGACACCTGATAGAATTGGGCAAGCTGGATCAGATGAGGGATCTCGGGACATTTGTCGTGCTCCCATGCGTAGACTGCCCGGCGGGTCACACCCATGGTTCGGGCAAGCTCGGTCTGAGTATAGCCGTGCGTCAGGCGCAGGTGCTGCAAACGTTCTGATATAATGGTCATAGCTGCTCTCCTTTAAATAATGAGCGTCCTCTCACAGCTCGGCGGATCTCTGTCTTTACGGGTGCATTTTTAAACAACGTCAAGGGTAATGGTGCCGCTCTCTTTGGTGATGATCTCATACTCGGTGGACTGGATATCCCGCAATACCAGCTTTTCGATGCTCAGGATGCTGGCAAGGGGGACAGAAAGCATGGTGTGTCCGGCCATGAAACGCAGCTCTGACTTGTTCCGGTGCGTGTGCAGCTGGATGTCTTGGAACGCGATGTCTGCCCCGGAAAAAACGGCGCACCCACTGGCTTTGCACTCGGATGTCTCGGCAAGAAAGGTGTCAATAGCGATTTTATAAGTATCCATGAGGAGCCTCCTGTAATTTTATATATAGCACTACTCTCACTCGTGCCCTCGCTCTCTGTCCTGCTGTGATTAGTCAGCCTTCACAAACAACTCCATGCAGTCCGCACAGATGACCCGCACTTCCTTGGTACTCCGGATGATGGTACCGCACTTGGGGCATACCCACCGCCGAGTGCTGCTCTTTGCCTTGGGAGGCTTGGGTGCGCCGGTCTGACTGCTGCCAGGTGCTTTGCTGCCTGCTCCGGTGCCTGCCATATCCGACCATGCCAACCGCTCGCCCATCTGGATGTCCTGCCAGCCTTGGAAGATGATGAAGTCCAACAGCTCCTCGGACGGGCTCGTGATGGTCCAGCCGTACTTTTCGTGGTGGTCGACGGTCAAACCATGT
>OISB01000224.1_pt1 | contig 18030 bp, 10 predicted proteins | sample 1586381 | NCBI WGS metagenome assembly OISB01 (sample SAMN02675044, study PRJEB24791) | human gut metagenome, SKBSTL002 | isolation source: stool | host: Homo sapiens | place: USA
GTTGCCCCACAGCTGGCCATCCTCGGCAAAATAGTCCGGCGGGCAGCCAGCCACGCGGCGGGGGTGGCCCTCGCTGTCCATCTCAAACAGCTCACGGCCTGCCCACGCATCGGCAGAATCCGCCGCCACATAGATGGGAATATCGCCCATGATCTTGATGCCCTTGCTGTTGGCATATGCTTTCAGGGCCTGCCACTGCTTGGCGAACTCATACTGCACAAAGGCCCAGAAGCCCAGTTCATCGGCATGATGGCCCTTAGCATCATTCTGTTCTCAGGGGGTATGGATACCAAATACTCGGATATCAAGCCTGTATTGCCACAAGGCATACTGCTTTCCACCTTCGGTGTGTTGCTTACTACTATTTTCACCGGATTCTTTATTTATTGGATTTCCGGATTCTCGAATGTCAGCATTACCATGTCCCTGATGACGGCCATGCTGCTGGCGGCTACCATGTCCTCTACGGACTCTGCTTCCGTGTTCAACATCCTGCGCTCGCAAAGCATGAATCTGAAACATAACCTCCGACCGATGCTGGAACTGGAAAGCGGAAGTAATGACCCTATGGCGTATATGCTTACTATCGTCCTGATACAGTTCATCACGTCGGCAGGCATGGGGGCAGACGATATTCTGATTTCATTCCTGATTCAGTTTGCTGTGGGTGGCACATCAGGATTCCTGCTGGGAAAACTGGCGGTAGCAATCATCAACAAGATTGACTTGAAGAACCAGTCACTCTATCCTATCTTGCTGCTGAGCTTTATTTTCTTCACATTCACCATGACCGACCTGTGTAAAGGAAACGGCTATCTGGCTGTCTATATAGCAGGGATGATGGTGGGTAACGCACGCATTGTAAACCGTAAGGAGATCGCTACTTTTATGAGCGGCATGACCTGGCTCTTCCAAATTATCATGTTCCTGAGCCTGGGATTGCTGGTGAATCCCCATGAAATGTTGTCCATCGCCATACCGGCAACCTTGATCGGCATTTTCATGATTGTCCTCGCCCGCCCGCTCAGTGTCCTGCTCTGCCTCCTTCCCTTTAAAAAGATGAACATCAACTCACGGCTGTTTATTTCCTGGGTGGGATTGCGCGGAGCAGTACCTATCATATTCGCCACTTATCCGGTAGTGGCTGATGTGCCGGGATCTACTCAGATTTTCAATATCGTATTCTTCATTACCATATTGTCTTTAGTGGTTCAGGGAACGACCATTTCATGGATGGCCAAATTACTCCATCTGGATACCCCACTGGAAAAAACAGGAAATGATTTCGGAGTAGAGATACCGGAGGAAATCAATACAGACCTCCGCGATATCGTACTGACGGAAGAAATGCTGGCAAAAGGAAACAGACTAATGGATATGAACCTACCTAAAGGTATGCTGGTGATGCTGATAAAAAGAGGAAACGAGTTCATGATTCCCAATGGCTCTCTGCAACTGCACGCCGGTGACAAGCTGCTGATTATCTCGGAAAGCAAAACGAAATAAAAAATTTGCCCATGTGCCCACGTGCTGCGCTATGGTCCCGCATGGCAATTGGCACATGGGCAAATTCGCACATTATTCAACTGAGCAACAGCATGATATTCAATGCGGAGACAATCACCGCAATGGTATAAAGCACGAATGAACTCCACCGGGAGTTGGCATATTTGCCCATCACCCGTTTGGAAGAGGTCAGTCCTACTTGCAGGAACACCGTGAAAGGCAGCTGGATACTCAGAATCATCTGAGAAATGATAAGTCCGTAAAAGGGATTCTCAATAAAGAAGATAAGAACCAATGCTATCCCCAAAGAAATCAAAATACCGACCTTAGAGTGGATATCCTTGATATGATAAGACTCACCGAAAATACCCGCAAAGATAGAACCTGCCGCCATACCACTGGTTATGGTGGAGGAAATCCCCGCCATCAGCAATGCCAGGGCAAAGATGATTCCGGCATGGCTGCCCAGCAACGGGTCAAGCAACGACTTCGCCTGCTGCAACTCTTCCACCGGAGTCCGGGTACGGAAGAAAGTAGCGGCTGCCAGTAAGATCATGGCACTATTGATGGCCCATCCTACAATCATGGAGAACAAAGTATCATAGAATTCATATTTCAATACTTTACGAATGGAGCTCTCGTCCTGCTTGTTGTACTCGTGGCTCTGTATCACCTCTGAATGCAAGAAAAGGTTATGCGGCATAACCACTGCCCCAAGTACGCTCATGATAATCAGCATACTGCCCTGGGGTATCTCAGGAACCACCCAGGAACGGACTGCCACAGGCCAGTCAATATCTACCAAAAACAACTCATACAGAAACGAAAGGCCGATTACGGATACAAAAGCAATGATGGCTCTTTCTATCTTTTTATATGAATTGGAAAAAAGCATAATGACGACAAACATCGTAGTAAGGACAGATCCCCAGGCAATGGGAATTTCCAAAAGCATCTGCAAGGCAATGGCTCCTCCCAGTATCTCCGCCAGCGAAGTGGATATGGAGGCCAGCACCGCGCTGCCCAAAATGGGACGGGATATCCACTTGGGACAATACTGCGTGGCTGCTTCACTCAGGCACAATCCCGTCACAATGCCCAGGTGGGCCACATTGTGCTGCAACACAATCAACATAATGGTAGACAAGGTCACCACCCACAACAACGCGTAACCAAATTCGGAACCGGCCGCAAAATTCGAGGCCCAGTTTCCCGGATCAATAAAACCTACAGTAACCAGTAATCCGGGACCAATATATTTAAAGAAATCAAGACCACCCAGATAACGCTTGTGGTCTGTACGTTTTAATTCATCTATAATGCGAGACATGTTTTACTTTTTTTGTTTGCACAAACTTACTAATAAAAAACAAAAATCCATTTGCTTTGTTCAAACTTATAGTTTACTTTCGCTTCAAAATACCGATTTATAATGAAAAGAGAAACAGTTATAATAGCGGCCCTAGGCATCCTTACTTTGGCAGGATGTAATAATAACCACCGTTCACAAGTCCGTAAATTCAAACAGACAGCCGAAAAGACCAACCGGTCCTGCCCCACACGCATGAACGAAACGATTACACTGGACAGCACCTGTTATAATGAGAAAGATAATAGTGTGAGCTATTTCTACAGTGTTACAGGAGAACTGGACAACGCCACTTATATGAACACCCATTATGCCGCCTTTAAACAAGCCCTGCAGGATGCAGTAGACAACTCGGTGGAAATGGAGGAATACCGGAAATTCGGTACTTCCATCCGCTATATCTATTATTCGGGATCAAGTAAAAGGCAACTGGCTGCATTCTCCTTCAATTCCCCCAAATAGATTCCGTTTCAGCCCATCCGGATGCATGATACCACGCTATGGAAGACTTGAAATAATTGTTCCAAAGCAAATATTTGGGAGTGGTGAATGAATTGGGGATATACATACCCATTCCACTGTAGTTATCCCCATCTATTCTGTACAAGGATGAGGTGGGATCATGAGTATAACCTGTATAAACGACCGTCTTCTTTAATTGTTGCGTAAAATCGTCCGGAGCCATTCCTCCACACAATTTTTCAATAAACTGTAACATATCATAGGCATATCCTTTGAAGTTGCTGCTGCCTTTGCCATATTGCTGCAAATCAGCTGTATCCACGTTCTTCAGGCTATCCTGATTGGACAAAATCACACTTCTGACCGCTTCCGCCAGGCCTTCCATCTGATTGCAATCCACTGCCGAAATGGTTCCCCAACCATTATAGTTATAATAATCTATATAATCTTTACAGATTGGCCCCAAATAATCCTTGATCGCATTTTCATACAAATAAGGCATCACACTTGCATAAGGAAATCCGGCTGCCGGTATATCAAGTACAGAAGCGATACAGTATCTGGCAGCATCCTTCAGCTCATAATACACCTCGGCACACCCCATCATACACGCATCAAACAAGACAAAATCAAACTTTTGAGGATTTACCGTACGCAACACTTCCGCCAATTCCGGTATCAACGCTGTGTCACTGGAATACCGCCCGCCATCTTGTCCTATAGAACGGGTGCCGGTAATAGTGGGCAACCATCCCGAACCGTGAGATCCAAAGATTATTCCATAACTTTCCGACGGGTAAGCACTCATCATATCACCTATCACTGTCTGCATGACGGTTTTCTCCGTCGATGTCTGAGGGGGATATTTTTTTCTGATGTTACCAATACCAATCAAATCATAGATAGATGTATTCTTATCAGCCATCATTGCATCTATCGTTCCTTTAGACAGGCTGTTGATACCCCCCTGACCATTGGTTACATATTCTACGATACAAGGCTCCGGCCAACTGATATCCGAAGCCTCACCATCCCAATATACCAATAAAGCAGCCGAATCCTTCATAGCCTGAAGTCCTTGCATCATCGTCTGAATATTATTACGCAAACTGGAATTCAAACTGTTATCCGCCCAAAAGAATGCCAGAACCGTTCTTCCGGCATGTTGCTGAGGAATCACGATTGTTTCCTTCTCACAAGAGAAGAAAAAGCAGGCTGCCAAGAATAGAAATAGAATCTTTTTCATAAGAAAAGGATTACTCTTCCGGTTTCTTGAACTTGAACGCATTGGGGTTCACTTCGCGAATCAGCAAGGTCTTTCCTTTTTGATACTTGGTCTTCATCTTGTTGATGGTCTTCTGCAGTTTCTTTCTGCTGTTCGAGAAATAAACAAAGCAAGTACGGTTCGTCAGCCCTTCCTCGTTTTCCAGATAATTTTTCAGCTGATAACTGTATTGTGAGCGTTCCGGCAACATCTTATTCTTATCCAGACTCACACTGTCCAGCAACTGGATTTCCGTGAAATAAACCAATGAATCTGTAAACGATGCGGATACGCCTACTATATAAACAGATTTACTTCCTTTCAATGAGAATGCCGAGCATACCGTCAGTACCAATAATAAAGAGCACAGAATCTTTATGGATTTCATAATTCTAATTTTATAATTTTATTAGAGGACAAAAGTAGTTATTTACGGACAAATACGAAAAAGTAATAGATTAATTAACTATAATAATTTGCTGATGTGCCCATTACCATGCGGCACATAGTGCAGCCGATAGGCATTATTGGTATATTATGAACAAAAGCACAAGACGGAAGCAACCTTCCATCTTGTGCTTTGTTTTCTTTTCGGAAACCGAATCTTTCTTACCCTAAATAAGACTTAAGCAGCTTGCTACGCGAATTTTGTCTCAATCTTCTAATGGCTTTCTCTTTAATCTGGCGTACGCGCTCACGAGTGAGGCCGAATTTATCGCCGATTTCTTCCAACGTCATTTCCTGCGTATTAATACCGAAAAACATCTGGATAATATCCTTCTCCCTTTCGGTCAGCGTAGAGAGTGCTCTATCAATTTCCCTCGCAAGTGACTCATTAACCAAGGAACGGTCTGCCATAGGCGAGTCGTCGTTCACAAGCACATCCAGCAAGCTGTTGTCTTCTCCTTCCACAAAAGGAGCGTCTACAGAAATGTGGCGTCCTGAAACCTTCAACGTGTCCGAGATTTTGTCTACAGGTATTTCCAGTTCATCGGCCAGTTCTTCCGGAGAAGGACGACGTTCGTTTTCCTGTTCGAATTTAGAGAAGGCTTTGCTGATCTTGTTCAACGAGCCTACCTGATTCAACGGCAAACGGACAATACGTGACTGTTCTGCCAATGCCTGGAGAATAGACTGACGAATCCACCATACGGCGTAACTGATAAACTTGAAGCCTCGGGTTTCATCGAACTTTTCGGCTGCTTTAATCAATCCCAGGTTGCCTTCATTAATCAAGTCAGGAAGACTTAACCCCTGATTTTGATACTGCTTGGCTACAGACACGACGAAACGCAAGTTGGCACGTGTCAGTTTTTCCAATGCTACCCGGTCGCCTTTACGGATACGCTGAGCGAGCTCTACCTCTTCCTCTACAGTAATCAGGTCTTCACGGCCTATTTCCTGTAAATACTTATCCAGAGATGCGCTCTCTCGGTTAGTGATACTTTTGGTAATCTTTAATTGTCTCATTCTCTATAAAACAAATTTGGGATGCAAATTTACAACATTAAATGGAATACATCCATTTTTGTTTGAAAAATATTAGCTAATAAATCAAAAAAGACTATCTTTGTCCTTCTTTTCCTAAATATTTTGCGAAAATAAGGTTATCAGTCCTGTTTGACTATAAAATCAGGATGCACGGAAGTAACCCTTACCGTGCATCCTCTAAACTTTACCTATTGAAACTTTCTACCTTAAAAATCTTCTTATTCCTGTGTCAAATCCACTGCATAGTTCGCACGTTTACCTGATGGGAACATACCACTCAGGAACAATACCTGATCCGGTGACTGGGTAGCAGCTTTCAGCACATCTTCCAAATCATTTACTGATTTGACAGGTTGTCCGTTTGCCTTCAGGATGATGAAGCCTTTACGGATACCGGCAGCCTTCATCTTACCGTCTGTCACACCTGTGACTTCCACACCATATCCCAAATTCAATTGTCTCTTCAATTCCTGAGGAACTTCACGGAATGCTGCGCCCAAGATATCCATGCCCGCACTCTTCACCACTTTCGTTGTTCCCTGTGCATTCTTCAAGGTCATCTCGATATCCTTTTCTTTCTTGTCACGCAACACCTTGACGGTTACTTTGTCACCCGGACGGTGTTTAGCCAACCCCTCCTGCAACTCTGCAAAGTTCTTCACACGTTTTCCGTCAATACCGATAATGACATCATCTACTTCCAAGTTGCCGGCCGCAGAACCTCCCTCAATTATCTCAGCAATCAACACACCGTCGGTGGCGCCCAGTTCCTTCACCTTCTTCTTGATTTCTTCCGGCATCATCTGCTGGTCATCATTAATCGGAGTAACCTTGATGCCCAATACCGCACGCTGAACGGTTCCATATTCTTTCAAGTCGGCTATAACTTTCGTCATAATACTGGTTGGAATAGCAAACCCATAACCCGAATAAGCTCCTGTAGGTGAATAAAGTACGGAATTGATACCTACCAGTTCACCCCTTGCATTCACCAATGCACCACCACTGTTGCCTTGGTTGATCGCAGCATCTGTCTGGATGAAAGATTCCACACCATTATTATATACCCCTAAAGAACGGGCTTTGGCACTCACAATACCGGCTGTTACCGTAGAAGTCATATTAAAGGGATTACCCACAGCCAATACCCACTCACCTACTTTCAAAGCCTCCGAATTGCCCACGGGAATCGTAGGAAGCTCATCCGCTTCAATTTTAACCAACGCTAAATCCGTGCTGGGGTCTGTGCCGATTACACGTCCCTTGTATTCACGTCCGTCATTCAGTTTGACACTGATCACATCAGCATTATCGATTACATGGTTATTCGTTACAATATATCCATCTTTCGAGATGATCACTCCGGAACCGAATCCCACTCTTTCAGGAGTCTGCACCTGACGCTGCTGACCGCCGCCTCTGCCATTTCCAAAAATATCACCAAAGAAATCATAGAACGGATCACGAACGGTAACCGTCTGAGTCTTTGATTCTTGAGTTGACTTTATATGAACTACTGCATGCACTGAATTTTCCGCTGCCTGAGTCAAATCCACCGGTTGCATTTGAGTGGCGTCCAACGCGGCGAGTCTTGTATTCGGATTTTGTTGGAACACATCATTAAAAGCCACGCTTTTGTTTGGCTCGGGTTTCAACATAGAATAAGCCGTTACTCCTGCTACACCTGCGCTGACTGCTACAATTGCTGCTGCGCCTAGTACCATTTTAGTTGCTTGTTTCATAACTTAATATCTATTAATTTGTTAATTTCAAGTTTGGTTTAACATTTATGACGCTAATGTAATGACAAATATTGTACGGTTGTACCGTTTGTCAGAGTTTTTTTTCCTCTTTTAACACAGACAGATAAGCACTTAACAGGGGTTAACCGCAGAATCTGCCAAATTTGCATTCATTATCAATAGCTGACAGACAGCAAGATGACACAGGATGCAACTTGCCTCATAGATAGTTATGTCTTGCAGGAAATACTTGCCTCTCGCCGGAATGCATCCATATACCCCCCTATAAAAGAGCATGTCCGTGACCGGTCTTTCCAACTTTACTTTTTCAACTGGTTCAATACCCTTCCCGCACTATCCGAAAGAACGACAACAGCTCCTGCCAGAATAGCAATATCCTTAATGACCAGACGACCGGCGCCCGTCAGCAGAGGGAATCCCTGTTCGCCACTTCCCAAATCGGGGACCCACACCTCGGGCGTTGTTACAAGGAAAGACAAAGTGCCCAATGTCATGACAATAGCCAGTCCGGCCCCCACCAAACCGGTTTTCGGAGAGAAGATGCCTAAAAACGTCAAGATACCGATCCCCATAATCAAAATACCCAATCCATGAGAGAACCCATAAGTATTGTTCTCTTCATGCCACAGGTGCTTCGTTTCATCGAGTTCGCCTTCTTTCAGCTTATATTCTTTATATTCAGGAGCATCCTTAGTATAAAAGAAACTCATAAAGGGACTGTTCGCCACAAAAGGCACAATTCCTTCGGCTTCATAGTTCCAGAATTTCAGACCACCAATCCATACAAAAATTACAAGGATTGCCACACGGATAAGATTGATACCCAGTTTTTGGGCAGATGCTGCTATTGTTAAAAACGCAACAAACAGAGATTTTAATTTTGCCATCATTGCTTTCATTATTAAAAGATTTAACTTCCTGGTGCAAAGGTCGGTGGTTTTCCCCCTCCGGTAAATGGCAATTTCCCCATATAGGTTGGCAATTATTCCCGCTTCTCTCTTTTCCGGTATTCCGAAAGGCTCTCCTTGTTCATTTTCTTAAAGAAACGGCTGAACGTAGCCAAATCCTCAAATCCCAGAATCTCACTGATTTCTTTCGCACTCTTACCCGTATAAAGCAACAAGCGCTTGGCTTCCGCATCCACGCGTTCATGAATGACACGCAAAGGAGAAGAAAGTCCGTAAAGGGAAAAGAGATTAGAAATAGTCTTGGGAGAACGGCACAACATATCAGCATAATCCTGTACTTGCTTCTTCTCCTTAAAATGACTGTCAACCAGTACATAAAACTGACGAATCACATCAAACATGTTCTCACGTCCCGGGTCCACATCAAACTTTTCACGGGCTATGCGGGTACAAGTGATAATGAAACGTTTCAGAATAATACGCAACATTTCTTCCTGCAAGTTGTCTTGTATTCCACACTCCCCCCTGAAAATATCGACAATACTGTCAAGACGGGCCGACTGGGAAGGCGAAAGCTTCAAACGCATGACACGGGAAGAACCGTTAAACAGGAATCCGTTACAAGACACCTCGCTGTCATGCCTGTAAATACAATAAAAGTTACTATTGAATAAAAAAGTGAGGTATTCACCGTCCACTCCCCTTATCTGCACATGATGCAAAGGAGTAAGCGAAATCATTTCCTCTTTTTCCAGATGCATCACCACATGATCCACTTCCACATCCAACGTTCCATGCCGCACCCATATAAATTTATAAAGACTCCTGTCACGCTGCAAAAAGGAGTTTTCATGGAAACAGGAAGTCATTGCTATATTTCCATTCAATTTAGTACGTAAGTGATATTCCATAACTACTTCTGATTAAGTGATGTTCCCCTACTTTTTCAAAAATAAGATGACGGGATAAATATAAGACTATTCCTTTATATAAAAAAGAAATAGAACAAAAGAATGACTTCCCCTCCCACTCCCTTTATCAGCATTCGCGCCCCACTGCCATATCGGCCGGCAGGAATTCCCATCCAATCATCTCCCATTTGCCTATACGAAAACTTTCCATCCCGTCCTGTCTCTTTTAATATTTGTTAAACATTTCCATTTCTTCGTCCACTCATTAATTTAATAGTACATTTGTTGCATCACAAGCATCGTAGCTATATAATAAAAGAAGAGTAGGACATCAATAATGAACAGAAATCTTAAAAGAACGTGTGTAGCCCATATACAACGGTTACTGATATGTACCTGTATATTCACCCTCTTTGCAACCATCGGCAAAGCCTCCCATGTACAGGAAAACACCGAGACGGGGAACTATATTCTGATTCTGAACAGCTACAACGAATCCTCTCCCTGGAGCAACAGCATCACCACCCCCATTGTTCATAAAATAGCTGGAATAGAGAACATGGACGCTTACATAGAGCATCTGAATCTTTTTATGGTAGGCGACTCCACTAAAATCGAGAGATTCCCAGAAATTCTTTCCTCGAAATATGGTTCCACCCCTCCCCGCCTGCTGGTATTCATCGGGAGCATGAGCCTGATTTTCAGAGAAGAGATTCAATCTTTATGGGGTAAAGTACCTGCCATTGTATGCGGAGCCGACCCCTATGTGTACCATGAGAAATTCTACAGGCAGAGAGATACAGTCACCCCCGAAGAAAAGACACACATGAGCGAATTGGCAGAAGAGTTCAATTTCACCTACATGCACACCCCCATCTATCTGGAAGAAAACGTGCAACTGATGTGCAGGATGATTCCCGGTATGAAGAAACTGATTTTCCTGGGAGACGGCATCTACCCCAATCCGGAATATGACAAGCAACTGCGAGAGCTGATTAAAGACAAATACCCGCAAATGGATTACGAATACATCTCCTCGCGTACCAACAGTCTGCATCAGCTATATAATGCCGTACGTAAAACAGACAAGACCACAGGCATTCTGGTATCCACCTGGTTCACCGAATCGTTCACTTCAAGCAATTTTCTGATTAATGCCTACAGAAGTATCGCCAGCATCTCCGCCCCTTTGTTCACCATCCGCTATGCAGGTATGGATGACGGCGGCATGGTAGGAGGATACATGTATAATGACCAAATCTTTACCAGGCAATTACTGAAAACGATAGACGAGATACTACATGGGAAGAAAGCCAGCGACATACCTTTTTATGAACCCAACGAAGCACACCCCGCATTCAACTACACAAGACTGGTAAATAAAGGACTCGATCCCGACCTATGCCCTGGTGACACCGTCTTCTATGACAAACCGGCCAACTTTCTGAACAAATATAAATGGATCATCCTAAGTGTACTCATTGCTTTTATACTGATGGCCGTGACACAGCAAAAACGCATTCAAATGCTGAAAGCGCTGAGACGCGCCCAGCAAAATGAAATAGACACGAACACACAATATACCAATCTGATAGACAATATGCCTATCCTTTACATGAAGGAACAGGTAATATGGGATAAAGAAGGAAATATTATAGACAGCATCTATCGGGATGTCAACCGTTATTTCGAACGATGTTTCTTGCCCAAATCCGATATAATAGGGAAAAGAGCCTCTGAAATTTTCCCGGAGTCCTTGCCGGAATTCACCCATTTCATGAGTATCACCTTAAAAGAAAAGAAATCGATCACCTTCCCATATTATTTTAAGACCGTCAACATCTTCTATGATGTTGTCCTGAATTGCTCTACCGAACCGGACACAGTGGATGTGTTCTGCATGGACAGCACCGAACTGCACAATGCGCAGCAAATGCTGAGCGCCACGAACCATAAACTTTCCATGGCACTGGAAGTAGCCAACATCGTACCTTGGAAATGGAATTTGAAAGACCATACCATTTTATGCGACCTCAACCGCCCCATTGTCATGGCGGCCATGCCGGGAAGCATCAGCGAAGATCAGTTGAGCGTTTCGGACGAGCAATACTTCGCTAAAATCATTAAAGAAGACCGCCCGCGCGTGATACAGGCCTACCGTGACCTGGCAGACGGGAAAATAGAGAAAGTAAAAGAGGAATACCGCGTGCTGGCCAATGACGGAACACAATGGAAAATAGACTGGATAGAGGCGCAGGCAGCAGTAGAAAGCAAAGACGAAAACGGAATGCCGCTCACTTTGGTAGGATCTTCCCTAGTCATAACTGAACGGAAGAAAATGGAAGACGAACTGCTTTCAGCCAAGGACCGCGCGGAAGAATCCAACCGGCTGAAGTCCGCTTTTCTTGCCAATATGAGCCACGAAATACGCACTCCGCTAAATGCTATCATCGGTTTCTCAAACATCCTTGCTGCTGCAGAAGAGGAACAGGAAAAGCAGGAATATATCAATATCATTGAAAGTAACAATACGTTGCTGCTGCAATTAATCAGCGACATACTGGACTTATCGAAAATAGAGGCCGGCACACTGGAATTCTGTTATTCCAACGTGGAACTGAATGATATTATCTCCGAGATAGAAAGTGTTACCCGTTATCGGACAGAGAGCAACGGCATTCAACTGATTGTACAGAAAGGACTTCCCTCCTGCCTCATAAGAACGGAAAAGAACCGTCTGATGCAGGTACTGAACAATTTACTGAACAACGCCAGCAAATTTACCTCACAAGGAAGCATCACCTTCGGCTACAAACTATGCGACAAAGAACTTTATTTCTATGTTAAAGATACCGGTTGCGGCATTCCAGCCGACAAAGTGAACTCCATATTCGGACGTTTCGTCAAACTGAACTCTTTTGTACAGGGTACAGGACTGGGGCTATCCATTTGCCAGACAATTGTAGAGCACATGGGAGGACGCATCGGTGTTGAGTCCGAGGAAGGAAAAGGATCCACTTTCTGGTTCACCATTCCCTACCAGCCTGCCGCTGCAGAGAACAAGAGAGAGGAAGAGCATCAACTCATTTCCGTGCAAAAAGACAAGCTGACCATTCTGATCGCCGAAGACAATGAGAGCAATTACCGGCTGTTCCAATCTATCTTGAAACGAGAATATAACCTGGTACATGCCTGGGATGGAAAAGAGGCGGTCAATTTGTATAAGCTCCATACCCCTCAGATAATTCTGATGGATATCAATATGCCGGTGATGGATGGCTATGAGGCCACCCGGGAAATACGAAAACTATCCTTGGATGTGCCTATCATTGCTGTTACCGCTTTCGCCTATGCCAGTGATGAACAACGGGCCATGGAAAACGGCTTCGACGGCTATATGGCCAAGCCCATCAGCGCCCCGCAACTGAGACAACAGATTGCTGCCATATTACAGAAACGCATTATCTTGTTATAATCTCCGTTTTTTCCATTATACTCAGCCGAAATCCGACGTAGAGACCGATCTGACTCCGCAACTATAAACAAGAAAACGACCGAAAGCGCCACAAGGATGGGAAACTAAAGCTGATTATAACGTAAATGCGAAGTTAATTCATCACTTCAGCTCCATTAAGTCTTTTTTTCAGTACCATTAAAGCATTTCTTACGGTCACCTTTTACAGACTGCGACAGCAGTCCGTATGTTTCACTGCGGCAGACCGTACAGTCCACTGTAGCAGACTGTACGGTCCACTGCCGAAGACTATAGTAACAGTCCGCACAAAAAGACTTAACAGTCCGCATGACAAGGCCTGATATACCCGACAAAAAGTATTAATCCCCCATATCTAAAAAAAGTTCCCCCTTGCTCACCTTCACAGGCTATGCAAGAGGGAGATTCCATACTAACTCTTAACCTAATAAATAAACGACAAAATCACTCTTTATATCTTAAGGCTCCGGCAGGCAGTTTCTCACCTTTCTCACCAAAGCTCTTCAATGCGTCTTCCGGTTCAATGGTTACTTTACTTTCATCCAGCATGTTCCGGTCAAGGCCGAACACGTCTATAAAGAAATCATAAACCGCATTGCGCTTATTCGGACCGAAATCATGGCGTTCTTGCGGCAAATGTACATTGCTCACCTTGTCCGTCGCACCGTAAAAACCGTAGATGCGTTGCAAGTAAGGATATTCCAAACGGGGAACCGTGGCTGTCCAGTCTCCTCCGTCGGAAACCACCAGCATGGGACGCGGGGCAAACAGGGCAGCCAGCTCCGCATTGCAAGTTCCTCCACCTGCCAACTGGATGGGCTTGCCACTTTCACACGGGCAACCGCCATCAAAATGAGAAGCCAGACTGACCACAGGGGCGGCAGCTGTAAAACGGTCGTCCAGGACGGTAAGCAACACCGTCTGCGTTCCTCCGCCGGAACCACCGTTCACGCCGATGCGTGCAGGGTCTATATCTTTACGGTTTGCCAGCATATCATCCAGTATCAGCAATCCGTTCATGGCCTGAATGGTGTGCGCGTCATCGGTATGGTGCGCTTCCGCACCTACCTGCAAGGCGGATTCCCCCCAACCATACAGGTCATAATCCACGCAGACAGCCCCCATACGTGCCAGAGTCGCCATGCGCTGCTGCTGGTCTTTGCGGTAGCGTCCCTGTCCAAAATGACCATTGGGGCAGATAATCAGTGCATGTTTGCCTTTGGTGCGGGGGGCATAGACTGAACCGCAGACATAAAGTCCCGGCAAGGTTTCCAATGCAAAGTTCTGCACGGTATAGCCATCAAATTTGCGTATTTTAGAAAGAACAGGCTTTGCATACTTCACTGTTTTCCTCAGCATATCATCCAGTCCCAGACGTTGGCGCACCTCTTTGCGGAGAATCTCCCTGCGCTGTTCCCATTGACTTTTATCACTATATAAACCACTAAGGTATGCCAGCATTTTTTCTCCGTCGGCATCCGTGCGGCGGGCGTATTCGTAAGGTTTCAACTTATATACCTTGTCACTTTGCTTTACGAATTTATAATCGAAGGGGGAAAGCACATTGGTCAGCGTTTCCTCCAATGAATAAGGCCGGATACGGAAATCGGCATACGGAAGCACACGCCCCACCGTATCCACGTCATATTTCAAGCGGACCTGGAAACGGGCGGCAACGTCATTCAACACATCGGATAACGGACGTGCGAACCGGGTTTCATAAGTTTGTGCAGATGCAGCGGAAAAAGAGAGTGCCGCCATGCACCATAATAGTTGTTTCTTCATCGGGAAGTCTATTTTATTTCTTTACCATCCACATACACATCATCCAGCACCAAGTCCTTGCAGTCTTCAAAAACACAGCGTTGCTTGGCATTCTGAATATACACATCACGCATCACAATACCGGTAATAGGCGCTTCGGGCAGGCCTACCACCATAATGGGGGTATTCACATCACGGACCGTCACACCCGACACATAGATATTACGAAATTCCGGAGTACGGTCACTCTTCGGTTCGGCAGGCATCTTGCTATATTTCAGATTGAGGACGATAGCCTCTTTCTTGATGTTACTCATCACAATATTGCTTACACGGATATCTTCTACAATGCCTCCGCGACCACGGGTGGATTTCAGACGAATCCCCCGGTCGGTTCCGTCAAAGACACAATTGCTGATGGTCACTTTCTTCACTCCCCCACTCATCTCGCTGCCGATAACTACACCACCGTGTCCGCTCAACATGGTGCAATTGGTAATCGTGATATTCTCGCAAGGAACGCCCAGTTTACGTGCTTGCAGGTCACGTCCGGATTTGATGGTGATGCAGTCGTCGCCTACCGAAATGTGGCAGTCGCTGATGTGTACGTTCTTACAAGACTCAGGGTTGATGCCGTCCGTATTGGGGGAAGGCACATTGTGGATGGTAATGCCTTTAATGGTCACATTATCGCAAAACTCAGGATTTACGGTCCAGAAGGGAGAGTTGATAATCTTCACGCCCTCTACCCGTACATTCTTGCAACGGATGGGATGTATGAAAGGGGGACGGAAGAAACGACGGTCCAATGTGCCGTGCCAGTCTTCGTTGGTTTCGGCGTAAAGGGCTTTCAGGTCGTTTTCCTTCTCGAACATGGGCTGGTACTTGTTGATGTTTCTCTTGCCGTTGTCCCGGAGATCTACAAGGACGCGGAAAAATTCCGTCCACCATGCTTTGCCCTGTCCGTCCAGTGTCCCTTCACCCTTGATGGTGATGTTCTCTGCATCCACGGCATAAATCAGCGGTTGGAAACTTTTCATCATGATTCCCTCATGACGCACTTCCACATAAGGGAGGAAATCGTCAAAGTTCTCCGAGAATTTCAAGGTGGCTCCTGCTTCCAGTTCCAGAGTGATGTTACTTTTCATGTGGATGGAACCGGTGAGATAAGTTCCTGCGGGGAAAAAGAGGGTTCCTCCACCATGGGCGTTCAGGCGGTCGATGGTGGAATTAATCAATGCTGTGTTCAGCTTCCTGCCTTGCACATCGGCACCTGCCTGCTGCATATCCACACGCTCCGCATGCAGAAAAGACAGACAGCAAACACATAGTAACAGACTTAAAAAGGTACGTTTATTCATATTGTTCATTAGTTGATTTTAGTTTTACCAAATACCCTTAGGGGGCTTTTTCTATGAAAACCGCGTTTATTTCTTAAAAGAATAAGTTCCGCTTTCCACTATCTTCGGCTCTTTTTCATCGGGAAGGAATACGCGTGCCGTACACCCTACAGGTATCGTTACTTTTAATGTAAAGACTCCATTCTCGCGGGTCCAGTCTACCGCAACTTTTCCGTACAAGGTTTGGGTAGAGGCACGGACGTATGTCAAATCGCCTACCGGACGGGGACGTATTTCTATTTCCTTCATTCCCGGTTTTCCCTCAACGGTGCGGATACCCGCCAGCGAGTTGAAGAACCATTCATCAATCTGCCCCATCATAAAGTGATTCCACGAAGAACCTTGCCGCGGGTCCCATTGCTCGGTCAGCGTGGTAGCTCCGAATTTCAGCTGGAAACCATAGCCGGGTGCTTCTTCATGGTTGTGCATGGTGTACATCAGCTCATTCAACCCGTTACGCGCCAAAGTCTGGAACAGATAACGGTTACCCACATCACCGGTGGTCAGCCGGTTGCCGTGGCGTTTTATATCCGCTACCAGATTATCAAGCACCGCCTGTCTGTCATCGGCGGGAACCATTCCCAGGAACAAAGGCAAGGCATTGCTGCACTGGCTTCCCGTACCATACTGACGAGTGTCCTTGTGATAAAACTCCCGATGGAATGCTTTATTAATTTCTTCACCCAAATGAGTGTAATATGCTACATCATACCTATTATCCAGCATACGTGCCGCCTCCACCAGATAGCGAACAACCATATAATAATGGGCGGTAGCTACTAAAGGAACAGGCGTATTACGCGAGAAACCGGCCCGGAAATCTCCATAATCATACCAGTCACCCAATCCGAAAGAAAGAATACCGTTATCTGCCCGAGTCTTAAGATAGTCAGTGTAACGACGCATATGCTGATAATACTTCTTAATCAAAGAATCATCCCCGTAAGTTTCATAGTACATAAACGGGAAAATAACCAGTGAACCTCCCCACTCCGGGGATTCGGCAAAAGCATCCATTCCGGGACCTTCAAAGACTACATACTCCGGAGCCGTTGTGGGCATTGCCCCATTCGGATGCTGGGCGTCTGCCATATTCTGCATAATCTGTGGAGCATAGGCTGTCAGATCATAATTATAGAGCAGTCCCGGTCCATTAAGGTGCACCTGTTCCAGCCATCCGAGTTTCTCCCGATGCGGACAATCAGTAAATACGGATTGCATATTACTGCGAACCGCCTTCTCAATCAATCGATGAGCTGCATTGAATATTCGGTTGGAAGATTCGAATGTAGAGACTTTCTTTGCCGAATTATAGATAAAACAGGATTGAATGTTTTTAAGGACAGGCAGTTTCTGAGGATTTTTCTGCCCTTTCAATACAGCACCTTCTACCTGAATGTACCGAAAACCATAATATGAAAAACGAGGATGCCAGGTTTCGTCACCTTCACCTTTCAGTGTATATTCATAATAGTGTTGACGTCCCGTCTGTCGTTGATTACAGGCACCTTCATCCGTCAAAGCTTCGGCTACGAGCAGAGTCACTTTCTGTCCACGTTTACCGCGTACTGTTATTTCCGGAAAGCCAGCCAGATTTTGCCCCATATCCAACACGAAAGCAGAAGGATCGACAGTTCTTTTAGTCGATTTAGAAGCTGAAGCAACCTGTTCCGCATTTAGTTTGGTTACCTTTTGAATA
>OISB01000231.1_pt1 | contig 17330 bp, 9 predicted proteins | sample 1586381 | NCBI WGS metagenome assembly OISB01 (sample SAMN02675044, study PRJEB24791) | human gut metagenome, SKBSTL002 | isolation source: stool | host: Homo sapiens | place: USA
CCCACTCTCGCGAATGAAGCCTCATAAAATTTGATACATTCGTATTATACCGTTGCGTTCTCCATCATTTTCTGAAGCTGATCAACCGTCATTTTGGCGTCAACTGCATCACACTCAATTTTCCCATATGCATACAAAATTCCCCCCATCAAACGAGTGGCTATATGCTGTTTCTCTCCGACTTTAAACAAACAACGCACTTCGGATGTCATTTTCAGGAATTGCGCATAAGGACTGTTTAATAACTTCTTATCTGTTTCCTTGAATCCCTTCCCAAAAGCAGCATACACCAACGAAGTCAGATTACCTGCCGAAGTAAAGGAAGTTTCCCACCATAAATTATTGCGTTTCTTCAACGGGGCGTTATCATACGTAAACGTATAACTCATAGCCGGGATAAACTGATTTCCCAAACTGATTTTCAAACTCCGGTTCTTGTCCACTATCGTATCAAAACGTGTAGTAGTATGCTGCAACGTATTAAATGCCAGTCTGAAAGGAGTCACAGTATGTTTCCATACCCGCGAAGGCTGGAAATCGTATGACACCGTTCCACCAAAAGAAAGCATTTTAAAGAAGCGGGCACGGTTCAACTGACTGGCATACAACTTGAATGAGGTATGCTGCGGAAATCGCGAGCTCATCATTTTTTTACTCATCCACGGCAACACCAGGCGAGGATACTCCAATGAAAAAGAAGTCCCCAACTCGTATGAGTTCAATTTAGAACTGTTCCCGTCCGCCGTAGAATTGGTCTGCCATTCGTATGACCCTTTCAACTGGAAAGAAAGCGTGGCGGCTGTACGCATGAAATTCTTCCGCGAGAGGCTGAAAATCGCTCCGGGACCAGTCTGATCCGTACTTTTGGTAGTCACATTGAATTCCAGTTCTCCGTCATACGGCAAATCGAATGTAGCATTCATCCGCACATTCAGCGTATCACACCCCGGCAATGTATCTTGCGGGGCATAGCGGAACTCGGCAAATTTGAAAATGCCCAAACGCGCCAAGGCTTCCTGCGTGAAATTCTGACGGGCCTGAGAATAAAGCTGCCCTTTCTGGTAAAAGAAGCGCTTAGCCAATACTCCGGGGCGGATACCGGGTTTCTTACCGCTATAGTGTAAAGTCATTCCCGGAAAGACGATGGAATCAGTAGGTTCCTCTCCTTTATATCCGGTAAGATAAACAGAAGTATTCCCTATATAATAAGGTCTTTTCGCATCGGCAGGCACTCCAGCTTTCGGAACAACCTGCAAACTGACCATTCCCGGTTTGCGCAAGGTATCCGCACGGAAAGTAATGAATTCGGGACGGAAATAATAATAACCATTGTTACGGAAAAGGGTACTCAGCCGCTGGCGCTCCTCCTCCAGTTTCAACACACTGAAATTATCTCCTTTATGCAATACCCTCTGGTCATAAGCAGCCCTGATCAGACTATCGGCGCGAGGAGGATATTTCAGATACATGACAGAGTCCAGATAATAAGGGTTCGCCATATCAATCTTATAACTTAACTTGGCTTTCCGAGGATTCTTCAACGAGTCTACAGAATAAGTCACAGCACCATTGAAAAAGCCATAATCGTGCAACAGATTGGTGGCCACCTTCACACGGGTTTCCGGATTCACCGTAGACAAATACACCGGAGTAGACCCCAGCTTGTTGAAGATCCAATGCCCCACCCCCTTTTTATCCTGGTATTTCACAAAATCATTGTATATCCACAAACCGAAAGGAATGGGAAAACGCAAGGAGTTGCTTCCCAAAATGGCATTATTGGGAGGATAAGACAAAGCAGCCTCCACCTCTTCCAAGGTCTGGACACCGGCAGGGGTCTTGTCTTCATTCAGAATCTCCATATTTTTCACACCGACATATAGCGTTTCGTCTTCCGGCAAATTCCTGGTAGTAGAGCAGGAAACTGTCATCAGCAACAATACCGATAATAGAAACAGGTTTATGTTATGTTTTCTCTCCATATCTCCAACAATCATTTTTTCTTCTTAGACTTGAAAATAAACAGTTCGCCCAGGTGACTCATCTTCTTGCGAAGCACAATACCCACACCGGTTTCTATGATCTCACCTTCCAGCACACTCTCATAGTTCTTGTCGTGGAAGAGCTTGACATACCGGGTACCGCTGTTGTCCAAGCGGTATTCTATGGATACATTATCAATAAAGGTTTCATCCTGCTGTACCGTACTTCCGGTAGACACTTTACCGCCTACCACTATACGGAAGCGGTTATTCCAGAAACGTTTGGCGAACTGGAAATTATAATCCGTGCGTTTCCCGCCGCTATCGGCATCATCCACCGTTTCCATGCCCACATTGATATCAAGTGCTTTTCCGGCAATATTCGAGATTTCGCTCTGCAGGAATGAGTTCAAGGCATTATTCACATTAAATCCTCCCGTAGAGTTTCCTTCAGCCATATACATTCCGGTCACCAGCATGGTGACAGCCAGTTTTCCCCGTTCCTCCACCGACATGGCATTCAGCTGGTCTTGCACAGACGCATCCTCGGGAGCCGAAAGGGTAAACGCCAGCCCCAGATTCTCCAGACTCTGGCTCAAAGCGATCCCTACATCAAACCCGACGATACGCGAAGTCTTTCCATCCTCGCCCACCGAAGCACGGACCCTTTCGGTCGCGGTAATGTTCAGTTGCGGATTCATGATATTTCCCGTCCACTCCACATAACTGCCATTTTGAATATTAAAAGTCTTCAGCGGAATAATCGGAATCTGGTATTTCATCTCCCCGCTCATCAAGGAATAACGCCCGGTCAGCAACATATCCCCCTGAGGAGTGTACTGGAATGACAAGTCTCCGCCTCCTTCCAGCAACATATAGTTGGAGCCGTCCGGCACCAGATCCACACGTGCCTGCACCGCCTGGTCTATATGCATGGTCATGGCCACATCCATCCCTCCCAAAGAGATTTGCTGGACAGAGGACTCCTCTACCGAAGTTGTGTCGTTGAAATTGACAAAAGTCACCATATCCCCCAAACGGTCGTTCACCGTCAAGGGAGAGTCTTTCAGGACATAGGTCACATTGGTCTTCCCCAATATGTTCATGTTCCCCCGCATCACCAGTTCCTCCACAGGACCGCGCAGCGTTGCATTAAAATCCACATACATCTTGCCGTAAACCATAGCCCGCTTGGTACGGGGAGCATTCAGCAACTCATAATTCTCGGCATGCATTTTAAGGTTCACCGCCGTCCGTTCCAAATCCGAGAAGTCCACCTCGCCGTTAATGGTAAAAGGAGTCTTGCCTTTGGTGAATATATCGAACTCCTTGAACATCATCTTACTGTTCACCACCTGCACCGGTTCATTATCAAAACGGAACATGGCAGACATCTCCGGCATGAAGAAAGTCACGGAATCCAATGCCAGTTCCCCATTCAGCAAGGGTTTGGCCGGATCACCTTTCATGGACAATGTTCCATCAATATCCCCGTCCAGTTCCACCATGCGGTCGGGCACAAACGGATTGGCGACATTCAGCGGAAAATGTTCGAAGGCTATATCCGCGCTCAGGCTTCCCGTTCCTTCCTCCGCGGGCAGATAGATACCTCCCAAATGAGCTATCTCCTCACCATCATGGCGTATATAGGCATCCAGATGATGATCCTTTGCCTCACCGGGCAGATACACACCACCCAGTTCCCAATTTCCCAACGCACTGCCTTCATATTTGAATTCATCTATACGCAAATCACTGCTCACCATCATATACGGACCGGAATCTATATAATGCGCTTCTGCTCCGATCCATCCTTCCATATCAGGCATATAGGGAAGGATACGCCGGAATTCTTTCAGATTGATGCGTGAAAGCTCCACCGTCATATCCTGTTTGGCTATGGTATCTTCCCGATTGGTATAGAAACTGAGTCCGGTCCCCTGCTCGTCATGCAAATCCAGATTTGCATGAATCCGCCCGTTGTCAGCCAGATAAATATAGTTATTTTTATTCACGGTAAAAGGACGGTATACCAACGTGGGATGCTCCGGAAAAACCTTCATGCGTATGCCGTGGCGGCGCAGGTCGGCCATCACTCCCATATATACTCCCTGTTCTTTACGGGCATTCAGGTATTGAACCAACAACTGGGCGCTGTTGTTTCCCACATTTCCCTCCAGCGTCACATCAAACGCCTCCTGTCCCGGTTTGGGTCCGTTCACCACTCCGCTCAACATATTTATGCCATTCAGGTCCTGCTGTACATCCAGATAAATGGTATCCAAAGTCAGGCTGTCTGTACGCAATCCATATAAATAAGCCTCCCCGTTCAATCCCTCTGCCGGAGATGAATCCACATCCATAAACAGACGAGTGTATGACAACCCCATCATTGACAGATAATTGGCTATCGGATTATCGGGACCGGAAGATATTTTCAGACATAGTCCCGGAAGAAATTCCCGAAGCTCCTCCTGTTCAATATGTTTGCTTTCCCATTGTTCCGCCAGTTTCTTCATCAGCAAATCCGCCCTGCCGGAAATGTATTCCATGTGCCCTGCTCCTTCCAGACTCAAATCAAGATCCCCCGCACGCAGATAAGCAAAAGTGGAATCTCTGGAAGTGCTGAATCCGGCAAACAGGTCCTTGGAATGGGAAGTGCGTTTGGCAGTGACAATCGTAGCATTCGTCATCTCGGCCTCTACGACATACCTTTTTCTGAGGTCACTGCTGAAACGGACACCCAGGTGCTGGGAGGTCTGAAAACGGGTATCCATCAGATGAAGCGCCTGCCAATCCAAATGAGCCACATCCATTTTCAAGTCGCCCGAAACATCATGAGGTTTCAAGATACCATCCAAATGCGCCTTAATATCCATGGTCCAGTTTTTCACTGCCAGTGAAGCATGCACCTTCGATTTCTCCAGTCCGGCAGCCAGTGAGATTCCTGTCAAATGATAACTGCCATAATGGAAACGGTCTATACCGCCCTCCGCATTGAAATAAGTACGGGGAGAGAAAAAGTCAAAACCTTCCCCCTCCACTTTCAGACGGGTGGACAAGGTGTACAAAGAATCGGCAGGCATAAACTGGTGCAGGTCAAAATGATTGACAGCCAAGTCTGCCTCATACCTGTCACGCGACAAGTCGTATTTGGCAAACAGACGGGCTGCCCGTTCCATCTTGAAATCATCCGCTACGGAGATGCTGTCATTATAAACCGTTATAGGAATAGTATCGGCCGCAACCACCGCCTGGGCTTCGGGCTGCATCAGCAGCAGGTCCGTGCCCATTTTAGTGCCCGCCATCGTAAATTTGCCTTCCAAGCGCGTTCCGTATGGAATTTCTATTCCTTCAGCCAACGTAGAAACAAACTTCAAATCCTTGGTTTCAGCTTCCAAAGTGATATCCCCCCCGCGCAGCAGACTGTCTGTCAGATGGGTTAGCTCCCCCCGGGCGAACAATCCCAATGCACCGGGCAGCTCGGCAGTCAGCGTAGTCAGTTTCAGCTTGTTCAAATCACCGTCGATCCCTGTACGGATGCGCAAGGGTTCGGAAGGATACTGCCGGATAAACTTTTCATCCATACTTCCCATGAATCTCACCATATCCGGCTTTCCTATATCAGCCATCAGCCGTGCGGACACCAAGCCTTCATCCTTAAAATCCAAGGCATTCCAATCCATCGCAGCGTTCAGTTCCAAATAAGAATCCCGGGTTTCCAGTTTCAATGAAGGCACACGCAGCACCTTGTCATTGGAAACCATCCGCCCTGTGGCAGAAACGATTTCCACTCCCGAACGCTCTTTCAGCACAAACTGGCTGATTATGGCTTTCATATTCCTGCCTTCGTAGTACAGGGAGTCCAGTTTCACACCGATATCCGTCAGTGCAATATGGGACGGGTCCAGTCCGGAGGGCAGGCTGTCGGCAGCCAGCGGCTTCCCGCTGTCGTAGCGCACACGTCCGTTCTTTATCCGGAACGTTTGCAGCGAATAGGCCGATTTATGCAAGTCTATCAGCCCGTCGCGCAGTATGGCATTATCCAGCGAAGCCGCCAATGACAGGCTGTCCAAAGGCATATCCAGCGCAAAGGACACATTCTGCAAATCAATATCCTGCAATATTATTTTCCAATAAGTGGTGTCGCTTGCAGCCGTATCGACCGCAGCAGTGTCATTCAGGCAGAGAGATAAATCCGTATCTTTCAACAAGACTTTGTTAACGATGGCAGTTTCGGGGTCCAGTGCCACTCCATGACTGGAAATGAACAATTCCCCCAAAGTACCGTTCAACTTCATGCCATGTATCAAGTCATTAGAATTCACTGTGGCTCCTTGCAGGGATATGCCATCCACTTCTACCTGCTTTTTCAGCAGTGGCAGCAACTGCACATTCACTTGCAGGCGGCGTACACTGAGCAACGTATCATTATGCGGGGAAGCAGCATCTACATTGGTCACCACCAGATTCAACGGAAAAGACAAAGAGATACGTCCCACGGAGATATTCATACCAGTAGCTTCCGAGGCATATACAGCAGCTTTGTCCACCAGAAAATTCTGAATAGGTGGCAAATAAATCAATATACATAAAATGATGAACAGAATGAACGGAGATGCTATCGTCCACAATGTCCAACGAACATATTTTTTCTTCATCGAGTGTCTGTACAAGTATTCCTGCAAATTTAAACAATTTTATCGGCATAATGGTTGAAAGAACGCAGCTTTTATCTTTTGTTTCCCATAATTTATTAAAAAAGAACTTACGGACTACCTGTTGCCACTAGGAAAGATCTATAATCTTACCCCCGCAAAATTTAAATCTTTCAGCTCTCCCGTCTGTTCCCATAACATGAACAATACGGACAAGCCGACAGATTTCCAAGAAGACGGAAGCTACTTCCAACGTAGACGCAGTTCCTTTTTCTCACACACGTGCGCGCATATTACAAATATGATATAAATCCGGCATCCTTCATCAAAGACTTCCCTCTGAAACGATGGATGCCATACTAGTATTCAATGCGAATTTCAAGACTTATGCAAACCATGTTATTCAGAAACTTTTTTAATTTTCTTTTTTCAAGTCTTATCATCTTCCGGTTTTGCCGCCAGTCTTTTTATCTATTTTCTTTCGTCTTTTCTCTTTCCGGTGCTTCTCTTCCCCTCACTCTGCCCCATTTACTTTTCTTCTCTACAAATTATAAGAACACGCACGTTTGTGAGGAAAAAAGACCTGGTTCTGCCGCGTCTGCGTCTGAAGTATTCCTCCGCTCTCTCCCTTTTTTTATCCTTCCTTTCTTCGCTTTTCCGCTCTTACTCTCAATTTTATTTCCTATCTTTGTCCGATAAATAAAAAATAGCTCATGACTTCAAACAAAATTTTACTAATATGCCTGGCCTTCATTGCATTGACTGCATGCAACGCCGGCTCGAAAAGACAAACAAATCATCATATGGAAAATGAAAAGCGTACCTTGGTAAAACTGGAAACCACCATGGGAAATATCACAGTGGCCCTGTATAATGAAACGCCGAAACATCGTGATAACTTTATCAAACTGGTAAAAGAAGGAGTATATGACAGTACATTGTTCCACCGGGTTATCAAACAATTCATGATCCAAGCTGGCGATCCGGACAGCAAAAACGCATCGGATACTGCCATGCTGGGCAGCGGTGATGTGGGTTACACCATTCCCGCTGAGTTCAATCCGAAATTCTTCCACAAGAAAGGAGTATTGGCGGCAGCACGCCAGGGTGATGATGTGAACCCCGAAAAGGCTTCATCGGGTTGCCAGTTCTATATTGTTACCGGACGCAAGTTCACCGAACCGCAATTGCTGGGCATGGAGAACAAAATAAACGAACAGCGTGAAGAAGCTCTGTTCGACAGTCTGGCACGCCAGCACATGAAGGAAATATACAAGATGCGCAAGGCAGGAGACAATGCCGGGTTACTGGAATTACAGGACACCTTGGAAGCCCAAGCCCGTGAGCTGGCGGACAAAGAAGAGAAATTCCGCTTCACCCCCGAACAGATCAAAGCATACAGCACCATAGGCGGCGCTCCCCACCTGGACGGTTCTTATACCGTATTCGGTGAAGTAACCGAAGGTATGGAAGTAGTGGACAATATTGAAATAGCAAAAACGAACCGCGCAGACCGCCCTATAGAGAATATCCGGATTCTCAAGGCAAGTATTCAGTAATTTGCGACTCAGATGATTAACATTAACCGATACACCTTGTCCAACGGGCTGCGTGTGATACACAATGAGGACAATACGACTCAGATGGTGGCATTGAACCTACTGTACGATGTGGGCGCACGCGATGAAGATCCTGATCATACCGGATTCGCCCATCTGTTTGAGCACCTGATGTTCGGAGGCTCCGTCCATGTGCCCGACTATGACACTCCGGTACAAAATGCCGGAGGCGAAAACAACGCATGGACAAATAATGACATAACCAATTATTACATCACCCTCCCTCGTCAGAATGTGGAAACCGGATTCTGGCTGGAGAGTGACCGTATGTTGTCCCTCGACTTTAACCCGCGCAGTCTGGAAGTGCAACGGCAAGTGGTAATCGAAGAGTTCAAACAGCGGAACCTGAACCAGCCATACGGAGACGCCTCACATCTGCTACGCGCCCTAGCTTATAAGGTGCATCCGTACCAGTGGCCTACCATCGGCAAAGAAATCAGCCACATAGCCAATGCCACCCTTGAAGAGGTGAAAGCCTTTTTCTTTAAATATTATGCACCGGACAACGCCATTCTGGCTGTAACGGGACATATTACTTTTGAAGAGACAGTGACATTGGCTGAAAAGTGGTTCGGCCCTATCCCGCGCCGCAACGTAGCCCCCCGCTCACTGCCGGCAGAACCCCGGCAAACGGAGGAACGCCGACTGACAGTAGAGCGGAACGTGCCTGTAGACGCGCTCTTTATGGCATTCCATATCTGTGAACGACGCCATCCCGACTACTATGCTTTTGATATGCTAAGCGACTTGCTGAGCAGCGGACGTTCCTGCCGTCTGGTGCAGCATCTGGTACAAGAGAAACAGGTATTCAACAGTATCGACGCCTATATATCGGGCAGCATTGACGAGGGATTGTTCCATATCACCGGCAAACCCGCCCCAGGCGTCACGCTGGAAGCTGCCGAAGCTGCCGTATGGCAGGAACTGAAGGCATTGACAGAAGAAAGTGTGGATGAAGACGAGCTGGAAAAAGTAAAGAACCGCTATGAAAGCGAACAGATATTCAATAACCTGAATTACCTGAATGTGGCTACCAATCTGGCTTATTTTGAACTGACCGGCAAAGCGGAAGATATTAACAATGAAGTAAACAAATATCGCTCGGTCACTGCCGGCCAGATAAAAGAAGCTGCACAAAAAACATTTGTGCGAGAAAATTGTTCCACACTCTACTATAAAAGTAATTTGCCGACCTGATAATATGCTAATTTGCCAACTGGCTGCGCCATGCGGAACACAGCACAGCCAGTTGGCAAATTAGCATATTGGCACATTAGCAATTTATTAACCATGCAACATTACAAAGCACTTTTCACTTTAGGTATCCCTATCGTTATCGGCCAGATAGGTGTCATCATTTTGGGTTTTGCCGATACATTGATGATAGGCCATCACAGCACGAATGAATTAGCCGCCGCCAGTTTTGTCAACAATATGTTTACTTTGGCCATTATTTTCGCTACCGGATTCTCATACGGGCTGACTCCTATCGTAGGGAGTCTGTTCGGACGGGGAGAAACCCATGTAGTGGGACGAATGCTGAAGAACAGCCTATTTGCCAACACACTGCTGGCCGTATTGCTCACACTCATCATGTGGATACTTTATCTGAATATCCACCGACTGGGGCAACCCGAAGAACTGCTGCCTTTAATGCGTCCCTACTTCATCGTTTTGCTGATATCCTTGTTGTTTGTACTGCTTTTCAACGGTTTCAAGCAATTTGCCGACGGCATAACCGATACCCGCGTTTCCATGTGGATCTTATTGACAGGAAATGTAATGAACATTATCGGCAACTACATTCTGATTTACGGTAAACTGGGAATGCCCGAAATGGGATTGCTGGGAGCGGGAATTTCCACATTGGCCTCCCGTATCATGATGGTGGTCGTGTTCGCCGTCATTTTTTTCTGTACCCGACGTTATCATATTTATAAAGAAGGATTTCTACACAATACGCTCAACCGGGCAGACTTCCTGCACCTGAACAAACTGGGATGGCCCATTGCCATGCAGATGGGAATGGAAACTGCTTCGTTCAGTCTCAGTGCCATTATGGTGGGATGGATCGGGACTACTGCTCTGGCGGCCCACCAAGTGATGCTCGCCATTTCCCAAATCTGCTTTATGATGTATTATGGCATGGGAGCAGCCGTTGCCGTGCGGGTTAGCAACTTCCGCGGACAGAATGACCGGATGAACGTCAGGCGCTCTGCATACGCCGGATTCCATATCATGCTGCTCATCGCACTGATAGGCGCCCTGCCCATCTTCCTGCTGCGTAACGAACTGGGAGGATGGTTCAGCGACAGTCCGGCGGTCAGCGTAATGGTAGCACAACTTATCATTCCGTTCATCATCTACCAGTTTGGTGATGGATTACAGATAAATTTCGCCAATGCCCTTCGTGGAATCGCAGATGTGAAACCCATGATGTATATCGCATTCATCGCCTATTTCCTTATCTCCCTGCCGGCCGGCTATTTTTTCGGTTTCATCATGGATTGGGGAATCATAGGAATATGGATGGCATTTCCTTTCGGACTGACTACAGCCGGAATACTCTATTACCTGCGCTTTAACCGTGATACGAAATAAAAATAAAACCACCATGAGCCTGCCCAACCGTTCCACCAAGCTGAAAGTTGCATTCGGCTATATTCTGCTGACTGCACTGCTCTTTATATCTATCGGATATATCTATCAAGAAATGAAGTCACTGTCCGGAACCGGTGATGATGAAGCCATCCTGAGCCAACGGCGCCATGTCACCAACCAAATTATCGGCCAGCTCTATCAGGCGGAAGTCATCGGACAATCGCTCAGTACGGGACAAATAGAACAATACTACCGATACCAACGAGCCATGAAACAAGCCACCACGGCACTTGACTCCCTACGCACGTTGCTGACAGACAGCATACAACTGGCGCGACTGGATACCGTAGGAATGCTTTTCATGGATAAAGAACGGAATATGCGCAACCTGCTGAAAGCAATTCAGGACGGTGGGACAGATATACTTTACAAACAGCATATAGACGAACTGATCGCCCAGCAAGATTCCTTGCTCAGCCTTCCCCATGTACGAAAAAAAGTAATCACACACACCAATTCTTATATTATTCGTAAAAAGCCCAAAAGCTTCTTCAAACGTTTGGGAGAAGTGTTCTCGCCCGGAAAAGCAGATTCCACACAGGTCAACAATGTGATTCAGGAAGAATATACCGATACGCTGACCGAGGCATACAGTCCGGCAGATACTGTGGTCACCATGTTGAAAAACATACAGAGCCGAGTAACCGATACCCAACAAGAACGTATGGAAATGGTCAATCGCCGCACCCAGTCCCTGCGCCTCAGCGGCTTGAAACTAAGTCAGAAAGTCAATCAGCTATTAAGTACTATAGAGGAGGAAGAGCAAGCTTTGGCCCAAAACAAACATATACAAGAGGAATATATTCGCCAAAGCTCTATCCGCACAGTGGCGGGAATCGCCATTGTCGCTGTGGTTCTGGCTATTTTCTTTCTGGTCCTGATATGGAGAGACATCACTCGCAGCAACCACTACCGCCGAGAACTGGAAAAAGCCAAACGTCGCGCCGAAGACTTATTGGCGGCGCGTGAAAAACTAATGCTGACCATCACCCACGATATCAAAGCTCCCGTGGGTTCCATCTTGGGCTATACCGACCTGCTGGAGCGGATCACTACCGAAGAACGCCAGCGTTTCTATCTGAACAATATGCAGAGTTCAGCCAATCACCTGCTCAGCCTGGTCAAATCCCTGCTGGATTACCACCGGCTGGATGCACATAAAATGGACGTCAACCAGGTATCGTTCAACCCCCACCAACTGTTCGACACCATTTATATTAGCTTCAAACCGATGGCAGACTCCAAACAGCTGGAACTGAACTATCATTGCAACGAATCATTGAACCGCGTATACATAGGAGACCCGTTCCGTATCCGCCAAATAGCGGAGAATCTGCTATCCAATGCACTGAAATTCACTAAAGAAGGAGGCATCACCCTGCGGGCAGCATTGGAAAACGGCCAATTGCATTTCAGTATCAGTGACACAGGATGCGGTATCAGCCAAGAAGAGCAACAACGTATCTTTCAGGAATTCACCCGGCTCCATAATGCACAAGGACAAGAAGGATTCGGCTTGGGACTGGCCATCACCCGTAAACTGGTGCTTCTGCTCGAAGGGGATATCAAGATAGAAAGCGAACAAGACAAAGGCAGCTGCTTCCATGTATATCTGCCTTTGCCTGAGGGTCCTTCCCATCCGGATGAAAATCTTTCCGGACCGGGAGCAGAACATACTCCTGCTTCCCCTGACGCAACCGGGATCCGGCAAACAGACACTCCACGCGAAGACAGTGAGCCGATTCACCTGATTTTAATTGACGACGACCGCATACAGTTACAGCTTACCACCGCCATGCTGGAACGCCCCGGAGTGACTGTGACCTGCTGCCATCATCCCGAAGAGCTCCTCAACCAATTGAAAGAAAAGCGCTTCGACGTCTTACTCACGGACATACAAATGCCTGCCATGAACGGATTCGACTTATTGAAAGCCATCCGCACGCTGGACACATCATGGGTGCAAACCCTGCCGGTGATCGCCCTGACCGCCCGTAGCGATATGGACGAAAATTATTTCTGTTCACATGGCTTTGCCGGTTGCCTGCACAAACCTTTCACCATAAACGAATTGTTTACAGCCATCTTCCAGGTCACAGGAAAGGATGTACCCGCCACAGGAAATCCGACTCCCCATATAGCACCGGCCAAAGAAAATCATCCCCAACAAGAAACGTTGGATTTCTCCGCCCTGACCGCCTTCTCGGAAGATGATCCGGAAGCAGCCTCAGAAATACTCCGTACCTTCATCAGCGAAACAAAAAAGAACCGAGAGTGTATGGAAGAAGCATTGGCGAAAAAGAATATGGAAGACATCACGGCAATAGCTCATAAACTGTTGCCACTGTTCACCATGCTGGGAGCTACCCGTTGCATTCCTGCACTGACATGGATGGAACAAAGACGAGGGACAACCGAAATCGGTGAAGAAGCGATAGAGAAAACAAACTTTATAATAGAAGAAATAGAAAAAGTAATTGACGAAGCAAAAAAGCAGATCGAAATACCGAATGAAGCATGAAGAATTAAGCCCTGTTAAGTTAAAAGGTATTAGAAATAGAGTCCGTGTTTCGGTACACCGTGAAAAAAGCTTATTTTTGCACGAATAAAAACCACATAAAGATGCCACATTCCATTCTGATAGTAGAAGATGACTTGACTTTTGCCACCATGTTGAAAACTTGGCTGGGTAAAAAAGGATTTTCGGTTGATACAGCAAGCAGTAATGCGCGCGCACGCAAACAACTGGATGCACAACCATACGATCTTGTTTTGTCTGATCTGCGCCTGCCTGATCAAGATGGTATCTTCTTGCTTTCATGGATGAAAGAACAGAAATATAACATCCCACTCATCATCATGACAGGCTATGCTGACATCCAAAGCGCTGTACAGGCTATAAAACATGGAGCCAGTGATTACATTTCAAAGCCGATACAACCGGATGAGTTGCTGAAGAAAATTAATGAGGCATTGCAAAACAAAGCTTTACCCACACCGGTAGGAATAGAAAAGAACACAGTCGCGCCCAAAGCATCTAAGAACAAAGCCGTTCCCCACAGTGCAACCGTTCCTCCCTCTAATTTTCTGGAGGGGGAAAGCGAGGCAGCGCGCCAACTCTACAATTATGTAGGTCTGGTAGCCCCCACCCCCATGTCCGTGCTGATAAACGGTGCTAGCGGAACAGGTAAAGAGTATGTGGCGCACCGTATTCATCAGCTAAGCAAACGGGCCGACAAGCCATTCATTGCCATAGACTGCGGTTCTATCCCCAAAGAGCTGGCGGCTTCCGAATTTTTCGGTCATGTCAAAGGCTCCTTCACAGGGGCGTTAAACGACAAAACAGGAGCATTCGTAGAAGCCAACGGAGGTACTTTGTTTCTGGATGAAATAGGCAACTTAAGTTATGAAGTACAGATACAGTTGCTCCGTGCCTTGCAGGAAAGACGTATCCGTCCGGTCGGCTCCAATAAAGAAATAGAGGTAGACGTGCGACTGGTCAGTGCTACCAATGAGAACCTGCAACAGGCCATTGAAAAAGGAAACTTCCGCGAAGATCTTTACCACCGCATCAATGAATTCACCCTTCGTATGCCGGCATTAAAAGAGCGGCAAGAAGATATCCTGCTATTCGCCAATTTCTTTTTGGATCAGGCAAACAGAGAACTGGACCGCCAGCTGATAGGGTTTGATACCGCTGCCAGCCAAGCTTTACAAACGTATTCATGGCCCGGAAACCTCCGGCAATTGAAAAATATAGTAAAACGTGCCACCCTATTGGCACAGAGCAACTTCATCACCCTTGCCGAATTAGGTTATGAGCTGCAGGAACCTATAAGGTCCGCCGGTCCGCAGACATTCAGCCTGCATGATGAAGCGGCAGAAAAGAAACGTATCCTTGAGGCATTGAAGCAAACAGGAAATAATAAAAGTAAAGCCGCCATCTTATTAGGCATAGACCGGAAAACTTTATATAACAAATTGAAGCTGTACGATATTCAATAACTTTACCAACAAGAATCTACTGTACCGTAAGGCTGTTACCCCTGCTGTTCCAGTAGGGCACAACCTTACAGTATATACCCCATTCCCCCATCGGCCATGTGGAATAATTCCACAAGATATTCCCCATATTCCACACTTTTTCCCATCTTCCTTTCATCCCAATCGAAGGCAATTTGCTAAATATCAGCACTTTAAAAAACAATCCCGTTTTCTGGCACAGATATTGTTTTTCTGTTATCAGAGAAAACTAAACAACATAGTATTAACAGTAAAAACCTACAATTATGAAAAAGTTATTTGTTGCAGCAGCATTGGTAATGGGATTAGGAACATCAGCAGCATTCGCCGACAACTTTATGGTGGACTCTGTGACCGTAACTATGATAAATGACTTTACCCCTATTGAAGTGAAAGACCTTCCGGCTGCCGTGCAGGAAGCTATCACAAAGAACTATGCAGAATCTACTATCAAAGAAGCTGCCGTAGAAGCGAACGAAGATGGAACTAAAACTTACAAGGTTGTTTTAACTGATGAAGAGGGAACTGAAAGCACTGTACTTTTCAGCGAAAGCGGAGAAGTTTTGAAGTAAATGAAAGATGCCTAAAAGTAAGAAAAGGGAATGCTGGGAAGCATTCCCTTTTTGTTTTCTATCTTTAATCCATCTCAAAGCCGTTCCACAAATTACCTTCGGGTACCGGTGCAGTCAACTGGATCATTTCCTTCGACACAGGGTGAACGAACTGTACCGTCCGAGCATGCAGGCAAATACTGCCATCCGGATTGGAACGTGGAAAGCCATATTTCAAATCACCTTTAATGGGACATCCCATCTTGGCCAACTGGCAACGAATCTGATGATGCCTTCCGGTTTTCAGATCCACCTCCAATAAATAATAATTCTGAGAATGGCCGATAAGCTTATAATGCAGTACAGCTTTCTTGGAGTTTTTTACTTCCTTATCGTATGCATAAGACTTATTCTGTTTCTCGTTACGTACCAGATAGTGTACCAGCTCACCCTCCGTTTCCTTGGGGCACTCTTTCACTATCGCCCAATAGGTCTTTTTCACCTCACCATTACGGAACATCTCATTCAGTCTGGGCAATGCCTTGCTCGTTTTGGCAAACACCACCAATCCGCTGACGGGACGATCCAAGCGGTGGGTCACCCCAATGAAAACATTGCCCGGCTTATTATATTTCTCTTTCAGGTATTGTTTCACCATCTCCGACAAAGGAGTATCACCGGTCTTGTCTCCCTGAACGATTTCAGAAGAAGTCTTATTGACTACAATAATATGATTATCCTCGTAAACAACTATCATATTACATGTTCATACCGCCGTCAACCTGGATAACCTGTCCTGATACATACGAAGACATATCAGAAGCCAAGAAAGTAGCCACATCCGCCACATCTTCAGGAGTACCTCCACGACGCAAAGGAATCTTCTTAGCCCACTCAGCTTTTACTTCGTCAGACAATTTGGCTGTCATATCCGTAATGATGAATCCCGGAGCGATGGCATTGGCACGGATACCGCGAGAACCCAATTCCTGAGCGATGGATTTAGCCAAACCGATCATACCGGCTTTTGAAGCAGAATAGTTACATTGACCGGCATTTCCGTGAACACCCACTACAGAAGCCATGTTAATAATGCTCCCACTCTTCTGACGCATCATGATCGGAGTACATGCGTGGATAAAGTTAAAGGCAGACTTCAAGTTCACAGCGATTACCGCATCCCACTGTGCCTCACTCATACGCATCATCAAGCCATCTTTCGTGATCCCTGCATTGTTTACCAGAATATCAACAGAACCAAAATCATCCTTAATCTGATTAACCACTTTCTCAGTATCCTCAAAATTCGCAGCATTAGAAGCATAACCTTTCACCTTTACACCCAACGCAGCAATTTCTTTTTCTGTATTCTGACCGTTTTCATCAATTACCAAGTCTGTAAAAGCGATATTTGCTCCTTCGGCAGCAAACTTCAATGCAATCGCTTTACCAATACCACGAGCGGCACCTGTCACAATCGCAGTCTTTCCTGTTAATAATCCCATAATTTTTGATTTTATAATTATAAAGTTAATTTTATTCCTTATTCTGTTCTTTGCGTCCCAATGCGCCATACACAATTTTTGCCACGTATGCCCATCCTGTTTCATCGTCCAGCTCCTCACCTATCTGACCACGTATATAAGGCGCTTCAATTCCCTTCACGCAATAGTGCACAATATCCGCCACGATATTCACATTGTCTATATCAAAGATTCCCTTTTCCTTTCCTTCCGTCAACACCTGCCTGAACAGCTTTGTTTCCGTTCGGTCAAAATTCTTCCGCACTGCCTCCACTCTCCATATATCACGGAAAAAGCCGGCACGCAAAGTTCC
>OISB01000253.1_pt1 | contig 16334 bp, 10 predicted proteins | sample 1586381 | NCBI WGS metagenome assembly OISB01 (sample SAMN02675044, study PRJEB24791) | human gut metagenome, SKBSTL002 | isolation source: stool | host: Homo sapiens | place: USA
GACTATACCACCCGCAAAGAGCTGCCCGCACTGAACCATGCTCTGGAGCAGCACGAAGCGCAAGCTCCCACCTGTACGGAAATCGGCTGGGATGCTTACGAAACCTGTTCCCGCTGCGACTATACCACCCGCAAAGAGCTGCCCGCACTGAACCATGCTCTGGAGCAGCACGCAGCAAAAGCTCCTACCTGTACGGAACCCGGCTGGGATGCTTACGAAACCTGCTCCCGCTGCGACCATACCACCTATGCGGAGCTGCCCGCGCTGAACCACGATTTGGAGCAGCACGCAGCAAAAGTCCCCACCTGTACGGAAATCGGCTGGAATGCTTACGAAACCTGCTCCCGCTGCGACCATACCACCTATACAGAGCTGCCCGCGCTGAACCATGATTATCAGGCTGTTACCGTAGCCCCCACCTGTGAAACAGACGGCTATACTGTTTTTACCTGCTCCCGCTGCAAAGACAGCTACACCGCAGACCCGACCGGTAAACTGGGACACCAGTTCGGTGCATGGTCCCCGAACGGAACCGGCTCTCAGAGCGCCGATTGTCTGCGAGATGGCTGTGCGCACACTGGCAGCACGGATTGCCGGAAGTTTACTTTCCGCACTGCGGAAGGCGAAGCTCTGACCTTCTGCCCCGTGTGCGGGCAGGCAGAAAACGCCGCGCAGCTGGAAAAGATCGAAGCCGCAACGGCGTGGGCTAACAGCGGCAGTCTTTCTGCGGAGGATGTGACCGCACGGACGAATGGGGAATACCTGAGTGTGGCCTTTGAGACCGCAGGCAGCCTGACGCAGCCCACCGGCCGGGTAAGGCTCGCGCTGCCCGCCGGATTGCTGGAAGGCAAAAAGCTTGTGCGCATTGCCCCGGACGGCACACAGACGGAGATGCCGTTTGAAACAGAGCGCGGAAAGCTCATCTATACGCTGGATTTTGCAAACAGCGCGCTGCCTGTGATGCTCTTCCGGCTGGTACCCCAGCCCACCGCCCTCTGAACGCTTTTACAGCGCGCAAACGATAAACCATAAAATGCCCGCCCACCGTGGTTTTCCACAGGTGGGCGGGCATTCTTTTGTGTTTTTTGGGCATAAAAATACCCCCGGAGGATGCAGCGTTTTTTACGCTGTCTACTCTGGGGGCAGGATAGCAAGCGCTGCGCGGCAGCTCCCGGAAGCGGACACTGTCTTGCTGAAAAAGCACTTCCTAGCGCTGCTCCTCCGGCGGGCAGCAGCTCTCCCGGGGGATGAGCTTGTGCGGCACGATGATCTTTGTGGCCAGAAGGTTCGGGTTCTCGATGTGGTTGATGGTCTGGCTGGCGGCTTCCATGCCCAGCTGGTAGGGGTTGACGTCCACGGTGGTCAGCTGTGGGCTGCCCTGCCCTTTGTTGCGGAGTGCCCCTTGGCAAACCGGACGGGATTGCGCTATAATAGAGCCGTAACAGTTCCACAAAGGTGTGGTAAGGGAGGTGCGGTCATGATCCGGGTGGCGATCGTAGAGGACGACGCGGAGGTGCAGGGGGTATTGCAGGAGTATGTTCGGCGGTATACCCGGCAGTACGGGACAGAGTTTGAAGTGACGGTCTTTGCGGACGGCGTGGATATTCTGGAGGATTACCGCGCGGTCTACGACATTATTTTTCTGGATGTGGAGATGAAGCATCTGGACGGCATGACCACGGCAGAGCGCATCCGGCAGATGGATGCAGACGTCATCCTGATCTTCATCACCAATATGGCGCAGTACGCCATCCGGGGCTACTCGGTGGGAGCGCTGGACTATGTGCTGAAGCCGGTGCCCTACTTTGCCTTTTCGCAGCAGCTGCTCAAAGCCGTTGCCCGGCTGGAAAAGCGGGCAAAGCACTACCTGACTGTGCCGGTGGAGGGCGGGCTGCGCCGGCTGGACACCGCAAGCATCTATTATCTGGAAAGCGAGGGGCACCGGGTGCATTTTTATACCGATGAGGGCGATTTTTCCGCCCCCGGCGCCCTCAAGGCCTTTGAGGAAAAGCTGGCAGACTGCCCCTTTGCCCGCTGCAACAGCGGCTACCTTGTCAATCTGGCACAGGTGCGGGAGCTGCGGCAGAGCACCGTGCAGGTGGGCCCCTGCGAGCTGCAGGTCAGCCGCCCCAAGCGTAAGGCTTTTCTTGCCGCACTGACCGACTACATCGGAGGTGAAGGCTCATGACCGCGCTGCCGGATATCCCCCGGCTGTACACCGCCCTTGCGGAGTGTCTGGCGGTATTGCTGGTCACACCGGCACTGATGCCCCGCTTTTCCAGGGCAGTTACCGTGGGTGTCACCCTGCTGTGGGCGGCGGTGCTGTCGGCCTTTCTGGGACTGACGGGCAACGTGCCCGGCGGGCTCTGGATCCCCTGCATGGCAGCGGCCATCGGGTTTTCCTACTTATATTTATGGGGTGTGTGGAGCATCACCCTGCTGGAAGCCGGGTATCACTGCGCCCGGGCGTTTATTCTGGCAGAGCTTGCCGCCAGCGTGGAGTGGCAGCTGCACTGCGCCCTCTGGCCCGCCCGCGGCCCATGGGAGCCCCTGTCTTTGCTGCTGCTGGCGCTGGTGTATGGGACGCTGTTCGGCATCATGTGCTATCTGCAGCACCGCCGTCCCCAGCCCGCCGGGCACTTACAGATCGGCGGCAGCGCCGCCCTGACGGCGGTCATGCTGGCGCTGACCGCCTTTGCGGTGAGCAATCTGGGCTTTCTGCCCGGCAGCGAGATCAACATGAGCATTTTTTCCATCCGCACCTTGGTGGATTTTTCCGGCGTGCTGATCTTATCTGTGCAGCACGAGCAGCTGCAGGAGAACGCTTTGCACAGCGAGCTTGCCGCCATGGACGAGGTACTGCACCGCCAGTACGAGCAGTACAAGCGCAGCAAGGAGGGCATCAACCTCATCAACCGGCGGTACCATGAACTGAAAGTCCAGCTTGCCCGCATCCGGGAGGAGCAGGACCAGACCAAGCAGAACGCCGCCATTGCTGCCATGGAGCAGAATATCCGCCAGTACGAGGCCGAGAACAAGACCGGCAACCCGGTGCTGGATACCCTGCTCACCGCCAAGACCATGGAATGCCAGCAGGAGAACATTACCATCACCAGCGTGGCAGACGGCAGGATGCTGGGCTTTCTCACCATCCGGGAGCTGTGCACCATTGTGGGCGTGGCGCTGGACAACGCCATTGCCGCCGTGCGCGCCGAGCCGGACCCCGAAAAGCGGCTCATCAAGGTGGCGGTGTACAGTCAGGGCGGTTTTGCCATGCTGCGGTTCGAGCATTATACAGAGGCCGCCCCCGCACTGGATGCGGACGGTCTGCCGCAGCAGGGGTCGGACCTGAAAAGCGTCCGCACCACCGTCGGGCAGCACGGCGGCAGCATGACGCTGCACTGGGAAAACAACTGGTGCACCCTGCGGATCTTATTTCCGCTGCCCCAAAAGCAATAATATTTTTACGGCAGGTATCCCCTGCCGTTTTTTGTTGTCTGGCAGGGTGCACAAATACAATGTTGCAATATTTGTGTATTAGCACAATAAAAATTGAAAATTTATTGTAACTTTTGCAAACTGTGTATCCAAAACGACAGATTGTGCGGAGAACGGTTCGTTCTGCAGTATATATGATAAAATGACATCAAGCAAAGGAGCGGACGCGCTCCGGAGAACAGCTATGAACCGGGTCGTGTACCCAAAAGAGAAGGAGTTAACAGTTATGGCACAGAAAAAGAAGGACAGTAAGATGATGGGCAAGATCATCAAAACTGCCGTTTCGGGTGTGTTGTGTGTCGCATTGGCGGGCGGTATAGTTGCGGCCAATGTGCTGATCCCGCCCAACGCCAGCAGCGTGCAGAGCATTTTGGGCCTGAAGAGCGGCGGCATCGACAACAGCAAGGCAAAGACCGAAGGCATTAATATGGAATACGGCAAGCCCGGCTTTGACACAGAGGATGCGCTGGTTGAGGATGAGATCGCCCTGAACAAGCAGATCGCAGCAGAGGGCATCGTCCTGCTGAAGAACGATGAAGGCAGAATGCCGTACAGCACGGATACCACCTTCAGTTTTGTCAGCCATTCGGCAGTCAGCTACATCGGCGGCAACAAAGTCGATATGAAAACGGCCTTTGAAGATGCCGGGTTCGGTGTCAACGAGGACCTCTGGAAATTCTATTCCGAAGGCAACGGCAAGGATTACGGTCTGGGCGTTGGTTCCGTTTCCTACGGTGATGACGAGGACTTTTCCATCAACGAATGCCCCTTGTCTGTTATGAAAGCAGAGCCGGGTCTGACCGATTCCATGAAGAATACGGTTCCTGTTTTTGTGTTCAGCCGTGTGGCGGGCGAAGGCCGTGATATGCCCCGCTCCATGTACAACCACACCGATGTGGAAGAGGACAAGACCAAGACTTATCTGGAGCCGGATTCTACGGAACTGGAGATCCTGCAGTATCTGAACGACAACTTTGACGATGTGGTGCTGCTGCTGAACTCCAGCGCAGCGGTAGATCTGAGCTGGGTCGAAAACTATCCCAATATCCACACCGTCATTTCGGCTCCCGCTATGGGTGATTACGGTCTGTGCTCTCTGGCAGAAATCTTCTCCGGTAAGGTGAACCCCTCCGGCCGCACCGTGGATACCTATGAAGTGGATGCCATGAACAGCCCGGCGGCGCAGAACTTCGGCGACTTTGCCTACTACGATGAGAATGGCAACCTCACCAAGTACAACTACGTCAGCTACAAAGAGGGCATCTATGTTGGCTACCGCTACTACGAGACTCGCTACGAGGATAAGGTGCTGGGTCAGGGCAATGCCGGTGATTACAACTATGCGGATGCTGTGATGTATCCCTTTGGATACGGCCTGTCCTACACGGATTTTGAGTGGTCTGATTATGATACCAGCTGGGATGGCGATACCTGCACCGTGACGGTCAAGGTCACCAATACGGGTGATGTGGCCGGCAAGGATGTCGTACAGGTCTATGCACAGAGCCCCTATACCGATTACGACAAGGCAAACAAGGTGGAAAAGGCTGCTGTGGAGCTGGTGGGCTATGCCAAAACTGCAGAGCTGGCTCCCGGCGCAAGCGAGACGGTGAAGATCACCTTTGATCAGGAGCAGCTGAAGTCTTACGACTACGTCAATGCTAAGACCTACATTCTGGACGCAGGTGATTACTATATCACTGCGGCTAAAAACGCACACGAAGCGGTCAACAACATCCTCTCTGCCAAGGGCAAGACTGTGGAAGATGGCATGACCGCCGACGGCGACACTGCTTTTGTTGCAACCTACACCCCGGCAAACGGCACCGTGGATACCACGACCTACAAGCTCGACACCACGACCGGTGTGGAGATCACCAATCAGCTCGACCATGCAAACGGCGGGCTGCAGTATCTCTCCCGCAGTGACTGGACTGGCACCTGGCCGACCGTTGACGGCGAGGTCAGCGACCAGATCAGCACCTGGGGCAACCCCATCAATGGCACCGATGCCAGCGGCAAGGCTGCATCCTATACCTACCGCAAGACGATCAGCAAGGAGGACCTTGCAAAGCTGGATTCTTTTGATTCCCTGAACCCCACCGACTTCTCCACCCTGACCGATGAGATCGTTTACGGCAAGGACAACGGTCTGGGTCTGATCGATATGCGTGGTCTGGATTACAACGACCCCAAGTGGAACGACCTGCTCGACCAGCTGACCCCCAGTGATTATCAGACCCTGATCACGCAGTCCGGCTATGGCACGGCTGCCATCAAGTCGGTGGATAAGCCCTCCACGACCGACCGCGACTCTGCCACCGGCCTGATCAACTACGGCTTTGATGCAAGCGGCAACCTCTACTTCAAGGGCAACATCACGCACTGCGGCGTGATCGTTCTGGCACAGACCTACAACGATGATCTGGCCTACCATTATGGCGAAAACATCGGCGATGAATCTTACTATCTGGGCGTTGATGGCTGGTATGCACCTGCTGTCAATATGCACCGCACTGCATTCTCCGGCCGTAACAGCGAGTATTACTCCGAGGATCCGTTCATCGGCGGTCACATTGCTTCCCTCGAGTGTGAGGGTGTCGCCTCCCGCGGTATGTATGTCTTTGTCAAGCATTACGCCATCAACGATCAGGAGGACCACCGCGGCGACCGTGAAGGCCAGTACAGCATTGCGACCTTCCTGAACGAGCAGGCGGCCCGCGAGATCTACCTCAAGCCCTTTGAGATGTGCGTCAAGTCTGATAAGGTCGAGATGAACTATGCAAAGGACAACGGCGACGGCACTTACAGCAATGCCACCACCGAGATCCCGTCCGTCACCGGCATCATGACCTCCTTCAACCGCGTTGGCTATACCTGGGCCGGCGGCAACTACAACATGATCACCGGCCTGCTGCGCAACGAGTGGGGCTTCCACGGCTTTATCATCACCGACAACGCAAACACCGGTGTCTTTATGGACGCTGGCCAGATGATCCAGGCCGGTGCAGACGGCAAGCTGACGAACCTGCCCACCGGCGCACGGTACACCTTTAACAAGGATGACGTTGCAGATTACCACTACGGTCGTGAAGCAATCCATAACATCCTGTACACCATTGCAAACTCCAAGGCAATGAACGGCGGTATGCCGGGCAGCCGTTATCTGGCAAAGGTCGAGCCTTACCAGAAGGTCATCTACGCAGTGGATGGTGTCTGCGGCGGTCTGATCGCAGTTCTGGTCGTTCTGACGATCCTCCGCTTCCGTAAAAAGAAAGAGGACGTAAAAACCGTCTGATCAACACATAGGAACAGAAGGGGCGGCGGGCAAACGCCCGCCCCCTTTTTTTGATTGTCAGGAGAGACCCATGAAACACACAGATATCATCAAGAGCTTGTCTCTGGAACAGAAATGCGCCCTGCTGAGCGGCGGCACGGTGTTCACCACCCGGGCGCTGCCGGGCAAGGGCATCCCGGCCATTACCCTGTCGGACGGCCCCAACGGCGTGCGTAAGCAGGCCGGTGCGGCTGACCATCTGGGCCTGAACCCCAGTGTGCCCGCCACCTGCTTCCCCACCTCGGCCACCGTGGCCAACAGCTGGGACCCGGAGCTTGGCGAGGCTGTGGGCGCAGCCATGGGCGAGGAAGCAGCGGCACAGGGCGTGTCGGTGCTGCTGGGCCCCGGCCTGAACATCAAGCGCAGCCCCCTGTGCGGCCGCAACTTCGAGTATTTCTCGGAGGATCCCTACCTTGCCGGTAAGATGGCGGCGGCCTACGTTCGCGGCATCCAGAAAAACGGCATTGCCGCCTGCCCCAAGCACTTTGCCGTGAACAGTCAGGAGCTGCGCCGCATGGCCTCGGATTCCGTCGTGGACGAGCGCACCCTGCGGGAGATCTACCTGACCGGCTTCGAGATGGTGGTCAAGGAGGCGCAGCCCAAGACCATCATGTCCGCCTATAACCTTGTCAACGGCACCTACGCCAACGAGAACACCCACCTGCTCATGGAGATCCTGCGCAGGGACTGGGGCTTTGACGGTGCAGTGGTCACCGACTGGGGCGGCAGCAACGACCACGCCCTCGGCGTAAAGAACGGATCTACGCTGGAAATGCCCGCCCCCGGCGGGGATGCCATCCGGGAGCTGATGAAGGCGGTGCAGACCGGCAAGATCACCGAAGCGGACGTGGACGCCCGGCTGGAGGAACTGCTGGAGCTGGTGTTCACCACCAAAGCAGCGGTGGACGCCGCACCCGGCAAGTTCGATGCCGACGCCCACCACGCACTGGCACGCCGGGCTGCTGCCCAGAGCATCGTGCTGCTGAAAAATGAAAACAGCCTGCTGCCCCTTGCAAAGGGGGAGAAGGTGGCGGTCATCGGCGACTTTGCCCAGACGCCCCGCTATCAGGGTGCAGGTTCCAGCGCCGTCAACTCCATCAAGGTGGATTCCTTCTTGGATTGCCTTGCCGAGAGCGGCCTGAACAGCGTCGGCTACGCCAAGGGCTTTGACCGGCAGGGCAAGCCCGACGAGGCACTGAAGGCCGAGGCGGTGCTGCTGGCAAAGAACGCCGATGTGGTGCTGCTGTGCATGGGTCTGGACGAGATCAAGGAGAGCGAGGGCATCGACCGCGCCGACATGAAGCTGGCAGAGAACCAGCTGGAACTGCTGGCGGCTGTGGCGGCGGCAAACCCCAACGTGGTGGTGCTGCTGAGTGCAGGCTCCTCGCTGGAAAGCGATTGGGTCAAGGACTGCAAGGCGCTGGTCTATGGCTGTCTGGGCGGTCAGGCCGGTGCGGGCGCACTGGTCGAGGTGCTCACCGGCGCGCAGAACCCCTGCGGTAAGCTGGCTGAGACTTGGGCGCGCAGCTACGCCGACACCCCCGCAAAAGCGCATTTCGGCGGCGACGGCCCCACTGTGGAGTACCGCGAGGGTCTGTATGTGGGCTACCGCTACTACGACACCGCCGGTGTGCCCACCGCCTTCCCCTTCGGCTACGGCCTGAGCTATACCAGCTTTGCGTACAGTGACCTGAAAGCAGACGAAAAGGGCGTGACCCTGACTGTCACCAACACCGGCAGCTGTGCCGGTGCCGAGGTGGTGCAGCTGTATGTGGCAAAGCCGGATGCAAAAGTTTTCCGCCCCGTCAAGGAGCTGAAGGGCTTTACCAAGGTGCAGCTGGAAGCCGGAGAGAGCAAGACCGTCACCATCCCGCTGGACGATAAGGCGTTCCGCTACTGGAACGTCAAGACCGACCGCTGGGAGGTGGAGGGCGGCAGCTATCAGCTGCTGGTGGGCGCTTCCAGCGCCGACATCCGCTTGACTGCCGCCGTTACGGTGGCGGGCACCGGCGCACCCGACCCCTACGCGGGCAAAAATCTGGAGCATTACCGCACTGCGCAGGTGCAGAAGGTGCCGGACGCGGAATTTGAGGCGCTGCTGGGCCGTCCCATCCCGGAGAACAAGGTGCACATCGACCGCAACATGACGCTGGGCGAGATGGGACACGGACGCAGCCCCATCGGCTGGCTGGCGGCTGCCGTGCTGGGTGCCCTGCTGCGCCGCAGCATCAAAAAAGGCAAGCCCGACCTGAACATCCTGTTCCAGTACAATATGCCTCTGCGTGCGCTGGCCAAAATGACCAACGGCGCCATCAGCATGGGCATGGTGGACGGCATCGTGATGGAGCTGCAGGGCTTCTGGATCATCGGCCTTGTGCGGGTGATCGTGGAGGCCGTGAAGAACCTCGTACTGAACAGCCGCATGGAAGAGCGCTTGAAAAACAGCTGAAAGGAAGCAGGCTATGAATTTCTGGAATAACTTCGCGGCAAAGCACCCCGCCGCTGCCAAGTGGGTGCGCGAGGGCGGCCTGTTCGTCATCGTGTCCAACCTCATCACCGTGTTCAAGTACCTGCTGCTGCAGTTCCTGCCCAAGGCCTTTGCCAGCCTGCCGGTGGTGGATTTCGGCTGGCCGGGCATCGACATTACCCTGTTCGGCGAGACCTTCAAGTGGAACATCCTCGGCTACGATGCCGCCCACGGCGGTCTGCCCTACTTCTGCGCCTACATGATCGCCATGGTCATCGGCGAGTGCATCAACTTCCCCATCCAGCGCAATTTTGTGTTCCGCAGCAAGGGCAATCTGGCAAAACAGATCGGCTGGTATGTGCTGGCCTTCTGCATCATTACCTGCATCGTCAACTCCATCAACTGCATCTGGGTGGCAGTGGCAGGGCTGCTGGTACCGGACTTCATCTACAACATCGGCACCACCGTGCTCAACGGCGGCATCTCCATGGTCATCTTCTTCTTTGTGAATAAGATCATCTTCCCGGAGGGCGAAAAAGCCGCCAAATAATAAGCTATTCTCCTTCATTTTCTTCTCTTCATCATAAACCAGAAGGGCTGCTCCGTTCTCCGGGGCAGCCTTTTTGGTTTGGGGAGAGAACCCTCTCAGCCATCTTATTTTTGTTTTTCTGCACAAAATGTTCTGCGGGCAGGGTTTTCCTCTTGACAAGCGGGCAAATGTTTCGTACTATATTTAGTAGTATGGAATCAAAGACGCTGTACGCAGGTTTCAGTGTGACCCTGTACCCGTTTCAGGCAAAGCGTGCCTGTTTGATATAAAATGGAACCGTAAAGAGAAAAGCCGTATGCTTTTGCCCGTGCCGCCGGTTTTGGGCGGTGCGTATGGTTTTGGTGTCACTTTTTGCATTGAAAGCTCTTTCTATATCATTGCCCGTGTCCTGCTGCGCAGCGTCTCCTGCTTTTAATTTTGCATTGAATTGAAACAAAGGAGAGTGAACGCAATGACCGCGATCGGAGTGATCGTGGCCTTGATCGTTGCTGTTGTCGGCGTGGCTGCGGGCTATTTTATTGGTTACAACAACCGTAAAAAGACCGCCGAAGCCCAGATCGGCAGCGCCGAGGCCGAGGCGACCCGGCTGGTGAACGAAGCGATCAAGACCGCCGACCAGAAGCGCAAGGAAGCGGTTCTGGAAGCAAAGGATGAGGCTTTCCGTCTGAAAGCCGAGGTCGATGCCCAGAAGGCAGAGGCCGACAAGGAGATCAAGCAGCGCCGTGCGGAGATCAGCCGTCAGGAGAACCGCATCGACCAGAAGGAGACAGCGCTGGACCGCAAGACCGAGGCGCTGGAAAAGAAGGAAGAAGAGCTGAAAAAGCGCGCTGCCGAGGCCGAGGAGCGTCTGGCAGAGATCGACGCTCTGCGCGCCAAGGAGATGGAGCGTCTGGAAACGCTGGCCGGTTTGAGCCAGGAGGACGCCCGCGAAGTGCTGCTGCACAAGGTGGACGAGGAGCTGACCCACGAGAAGGCCATCCGCGTCGCCGCCTACGAGACCGACCTGAAGGAAAACTGCGATAACATCGCCCGCAACCTCATCGGACAGGCTGTCAGCCGCTGCGCTGCCGACCATTGCAGCGAGACCACCGTCAGCGTGGTGCCGCTGCCCAGCGATGAGATGAAGGGCCGCATCATCGGCCGCGAGGGCCGCAACATCCGCGCACTGGAGACCGCTACCGGCGTGGATCTGATCATCGACGATACCCCGGAGGCCATTACCCTGTCCTCCTTCGACCAGACCCGCCGCGAGGTGGCCCGCATGACGCTGGAGCGCCTGATCGGCGATGGCCGTATCCACCCCGCCCGCATCGAGGAGACGGTGGAAAAGTGCCGCCACGATCTGGAACTGCAGATGAAGCGCGAGGGCGAGCGTGCAGTGATGGAGCTGGGCATCCACGGCCTGCACCCCGACCTGATCAAGCTGATCGGCCGGCTGAAGTACCGCACCAGCTTTGGCCAGAACGCCTTGACCCACAGCATGGAAGTGGCTTGGGTGGCCGGTCTGCTGGCAGGCGAGATGGGCGTGAACGTTACCATGGCACGCCGCGCCGGTCTGCTGCATGATATCGGCAAGGCACTGGATCACGAGATCGAGGGCAGCCACGTCCAGATCGGCGTTGACATCTGCAAGAAATACCGCGAGAACCCGCAGGTCATCCACGCCATCGAGGCCCACCACGGCGACGTGGAGCCCAAGACCCCGCTGGCCTTCATCATTCAGGCTGCCGACGCCATCAGCGCCGCCCGCCCGGGTGCCCGCCGCGAGAACGTGGAAAGCTACGTCAAGCGTCTGGAAAATCTGGAGGAGATCTCCTCCAGCTTCGAGGGCGTGGAGCAGGCCTTTGCCGTACAGGCAGGCCGCGAGGTGCGCATTCTGGTCAAGCCCGACGTCATCAGCGACGATCAGGTCATCCTGCTGGCACGCGCCATTGCCAAAAAGATCGAGGATACGCTGGATTACCCCGGCCAGATCAAGGTCAACGTCATCCGCGAGAGCCGCGCTGTGGAGTACGCAAAATAAAGCCTTTTCCGCAGGCTGCCGTGTTTTTTGCACGGCAGCCTGTTTTTTTGCGCCAAAATGATTGCAATTCCCGCAAAAAAAGGGTATCATGGATGCAGAAGAAAGCAAAAAGAACTGCGTCCGTGCGGACGCAGACCCGCAACGACCCCGGAACGGAAAGGAGCATCGTTCTATGAAAAACTGGAAGAAATTACTGGCCTGCCTGCTGGTCAGCTTGATGGCACTGACCGTGTTCACCGCCTGCGATGCCAGCGTAGGCGCACCGATGAGCCCCAAGCGCTCGGACGCCGAAAGCGCAAAGGCGCTGTGCAAACAGTTCGATAAGATGACCTACAGCGAGGATCTGAGCAATAAGGCTTACAACATTGCAAACTGGGTCGCCAGCACCTCGGTGTCCTGCTCGACCAATGCTAATAAGACCGAACTCTACCGCATTGGCAGCGCCAACGACAGCGCAAAAATCAACCTTTCACAGCGCCGCTACGCCTCTGCATTTGAAGATATGAGCATGGGCATTTATGGTGCAAACGACTTTACCCCGGGCTTTTACATTGACACGGATCTGGATTCCAGAAAAGACTATATCAGCTTTACTCTGCCGAAAGATGGCACTGTGACCAAAACCATGACCACGGCCGCCGCCGGTAAGACCAAGCTGGGCGTTGCCTATGTGGTAAACGACGGCGTGCGCTACGCCGTGGTACTGTTTGGGGAATAAACCCTCTCAGGCTCACATTCGTTCGCCAGCTCCCCCGAAAGGGGGAGTTTTTTGCAGCTGCCGTTTTCCGTTACGTCCCCTCGTGAAAAAGTGGTTCAGAAACGCCCGCAGGCGTTTCTGAACCACAAATTATAATAATATTCTTTCCGCTGATGATGCGCAGAGCAACGCGGAGCGCATTCAAAATCGTCCCACGCAAAAAGCAGCCGCTGCACGAGAAAGTGCAGCGGCTGCTTTGTTTGTGCTGGGATACGATCAGCCCTTCAGGAAAGCCGGCAGAGGCTTGCCCTCCTTGAGCCACTGGTGATACTCGGCGGTGGCGGCAAATTCCACGTCACCGGCAGAGTTCAGCGCGGTCTCTACCGAGTCCTGCACCACGCCGATGATGAAGCCCACGCCTACCATCTGCATGGCGATGTCGTTGGAGATGCCGAACAGCGAGCAGGCCATGGGGATCAGCAGCAGGGAGCCGCCAGCCACGCCGGAAGCGCCGCAGGCGCCCAAAGCGCTCATGGCGCTCAGCACGATGGCGGCGGGCAAAGACACCTGAATGCCCAAGGTGTTAGCCGCTGCCAGCGTCATGATGGTAATGGTGATGGCGGCACCGTCCATGTTGATGGTAGCGCCCAGCGGGATGGACACGGAATACATATCCTTGTCCAGACCCAGCTTTTCACACAGGGACATATTCACAGGGATGTTGGCGGCAGAGCTGCGGGTGAAAAAGGCGGTCAGGCCGGATTCCTTCAGGCAGCGGAATACCAGCGGATACGGGTTGCAGCGCAGGTAGAGGAACATGATAAAGGGGGAAACGATCAGCGCCATGAACAGCATGGTGCCCACCAGCAGCGCCAGCAGCTTGCCGTACTGGGTAAAGATGGCCAGACCGTTGCCGGAAACGTTGGTGTACACCAGACCCATGATGCCGAAGGGTGCCAGATTGATGATCCAGCGCACGATCTGGGAAACGGCGTCGGCGGTGTTTGCCAGAAAGACCTTGGTGCTCTCTGCGCCGATCTTCTTCATGGCAATGCCGAACATACAGGCCCAGAACAGAATGCCGATGTAGTTGCCGTTCATCAGGGCGCTGACGGGGTTGGCCACAAAGTTGGTCAGCAGGGTGCTCAGCACCTCACCCAAGCCCTGCGGGATCACATCGGACTGTGCCGCATCGGCCAGTACCACCTTGACCGGGAACATAAAGCTGGTGATGACCGCAATGGCTGCCGCCAGAAAGGTGGTGAGCATATACAGCCAGATCACGGTGCCAAAGCGGCGGTCCAGCTTGGACGAGCCCTGTGCCAGTGCGCTTGCCACAATGACGAACACCAGCACCGGGGCAATGCCCTTCAGCGCACCGACGAACAGGCTGCCCAGCTCGCCGACCCAACCCGCGCCCGGCGCAACAAGCGCCAGCACCGAACCGACTGCCAGGCCGATCAGGATGCGCAGGATCAGGCTGGTCTGGTTGTATTTTGCTACAACCGCTTTCAAGGTTTTCATATCGTAACACTCCTCTTACACTGTACGCCCAGTGCGTACATTTTCCTGTTTCTTGTGCGAGAACAGTTGTCATTATAGCATATACGGCAAAAAAGAGGAAGTGTTTTCAGGCATTTTGACGCCTCAAATCACGTTTTTTGTAACCTTTTGCAAAATTGCCTTGAAAACTGTACTTGTAAAAAATACAGTTTTGCGGTTTTGACGAGGAACAGAACCCTCTCAGGTAAGTACCTCTTCGGTCTGCATCCCCGGCTCCCCCGCCATACCGAATTTACATAGAATGCAATTTTTAGTTGCCAAACTATTGTCTTTTCCTGGAAAGTATTGTATACTTATCACGTTAGAAGCAAGTATTACTTGCCAAAATGTTCGCATATTTGAAAAGAAACACTTGTCAATACAGACGAGAAAGAGAGGACACCCCTATGAACGAGACCGTAACCAAGCGTTTCCTGCTTTACTTCCGCCTGATGCTGCTGGTCTGGATCCTGATTGCAAATGCCGTCATCCACCTGACCGGCATGGAGTACAGCTGGCTGATCTTCCTGAGCAACATCATGATGTTCACGCTGGAGGGTGATGTGAAGGATCGCCTTGTCACTGTGGAGCTGGGCGGCCTTGTGGGTCTGGTGCTCACTGTGGCGGCGCTGCTGTCCATCAGTGCCCTGACCCCTGTTCTGGGCGATTTCCTCGGCTTTATCCTGCCGCTGGCCGTGGTGCTGTTCATCCTCATCATCCTGCACCCCTACGCACCCAAGGTGCTGAACAACGTGGGCTTTGCCTACCTGACCGTGGCCTGCATCGATATCCCCGCCCTGACCGCCCATCTGCCGCAGTTCTTCATCACCTTCATCGTGGGCTCTGTGCTCTTTAACGGTGTCTGCGTGCTGCTGATGAAGCCCGCCAAGGCGCTGGCTGTGCGCAGCGTGGAGAAGCAGGGCGCATAAAAAAGTATATTTCTGCCGCTATCCCTTGATTTTTTTGCTCTGGCGTGCTACAATCAGCGTAGTTTCATCCTGTCCAAAACATTGATGCGGACAAACTGAAGCCCCGCTTTTCATGCCGCAGAGAGGGCTGCCCCGGGTTTCCGGGTGCTGCAAGCAGCCTGCCATGACCCCGGCTTCTACCACCGCAGAGTGCAGAGGCGAACCTCTGCCGGGCGTGCCCGTTACAGCACTGCGAGGGGCGCGTTTCCCCGCCGGGGAGCGCGCAATTCGGGTGGAACCGTGGAACGCAGACATTTGATCGGCGCTTCATCCCGTGAGTTTTACGGGGTGAAGCGCTTTTTATTTTTGTTCAAAACCACATTGTCAAAGGAGAATCTACTATGAAGATCATCTACAAGGACGGTCATGTGGACGAGTGCCCGCAGGATCAGGAGCTGCACGTTATCCGTCACACCGCTGCTCACGTTATGGCACAGGCCATCAAGCGCCTGTATCCGCAGGCTGATTTTGCCTTCGGCCCTGCCACCGAGAACGGCTTCTACTACGATGTCGATCTGGGCGACCAGAAGCTGAGCGACGAGGATCTGGCCAACATCGAAAAAGAGATGCGCAAGATCGTCAAGGAGAACCTGCCCATTAAGCCCTTCATCCTGCCCCGCGCCGAGGCTGAGAAGCTGATGGAGGAGCGTCAGGAGCACTACAAGGTGGAGCACATGGCAGATCTGGCTGACGAGACCGAGTTCAGCTTCTTCCAGCAGGGCGAGTACGTGGATATGTGTATCGGACCCCACCTGACCTACACCAAGGCACTGAAGGCCTTCAAGATCACCCAGCAGTCCGGCGCATACTGGAAGAACGACAAGGAAAACAAGATGCTGACCCGTATCAACGGCGTGGCTTTCCACAATCAGGAGGAGCTGGACGCATGGGAGAAGGAGCAGCAGGAGGCCCGCGAGCGCGATCACCGCAAGATCGGCAAGGAGATGGGCCTGTTCATGACCGATGATCTGGTGGGCCGCGGCCTGCCCATGTTCCTGCCCGCAGGCTACACCGTCTGGCAGGAGCTGGAGAACTATATCAAGGAGAAGGAGCGTGCACGCGGCTACCTGCACGTGATGACTCCCTGCATCGGCACTGTGAACCTGTATAAGACCTCCGGTCACTGGGATCACTACCGTGAGAACATGTTCCCCGCCATGGAGATGGAGGGTGAAAGCTATGTTCTGCGCCCGATGAACTGCCCCCACCACATGATGATCTACGCCAACCGCCCGCACAGCTACCGCCAGCT
>OISB01000261.1_pt1 | contig 15768 bp, 11 predicted proteins | sample 1586381 | NCBI WGS metagenome assembly OISB01 (sample SAMN02675044, study PRJEB24791) | human gut metagenome, SKBSTL002 | isolation source: stool | host: Homo sapiens | place: USA
TCAGACGTGTGCTCTTCCGATCTGCTGGTGTTTGCCCACATCATCGCTTTGAATCACGACCGCATGGACAGCTTTGCGGTGGGGGTGGTGCCCTTTGCGCTGGTGCTGGGGGTAGTGGCGGTGCTCATGTTGCTGGAGCCCCACCTTTCCGGCACGGTGTTGATTTTAAGCATCGGCGCGGTGCTCATGTTCGTGGGCGGCACCGGGCTGCGGTGGTTCATGTTGGCAGGGGCGGGCGGCGCTGCCGCCATCGGCACGGCTATCGTGCTCATGCCGGAGCTGGTGCCCTACGCCGCCGACCGTCTCAACTCGTGGCTCGACCCCTTTGCCGACCCGCTGGGCGACGGCCACCAGACCATCCAGAGCCTGTATGCCATCGGCTCTGGCGGGGCGGCGGGGTTGGGGCTGGGTAACAGCCGCCAGAAGCATCTGTTCGTGCCCGAGCCCCAGAACGACTTCATCTTTTCCATCCTCTGCGAGGAACTGGGCTTTCTGGGCGCGTGTGCGGTCATTCTGCTGTTCAGCGCGCTGCTGTGGCGGGGCATCACGCTGGCAGCCTATGCACCGGACCGTTTCGGGGCACTGCTGGTGGTGGGCTTTGTGGTGCAGGTGGCGCTGCAGGCGGTGCTGAACATCGCGGTGGTCACCAACACCATCCCAAACACCGGCATCAGTCTACCCTTTTTCTCCTCCGGCGGCACCAGCCTGATGATGCTTCTGGGCGAGATGGGCATCGTGCTTTCCGTCTCCCGGGGCGAAAGCTGATAAAAGGCTGCATTTCCTGCCGCAATGGGGTAGGAGCGGCGCGGAAATACCGAAAAAAAGCGGACAAATGACCGGACAAATCCCGCAGAGGGCGGGAAAGCCGTTTCCGTGCGTTTTGTTGACCAAAGACCCTCGTTTTGCATACCATGGGGTATCTTTTGCAGAACGGGGGTCTTGGCATGGCTGGGGATTGGATCATTACGGGCGGGCGGCCTTTGCAGGGCAGGGTGGAAGTGCCTGCGGCCAAAAACAGTGTGCTGCCGCTGCTGGCAGCTTCGCTGCTGTGCAGCGGGCCGGTGCGGCTGCAAAATGTGCCGCGCCTGACGGACGTAGAGGACTGTCTTGCCCTGCTGCGGGGCGTGGGCTGCACGGCAGGCTGGCAGGGCGCAGAACTGGCGGTGCAGGGACAGCCTATGCGCACCGACCTTGCACCGGAGGCCGCAGGCCGGATGCGGGCATCCATCCTGTTCTGTGCGCCGCTGCTGGCGCGGCTTGGGCGGGTGAGCACTGTACTGCCCGGGGGCTGCCGTATCGGGGCAAGACCCATCGACCTGCATTTGCAGGGGCTGGCGCAGATGGGCGTGCGGCAGCTGCCCGCAGCGCCCGGACAGCTTACGCTGTACGCCCCGGCGGGGCTGCGGGGCGCAGAAATTTGTCTTAGTTTCCCCAGCGTGGGCGCTACCGAGACGCTGCTGCTGGCCGCCGCCACGGCGCAGGGACAGACCGTGCTGCATGGCGCTGCAAAAGAGCCGGAGATCGCGGATCTTGCCGCCTTCCTCAACGCCTGCGGCGGCTGCGTGGAGGGGGCGGGCACCGACACCATCCGGGTGCAGGGAAGGCGCTGCCTTGCGGGCTGCACCTTCATGCCGGTGGCAGACCGCATCATCGCCTCTACGCTGGCTTGCGCGGCAGCAGCGGCGGGCGGCAGGGTAGAACTGGCGGGCTGCGCACCCGGGCTGTATGCCCCGCTGCTGGAAATTCTGGAACAAATGGGCTGCACCGTAGAGCGGGCACGCGATGCTGCCGCCATTTCGCGGTTCGGGGCACTGCGTGGCGCGGGAAACGTGCACACAGCACCCTACCCGGGCCTTGCCACGGACGCCGCCCCGCTGCTGGCGGCGGTGATGCTCTACGCACAGGGGGAAAGCCGCCTGCAGGACAGGGTGTTTGAAAATCGTTTTGCCTGTGCCGAGGGCTTTGCGGCGCTGGGTGCGAACGTCCGGGTGGCAGAGCGCACGTTGTATGTGCAGCCGGGCGGGACGCTGCGCGGGGCAAAGCTGACTGCACCGGACCTGCGGGGCGGGGCGGCGCTGGCGCTTGCGGCGCTGGCTGCCCGGGGCAGCAGCCGCCTTGGCGGGGTGGAGTTTGTCCGGCGCGGATATGCAGACCTTGACCGGCTTTTGGCGGGGCTGGGCGCACAGATTTGGCAGGAAATACCCGCCCGGAGTGGGGTTGTGAAAAAAACACCCACGAAAAAGCAATTTTGTCTTGCAATCGGAGCAAAAAAATGATACGATACAGTTATATAAATATCGTATGATAATTTCTGTGCGGCATTTGCGCAGTTCCACATAAAAATCCGATGGAGGACAAAGTTATGGCATTGATGCTCGATGAAGAACTGGACGAAAACGTTACGACGATCAAGGTGATCGGTGTGGGCGGCGGCGGCGGCAACGCTGTGAACCGCATGGTGAGCGATGGCCTGCAGGGCGTGGAGTTCATCGCAATGAATACTGACCAGCAGGCACTGGCTAAGAACCATGCCTCGGTCAAGGTGCAGCTGGGTTCCAAGCTGACCAAGGGTCGCGGTGCGGGTGCAGACCCGGAGATCGGCCAGCGCGCCGCTGAAGAAAGCAAGGACGAGATCGCCAATGCCCTCAAGGGCTCCCAGATGGTCTTTATCACTGCCGGTATGGGCGGCGGCACCGGCACCGGTGCGGCACCCGTTGTGGCCGAGGTGGCACACGATCTGGGCATCCTGACCGTTGGCATCGTTACCAAGCCCTTCTCCTTTGAGGGCAAGCGCAAGATGGGTCTGGCCGAGCAGGGCATTGCCAACCTGCTGATGCACGTTGACAGCCTGATCGTCATCCCCAACGAGCGCCTGAAGATGATCAGTCAGGAAAAGATCACCCTGATGAATGCCTTCCAGGCTGCCGACAACGTGCTGCGTCAGGGCGTTGAGTCCATCTCTGCCCTGATCAACGTGCCCGCCTTCATCAACCTGGACTTCGCCGACGTGCGCTCCATCATGAAGGATGCCGGCTACGCCCACATGGGCGTGGGCAGCGCCAAGGGTGCAGGCAAGGCCGAGAACGCCGCCAAGGCTGCTATCTCCAGCCCGCTGCTGGAGACCAGCATTGCCGGTGCGCACGGCGTTATCATCAACATCACTTCCAGCCCGGACATCGGTCTGGAGGATGTGGAGACCGCCGCAGGCCTCATCACCCAGAGCGCACATCCCGATGCAAACATCATCTGGGGTACTGCCTTTGATGAGAACCTGTCCGACGAGATGCGCGTGACCGTTGTGGCCACCGGCTTTGACAACAAGAGCGCCAGCGACCTGCGCAACAGCATCAACAACGCCATGGGCGGTGCACAGTCTGTGCCGTCTGCGGTGTTCAGCAGCGATACCGGCGCAAGCGCAGCCCCGGCATCCAATGCCGCCCCGGCTGCTGCTCCGGCTGAAAAGAAGGCCGTGGAAGAGGAAAGCAGCGACAATCGTTACTACGACGAGCTGCTGGCTATTCTGAACAAGCGGAAGTAATTACAGGCTACAATGGGGCTGGCAGCTGCGCCCATGCGGTCAGCGAAAGCCCCGTGCAAGGTGTGCATGGGAGGGCATCATGGTGCAGACAGAGCGGGAGACCGGTGCCCTGCGCGGACAATTTGCCCGGCAGGCCGCTGTACAGGCATCTGCCGCAGCACAGGCGGAAAGCGCCCGGGCACAGGCAGAGCAGCTGAGCCGCAAGCTGGCTGCGGCACGCGCCGAGGTGCGCCGGTATCAGACCCGGATGTTCGCCTTTGAGCGCACCCTGCTTGCCCTCAAGCACGATAATGCAGAGCTGGAAGCCGCCTGTGAGCAGGCGTGGGAGCAGCTGGAACAGGCCAATGCCCGGGCAGAAAAGGCCGAAGCCGCCTGCCGCAGAGCCGAGGCTGCTCTTGCCGCCATGCAGCAGACCGCCCCGGAAACACCTGCGCAGCCGGACACCGCCCCCGAGGCTGTGCCGCAGTGCGAGGCTGCACCGGAACAGCCTGCACCGGAAACGGAAGAAAGCCTCTGCGCCCCGGAACAGGCACTGCCCCCGGAGCCTGCACAGCCTGCATGGCAGCCGGAGACCCGGCTGGAACAGATGGCTGCGGAGCTGATGGGCTGGTTCGATGCCATGATGCCCCAAGAATGAATCTTAAAAGGACTGTTGCGTGTTTTGCGCAAATGAATCTTAAAAGGACTGCTGCGTGTTTTGCGCAGCGGTCCTTTTTTCTTTCTGCGTGGGACGATTTGAAATGCGCTCCGCTTTGCTCTGCGCATCATCAGCGGAAATAAGGTTTATATTTCGCGGTTGCCGCGCTCTGCGGAGCGCGGCAACCGCATTTTCACAGGAAGGGCTGTAACGACAAACGGCTTGCTTTCGAACAACGGTTGCAAAGGGTACTGTAAAAATTGGATTGCATTTATACAACCGGGAATGAAAACGTTTGCGGAAAATACCGGAAAATGGCAGAAATGTTGCACGCAGCCTTGCATTTTGCTGTAAAATCCAGTAAAGTATAAATGAATGCTATAAAGCGGATGCCAGGGAAAACCTATTACATCCAGTCAGTGCGGACGGTGTGCCCGGAACAAAGCCGGGGCAGAAGGATGCGCCGCAAAAGGAGAAACATGGCCATGAACGAGAAACCGAAGATTCTGATCGCGGATGATTCCGAGATCAACCGTGCCCTGCTCAAGGAGATACTGGGCGATGGCTATGACTATCTGGAGGCGGAGGATGGCGCAGCGGCAGTGGAACTGATGCGGCAGCGCACGGATATCTCCCTGCTGCTGCTGGACCTGATGATGCCGGGCATGGATGGCTTTGACGTGCTGCGGGTGATGAAGTATCACACATGGCTGGACGAGATCCCGGTCATCGTCATTTCGGCGGCAGAGGATACCGCCAACATTGAGCGTGCCTATGATCTGGGTGTGGCAGACTATATCCGCCGCCCCTTCGAGCGGATTATGATCCTGCGCCGGGTGAAGAATATCCTCATGCTGTACGCCAAGCAAAAGCGGCTCACCCGCCTTGTCACCGATCAGGTGTACGAAAAAGAGCACAACAGCGTGCTGATGATCAGCATCCTGAGCCATGTGGTGGAGTTCCGCAACAGCGAAAGCGGGCTGCATGTCCTGCACATCCGCACCCTGACCGACCTGCTTTTGCACCGGCTGGTGCAAAAGACCGACCGTTATCAGCTGGACGAAAGCGATATCGCCCTCATCAGCACCGCTTCGGCGCTGCATGATATCGGCAAGATCGTCATCCCGGAGGAGATCCTGAACAAGCCCGGCCGCCTGACTGCCGAGGAGTTTGCCATTATCAAGAACCATACTGTGGCGGGCGCACAGATGTTGCAGGATCTGGGACAGGCGATTGCGCGGGACGAGCCGCTTTTGCAGGTGGCGCACGCCATCTGTCGCTGGCACCACGAGCGCTGGGACGGCAATGGCTACCCCGACCGGCTGAAAGGGGATGAGATTCCCATTGCGGCGCAGGTGGTGGCACTGGCAGACGTATACGACGCTTTGACCAGCGAGCGCTGCTATAAGCACGCCTACGACCACGACACCGCGCTGCGCATGATCCTGAACGGCGAGTGCGGCGCGTTCAACCCGCTGCTGCTGGACTGCCTGCGAGAGTCCTCGGAGCAGCTGCGCACCGAGCTGACCCGCTCGGAGTGGGACAGGGGCTTCCGGCAGGAGACCCACCGCCTTTCCGAGGAGATTTTGCACCGGGAGGCGCTGCCCCGGGAGAACCACTCCCAGCTGCTGCTGGAGCAGGAAAAGGAGCGCACGGATTTCTACGCCGCCCAGTGCGGCGGCATCCGGTTCGACTACGACCTGCTGGCCGGCAACGTGACCGTGTATGACTACCATGCCGAGCCTTTGCAGCAAAAAACGGTGACCGATTTTGCGCAGGGCAAGGGGCTCAGCTTTTTGAACGAACAGGATCGGCGCAAGCTTTCCAAGGCCATCAGCCGCGCCACGCCGGAAGCGCCGGACGTGGTGCTGCCGGTCATGGTGCAGCGAGATGGGAAGCCGCACCTGCACCGGATGGCGCTGCATACCATCTGGAGCGGTGCCGGGGTGCGCCGCTGCGTGAACGTGCTGGGGCACCTCACCGATGAACAGCACCGCGTGGAGCATCAGGCAGAGCTGCTGACCGCCATCGACCCGGAGGAAGATTCCGCCCGGTTCCTACGGCGGCTGCAGGGCATCTTTGATGTGGTGCGTCTGGTAGACCCGGAGCACCGCAAGGTGCTTGCGCTGGACAGTGACGGCATCCTGACCGAAAAGCCCGGCAACTGCCACATGGTATGGAACAAGGATACCCGGTGCGAAAACTGCATCTCCGCCAAGGCCTATGCCCGCAAGACCATTCTGAATAAGATCGAGTTCAAGGACGAGGAAGCCTATTTTGTCATTTCCAAGTATATCGAGGTAGGCGGCAGGGGTTGTATGCTGGAAATGGTCACCCGGCTGACGGATGGCCGCTGGCTGGATATGGGCGGCCACCGTCTGCTGCTGGACCGCTGCAACGGAATGGAGCGCAGCGCCTTCGTAGACCCCCTGACCGGAGCCTACACCCGCCGCTATTTTGATAAGTTCCTTGCCGGGGGCGAGATGCACGGCGGCGTGGCGATGATCGATGTGAACCAGTTCAAGTCGGTCAACGACAGCTTTGGACATCTGGTGGGAGACGAAGCATTGCAGACCGTGGCCGCAGCCATGCAGAGCTGCCTGCGTCAGACTGATATCCTGATCCGCTATGGCGGCGATGAGTTTTTGCTGCTGATGCCCCAAAACTGCCCTGACGGCGTAGAAAGCGTCATCCGGCGGGTGCAGAACGCTGTGCAGGCGGCACGGGTGCCCAGCCACCCGGAGCTCCGGCTTTCGGTAAGCATTGGCGGCGTGTGCAATGTGCAGCCCTTGACCGAGGCCATCCGGCAGGCCGATGCCCGGATGTATTGCAATAAAGAAAACGGTGAGCCGGTGTTATAACCGCAGCCGACAACAAAAAAGAGACAGGCGACCCTTTCCGGAAAGCCTGTCTCCTCTTTTTTTCAAAGAAATCTTTTATTTCCGCTGCCGGGCGGCGATCTGTGCGGCAGTGGGCGGGATATCGCCCTGCGCGGCCTTTTCCAGCTGGCTCAGGCGGCGGTCCAGATCGGTGAGCCGCTGCGAGACGATGTCCGGCAGATCCTGCTGATCCAGATCGTCGGCGGGGTTCACCGCCTTGTTGTTGATGCGCACTACCTCGGCGGGTACGCCCACGGCGGTGCAGTTGGCGGGCAGGTTGCGCAGCACCACGCTGCCTGCGCCGATGCGGGCGTTATCTCCGATAAACACCGGGCCCAGCACCTTGGTGCCTGCGCCGATAAGCACGTTGTTGCCCAAGGTGGGGTGGCGTTTGCCAGTATCCTTGCCGGTACCGCCCAGCGTTACTCCGTGGTAGATGGTGCAGTTATCCCCGATCTCGCAGGTCTCGCCGAACACGATGCCCATGCCGTGGTCGATAAACAGACACTTGCCGATGGTGGCACCCGGGTGGATCTCGATGCCGGTGCGGTGGCGGCCATGCTGGCTGACCCATCGTGCCAGAAAAAAGTGCTTGTGCTCGTACAGCCAGTGCGCAATGCGGTGGTACACCAGAATGTGGAATCCCGGGTACAGCAGCATTACCTCCAGCACGCTGCGTGCGGCGGGGTCCTTGCGCTGGATGTTCCGCGCGTCCTCAAGTAAACCCATGCGGAAAACCTCTCTTTCCCATAAACACCCGCCCACGCGGCGGGGCTCTCCCTTTTACCGTATTATAATAGCACAGCAGGAGACGAAAGTACAGTGCTGTACTAGGGATTGTGGAACAAAATGGCATTTATTTTGCCGCGTGGCCCGGGTTTTGGGTAGAGTGTCCAAAATTCGGCGAGAGATGCCAGAAACCTTTTAGCACCTGATTTTGCGCACAGCCATTGACACATTTTGCGGTTCTATGATAAAATAATACGAATGAAAACGCAACCATCAAGAAAAGGAGAAACACCATGCTGTGCAGCGCCCAGAACCCGAAACTGAACAAGCAGTTCGCGTCCGGTTTTGCCGTGGCTTCGTTGTTTCCTTTTTTTGCGCAATGAGCTTTTCCCTTTGCGGGGAAAAGTTTTTTTTTGCCCGTTTTCGGGCGCCTGACACACAAAAATATCATTACAGGAGGGAACCGCGATGCTGCTGACAAACGCTGTGAACACCGAGGGACGGCCGCTGGAGATCTATGTAAAGGATGGCAAAATCGCTGCCGTAGGGCAGGATCTTTCCGCCCTTGCCGCCGAGAACGAGACGGTGGTGGATGCCGGTGGGCTGACTGTGCTGCCCGCATTTGTGGACCTGCACTGCCACTGGCGCACCCCGGGCTTTGAGTACAAGGAGGACATCGAGACCGGCAGCCGCGCCGCAGCCGCCGGCGGTTACACCTTCGTGAACCTGATGCCCAACACAAAGCCGGTCTGCTCTTCTGCGGCACAGGCCATGATGGTGGAGCAGAAGGCCGCCGAGGTGGGCCTGTGCGATGTGAACCAGACCGTCTCCATCACCGAGAACTTTGACGGTGTGAGCATCGACCACCTCAAGACCCTGCCCGCCAGCGTGAAGTTCATCACCGAGGATGGCCACGGCGTGCAGGATAACGCCACCATGGCGCGGGCCTTTGCCATCTGCACCCAGAAGGACATCACGGTCATGAGCCACGCCGAGGATATGGAAATCAGTCCGTGGGACTACCGTCTGGCCGAGGATATCGAGACAGTGCGCAACTGCTGGCTGAGCGAGTACTACCAGACCCGGCTGCACATGTGCCATGTGTCCACCCGGGGCGCGCTGGACGCCATCCGTATGGCAAAGCTGCGGGGTGCACCGGTCACCTGTGAGGTGACCCCCCACCACCTGTGGTTCACCAACGACACCTGCGACTACCGGGTCAACCCGCCCATCCGCACCGCCGATGACGTGGAGGCGCTGGTGGAGGGCATCCGCACCGGCATCGTGGACGCCATTGCCACCGACCACGCACCCCACTCCGAAGAAGACAAGCTGAAGGGCATGGCCGGTATGGTGGGCAGTGAGACCGCCTTCGGCGTGTGCTACACAAAGCTCTGCAAGCAGGAGGGTCTGCCGCTGGAGCTGCTGGTGCACCTGATGAGCACCCGCCCCGCCGAAATTCTGGGCCTTGCCAAGGGTCAGCTGGAGCCGGGCTTCGATGCCGACTTTGTGCTGGTGGATCTGGACACCCCCTACACGGTGGAAAAGGAAAAGCTGCACTCCAAGAGCCACAACACCCCCTTTGACGGTGCACAGCTCTACGGCAAGGTGTTTGCCACCATCAAGGCCGGTAAGATCACCTATCAGGCCGAGGAGTAAAAAGAACGAAACCCTCTCAGGCAAAGCCGTCAGGCATTGCCTGAGAGTACGGAAAGCAGTTCGCATATTACGAAAAGAAACAGTTGCCCTCAAGAGAAAAAGTTCCCCCCTTCGGGGGAGTTGGCGCGCAAGCGCCTGAGAGGGTTCTACAATACGACTTACAGGAGGACACCCAAATGACGAACATGGACAAACTGTACGAAGCTGTGGAAGCCCGCGGCCCGGTGTGCGTGGGTCTGGACACCGATTTCAGCTACCTGCCTGCCGATTTTGTGGACAGCACCCTGACCAAGGGCGAGAACATCGTGCGCTTCAACAAGAAGCTCATTGATGCCACCAAGGCTGTGGCCGGCTGCTACAAGGTGCAGATCGCTTACTATGAGTCGCTGGGCATGGAGGGCATGAAGGCCTACGCCGACACCCTGAAGGCTGTGCGCGAGGCCGGTGTGCCGGTGATTGCGGACATCAAGCGCGGCGATATCGCCAAGACTGCCGAGATGTACGCCATGGGTCACTTCACCGGCGATTTTGAGAGCGATTTCGTCACGCTGGCACCCTACATGGGTCTGGACTCCATCAGCCCCTATCTGCCCTACGCTGAAAAGCAGGGCAAGGGTATGTTCGTGCTCTGCCGCACCTCCAACGGCGGCGCCAAGGACTTTGAGTACGAGAAGCTGGCCGACGGCCGCCACGTCTACGATCTGGTGGGCGACAAGCTGAACGCGCTGGGCAAGGACTACATGGGCGAGCACGGCTACTCCTCCATCGGTCTGGTCATCGGCGGCACCCACATCGAGGAGGCCACCGAGATCCGCGCAAAGTATCAGGACAGCTTCTTCCTGATCCCCGGCTACGGCGCACAGGGCGGCAAGGCCGAGGATATCGCCCAGTACCTGACCAAGGGCAACGGCGGCGTGGTCAACTCCAGCCGCGGCATCCTGTTGGCTTACAAAAAGCAGCCGGGCGTTGCCTTTGACGAGGCCGCTTACAACGAGTGTGTGAACATGAAGGAGGCCATTGCTCATGCGTGCAGCCTGCTGTGAAGCCACCGTCCTGCGCAATGAGGTCATTGCCCCGGACATCCGCCTGCTGACCGTGGTATGGCCGGACCGCGACCACGCCCCCCACGCAGGCCAGTTCTTCACCCTGCGCTCCTGGGGCGCAGACGAAGCACCCTTCCTGTCCCGTCCCATCAGCGTGCACCGCTGGAACCCGGACAGCAGCACCATCGAGTTTTTGTATCAGGTGGTGGGCGAGGGCACCGAAAAGCTGGCACAGCTCAAGCAGCGGGATACCTTCCAGCTCACCGGCCCCATGGGCAACGGCTTTGATGTGCCGGATATCCTGAGCAAGTACAAAAAGATCGCCGTGGTGGGCGGCGGCATCGGCACCGCGCCCATGTTCCAGCTTACCCGCGAGCTGGCCGCTGCCGGGGTAAAGCCGGATGTGTTTTTCGGTTTCCGCGATACCCCCTACTGCATGGAGGAGTACCGCGAGATCGCAAACCTCGTCAAGGTGTCCACCGACACCGGTGCGGTGGGCTTCCACGGCTTTGTCACCCAGCTGTACGACCCCGCCGATTACGACGTGGTGCTGGTGTGCGGCCCCACCGTGATGATGAAGAACGCCGCCCGCCTGTGTGCGGAAAAAGGCACCCCCTGCTTTGTAAGCATGGAAAAGAAGATGGCCTGCGGCATTGGCGCCTGCCTTGGCTGCACCTGCGAGACCAAGGGCGGCGAGGGCAAAAGCGTGTGCAAGAACGGCCCTGTATTTGACGCAACGGAGGTGTTCTTCTGATGGCAGACCTGAAAACCAACCTGCTGGGCTTTGTGATGAACAGCCCGGTCATCGGCGCGTCCGGCACCGTGGGCTACGGTGTGGAGTACGAGGAACTGGCCGATTTTGCAAAGATCGGCGGCATCTCCGGCAAGGGTCTTACTCTGCACGGCCAGTACGGCAACAAGGGCGAGCGCCTGTGGGAGACCCCCTCCGGCCTCATCAACAGCATCGGCCTGCAGAACCCCGGCGTCCAGCACTTCATTGACGTGGAGCTGAACGAGATGCTGGAACTGAAGCAGAAGTACGGCACGGTGGCCATTGCAAACCTTGGCGGCCACAGCGAGGAAGAGTATGTGGAAGGCGCTGCGATGCTGAGCGAGAGCGCAGTGGACATCGTGGAGCTGAACATCTCCTGCCCCAACGTCAAGGTGGGCGGCATGGCCTATGGCGTGAAAGCCGAAGCTGCCGGTGAGGTGGTGCGCATGGTGCGCGCTGCCTGCAAAAAGCCCCTGATGGTCAAGCTGAGCCCGCAGGCCGAGAACATCCCCGAGATGTGCAAGGCTGTGGAAGCTGCCGGTGCGGACGCCATCAGCCTGACCAACACCTTCCAGGCCTGCGCCATTGATCTGGAAAAGCGCCGCCCGGTGTTCAATAACATCTTTGCCGGTCTGTCCGGCCCGGCGGTGCGCCCCATCGCCCTGCGCATGGTATGGCAGGCCGTGGGTGCCGTGAACATCCCGGTGGTGGGTCTGGGCGGCATTGCCACCGGCCGTGACGCACTGGAATTCATTATGGCAGGTGCCACGGCAGTGCAGGTGGGTGCCGCAAACTTTGCCAACCCCCGCGCCATGGAGACCATTGCGGACGAGATGGCAGCATGGATGGACAAGAACGGCGTGAAAACGCTGGACGAGATCCGCGGCTGCGCCCGTCATGCAGAATAAAAATGGATATATCCATAAAATATCTACAATTATGCGCATAAAATAAAACTTAGCGCATAAATTTGCAAATAGTGTAAAAGCGTGGTACAATACCACCCAAAGGAATATACACCACTGAAAAGAGAGGGAGAAGTACAATGAGTGAAGCACTTGAAATTCTGAAGAGCTGTGACGCATTTCTGGAGGGTCACTTCCTGCTGTCCTCCGGCCGGCACTCCGGCGCATACTGCCAGATGGCTTATCTGCAGCAGTACCCGGACCGCTGCGCCGAGGTGATGAAGGCTGTGGCCGACAAGGTCAAGGAGATGGACGTGGACGTCATCGTCGGCCCTGCCATGGGCGGCATCGTGTATGCCTACGAGCTGGCCCGCCAGACCGGCAAGCGCGCTATCTTTACCGAACGCGTGGACAACGTGATGTGCCTGAAGCGCTTTGCCATCCACCCGGGTGAAAAGTGCATCATCGCCGAGGACGTGGTGACCACCGGCATCTCCTCTCTGGAGACCAAGCGCGTCATCGAAGAGGCCGGCGGCATCTGCCTTGGCATCACCTGTGTGGTGGACCGCACCAAGCCCGAGGCTCCGTCTCCCATCCCCATTCTGGCCAGCGCCCTGAAGCTGGACCTGCCCAACTACGCCCCCGAGGAGTGCCCCATCTGCAAGGAGGGCAAGCTGCCTCTGGTGCATCTGGGCAGCCGCAAGATGAAGCAGGAAGCAAAGCAGACCCTGTAAACTGAAAGCTTTTGTTGAAACGAGGAAAACTATGAACGCATATCTTCTTTTGGCAAACGGCATGGTCTTTGCCGGACAGTCCGTGGGCGCGCAGGGCGTGACCGTGGGCGAGGTGGTGTTCTCCACCGGCATGGTGGGCTTTCAGGAGACCCTGACCGACCCCAGCTACTACGGCCAGATCATCACCCAGACCTATCCCCTCATCGGCAACTACGGTATGAACCACGATGACATGGAGTCCGACCGCATCTGGGCAAAGGGCTACATCGTGCGCGAAGCCTGTACCACCCCCTCCAACTGGCGCTGTGAGGAGACGCTGGACAGCTTTTTGAAAAAGAACAATACCATCGGCATCGAGGGCATCGACACCCGCCACCTGACCCGCATCATCCGGGAGAGCGGCGTGATGAACGGCGCTATCCTGACCACCTTCGACCCCGCCGACCCGGCCAACAAGGCCGAGACCGAGGCACTGCTGGCCGAGATCCGCGCCTACGCCGTGACCGATGCTGTGAAGAACGTGACCTGTGCAGCCCCCGAGGTGTTCAACCCGGAAGGCGAGACCCATATCGTGCTGATGCACTACGGCTGCAAGCGCAATATCGTGCGCTGCCTTGTCAAGCGCGGCTGCAAGGTGACCGTGATGCCCGCCTTTGCAACGGCAGAGCAGATCAAGGCTCTTGCCCCGGACGGCATCATGCTGTCCAACGGCCCTGGAGATCCGAAAGAGTGCGTATCCATTATCAAAGAGATTAAAAAACTGTACGATTCCAATGTACCGATCTTTGCAATCTGTCTTGGACATCAGCTTATGGCACTTGCTACAGGAGCTGATACTCACAGACTTAAGTACGGACACAGGGGTGCTAACCATCCTGTTAAGGATTTAAAGACTGGCAAATGTTATATATCATCACAGAACCATGGTTATGTTGTAGATGAAAGCACATTAGACAGCAAGGTTGCAGTACCTGCATTTGAGAATGTTAATGATAAGACTAATGAGGGACTTGAATATGTTGGTAAGAATATATTCACAGTACAGTTCCATCCAGAAGCCTGCGCAGGTCCACAGGATACAGCGTACCTGTTTGACAGATTTATGGATATGATGAAGAAGGAGGACTAAGAACATGCCAAAGATTGAGAGTATTAAGAAAGTATTAGTTATAGGTTCTGGTCCAATCGTTATTGGTCAGGCAGCAGAATTTGACTATGCAGGAACACAGGCATGCCGTTCTCTTAAAGAGGAAGGAATTGAGGTAGTACTGGTTAACTCTAACCCTGCTACTATCATGACAGATAAAGATATTGCTGATGAGGTATATATTGAGCCTCTTACAGTTGAAGCATTAAAGCAGATTATCTTAAAGGAAAAGCCAGACAGCATCTTACCTACACTTGGTGGACAGGCTGGACTTAACCTTGCAATGGAAATCGCAGAGACAAGCTTCCTTGAGGAGCATAATGTAAAGCTTATCGGTACAACTGCACTTACAATCAAGAAGGCAGAAGACCGCCTTATGTTCAAGGAAACTATGGAAAAGATTGGTGAGCCATGTGCACCATCACTTGTTGTTAACAACGTTGAGGATGGCGAAGCATTTGCCGCTAAGATTGGTTATCCGGTAGTTCTGCGTCCAGCTTACACACTTGGTGGAAGCGGCGGTGGTATCGCTAACAATGTGCAGGAATTAAGAGAAATTCTTGAGAATGGATTAAGACTTTCAAGAGTTGGCGAAGTTTTAGTTGAGCGTTGTATCGCCGGCTGGAAAGAAATTGAATACGAAGTAATGCGTGACAGCAACGGAACATGTATTACTATTTGTAACATGGAGAATATCGACCCAGTTGGTGTTCATACAGGTGACAGTATTGTAGTAGCTCCTTCACAGACACTTTCTGATAAGGAATACCAGATGTTAAGAACATCTGCATTAAGAATTATTGATGAATTAGGCATTACAGGTGGATGTAATGTACAGTATGCACTTCATCCAGACAGCTTTGAGTACTGTGTAATCGAGGTTAACCCTCGTGTAAGCCGTTCATCAGCATTAGCTTCTAAGGCTACAGGTTATCCTATTGCTAAGGTTGCAGCTAAGATTGCACTTGGTTATACACTTGATGAGATTAAGAATGCAGTTACAGGAAAGACATATGCAAGTTTCGAGCCAGCACTTGATTACTGCGTAGTTAAGATTCCTAGACTTCCATTTGATAAGTTTATCTCAGCTAAGAGAACACTTACAACACAGATGAAGGCTACAGGTGAGGTTATGAGTATTTCTGATAACTTCGAGGGTGGTCTTATGAAGGCTATACGTTCTCTTGAACAGCATGTTGACAGCCTTATGTCATATGACTTTACAGGACTTACAGATGAAGAGCTTCTTGAAGAGCTTGCAATTGTAGATGATAGAAGAATCTGGAAGATAGCTGAAGGTTTAAGAAGACACATTTCTGCAGCCAAGATGCATGATATTACTAAGATAGACTTATGGTTTATTGATAAGCTCCAGATTATTGTTGATATGGAGAATGCTCTTAAGAGAGGACCTCTTACAGAGAGCCTTTTAAGAGAAGCTAAGAGAATTGAATTCCCTGACAATGTTATCGGTGATTTAACAGGTCACACAGAAAGAGAAATCAAGGAATTAAGAGACAAGTATAATATACATGCAGCATTTAAGATGGTTGATACATGTGCTGCAGAGTTCGCAGCTACAACACCATACTATTATTCAGTATATGGCAGTGAGAACGAAGCTGTAGAGACTAAGGATAAGAAGAAGGTTCTTGTACTTGGTTCTGGTCCAATCAGAATCGGACAGGGTATTGAGTTCGACTTCTGTTCAGTTCATTGTACATG
>OISB01000282.1_pt1 | contig 14559 bp, 12 predicted proteins | sample 1586381 | NCBI WGS metagenome assembly OISB01 (sample SAMN02675044, study PRJEB24791) | human gut metagenome, SKBSTL002 | isolation source: stool | host: Homo sapiens | place: USA
CGTGGACTTTCAGCTCATTGATGGCGGCAAGCGTTTCATAAATTTGCTCCTGAATGATGCGCTCCTGCCGCTCAAAGGACAGCGGAATGCGCTCAAACTGGCTGTGCCCGATGATGACAGCATCGTAGTCGCCGGTGGCGATACGGGCGCAGAATTTTTTGCGGTTGGCTGTCTCAAAGTCCTTGCGCCGTGCCACCAAGAGTTTGGCGTTAGGGTAGAGGTTCAGAAACTCCGAAGCCCATTGCTCTGTCAAATGGTTGGGCACCACGAAAAGACTTTTCTGGCACAGCCCTAGGCGTTTTGCTTCCATGGCAGACGCTGCCATTTCGTAGGTCTTGCCTGCACCAACTTCGTGCGCAAGCAACGTATTACCGCCATAAAGCACATGGGCGATGGCGTTGCGCTGATGCTCCCGAAGGGTGATCTCAGGGTTCATGCCCACGAATTTGATGTGGGAGCCATCGTATTCACGGGGTCTTGTGCTGTTGAACAGCTCGTTGTACTGCTTTACCAGCGCAATGCGCCGCTGGGGGTCCTGCCAGACCCAGTTGGCGAACGCATCTTTAATGACCTGCTGTTTCTGCTGTGCCAGCATGGTCTCCCGCTTGTTCAGCACACGCTTGGGCTTGCCCTCGGCATCCTCGATGGTGTCGTAGATGCGGACATCCTTCAGGTTCAAGGTTTCTTCCAGAATCTTATAGGCGTTGGCACGGGATGTGCCGTAGGTTTCGGACGAAATAATGTCACTCCGCCCGGTGGCAGTCTTGCCCTCAACACGCCACTCGGCGGTATACGGAGAATATCTCACTTTGACTGCATGACGCAGATAGTAGGGGATCTGGAAGGTTTCGGTCATAAATTTTTGAATGATTTCAGGTGCAAGCCAAGTGGCACCCAAGCGCACATCAATTTCGGAGGCTTCCAGTTCTCTGGGCTGTGCCTTGGTCAGCGCCTCCACATTGACGGCAAATTCCGGGTTGGTCTCTGCCGCGAACCGTGCCATCCGCAGCTTTGCCCGGACATCGCCGGAAAGGTACTCGTCTGCCATCTGCCAGCCGGCTTCCGGGTCAGTGGGGTCGGAGGCAGGGTCCTTGAAGATCACACCGGAAAGTTCTGCGGTAATGCGCCCATACTCGCCGGGCGTACCCAGCAGTTCTGCCATATAGGGTAAATCCACCTTGCCGTGTTCTCCGATGGACACCGCCAGTGCTTCGCTGGGGGTATCTACGCTGGTGACAGTGCGCTCCGGGCGAATGGTGCGCTTGGTGAACATCGCCGCCTTGCTCTTGAGCTGCCCCTGCTCGTCCAGATTTTCCAGCGAACACAGCAGATAATACGAGGAATCCTGCTCAAACAACCGTCCGTTTTTGCGGTCATTCAGCAGCCCATATTTAGCGGTAAAGGCATCATAGGCGGCGTTCAGCTTGGCCTGTGTCGCTTGAATGTCCTCGTCCGGGTAGTCGTTCAACTGCTGGTCAATCAGGTCATTGACGGTCTGCCGCAGTTCCACCATGCCGGTGACACGTCCCTTGGCGGTGTCGGACAGTTCCACCTGCGTCATGACCGAATTTTCCCGGTAGAACACCTCGCCGTCCACCACGGTGTAGGAGAAGTTTTTTACATCCGGGTCAGCCGGGAGAATATGCTTCTCATTTTCGACATCCGCAATATCTGGTGTTTCTACCTCAACTTCGGTGTATTGCCCCTCAATATGCTGTACTGCTTCTGCAAGCTGGTCGGCAAGGCTGGTGCCCTCGATGGGTGCAACGGTCAATTCCTCCCGTCCGTACTGGGTGCTTTCGGTAGTCAGCTCGCCCAGCACCATCTCCGGGTGGTCTACGAAATACTGGTTGATGTCAAAACCATCTTCGGTCTTACCAAGCTGCACCCATGCAGGTTCGATATCCGCAGGGCGGTCACGCTTCTGCAAAAAGATAATGTCGCTGACAACATCTGTACCAGCGTTAGCACGGAACGCATTATTCGGCAGACGGATGGCCCCCAGCAAATCGGCTCGTTCTGCCATGTGTTTGCGGGCGGTACTGTCCTTGCTGTCCATGGTATAACGAGAAGTCACAAACGCCACAATGCCGCCCGGACGCACTTGGTCGATGGCTTTCGCAAAGAAATAATTGTGGATACTAAATCCCAGCTTGTTGTACGCCTTATCGTTGACCTTGTACTGACCGAAAGGCACATTGCCAACTGCCAAATCGTAGAAATCACGGCGGTCGGTGGTCTCAAAACCGGCAACCGTAATATCTGCCTGCGGGTACAGTTTTTTCGCAATGCGCCCGGTAACGGAATCCAGTTCCACGCCGTACAAGCGGCTGTCTGCCATGCTGTCCGGCAGCATTCCAAAGAAGTTGCCCACACCCATGGACGGTTCCAGAATGTTGCCGCTGCGGAAACCCATGCGCTCCACGGCATCGTAGATGCCACGGATGACGGTGGGACTGGTGTAGTGGGCATTCAGCACGGAGCTGCGGGCGGCGGCGTATTCATCCTCAGAGAGCAGCCCTTTCAGTTCTGCGTATTCCTTTGCCCAGTTATCCTTATCCGGGTCAAAGGCATCTGCCAGACCGCCCCAGCCCACATACTGCGCCAGCACCTGCTGCTCCTCGGCGGTGGCACCCCGATGCTCCTGTTCCAACTGGAACAGGGTGCGGATGGCTTCAATGTTCCGCGCGTACTTCTGCTTAGGACCTCCGATACCCAAATCATCATCCGTGATGTGGAAGTTCCCGGCAAGTTCAAGTGTGGATCGTTCCGGTTCAACTGCATCCAGAGCAGGTGATTTTGAGCCAATCGTCTGGATCACAATATCATAAGGCATACGGTTTTCTTCAGCAGGGTATATGGCAACCGTTTTTACAGTATCATCTGGCTGCGTAGTAACCTGTTCATTCTGCCGCAAGCCCTCCTCGAATTGTTGCTTATTGACAACTTCGTTATCCCATGACTGCCCGTGCGCACTGGTGTCGATACGCACATCCGTTTCACCCACATAGCCAACTTTCCCCTCAATAGTTCGAGTGGGGAGTTCGACCACAACATTGTCACCGACCTTGTAATCGGGCAGGGGGGATTCCATCATATCCTGCTCCTCGTACAACTCCCGGACAAGCGCCAGCGGTTCCTCCCGGAAAACTGGTATCCGCATTTCTGCCAGTGCCACATCTTGCAGGATCACGCTGCCCTTATCGAAGTTGACCGTATCCACCCGGAAGGAACGCCCCTCCATGTGGACGATAGCATCCAGCGGAAGATAATCTTCCCGGCGCAGATACTTGGTTTGGTAATGGGTGCCGTCCTCATTCAGCCCGGCAAGATAGACGTTCTCGCCGCACTGCCACAGCTGCTTGGCACGGTACACCCACTGGTCGCGGGGAAAGCCGGTGACCGGGACGGTGCCCAGTGTTGTTTCTTTTTCCAGAAGTTTGCCGCCCAGAAGTTCGCAGACCTTCCGGGCATCCTCACCGTAGAACTCATAGTATCCGTTCTGCTCAAAGCCTACCAGCGCATCCGGGTACTGTTCCTTCAGGGCGTTGTACTCGGCGGCGGCATCCAGCGGCAGCAGTGCCGGGCGTTCCTCTGCCTTGCTGTGATAGTGCTCCAGTTCCTCGTCTGTGACGCTGACCAGTTCCGAAAAATCCAGAGACTCCAATTCGGTTTCGGTCAGATCTTCCAGACTTTCGTACTGGCGTTCATCTATCAGCACCTCGCCCAGATACCGTTCCACCCGGTATCCCACCAAATCCACATTAACTTGAATGGGGATTTCCTCATCGGTGGCGTTGGTGTAGGCAATGCCGATCTTGGTCAGGTCGGAGAAGTCTGGCTCGGAATCGTATTCTTCCTGACAAAACTCCCGGATCAGGTTTTTGGCATGGGTCAGGGTGGTATCTGGCTCTGCGTTGACGGGCGCAGGGGGCGTGTAATGCTCCTTCTCCTTGTCGGTCAGATAGCGGTCGGACTGAATCATCAGGTCGATATACTTTTCCACCTGCGTCCAGCTTAACGTGAATTTCTTGTGTTCGGGGTAATGGTCAAATTCCATTCCTCTCCCGTCGTGGTTGACGAAACCTCGACTGCCATCCAGATAATCATGGGAGTGCCCACCGATTCCGTACTCCTTTGCCAACGCTTTGGCACGGAGGCTGCGGTCAGGCTGGGTCTGGTACAGTGCCATAATGCGCTGCTTGCCGCCCATAAATCCCGAACCGTGCTTACGCAGTTCGTTCTCAATTTCAGCCTGCGACAAAACAAAAGCGGAGGGCGTTTTTTCGCTCTCCGCTTGGTCGATTTTTTTAATTTGTTCAGTTTCGGTGGGGATGTGAGCATCAAAGAAACTTAGCTGTAGATCAGCTCCGTCATCACCAGTTCCTCGGCCTGCGCTTTCAGGCAGTTCATGTGCTGCACCCACGCCATCTGCCGACTCTCCTTGTCCGGGGCCGGGTTCTGTTTCAGAAGCTGCGCCATGGTCTGCTGCATCCGGCTCTCTGCCGTCTGCTCCACCTCCATCAGGTGCGGGTACAGGCTCCCGTTCAGGAGCATCGTGTTGTACAGCACTGGGCGATGGTTCATCAGGTACGTCCGGCGCAGCCTGCCGTACTTGCCCAGCGGCTTCCGGGGCTGGTTCAGGGTCAGGTTCGGGAGCTGGTAGTCCCCGACGGTCGAGTAGGTCACGTTCCTGCTGTTCGTATTCATATTGGCTCCTTTCTGCATTGCGGCGGCGAATGGTTTTTTTTACGGTGCGCTCGATGTTCCGCAGCACCTCCCGGCTCATGTCGCTGACGGCTGCGCCGAGGGCGTAAACACTGTCAGGGGTTGAGAAATTGTAGACTGCCTGAAAATCGTCCTTGTCGAACCACCCGGCAGGCTCAAACCCGCAGCGTTCCAGCAGCGTGTAGGTGACGCTGATGGCGGCAGCGGACTTGAACTGCATCTCCACCCCGGCTTCATCATAATCCATCAGCAGCGAACCGTCAACGATGGCGCTGATGTCCTCGCTGTTGTTGTCCCAGTAATCCGCCACCAGTTTCCCGGCAACATCCGCAAGCTGCTGGCTGACACGCTCTCCGCTGATGCCGTAGGTGGCGGCGAGCATTTCTGAAACCGGCTGTTTCAGGTCATCGTTGTACTGCCACAGGTCGGGGTCACGGGAATTACGGCGCACCCCGGTGTCCGACACATCGAAAACGTAGTGCAGGCGCGGGAATCCGCTGGATTCGTCCAGCAGAGCGATGCCCTTAGAGCCACGCCTGACATAGCGGTTCATCCGGTTGTTCCAAACATCATAGTCGGCGCAGGCGGTGGCATCTGGGCGCTGGGCGTAGATCATCAGCTGGTCCGCAAAAGGGTACTTGTACAGCCGGGATGCGGTGGTCAGGTATGCTGTCCAGCTTTCCCAGTACCGGGTCAGACCATTGGCCGTGCGCTGGGCAAGGGCGAGATATTCTTCGGTTTTGCTTGGCATTTTAGCCTCCTTCTTCAGATTTTAGGGTATAAAAAAGCGGGCAACCGTTTTAGGGTTGCCTGCAGGAGTATGTAATAATTGGGTTATCGTTGACTTTGAAGTTCTGATGATGAATGTCTATTTTTCATCGCTTTCGGGCGGACGAACATAACGTAACATTTTTCTTTCACAGGCACCAAATTCCAAATAGTTGTTTTTTGCCTCGTTTAGAGTTATTCCATGATTCAAGTCACTGGGGTCGCTATCAGAAGTAATAAACGGGTCATTCTCCCAAAAGCAAACTGGGCAAATGTACCCACAATCTTCCTTTGGTGGAACATTATAAGTAAAACATTCGCAGCATGGACATTGATACTTTTTCAAATAGATGCACCCCCGCAAGCACCGACTTATCAATTTGTATATGGCTCTGTGTCTTTTCCATCGTATACAATTACTTTAATGTTGGTGGCCGCATCAACATCCGCATGAATACCTACGGTATATTCTTTGTCCGTAACATTCGCAAAAGAGTAGCAGCTTCCCGCAGGAATATTGCCGGATACGATTTCCTGCTCGCCTTCTCAGAGCAAATGCACTACAATTTCAAAATCATTCCTATTCTGAATCGTCAGTGTGCCCGTTTTGGATGAAACCTTTACATTAGAATAAGTGATTACATATTGGGCAGATGTTGATTTTTCTGTACAAGACACAGAGCAATCCCATTGGATTGTAGCCTTCGCCTTTCTGTAAGATTCCGAAGATCTATACGCCGAAATTATAATGATTGCGGCTACGGCAAAGACGCTCACGATAATGAACACTATTGGTGCTTTTTTCTTCATAGTCTTTATCTCCAAAATTTCCAATTCATTGAGTTGAGCATATTACATACGCGAACACTCCAAACCTACAGCTCAGTTTCCACCGCAAGCTGCTCCTGCTTCTCTTTTTCATCAGCGATTTGGACATCAACATCTTCGCGCATCTTTTTCAGAAGTGCAAGGACTCGCTTGATTTGACCTTTGGTATTCTCTACTCTGCTCTGTGCCTGATTGATGTGATCCAGAACTGCCCAGTCTGCAAAGAGGCCATCAAAGAAGAAATCTGCGAATTTCAAAAAACTGTCTACCGCAACCTGAAGGTCTGCGGTGATCTCAACATCGGCAAGCTCAGTTTTGAACCGCCGCAGTTCCACTTGAAGCTGTTCCACCTGCTCCTGTGCATTGTCCAGTTCCTCATACTTGGCAAGATCAGCCATCAAACCGCCGCCCATTACGTCCCATGTACTCCAGCCCTCGGCATTATCCAGCGTTTCCAGAACTTCATTGACCGTGTGCAAGGCGGTCTTTCCGGCGTTGATGGCTTCCAGCAGCTCCCGCTTTTGGACTTTCAGTGCGGCAATGCGGCTTTCGCTTTCCACAATCTGCTGTGCGGCAGGGTGGGCAGAGACTTTGATGCTTTTGATTTTTTCGGAAAGAGCAGCTTGATACTGCCTTTCGCAATCGGACAGCCGTGCCAGTCTATTTTGAATCTGCTCCAAGTCGGCATCAACGGAAGAAAGATCATGGAGAGCCACATCGTACTTGACACGGGCTGCATAGGCTTCCTGCCGTTCCTTGTCCAGCTTTTCATCCATTTTTCCGATCACTTGATAGAAAAATGCGGCAAGGCTGTGCCCCTCCAGACGGTCCACATCAGCCTGTTCTGCCAGCTTGGATTTTTCCAGCTTTTTCAGACGATCAGCAAGCGTATCTCTCTGGGCGGTCAGTTCTTTCTGTTTTGCTTCACAGCTTTTCTTTTCTGCGACCTGCCGCCAAAGTTCTTTCAACGTAGAATCACTCATAAGGAATGTCCTTTCCCGGCATTACGGCTCTTCGTTCAGAAGCTGGTTCAAAAAATGCTGCCGATTATTTACAAATGTTTTGGTGATAACGTAGCTGTCCGTATCTTCATACTGACAAGGATGAATCGTGCCATTGTCGAAGCTAAAAATTTCAGCATCAGGCATTCCGAGGAGAATGGGTGAATGTGATACGATAATGAATTGCGCCCCTTCTTGGGCACACCGATAAATGTTGATCAGTAACGTGAGCTGCCGCTGCGGGGATAAAGCGGCTTCCGGCTCGTCAAAAATATAGACTCCATCTGCACCCATGTAGTCCTGCGCAATGGCGAGGAAACTTTCACCGTGTGATTTTTGGTGATAGCCTTTGGAGGGATGATCGTCATCGGAATAGTCGATTTCCTTGGTGGCTACATTATAGAAGCTCTCTGCTCGGAGAAAATACCCGAACTTTGGTCTGCGATACCCCTTGGAAATCGTCATAGCCTCACATAGTTCCGAATGGGAGTTGTATGTGGAAAATGAATAGTTCTTCGTTCCACCCTCTGCGTTGAAGCCGTAAGCAACAGCGATTGCTTCCAGAAGCGTAGATTTTCCACTTCCATTTTCGCCAACAAAGAACGTAATGGGCTTATGGAATGTAAAAGTGTCGATTCCACTGATGGCAGGAATCTGACGAACATAATTGTATGGGCGAACTCTGTTCCAGTCGATGGTCAGCCCTTGGATAAACAGATCGTTCATACAGCACTCCTTACTATATAATGTAGGAGAACGATTAGTTCCGCTCAAACCCAAGATAGCGGGTGCCCTGAAAACTCAGCTTTCCAATGTCGCCCTCCACAAGCATTCCGTAGTCCGAACCATCTACTTCAAGTTCCATGCGGTCGCCGCTTTCCACCTGAAAAGTCACATAATAGGTCGTGAACGTATGCGCCATCGTATTGTCTGTATGGTGGCGAGAAACTTCCGTTCGCTTTGCCACAACCGTTGCCGGAACAGTCAGCCGCGGCGAATGGTTGTTTTTATTCCATGTGCTGATATTTCCGATGATGGTGTATAGGATCATACCCAAAACCACAAGGAACAGGATGGGAAACAGAATGCTGAACAGCATATCAATTCCAGCGTAAAACATCTTATTCCTCCAAAATTTCTTCCAGCAGGTCCTTTACATCGTCCAGAAAAGATTCTTCTCCGAGGGTGTTCACCTTGAAGAACACCGCTTGACTGCCGCCCGCTGTAATTGCAGACAGCCGAATCGGGCTATTTCCATTCTGGAACATGGTCAGTGTCAGACTCAAGCGGTTGCCGCCCATCATGCTGTACCGTTCAAACACACGGACACTGCACCGGGCATCGCCCTCTTTGAAATCACTGCCTGCCTCTAAATCTGCCGACCAACTGCTGTCCGGGATTTCTTGTTCCAGCTTCCGAAGCAACTTGTCAAAATTCTTGTTTCGGATGGTCTTTTCAAAGATTGCCATAATGGTTCCTCCGTTCTGACAATTAAAAATCGGTCCCTTATTTTTGATACGAGCAGAGCCACAGGAAAATTGCGGAGAAATCGCTTGAAGAGAGGAATTTTGTCTGATTTGATTATAGCATATCTTTTGGAAGAACAAAATACTTTATGTACGCCGCCCGCAGGCGGCAAAAGTCAGTCCGGGGGAAATTCCAACTCAGCAAACTCCGCATCCGTCAGCAGTTTCAGCTTTTCGATAACGCCCTCCGATAGTTCCCGCAGGGCAGTTTCATCGGGCATCAGGTAGCACTGCATGAGCAGCAGTTCGTGCACCAGCCCTAGCCGGGTGCCGGTGTTGTAGAGCATCATCAGCAGGAGTTCTTCATGGTTAAAGTTCATGGCCGCTCCTTTCTTTTTTACATCCGCTGGGATTGCACTCCGGGGCATCGCACTTTTCCTTGAGATTCATCAGCACCGAAGCACGTTCCGGCTTTTTATCCAGAAACCCCTGTAAATCTTTGAAGCCGATGCTGTCCACATAATGCACAGACACCTCGCCATTGCGTTTGAGTGCGATCACATCGCTGACCGACAGGCTGTGCCCCTCAAAATCCTGCGGACGGGAGAGGTTGAACATCTGAAATAGTTCTTCCAAAATCTCGTTGCTCGGAACATCCTGCCACATGGCGGGCAGATCAGCATAGTAGGTGACCTCGTAATGCTCCGGGTCGGGCGTTTTGCCTCGACGATTCAACTCCCGCATAGAAGCAAATCTTTCATCGAAGATTTTTTCGTCATGCCGCAGCTGCATCACCATATAAACATCGCACCCTGCGTTCAGAAACTTCTGCGGGATGTCCGTCATGGGTTCGCCGTCAAAATTCTGGTTCCATTTTTGCTGCATCGTCCACCTCACAGTTCTGGCGCAGAACGTGCAGAGGATTTTGGCGCAGACGTATCACTTGCCAGTTCTGCCAGCTTTTCCAGTGTGGAAGGGCGATGGTCTGCACTCAGTTCCTCGGCTTCCGCAACTTTATCCATGACTGCATCGTAGTCCTGCAGTAGCCGCCGGCCCTTTTCCATGTGGTGTGCTTCCAGAATCTGCTCACGGGCTTCCTGAATGGTCAGTTCCGGGGCATCCAACTGCCCGCCGTCCATCACAGAATAATCGCTGTGGTAGAGGGTGTAGTCCCATCCATCCTCACAGGACTGGATGGCAAGATAGCCTTTGCCGCCCAGTTCCCATGCAGCCTGCTCGTCTTGTGTCTGAATTTCCGGGTAGAAGTCGGCATGGTTCCGTTCCATGACCTCGGCAAACTGGCAGATGTGGAACACATTGCCCAGACCGCCCATGTCAAAGTGATAATCATCCAGATGCTCCACCCGTGCCGTAAAACTGCGCCCATCCGGGTAATCCACCTGAATCACGCCGCCATCTGGAATGCGATAGAGGTCATCATAGTGGCTGTTGATGAGACGAATATCCTTCGGCAGCGTTTCCGGCTCCCAGATGCGCCGTCTGCCGATGCCCGCCTGCGGGATGTTTTCGAGGATCTTTACGCTTTCCTGTTGGATGGCCTTACGGTCATCGTCCGAAAGTTCAAACAGATACCAGTTCCGGGCGGCAGGGATGGTGTTTTGTCCATCTGGCGGCAGATTCTTTTCCGAAATCTGCCCACTTTCCAGCGGCTCACCAGTTACCTTGTTATAAGTGGCAAAGCCGACCCCTGCACCGTTTTCCCGGAGATGCAGATAGCGTTCATCGTTGATAAGGTAGACCGCTTCTTTTATCTGCTCCATCAGCACCCACCTTCAAATTCCAGCGAAAACTTGCTGCGGCCATCGGCTTCACAGGACAGCAGCACGGTGGCATTGTAGGTCTTGCCCTTGGCACTCTTGCAGTCCTTCAAGCGGACACGACCATCCCGCAGCAGCTTGTCCGCCACATGAGCGTCCAGCCGCTTGCCCAGACGCTTAAAGAACGCATTGTCCTTCCACAGGACGAAACGGCACTCCCTGTTCTCACAGAACCAGCCCTTTTCACGCTCCACGACAGGCTTCCCACAGTTCGGGCAGACACCAATGATTTTGTTTTTCATAAGCGCATTCGCTCCTTTCGCAGCCTCGGTGGTCGTTACCAGCGAGGAAATCATCTCTTTGATTTCAGTCATAAAAGTTTCCGGCTCCATTTCGCCACGCTCGATTTGCAGCAGTTTTGCTTCCCAGTCAGCCGTCATATCCGCAGACTGCATTTCTTCGGGCATTACGGTAATGAGGGCTTTTCCCTTATCCGTGGGCAGCAGCACCTTGGTTTTCTTGGTGCCCTTGCGCTCCAGAAAGCCCTTCTGCACCAGCTTTTCGATGGTGGCAGCTCTGGTTGCTGGAGTGCCGATGCCCTGACGCTCTACACCCTCCGGCATACTGTCTGCACTGGCGGTTTCCATCGCATGAAGTAGAAGGTCCTCGGTGAAATGCTTCGGCGGGGACGTTTGACCTTCTTTCAGTTCGGCACCGGCAATGCTGCACTGGCTCTGCTCCTTTACATCCGGCAGAACCGCCGGTTCTTTTTGCTTGCCCAGCAGCTCGCCCAGCATTTTCCGCTCCACAGCTTTCCATCCCTCGGACAGCACCACCTTGCCCTTTGCGGAGAACTCCTCCCCGGCGCAGATGGTGATAATCGTGGTTTCAGCATAGCGGTGCGGCTCACCCACGGCGCAGAGCAGCCGTGCAGCAATCAGCCGTAGGATATTCCGCTCTCCGGCAGGGAGGGCGGCAAGATCTGCGTTTGCCATGCTTTTCGTGGGCAGCAGCGCATGGTGGTCGGTGACTTTGCTGCCATTGATGACCTGCTGCACATGGATGGAAAGTGGCTCCTCCACGGCAAACGCCTTGCCCGTATCCGTCACCAACCCCGGCAGGGATGCCGCCATATCCTCCGTCAAAAATCGGCTGTCTGTGCGGGGGTAGGTGATGAGCCGTTTTTCGTAAAGGCTTTGGGCATAATCCAACGTCTGCTGCGCCGTAAATCCCAACAGACGGTTTGCATCCCGCTGCAATGCAGTAAGGTCATAGAGTTGCGGTGGGCTTTCGGATTTCTCCTTGCGTTCCATCTTTTGCACCGTGGCACGCCCCTCCTTTCGGCATTTGGAAAGCAACAATTCGGCATCCGCTTTCTGAGCAAACCGTTTGCTGGATGCGGTGCCGCCGTCTGCGAGGGTCAAGGCAACCGTGTAGAATTTCTCCGGCACAAAGGCGGCAATGGCAGCTTCCCGCACCACCGTCATGGCAAGCACCGGGGTCATAACACGCCCCACCGCCAGCGGTTGACCGTACAGGCACGAAAAAAGCCGGGAAGCGTTGATGCCGACCATCCAGTCGGCACGTTCCCGGCAGAGTGCTGCGTTGTACAGCGCATCGTATTCAGTTGACGGTTTGAGATGGGCGAATCCTTCCCGGATGGCGTTTTCCTCCATGCTGGACAGCCACAGGCGGGTAAAGGGCTTTTTGCATCCCGCTTGCTGGTACACCAAGCGGAAGATCAGTTCTCCCTCGCGCCCTGCGTCGCAACTGTTCACAATGCTGTCCACATCCGGGCGGTGCATGAGCTTTTGCAGGATACCAAACTGCTTTTTGGTGGACACAGACACCAGATACTGCCACTTTTGCGGCAGGATGGGCAAATCTGCGATGCTCCACTTGACATACTTGGCATCATAAACATTGGGCGGTGCCAGCTCCACCAAGTGTCCCACGCACCAGCTTACCAGATAGCCGTTGCCCTCAAGGTAGCCATCCTGACGGTTGGTGGCACCGAGGACTTTTGCATAGGACATAGCGACGGATGGCTTTTCCGCCACGACTAATTTTGCGATAAAAATCCCTCCAATCTGTTTCTGATTGCAATATGTACGGCGGCAAACGCCGCCTTAAAATCAGATGGGTTCGGTGTCCTGCTCGTCCGGGGTTTCGTCCTCGTCCGGCACATCGGTCGGAATCTCAAAATCGCCCTTGTCCTCGGTGTAGTTTGCATCGGGGTCAAGGGCTTCTTTTTCGGCCTGCTTTTTCTGCTTCTGCTTTGTGAAAGCATAGAAAATGCCGCCTGCCGCCAGCGCAATCAGCACCACCACGCCCAGAAAGCCGGATGCGATTTTTGTGACCTTGTTTTCCTTGGGCTGTTCCGTGCCGGATGCCGCCGCTTCTTCCGCAGCTTTCTTGGCTTCCTCCTCGGCTTTCATCCGATCCTGTTCCGCCTGCGCCGCCGCTTCTTTTTCGGCGGTATAAGCGTCCGCTTCTTCCTCCTCCATCAGTGTCAGCAGGTCGGCTTCGTCCACCAGATTCATAAAGTGGACGGTCTGCTGCCCCTTGGCGTTGCGGTCGATGACCAGATAGAACGTGTTGCCGGATTTGCTGACCAGCGTAATGAACTGCTGCCCGGAGCCGTCCGAATAATTGGTGTGGTAATCGTCCACCAATGTCAGATTGCCCTCCGGGGTCAGGGCACCAGAGGTTTCGTCCGTGACGGTGACTACATTTTCCACCACCTCCGGCAGGATAGGCTGCTCCACGGGGGCGGCTTCGCCCTCGAAGACAAAGGCAGGAGCCGCCATGCCAGCGCACAGTGCCGCCGATACCAGCAGCGCACCCAGTTTCTTAATCTTCATCTGCATCGACCTCCTTCTCAAAAGTTGCACCCACGGCAGACAGCGCAGCCGGGTTCGGGGTGGCGGTAGCCGACTGCCGCAGCAGGGCGGCAAGCTGTTCCGGCGTGACCTTTGCAGTCCGCACCATTTCGTTGACCTCGGCGGAATCCTCCTCCTGAATGCGCCGCTCCAGAATCTCGATGCGGTTGTTCAGCTTGATGCGGCGTTCCTTTTCTTTTTCCAGCATCGCCCGCAGCTTATCCGATTTTTCGCTCATAAAACTCCTCCAATCATTTTGAAAGCCGTCCGAACCCGGCGAGATGCTTCTCCCAGTAGGACGAGTGAATGTTTGCGTACTTGATGGGGTCTCCGGCACTGACCATCATGCCATTGCCCAGATAGATCCCGGTATGGCTCATGCCGGGGGTGTCGTAGGTGCCTTTGAAAAAGACCAAATCTCCGGGCTTTGCTTCGGCTTCGGAAATATGCTGGCTTTTGTTCCACAAGCCGTTGGCGGTGGTGCGCCCCACATTGTAGCCGTTCTGGTTGTAGACCCAGCAGACATAACCGCTGCAATCAAACCCTGTTTCCGGGGTAGAACCACCCCACACATAGGGCGTACCAACATACTTTTGAGCTTCCTTGTAGATGGCGGCGAACTCCTCATCCGTCAGGGCTTCTGCCGGAATCTGATAGTCGATGCCCGGTGTGCCGGAGCCATCGGAGCCACCGGGCGGCAGACCGCCGTTGAACAGATAAGGCCGACCACCCAGCGTATCCTGAAAGATCTCATAGCGTTTCCACTGGTCGTTGTCCAGTTCCTCCCGGATAACCACTTCCAGCCCTTTATTCACCAATTTGGTGTGGAAGATGCGGTACTCATAAGGCACCTGTGTGGGAACTGGGATTCCTGCCGGACTGATGACCCAGACGGTCTTATACCGTATCTGCACCTCCACCCATGTGGTCAGCTTGTACTGCTTTTTGAAGGTCTCCTTCAACTTGCCCTGCACCTCCGACCGGGTGTAATCGTCATACAGGGTCGTGAGAAAAGAAGTCAACTGCCACGGGTCATGCTCGATGGGGTCAAGGTGGTACTGGTACTCGTTGTAGCCGGGGTGGTCGGTGGGAGTGCGCTTGATCTTTT
>OISB01000336.1_pt1 | contig 12509 bp, 7 predicted proteins | sample 1586381 | NCBI WGS metagenome assembly OISB01 (sample SAMN02675044, study PRJEB24791) | human gut metagenome, SKBSTL002 | isolation source: stool | host: Homo sapiens | place: USA
CCACCGCCGCCAAAGCGGGAAACAGGCGGCATCAGCTTGTCAATATCGGTGCCCACGGTCTTGATCTCACCGTCACGGAACGCATTGGCCAGATACTTGCGCGTCTCCGGCTCCTTTAGCTTTTCCTCTTGGATGATCTTTGCAAGCTCTTTCTCCCGCTGTTCGGACACAAAGGTGTTCCACTCTGCCATCACGTCATCCACATCGTTGACACCTGCAATAAAGGTTTCAATCAGCTGCTTTTTGCTGCGCAGTTCCGGGCTGGCATCAATCGCCTTGCGAATCGTGATGAGCACTTCTTTATCATTGCAATGGGTGTCATGGTACTTTTTGACCAGCATCAGAATGTAGTCAATATTGATCTCGACCTGCCGAATCAGCTCCACCTCGAACACCACATCATCCGTGATGTCCTCTTTGGTTTCATCATGCTTCTTATTGCGCCATTCATCTCGCAAGTCCTGATAGCGGCCCAAGTAGTCCTGCAAATCCCGTTCCGAGATCAGTTCGTTGCCCTTGAAATCATCAAAGGAAGACAGCAAGTTCCGCATCCGCAGCAGTGCACCAAACAGCACGATAAAGTCCTTCTGGTTCTGCTCTCCGATGATCTGCGGCTCTGTCAGCGGGAATTTTTGCGTCAGGTCATCGATCATGTCGGTGTAACCCTGATGGTATTTTCCCTGCTCATCCGTATAGCCGTGGTAATAGTCTGCATATTTACGCAACAGAACGATGCCACCCGCATTTTTATCTCCGAACAGCGAAATAGCCGCATCCACCCGCTTTTGCAGATTGCGGAAGCAGACGATATTGCCAAAGGTCTTGATGCTGTTCAAGATACGGTTCGTCCGGCTGAACGCCTGAATCAGACCGTGCATCTTCAGGTTTTTGTCCACCCAAAGGGTGTTCAGCGTAGTAGCATCGAAGCCCGTCAGGAACATATTGACCACGATCAGCAGGTCAAGCTCTTTATTCTTCATGCGGAGCGATACATCTTTATAGTAATTCTGGAACCGTTCGCCATCGGTCGAGTAGTTCGTGTGGAACATCTCGTTGTAATCCTGAATGGCTGCGTCCAGGAAATCCCGGCTGCTCTGGTCGAGGTTGGAGGTATCTTCCGGGTTTTCCTCGTCCAGAATGCCATCCGTTTCCGCTTCGTTGGCTCCATAGCTGTAAATGGTAGCAATGCGCAGCCGCTTGGTTGGGTCTTCCGCCATCTGTTTTTTGAACTCCTGATAATACAGCTTTGCCATCGGCACAGATGCCACGCAGAAAATCGAATTAAAACCGCTGACGCGCTGTTTTTGCTTGATTTCATCCACCGCACCACGCTGGGCAGAGGCCACCTCTGCCACATTCGTCAGCAGATTAAACTCATACGATTTGTCTCCCCGATAGGTTTTCTGGTCGAAGTGGTCGAGGATGTACTTTGTCACCAGAGAAATACGCTTGGGTGCCATGAACGCCTTTTCCCGGTCGATATCCCAAACCTGTTTATCGTCCATGTCTGGCTCTGCATCCATCGTCTTGATGTAATCCACACGGAATGGCAGCACATTCTTGTCGTTGATGGCATCCACGATGGTGTAGGTGTGCAGTTGGTCGCCGAACGTCTGCGCCGTGGTGAAATAGCGTGGATCAGTGGAGCTTCCTGCGTTGACTGCAAAAATCGGCGTTCCAGTAAAGCCGAACAGGTGGTACTTTTTGAAATTGTGGACAATGGCCTTATGCATATCACCGAACTGGCTGCGGTGGCACTCGTCAAAGATGATCACAACGTGCTTCTGATAGACTTCATGCCCCGGATTTTTCTTGATGAAGGTCGCCAGCTTCTGAATGGTGGTAATGATGATATGTGCTTCCGGGTTTTCCAACTGGCGTTTCAGAATCGTGGTACTGGTGTTGGAGTTTGCCGCTCCCTTCTCGAAGCGGTCATACTCTTTCATAGTCTGGTAGTCCAAATCCTTGCGGTCTACCACAAACAACACCTTGTCGATGTAGGGCAGCTGCGATGCCAGCCGTGCCGTTTTGAAGGAGGTCAGCGTCTTGCCGGAGCCAGTGGTGTGCCAGATGTAGCCGCCGCCCTCGATGCTGCCATACTTTTTGTAGTTGTTGGCGATTTCGATGCGGTTCAATATCCTCTCGGTTGCCGTGATCTGATATGGGCGCATCACCATCAGCATCTTTTCTGAGGTAAAGATGCAGTACCGGGTCAGCACGCTCAGGATCGTGTGCTTTGCAAAGAATGTCCGGGTAAAGTCGATCAGATCCGTCAGCACACGGTTATTCGCATCGGCCCAGTAGGAGGTAAATTCAAAGCTATTGCTGGTCTTTTCCTTTTTCATCTTGCCGTGTTTGGCATCCTTGATGGCATTGTAGCGGGTGCTGTTGGAGTAGTACTTGGTATTTGTGCCGTTGGAGATCACAAAAATCTGCACATACTCATACAAGCCGCAGCCCGCCCAGAACGAATCCCGCTGATAGCGGTTGATCTGGTTGAACGCCTCCCGGATAGCCACCCCGCGCCGCTTCAGTTCCACATGAACCAGTGGAAAGCCGTTGACCAGAATCGTCACATCGTAGCGGTTATCATGCCGTGCGCCGTCTGCTTGTTTTACCTCATACTGGTTGATGACCTGCAGGCGGTTGTTGTGGATGTTCTTTTTGTCGATCAGTGTGATATTTTTGGAACTTCCATCATCCCGGTGCAATACCTGCACATTGTCTTCCTGAATCTTCCGGGTCTTTTCAGGAATATGCTCGTTGGGGTTGGCAATTACATCACTGAAAAACTGCCGCCACTCCGTATCGGAAAACTGGTAGTGGTTCAGCTCTTCCAGTTGACTGCGGAGGTTAGCAATCAGTTCATCCTCGGTATGCAGCGGCAGATAGGTATAGCCCTGCTCGCACAACAGCCGGATAAACTCTTTTTCCAGCTCTGCCTCGCTCTGGTAGCTGTCAGAGCGCACCTTGGAGGGTTCATAGGTGGCAACAACGGTATCTTCATTGGTAGCCGCAACGATATTGAAAAAGGACATTTTCACACCCGCCTTTTACTCATACAAACCTGCTTCTTCTCGTTCTACTCGAATATCTCGCAGTTTTCTTCCTTGATAAAGCCAATGCACCGGCCCTTGTAGCGGATAGGTCGTCTGCATGATTTTTTGAGCCAACGCAGAAAGCGAGTAGGCTTTACCCTGATACTCAATTTGCCTATCATCTTTTACTACGGCTACAACCTCAGGATGATTTTGCAGCACGACCTCTGCCCCCATCGGAATACCGCATTTAATAAATGAGAACGGGGCTTTGCGTTCTTTTGCTTCTTCCTGAATTTCAGCCGCAACTTCTTCGTCTGCAATCTCATGGCCTTCCGGGGTAAGGCGCTGCAGTTTGTCCATTGTGCCGCTTAATTTTGCAATGCTCTCCAAAAGCGCATAAGCATCCTCTTTTGTCATTGCATAAAACTCTTTTGTTCTTGTCTTGCCATCGAACGTATCAATAGCGCGCAAATCAGGATTCAAACGGTCGATCAGGCTATGCAGTTCTTTATCTTGTAGCGGAGTTGAAACATCGTAAGTAGCATATACCCGAAATGCAAACGGGATACACTCGCTCCGATTTAACTGTTTCAGTCGATTCTCGATATTGGTCGCATAGCCAATTTTTACATAATCCGGGAAAGAGGGATTTGTCAGGATATAAATTACACCAGCCTTTTTTGCTGCACTCACGTTGCAGCCACCTCCTTAAACGTCAACAATTTATCTCGATAATATTCATACTGTTTTTGTCTTGCTTTAATCTCTGCGGGCAGACCGCTTGTCAAATCATTGCAGATAGAATCAAACCGGTCAAGGATAGAAATAATCCGTTTCTGTTCCTCAATAGGCGGCACTGGCAGATTTATCTCTCCCAGTCTTTCTCCACTCACATGAGGAACGCCTGCGCCACGCTTCATACCGTTCAGTTCTATTTCTTTATTCTTAAGCACATAGTACAGATATTTCGGTATGGCAACTTCTTTCTTTACTTCATACCCAAAGCCATCCGTAATAAATATCGGTTCATCCCAGTAAGAAACAAATCCAGCAGATGCACCGCTTCGAGCCACTGCGACAATTTCGCCGATGTGGTTAGCGCGGTCAATATAATATGCCGGTTCTTGTCCTCCCAAAATCACGGGAATATTACCAGCTTTTTCGTTTTTCTTAGTGATATACTCACCACGAAAAACATTTGCAATCTCACTCAGCGGTAACATGGCATAGCCAAACACATACTGCAAGAGTTTAATCAGTGCTCTGCTCTGCTCTGCTCTGCTCTGCTCTGCTCTGCTCTGCTCTGCTCTGCTCAAAATTGTGTTGCCAGTTTCTGCAAATGTCAAGAGCTTATCTCGGTAATACTCGTACTGCTTCTGCCGGGCTTCAATTTCAGCAGGCAGGCCAATATTGAGGTCGGCGCAAATCTTCTCAAAGTTGTCCAGTACATTCACAATACGGTTCTGGACATCGAGGGGCGGAACCGCAATTTCAAATTTTCGGATTTTTTCCATTGGAATATTCTGCATGGAAGACGATTGAAGCAATCGCCTTATCTGCTTATCCCAAAACTGCGTTGTCTGAAAGTAGTATTTCATATATTGCGGAAGCAATACTTCCTTATCGCACCGAATCAAAGCCACATTTGGTGCCAAATAATATTTATCTTCTTCTTCAACTATAGCAACCTGTCCAACCGTTCCAACATAGGTGAAAAGCATGTCTCCAATATGTAGTTTACTTCTTTCCAGTTTGGAGAAATCGCTTTTATCTACATATTTCACATCATGCAAATCCAATCGTCCATTTTTTACATTTAACCCCCGTAGCGCAATTATATTTCCGTTTTCAGAATATGTCACATAGTTTGTAAATTCAAAACCCGCAAGTTTTGTTACTGTTGCAATTTCTCCCAGTTTATACTTATGAGCGTTAGTTTCAGCCTTAAGTAGTTTATCCCTATAATAGCCATATTGCGTATTCCTCGCCGTAATCTCTGTCATAAGATTTTGGGTCAACTCGTCTATTTTTTCTGTGTAACTATCTAAAATACGTACTATTTCTTCTTGAACCTCAATAGGCGGTACTGGCACCACATATGCCTTAATCATTTTTAGATTCAAGCCTCCACGTGTGCCGTCTCCCGACGATATTTCTCGTATTCTTGCATACTGTGATCGCAGGTAATGAAACAAATATTTGCTTATAACTGTTTCATCAACTACAATCGCGCATAATGACTGATTGGTACACAATGGGATTCTTGTTATCGCTACTTTTCCTCTTGTTTTTCCTTGTCCTGCTAGCGCTATAACAACCGTTCCAACTGGCACCATTTTTGTGCTAGTTTCGTCATAGCCTTTTTGGGTTATTTTCTTTTCGGTAAACGTAACTTCTTCTTGATTTACCTCGCCAGAACTCATCCACGGAATTGTTCCATTTTCCCAGTATTCAGGGTGTGTTGTTTTTGGCGTAGCCCCCGGAAAGCACATTGCAAAATCGCCAATTCTTTTGTATTCCACACCATTCGGGCAAAGTTCTCGAAGCAGTTTATCCAGTTTACTCATTTTTCATTTCCCACCTAATACAGCTCATCGTTTGCTTTTTTTGTACAATCATCGGATAAATCATATAATCCCAAGGCATCAGTTTTAGCAAGTATGGAATATTATCTGTTCTGATGATTTCAAACCCATCTCTGTACACATAAATCACATATTTGATTTTATCCTTGAATTGATAAATATAATTCAGAATTTTCTTATCTCTGCTAAGGCGATAGTTTTTGAAATCTTCTTGTTTACGCATATCGCCTTGCGACATACCATTGATCCAGTCTGTATACACGCATTCTGTCATTCCTAGTGCGCTTTCATCATACTCGATCATGAAAACTCCTATTTCTTTAGCTCCATTATATTTTTCAAGGCTTTGAAGATGTTTTTCCCAGCTATTTTGAAAAGATTTCTTCAAATCTTCATAGCTATGTGCACCATATTCAAAAATCCAGCTTGTTGAGCGCAGCGTGTTACACTCCATTTCATGCTCCCACTGCTTTCTTACCTCTTCTTGTTCCTTTTGAACTGCACTTTGAAAGGCTTGTTCGTCTTTCTTGTGTTCCGCTCCTTTTCGAGTAGTTTTAGATGATGTAATCTGAAAATGTTCTATAAATCCTTTTCGGAATATAAAATCCGGGAACTCACTAAGACGTTCATTCGGTTTAGCTGTTCTCAGGATGCTCGCAATTTCAAACCTATCATCTTCTAATAATCCAAAACAGCTTTTATAGCATTCGTGATTTACAAGCCACTGCCAAAGCCCATTATTAAATTCATCATCAGTTACATTTAGAATTGTACGGTGTCCAAAAGGTTCCTCACAGGGCACATCATCACGCCAAAAGAATCCCCGCTTCACCAAATCCAAACAGTTTTGTTCTTTTATTCCTCTTTGGGTTGTCTGCCCCATAAGTATCTCCTTTCCATTTTATTCAATTGAATTTGTTTCCAAATACCTGTCAAAATCGCTCTGGTACAGCCGATCCTGCACCACACGGTACTTTTCAAACTCCGTTTCGGCGTGCATCTTTGCAAGCTGCGCCGAGATTTTACCTGCATCCCTCAACACTTCCAGATCATCTGCCTGCAAATAGATGTCCAGCCGCTTAGCCCAGTCCTCCATGGTCATGGGGATATGACGGCGGGCACGGTTCTCGGCAAGGTCGAGGTATGCCGAAACGATCAGCTCCATGGATTTCATTTCATCCTCGGTCAGGTAGTTTTTCGCCACGGAAACATCGCTCTTTTTGATTTTGCCGTTGGGAGCATCCTTCCATGTGTGAAGCCCCATGTGCGGCTTTTCGGCATCGGCACGCTCATAGATCAGCTCTGCCGCCGTATGGCGATGCACGGCATAGTGCATCTTGTTCTGTACCTTCGCAAAGAACTCTTTTGTGGTCAGCGCATTGCGGTCATAATCCAGCGAAGTAGCGTAAATGTCAGTGAGTTTCTGATAGAAGTTGCGCTCCGAAATGCGAATTTCCCGGATACGTTCCAACTGCTCTTCAAAGTATTTCTTGGTCAGGACTGTGCCGCCGTTTTTCAGGCGTTCTTCGTCCATGGCCCAGCCCTTGATAGTATACTGCTCCACGATCTGATTTGCCCAGACACGGAACCGCACCGCCCGCTGGTTGTTCACCTTGAAGCCGACCGCAATAATCATTTGCAGATTATAGTGGTTCACGCTGCGAGTAACCTGTCGGCCACCCTCATTTTGAACTATTCGGAATTTCCGAATAGTTGCCGCTTCGTCCTGCTCATGGTCAGCATAAATCTTTTTGATATGCTCATTGATGGTCGGAAGCCCCACATCGTAAAGGGTCGCCATCATCTTTTGCGTCAGCCAGATGTTTTCATCCTCGTAGCGCATCTCAATGCTGTCCTTGTCCTCGCCCGTAGAGGCAACAAAGGTCAAATATTCTGCCGCAGAAGAACGTACCAATGCCGAATCTTTCTTTTTGCTTTCCATCTCAGCCCTCGATTTCTGCCACGATCTGGTCAATGGCGGCCCGCAGTTCGTTTTCTCGTGCTACGATTTGCGCAATTTCAGCGTTCAGCTTCACAATGTCGATCTTCTCGCGGGTATCCCTGGCCTCCACATAAGTGGAAACCGACAGATTATAGTCATTTTCCTGTACTTCGGAATACTCTGCCAGATGGGAAAAGTGTGCTTCTTCTGCCCGCTGTGCAAAGGTGTCCACGATTTTATTGATGTTCTCCGGCGTGAGCTTGTTGTTATTGGTCACCTTGACGCACTCGGAAGAAGCATCAATAAACAGCACTTTATTGTCCGTTTTACCCTTTTTCAGCACCATGATGCAGGTGGCAATACTGGTACCAAAGAACAGGTTGCTCGGCAACTGGATGATGCAGTCAATAAAGTTGTTGTCCACCAGATACTTGCGAATTTTCTGCTCTGCACCGCCACGGTACATGATGCCGGGAAAACAGACGATTGCCGCCGTACCGTTGGAAGCCAGCCATGCCAGCGAGTGCATAATAAAGGCCAAATCTGCCTTGCTCTTCGGAGCCAGCACACCAGCCGGAGCAAAACGCGGGTCATTGATGAGCAGCGGATTCTCGTCACCGGCCCACTTGATGGAGTACGGCGGATTCGATACGATCAGCTCAAAAGGTTCATCATCCCAGTGCTGCGGATTGGTCAGCGTGTCCTCACAGGCAATGTCGAATTTGTCAAATTCAATGTCGTGCAGAAACATATTGATGCGGCACAGGTTATACGTTGTGATGTTGATTTCCTGTCCAAAGAAGCCGTTGCGCACGGCATCCCGTCCCAGCACCTTTTCTGCCTTCAGCAGCAGCGAACCGGAACCGCAAGCAGGATCATAGACCTTGTTGATTTCCTTCTTGCCTACCGTACCCAGCCGGGTCAGCAGCTCCGAAACATCGGCAGGCGTAAAGAACTCGCCGCCGGACTTGCCCGCATTGCTGGCGTACATGGTCATCAGGTATTCATAGGCATCGCCAAAGGCATCAATGTCATGCTCTTTCACATCGCCAAGGTTCATATCTGCCACGCCGTTCAGCAGTTTCACGAGCTTCTCATTGCGCTTGGCAACAGTCGCACCCAGCTTATTGCTGTTGACATCGTAATCATCGAACAACCCTGCAAACTGCCCCTCGGAGGAGCTGCCCTTTGCGGATTCCTCAATGTGCCGGAACACCGTTTCCAACGTTTCATTGAGGTTTTCGTCGCTGGCCGCTTTTGCCCGTACATTGCAGAACAACTCACTGGGCAGGATAAAGAACCCTTTTTCCTGTACCAGCCCTTCCCGTGCCTGCTCTGCCTCTGCATCAGGCATATCTTCATAGCGGAAATCCGGGTTGCCTGCATCAATTTCGCCCTGATTGATATAGCTGGCAATGTTCTCCGAAATATAACGGTAGAACATCGTACCGAGAACGTAGCTCTTGAAATCCCATCCGTCCACTGCGCCGCGCAGATCATCCGCAATCGCCCAGATTGCACGGTGCAGCTCTTCGCGTTCCTGCTCTTTTTTGGTGTCTACCATTTTTATTTCCTCCATCAAATGCGGATTTCCGCATTGTTTTCTTTCATTTTAACATAGTAAATGTACCACTATTGGTACACCATGGTGTCTTTTTTCTAAAAAGGATACACTTTTCCTTTATACTATCCTAGTAAAGCGTACCACAGCTTTTCCGTGATTGCAAGCCGATAAAAATTTCTATTGCATTTTTCGGGGTCGAATTATCACTTATATGTACAGAACCCCGCCAACATCCGCTGGCGGGGGTCTGCTATGCTTACAGCTCTACGCTGCTCTGTCTGCTCTTCTTCTGGCACCTATCTGTTGTCTGCTCCTGTTCCCTCATAAGTCCAATGACCTGCTGCATCTTTTCGGCACCGAAATAGTTCCACAATCGCCTGAAATCACATTTCATCGCATAGAGCTGCTCATTTTCTGCCTTCACCTCTTTCAGCCGCTGGCTTAGATGATGGGTAGCCTTCTTCTCGTCCTGATAGAAGTGCAGATACTTATCCCGCTCATCCTTGACCTCCCAGTACTTCCGATGGAGGGCAAAGAGTACCTTCACCAACTTCTGGATCAGCGGCATGGCCTTCTTCTCCCGATAGCTCTTGGCGGTCTCAAATGTGGCTGCTTCTGGCACCCATTCTTCTGGTCGCTGGGAGTATTGCGCTGACAGGTTTTCCAAACCTTCCATGATGGGAGCCAGCTTGTTTAGCTTCTGGCTCTGCTTCTGGTAGGTCAGCTCTGCTTTCTGTACCCGCTGTTCAGCGGCTTCTACGGCTGTCTGCGCTGTTTCCAGCTGTTCCTGCATCTCGGTCAGGTCGGTCTGGCACTCCTGCTTGGCAGCTTCCAGAGCCGCTACCTCTTTACTGCGCTCCTGCTTTTTGAAGTCCAGCACAGACAGGTGCTCTTCGTGGGTGCCTTTCTGTTCCCACTCGATGCCGTGCCGCTCCATCACGGCGGCAAGCTGCTCTTTCTCGGCGTTGATCCACTGGTTCAGCTCGGATTCCCGTTTAGAACCGCCTGCAAAGCCCAAGGCTTTCAGCGCCTGCTTCAGGGACACCTTGGTGTCCAGTCCTTTGCCCTTCCAGCCGGACACATACGGCACGAAGTCGATGTGTAGATGGGGCGTAGCTTCGTCCATGTGGAGGAAAGCCCCGAACACCCGCAGTGTCGGGTTCCGCTCTTGGAAGCCCTGCATATACTCGTCCAGCAGTTCCTTTGCCAGTGCGCCATTCTCGGTCAGGACACCCATATCATCTTTGTTGCCGATCTGGACGATCAGCTCATGGAAAAGCTTCTCCTGCTTGCCTGTCCACAGGTGCTCATAGTAGTCGGTGATACAGCGGTCCTTGCGCTTCTGCTTGGCATTGTAACGCTTCACTGCCTCGTCAAACAGTTCGTGGTACACCTTCTGAATCGGCTCATCCCGGTACACAACATTCAGGCTGCTGCGCTCCGGGTCTACGTTTTCAGCGGTGAAACTTCTCCGATTATGGTTGAGGGAGCCGGGACCCCGCATTGCGGAAATAGTTCTTTTCAATCGCACGTCCTTTCTCTGTGGAAGTAACTGGTGCCGGACACGGCATAGGCTTTGTTACTTTCGTCGAAAGTAACGCAAAAGCACTTTTGACAGACGTTCCGTCCATCAAAAGATGCCTTTGCGCCCTGCCGGGGGCCTCCGTCTGCGGACGGGGTTTCGCTGCATCTCGCCGCTGCCCGGTCCAACACCACCTTCCTGCGTGATTGCATTCACAGGAGCGTGACACGCTCCTGTACTTTGCCAATAGAGGGACTCACCAGCGGAAGCTTTCTGGCACGCCTCGTCTGTCCAGATACTCCTGCCGAGCCTGCTCCCGCTGTTCCTCGGTGGGTGCTGTCTTGTACTGGGCATACAGCTCATGCCGCAGCATCGCATCCAGTTTTTGCTCCAAGCCCTGTTCAATAATCTCTTCGTACTCATTTTCGCCGCTCAAATGATAATGCAGCAAGGCGACGAAAAGTTCCTGCGAAATCTGCACATTTTTCATCATTATCACCATCCCGTGTCGGTTGTGTCGATTGTGACGGTATTTTACATAGTAGCAAAAATACCGTCACAACCGTCACGAATCGTCACGTCCCAGAATTTTCCAGCGTTAATTTGACCACTCTGCCCTCATGGGTGCGCTTGCTTTCGTACCGAATTCCATAATCGTTGTAGAGCCTGTCGGCACTCACGTTCAGCTTCCGGGTCAGGATGTTTGCCTGTATGCTCACACCCGGCAGACGTTCCAGCAGCTCCGTGGGCGTACCGCTCCACTCTGGCTGTTCCGGGGTGAGCATCTTTGCCACCGCTTCCAGAAGCGGGTCGGGCGGCAGCTTCCAGAGTTCCGTTTCGGCTCCTTGGAACTCCCACACGCAGCGTTCCCGGTTGAACTCCAACGTCAACTCCTGATCCGGCTGGTCACGTCCCACAATGTCCAGCAGGGCGGTGTTGTCCGTGCGCCGCTTCTTCTGCATGATGAACGCGCCATCCGCTGCACCCAACAGACCGTTGGTGCCGGAGATCATATCAAAGCTGTCCTCGGCTTCCATCTTCCGGGTGTGATGAACCACCAGCAGGCAGATGCCGTACCTGTCGCTGAAAGTTTTCAGTTTGGTCACGATCTCGTAGTCGCTGGCGTAGCTGTATCGGTCACCGCCGATCTCCCGCACCTTCTGCAGGGTGTCGATGATGATGAGCCGTACATCCGGGTGCTCCCGGATGAATCCTTCCAACTGCTGGTCAAGTCCCTCGCTCACGGACTTAGCTTGCGTTGCGAAGTAGAGATTGCTGGTCTCCTCTACCCCGAACATCCGGGAGAGCCGCCGCTGCAGCCGGGCGTAATCATCCTCCAACGCCAGATAGAGGACGGTGCCTTGATGCACCTCGTACTCCCACAACGGAAGCCCCATCGCCACATGGTAGGCGAGCTGCCCCATGAAGAAGGACTTGCCCACCTTGGGCGCACCTACGAAGAGGTAGGTGCCACTGTACAGCAGGTCGTTCACGATGGGTCTCCGAGGTGGATACACCGTGTCGTACAGTTCGGTCATTGATACCGTGTTCAGCCCGAAATTGTTTGACTTTTTCGCGGCTTGCAGATTGATTTGCTTGTCCGAATTTGTTATAATATTGGTGTTAGTTTTGTGAGACGACTGTACCGCATCTGCGCCAACAGATGCACCCGGTACGGTCGTTTTTCTATTGTCCGTCATTCGCATTCCTCCTTAAGTCCGTTCAACGTCAGAGTTACCATTTGCAGGGTCTCCAGCAAGTCCGGCGGAACTTCTTCATCCACGGCCAGCCGCTGCAATTCCTGATAGATTAGCTTCATCTGGTCTCGCAAGGCTTTGTAGAGATCGGAAGAGCA
>OISB01000344.1_pt1 | contig 12181 bp, 14 predicted proteins | sample 1586381 | NCBI WGS metagenome assembly OISB01 (sample SAMN02675044, study PRJEB24791) | human gut metagenome, SKBSTL002 | isolation source: stool | host: Homo sapiens | place: USA
AACAGAACGTGTTGCTTATTCTACATCTATCTGCCTTCTTCTAGAGATGCAATGGGTAAATTCAGGATTCTGCAATGATGGCGAATTCTTCCACGGTCCTTTTGAAATTGTAGACAAAGATGTTCCTTACCTTTTATTAATGAATGACGGACGAACACGTGCCATGGATTCCAGAGCATTGGACTTTTTAAACAGATTTGATGCAAAAACTACCGTTATTGATGCAAAAGATTTTGGACTGTCTAATTATGTACCAGCTTCTGTTGCAGAATATTTCAGTCCTATGTTAATTACCGGTGTTGTCAGAGTTTATTTTGAACAACTTGCGATTGCTCGTAATCATCCATTAAGCCAAAGACGTTATATGTGGAAACTGGAATACTGATCACGCTTTTCACCTTAAAAAGTGACCGATTGCACTAAGTAGTTAGTGCAATCAGATTGTAAACAAACTTGGTGTTGGGTATTTATACCCAACACCATTTTTCTTTGATTATTGATTTTCTTCTTGTTTTTAGCCCCAAACATAAAAAAGTGGCTGTATTCCAGCCGCTCTATGGTTTCTTTTCTTAACTGGTAGATCTGTCGTTTCCGATCGTGTGCCGAATATCTTCAGCCACGGAATCCTTATCATTTCCGGTTTCTCCGGATATTGGTGGGTAATCATCATTTTTTTCTTTGATGTTTTTTCCATGTGCCAGACTATCCTGTTCGCTTTCTTTATTTAATTTTTCATCATACCAGAGAATCTATTCGTGCGCAACCCGATTACACATTTTTTTACTGTTTGTACAAACTTTTAAATATGTTGCATCCACGAAGATCTGTTCTGTATTCAAAAGCTTATATTTCATACAGTCTTCCAAGATCTTTGAAAAAATCTGCTCAAAGAGGGCTGTGTCTTTGAAATGGCAGATATAATTCTTTCCAAATGTAGAGAAATGAGGTACTGGATCTAACATGTCTAGTCCGAGAAACCAGCGGTATGCAACGTTTACCGCGATCTCTTTCATGGCCTGACGCATGCTTTTTATCCCATAGAGATACTGAATGAATGGTATCTTTATCAGCATGACAGAATCCATACTGAGACGACCGTTATCCTGACAGTAGCTTTCTTCAACCAGATCATAAATAAAGTTCCTATTGATTACCTTATCAATCGCAGCATATGGTTTTGAGGTACCATGTCATCCATGGAAAACATCATCATTTGTTCTCTTTTTTTATCTGTATTTTTCGTCATCATAAAAAACACCGCCCTTCTGATATTTATTATATCAGAAAAGCGGTTCCAATAATAGCAAAACCCTGCAAAAGCAGGGCTTTGTCTACAGTCTGAGGGGGCTGTGAAATAAGTCCCTAAAAGAAATAGGGCCATTCGTTCATGCGAAAGGTCCTATTTTTGTGGTAAAATTAACTTGCGATGAAAACTTTACACAATAATTATTGTAATTCAAAACAAGGATATTTACCACTGTTTCTTTCAGATTGTTTGGATCTGCTGGATCCTGTTTTAACATTTGACAGATTGATGGGAGGAATCGATTTAAACAAGTATCTGACGGATATTCCGGAGTACACAACCGGACGACTCAGATATAATCCAGTCAACATGTTAAAAACAGTACTTTTCGGATTTATGACTAGCGGCTACTGCTCTCTGAGAGAACTGGAAGACAACTGCAAAGTTAATATCAGGTTCATGTATCTCATGGATCACCAGACTCCGTCATACAGAACCTTTGGATATTTCATCAATGAAATACTTCAAGATAAGATTGAAAACATTTTTAACGACATCAATCATGCTATCTTTAACGATGAGCATGTAGATCTGCAACATCTCTACATCGACGGCTCCAAGTTTGAAGCAAACGCAAACAAGTATACCTGGGTATGGAAGAAGGCTGCCGAAAAGTTCCGTTACAAGCTTTACGAAAAAATCACTGCGGAGATTGAGGAGATTAATGCAGAAATCGCATGGAGCGGGGTGCAGATCACAACAAATCCGGAGTATGTACCGGATTATCTGAATGAAATCGTTGAGCAGCTAGTACTTTTATGGGAACTGGATACAAGTACATTTGTTTACGGAAGTGGAAAGCGAAAATCCAAAGAACAGCGTCATTATGAACACTTGACCACTTTCTGTCAGAAACTTCAAGAATACATACAAAAAATTGAAATCTGTGGTCCTAATCGAAACAGTTACTCTAAAACAGATAACTCAGCTACCTTTATGCGTATCAAAACGGATTACATGGGCAATGATCAGCTTCTGCCAGCATATAATGTACAGATTGGTGTAACAGATGAATATATTGCAGTTGTTGACGTGAACCATTATCGTTCGGATATGGATTGTTTCGTTCCTTTGATGGAGCACTTCAAACAAACTTATGGATTCTATCCCAAATATCCTGTGGCAGATGCTGGATATGGCTCATACAACAATTATATTTTCTGTGAACAGAACGGAATTGAAAAGTATATGAAATTTCCAATGTTTAAAAAGGAAACTAAGGATGAGAAATATCATGAAGATCCATTTCGTGCAGTTAACTTCAGAATTGATGAGCAAGGTGTCATGAGATGTCCTAACGATAAAGCATTCCATTTTTTATACAGAAAAAATGTGAGGGGAAATCAATACGGACGTAAGGAAGAATTGTATGAATGCGAAGACTGTAGTGGATGTCCATATGCAGAGAAATGTAAGAAGACAGATAAGAATCGAACCGTTCGGATCAATCAGGAATTAACTTCCATGCATCAGGAAGTAATCGAAAACCTAGAAAGTATCCACGGTGCGTTATTACGAATGAACCGTTCGATACAAGCAGAAGGCACTTTCGGAATTATGAAAAACGACCGTTGGTACAAGAGAATTGTCCGAAGAGGTATTCATTCAGTCAAACTGGAAGTTTTACTCGTGGCGATAGGCCACAATCTATATAAATATCAGAAAAAAAAGATGAGAAACAGAACTGCCGCATAGATTCAAAAAAAGAATTTCTATGGGGTAGGGGAAGTGCGCTTTCTTTGCGCATGATTTCAGTCATTTATACACAACAGGTACAAAAAGGGAGATGCGAAAAAACTCAATCGAGTTTTTTCACATCCCCTTTACTCCCGCACAGTAAAGGTTTACTCTTTCATATAAAAATGGTAAGGTTATCTTTCTTTCTGACAGCAGTAGAAAGAAGGATATCCATGAGTAAATATATTCCAGGAAACCAGAAGCACCTTTCCCTTGAAGACCGTATCTATATCGAAAACGAACTGAACAAGGGAGAAACCTTTAAGAACATTGCCCGCTTTCTTTGCAAGGATCCAACAACCATTTCCAAAGAAGTAAGGGCTCACCGTCTATCCGACTGGTATCACAAAGGTACTTTCTATAATGCCCATAACTTTTGTATTCATCGCTTCCATTGCCGGAAAACCAATGTCTGCGGAAAAATCATTCTCTGCGATGTAAAATGCACTTCCTGCCCCACCTGTAATCAAACTTGCAAGGATTTTGTGAAGGAACAGTGCAAAAGACTGGATAAGGCGCCCTATGTCTGTAATGGCTGCACAAAAAAGATAAATCATTGCACCATCGCCCAGAAATACAGATACGATGCACGTTTTGCTGATAGAAAATACCGTGAAAAGCTTTCCGGTTCCAGAGCCGGTATAAACATGACAAAACATGAATTACGCAAAAAGGATGGCATTGTTTCTCCTTTAATCGAGCAGGGACAATCTCCATATCAAATCATTACCAATCATCCAGAACTGGATATGTCAGTCCGTTCCTTGTACACCTATCTGGATCAAGGTCTGTTTACAGCCAGAAACATTGATTTAAAACGTAAGCCCGGCTTCAAGCCACGAAAGTGCCATAAAACACAGATTACAAACAGAACCGTCTTCGAGAAAAGGTTATTCAGTGATTTTAGTGAGCTGCAGTTATCCTCTTTTGTAGAAATGGATACGGTACACTCATCCAGAGAATCCAACAAGACGTTACTGACCTTTTTCTTCACTAAGGAAAAGCTGTTCCTTGCCTTTCTCCTGAATCGTTGTACTAAAGGCGCTGTCCGGCTTATTTTTGACCGTTTAGAAAAACGTATGGGCACCTATGAGTTCTTATCTGTCTTTGAATATATCTTGACAGACAGAGGTTCAGAATTCGGAGATCCTGTCGCTCTTGAAACAGGACTGGATGAAATTCAGCGTACCAGCATCTACTATTGTGATCCCATGCGTAGCGGACAAAAAGGAGGTCTTGAGCAGGCTCACACCATGCTTCGCATGGTGCTTCCCAAAGGAACTAGTTTTGAATTTTTGACACAATGGGATGTGAATCTAATCGTGAATCACATCAACTCCACTCCAAGGGAAAGTCTTAATGGAAGCACGCCTTATGACGCCGCATTAGAGACACTCGGAAAAGAAACCCTAAACGCATTTCAGCTTAAGCGCATTGACCCTGATTTGGTCAATCTAACGCCTAAGCTGATTCGCTTCAACCATTAACAACCACTTAGAAATCTGCTGTCGGACTGGAAATTAAACTTTCACATTTTCCTCACATGACCGGTGGAATTTAGTCTCGCACACTACCTTCCAGTGGTCCGTTTGTCATACCATCAAATCAGTTTTTTCCAAGAAGTTACTCCTATTATAACAGAAATAAGCGTTTTGAGCTTATAAAACTCTTAGAAAATCAAGAACTTTTAAATGAGTGTGGAATTTACTTCTGCACTGGAATTTACTTTTTCAAGTTAGCGTATAATGCTTATTTATATATATTGTGCGTTATATCGTCCCACCAGTGTTTATGAACTTTGATAAGGGCAAAAACAAGACCAAGAAAATTATATAAAACAGTATAACACAAAATAAAAGTGACATGGTGAACTGATTGAAATGCTTCTGATTTTTGCAACAAATGATTGATTTAACGATAAGGAGATTTGATACGATGAGAACAATATTTGCAGAATACAATCCCAAGCGCAACAGTATTGATGTTTACACCTCTGTTGGCTATATGCTCCGCATTGACTGTTGGGAAGCTGAAAAGAACTTAAAAACCACACCAGGATCAGACTGTGCATTAAACGCACTCGCCATTGATGAACCTCTTGAATATGCAAAATTATATCTTGATGGAAATTTGCAGATGTGGGTAGATGCGGAAGACTCATTAGATATTTTTTAATTTTTAAACAAATACAACAGTTTAAATAACTATTAGCTACAATATTTCCGGAAAATTCATCATAGGTTTGTATAAACGCAAAGAAACGGCGGCTCTGAAAATCAAAGTCGCCGTTCTAAATTGTCTGGTTTTTCTTTTGCCGTCATGCGGCAGATAATCAATTCATTCTATTTTGAACTTCTTTTATGCTACCTGATGTCTGCAATAGGAATGAATCGCCAAGAATGTAAACACAAATAATTCAATTCCTGCCGAAATCAAAATAACATGCGGTGTCCAGAAACTCATTCCACCGATATTCAGATAATTGAAATCTGCAAGCTGAGAAAGAAAATTGTTCTGCATACCAATTCCGGCAGATGGAAGTATGGTAGAGAGCCATGTTGCTCCCATCGCCACATAAGCAAAAAGCGGCATGAGAAGAACTACAATAGAGATCAGCAAAACTGTCAATGTGTCTTTACATTTTGCAGACAGGAACAACGTACAGCTAACCGTTGCTAATACAGAAAGTAAGCCCGCTGCTGCGAGAATTATCTGCAACTGCCCCAGATTGATGTTTGGCAGATTAATGATAGAGTATCGCATCTGAAACGATGTTTTTAAGCAATCCGTCCCGAACGCTGCATCTAAAATCAGAATGTGTACCGTGATCCCGACAAGGAAAGTAACAACGAAAAGTGTAGATGCCGCCAGAATTTTGGTAATTGCTAATTGTTTACGCCCGTATTTGGTGGTTCGCAGGATGCTGTCACCGCCCGTTTGATATTCTCCGGCAAAAGTAGGAGCTGCGATTGCCACACACAAAATAGCAAGGAACAAAATATAAAACTCAATATAATCAAATGCATCTTTAGAAATTCCAGAATGAAGATAAAATGGCGTATCAAGTTCTGAATATTTTTCAAGAGCTTTCTGTTGTGCGGTTTCGTTTTCTCTTTGTTCATTCCGCATGACATCCTGTAAATGTTCTGCGCACTTTTCATAATAGGCTCCGTCAATGTCATTCGGGTCAATATCCATTAAATCAGCACCAATGCCTGTTAATGGATCAGCAAACGCTTCGGACAGACCCATCAGCAAGTGACGGAACGGGACGATTTTTTCAATATATACAGCCAGAGGAAAGCCCTCTTCCTCGACTGGCCCATATTCTCGAACGCAGCTTTGATAAGTTTCCAAAGCCGATTTGATCCTATCCGGGGTCACTTCACCAGCGGATGTTTTATATAAATCTTGTTTGTACTTGATAGCTTCCAGGCCATCTAATTCTGTAACCGTGCCATCTTCGTTTGGACGGTTAATGCTCTCAAATGAAATAGGCAGGTATGCCATGGCTACGGAAAGCAAAAGTGCGATTGCAAGTAAAATCAGGGTGCGCCGTGACTTCAAAATACGTTTTAGTTCAAGTCTAAAGAGCCACATATTATCTGTCCTCCTTTTCCAAGTCTGTCTGCGGGAACAACCACAGATACAGATCTTCCAATCGTGGCTCCGTTGTAACAGACCCATCAATTTCCGAATGTTCGGACAGATAACGAATAGAAACCTGATTGTGATCTTCGCCTCGCTGATTGATAATGCGCAGCCGCATTTCACATTCCGGCAGCTTTGAGGTCGGAATTATGCAATTCCAAACCTTGCCCTCAATCCGCTTGACAAGTTCTGCGGTGGTTCCGACGTCAACAATTTCTCCGGCTTTCATAATTGCATTGCGCGTAGAAATATATTCTATGTCAGATACGATATGGGTGGAAATCAACACGATTCGATCATGCGAAAACTCGGAAATGAAATTCCGCAGACGCACGCGCTCTCCGGGATCAAGTCCTGCTGTCGGTTCGTCCATGACAAGTATCTCCGGGTCGTTCAACATAGCCTGCGCAATACCAACACGACGCTTCATGCCGCCTGACAGATTGGAGATTTTTTTCTTTTTCACATCGGAGAGCGAAAGAATGTCCAACAAATGATTGATCTTTGGGGTGGTTGCCCTTGTAGGAATATCTTTAAGTGCAGCCATATACTCCAAATAATCTTTGACCGTAAAATCCCGGTGATACCCAAAATCCTGCGGCAGAAAGCCAAACTTGCTTCGGTAGACTTCACCTAACTCTCGAATGTTTTTTCCGTCATAGTAAACCGCTCCGTTGGTTGGTGTCATAATATCAGCAATCATGCGCATGAGCGTGGTTTTCCCTGCGCCATTCGCCCCCAAAAGTCCCCAAACGCCGGGAGTCAATGTCAGATTGACATCATTTACTGCTGTTTTGTCTTTGAACTGCTTGCTTAAATGCTCTATTTTCAGTTCCATGCTTACACTCCTTTCTTTTGCTTCAGCTGAACAATAAAAAGCCCTTGTTCGATAATCATTGTACCGAACAAAGGCTTTTCAATCTCAAAAATCACACGCTTAAATTCCTAAGTAATTCCTAAGATCACATTCTTATTTTCCTAAGCGGAAAGGGGTAATGTAATCACAAAGTCTATGGTTTCGTTTTGGCTGGATGCAGTAATCTTTCCACCATGTAAATGTATAATTTCTTCCGCAATAGAAAGACCAAGTCCCGCACCACCTGTATTAGAAAGCCGGGCATCATCCAAGCGATTGAATTTTTCAAATATACTGTTAAGCTGTTCCTGTGGAATTGTTTTTCCATGATTTTCAAAAGTGATCTGAATATCATGCTCTAACCGTTTGGCGAATATAGTGATTTCTGTCTGCGGGTAACTATATGACGCAGCATTTCGTAAAAGATTACTGAAAACTCTCGCCAGCTTTTCGGGATCAGCATTCACAGATAAGTTGTCCTCCGCAGTAAATACCGCCGTGTTGCCATTTGCAGAGAGTGTCGGGTATATTTCATCTATTACCTGCGCAATCAAACAATGCAAATCTACATTTTCTTTTTTGATAATGACCCTATGTGCATTGTACTTGGTAATTTCAAAAAGTTCATTGATGAGCTTTTCAAGGCGTTCTGCCTTATTCAACGCAACTTTTACATACTTTTCCTTTTGCTGCTCAGGCATATCAGGGGCTTCATGGAGCAGGCTCAAATAGCCGATTACTGTTGTGAGAGGGGTGCGTATATCATGTGCCAGATACATAATAATTTCATTTTTCTTTTCTTCTGCCTGCTTTGCAGCCCGTTTGCTTAACAGAACAGACATTTTGATTTGATTGAGTTGTGCCTCCAATTCTTTCAGTGGGTCAGACAATGATACGGTATGATTGTTCTGCTCATAAACCGTTTGGGTCGCATCAATTACTTCATCCAGATAGCCCCACGGCTTTTTCCAATAGTAATTGAAAATACATACAAAGCCGATCATCAGATACAAAATAAAAAGCAGATCGAGCCGCCGGTAGAGCCATGCAAAAATACCGTTGTCAAATTTTGAAAAGATGTAGTCCAAGATAAGGGTCAAACCATATCCAACAACGGTATAAACCAGCAATGATAGGTATAAGCGCACTTTAAGGCGCTTTTCTGTTGTCATTTCTTTCTTCGACATGAGAATACACCTCCTACCGATTAGCAAACAGAAGAAATCCAAGCAGGACAATCACGACAACACTTACTATGCCTGCCAGAATGGAAAACAGTCTGTTTGCTTTTATTCTATTTCCGATTAACCGGGCTGCCATCGAATATACAGCAAGCCCCAAAAGACCACCTGCCGTATTTGTGAGTACATCAGTAATATCAGAACGTCCGACTGCTAAGATATACTGCATAGTTTCCAATAAAAAACTTGTTCCAGCAATCAGCATGAACTTCACATATAATTTTGTTCTTGGCAGAAGCATTTGAAGATAAATACCCATAGGCACAAAAATCAAGAAATTTTCGAGCACCTCTGTTAAGTGAAATGCTGCTCCAATTTCCTTGTCATAGTGAAAAGGAATAAAGTTTATACTTCTTATCTTGTCCAGATCACTGATTGAAAATTGTAGTTTGAACAGTATGATCCAAACCAAGAGTGCCAGATAAATTAAAAATAAAATGGTTACGAAGCAATTAGATTTTCTTTTCATAGCGTACTCCTTTCGCTTAAATTTTGTAACCAACACCCCAAATCGTTTTAATATACTGCGGAGTATCGGAAGTATCTTTCAGTTTCTCACGCAGATGCCGGATATGCACAGTAATTGTGCTGCTGTTTTTAGAATAGTATTCATCTTTCCAAACTGCATGAAACAGTTCCTCAATACTTACAACATTCCCAGTGCTTTCCAAAAGAACCTGAAGGATAGAAAACTCTGTCGGTGTCAGAGAAACAGTCTCACCGTCTAACAGACATTCATGGGTCTGCACATTCAAGCACAATTTGTTATAGGAAAGTTCCGATGGAACTTTCTCTGTGATGATACCGGGCGAATATTTCTTGTAACGTCTTAACTGCGCTTTCACTCTGGCAACTACTTCAAGTGGGCGAAAAGGTTTTGTCACATAATCGTCCGCTCCCAATGTCAGCCCCGTTATTTTATCCGTTTCCTCAATTTTAGCCGTTAGCATTATGATTGGATAAGTGTATTTCTTTCGGATAAGCTGGCAAAGTGAAAAGCCGTTCATATCCGGGAGCATAATATCCAGAATGGCAAGATCAATGTCGCCGCTTTCAATACACGACATGGCATCCGTTGCGCAGTAAAACTTATAAACGATATAATTTTCGTTTTTTAAGTAGACTTCCAACAAGTCTGCAATATCCTGTTCATCATCTATAATCAGTATCTTTTCAGACATATTTTTAGCTCCTTTTTCTCATAGCCTATTAAGTATAACAAATATAACCATTATATTCACAATGGATTGCATGAGAAATTATTAAGATTTTCCTAACTTTCGAATTTAGGCAACTCAAAATGCTAACGTAATTTACATATCAGTTTTTTATGTGTCATACATATTCTCCAATATACTTCCATATAATGCACAGATTGACTTCACAATTGCATGCCATGAAATATCAGCAGCATAAGAATAATTTTTTTGATATGTTTTCCATAAGGTCTCCATAACCGGACTTGATTCAATTTCATCAAATATTTCTCTTATATCCTCAGCTTCTATCAGGTCTAATGTTCCCCTTTTTTTGGCTGTAGCCACAAGTGCAGTCCATAAAACTTGTTTTTGGAGTTGTTCTCCATACAACTTTTGTAAAATATAAATATCATAAAAATCTCTCATTCGTGTATTTGTAACGTTTCGACTAACAACAGTTTCCAATTTTTCAGCCAATACCGTTTCCAGATTATATGCCCATACCTCAATAGTGCGGTCTTCAAGCATAAGATTAAATTTGTACTTGATTTCTCTTGGTGTAATTACATCCCCTGTAGAAATATCAATCTTTAATGGTGTGATTACACCATCAAATTTCGTTTCCATGCTTACACGAACACCAGGATAATCTGCTTCTTCCATGATTTCCGATATCCGTTTGACCCGAAATGAAACACCATCGTCCAGTGGAATTGATATAATTTGGGATATAATCATTTCTACATCCTCCACACTAACATTAGTGCCTTTTATGGTAGCATCCAGATCCATAGTAGCTCTGGCATCCAGACCAACCATTGCCGCCACCAGCATCCTCCTTTTAATATAAACTGATTTTTATACTCTGATAAAGAAATTCGTTCTAAAAAACGTTCCATCATATAATTCCGCATCAAAATCTGTGCATCTGCGGATTTTTTCTTTGACAGATTACGAATCAAATCCTTTAATTGTCTTGCCGTTGTTATCATCTAAAGTAACACCTCCAAATATGGTCTAAGTATGTTTTCAACATGAAACATAGCTGCGTATTTCATAAGCATCCGTAAGTTTTTATCCTTACGTTTTGCATATTGTTTCAATGCGTCTTGAAAGACTTGCATTTCAACATTTTTTCTGCTACGAAGCAGATCACAAATTGTTCTCTCCATGTCATAAACGGGAACGGAATGTCCGAATGATGTCTGCATAGCTATGATTCCTATTTCATGTAAATCCTTTTTTACTGTGTACACTTGAAAACCGTCTTCCTGCAAACGACTTGGATTATATCCAGTTCTTACTGTTATGGTGTATTTCAAAGGCTCTCTGTCCGTTAAATCATGAAAAAACAATGCAGTTTCATGAGAAAATACAGCTTGACCACAACGTAAATGCAAAAGGTACATTGCATCTGTCCACGTATCCGGCGATACATACACACCATGAGCAGCTTGTTCTAATCCTCGTTCCTTCACATATGCATAAAACACAGACTTACTAATTCCATTATTTAGAACTTGAAATGTCTGAATTGTCCCTCCACATTCACGCAACAACAAATCTAATTTTTCAAACTGAGTCATATGCTTTCTCCTTTCGTGCTAATATGATAATATATATTAGCACGAAAGTAAAGACATATAGTACCAATAAAATATCGGTATTTTTGTTTTAATGATATCCCCTTGTTTCTCGCCATCCCTTTACATACCACCTGATTCCAACATATACCAGTTGCACGAATAATAAGAGAAATAGCAGATTGATTGGCAATGTTGTCTTTATCCACTTCCCAAAGTAGATAGCTGTTGCCATGCTTATAAGTATTACCATTATGGTAATCATGTCCCAACAGTATTTCTTATATAGACCTACAATCTTTATTCCGATGAATGCCAAAAATATTCCCGCAACCGCCAGACATCCCCCGCAAATCAGTATTCTTATTATCCAATACACAACTCCTGCAATGACCAGATTGAATAATCCGTTACTGATTTGTGCAGCTTCCTTTCCAATCTGTATTATCAAGCCTGCAATGGTCTGTGTGAATGTTGCAATTGCATCAAAGAATGTCCTGCAATCGGTGAGAAACTCTTTTTTCTGTATTATTTGAAAAATAGTAGTCGATGCAGAATACCATATCAGCAGAAACATCAATGCTTCATACATGGCTGTTTTTGTTTTA
>OISB01000356.1_pt1 | contig 11652 bp, 10 predicted proteins | sample 1586381 | NCBI WGS metagenome assembly OISB01 (sample SAMN02675044, study PRJEB24791) | human gut metagenome, SKBSTL002 | isolation source: stool | host: Homo sapiens | place: USA
AAGACCGTGTTTGAGGCTGCCGGTGCTATGCAGTATGTCGATGCCGAGAACCACACCTGGACCACCGACAACTTCCTGAAGGCTGTGCAGGCCGTCTACGACTCCGGCAAGACCGACGTCGGCGCGATCTACTGCAGCGGCCAGGGCGGCGACCAGGGCACCCGCGCCATCATCAACAACATGTACGGCGGCACCTTCACCGATGCAGCCCACACCAAGTACACCGCTGATTCTGCCGAGAACGTCAAGGCGATCGAGACCCTGTACAACCAGGACGGCATCAACTTTGACGCCTCCATCAACGGCGGCGAGGAGATCACCCTCTTCCGCAACGGCACCCTGCAGATGGCCTTCTGCTGGAACATTGCCCAGCAGACCAACGCTGACAACAGCGCAGCCGGCACGACCAACAGCGGCGACGACATCCTGTTCATGGCGTTCCCGACTGAGTCCGGCGACCCCGCACTGTGCGGCGGCATCTGGGGCTTCGGCGTGTTTGACAACGGCGACGAGAACAAGATCGCTGCCTCCAAGACCTTCATCAACTTCATGGCCAACTCTGACGAGACCGCAAAGGCCGTCAAGACCTCTACTTACTTCTCCGTCAAGAACTCTCTGTCCGACCTGTACAAGGACGACGAGGTCATGAACGAGTACCAGAAGCTCATGCCTTACCTGGGCGACTACTATCAGGTCACTCCCGGCTGGGCCGAGGCTCGTACCGCTTGGTGGAACATGCTGCAGCAGGTTGGCCAGGGCACTGACGTGACCACCGCCGTTACCGAGTTCTGCAACACCGCCAACGCAGCGGCCAGCGCATCCTGAACCTCCTGAAAAAACCTCCGGTTTGTAACTAAACCCCACGGCGTCCGACCTCTGACATAAAACGCAGCGGTGGGGCGCCGCTTTTATCGAATGAACCTGTGACTTTAAAACAGAAGGGAGCGATCCTCTTGGCACATACCGCAGCTGCCAAAAAGCAGAGCGAGCCGAAGATGAGCCGCGCGCTTGTCCGGCAGGAGACCATCGCATCCTATCTCTTCCTTCTGCCCAGCCTGATCTTCTTTCTGGGCTTCGTCATCTACCCCATGATCCTCTGCGTGGTGACCAGCTTTTTTGACTCCACCATGAACCGCGCGGATATCTTTGTGGGTATGGCAAACTACAAGACCCTGTTTGCGGACCCCATCTTCCTTGGCGCATTAAAGAACACCTTCGTCATCGTCATTGTGTCGGTGCCCATCACCTGCATCTTCTCGCTGTGGGTGTCCTCCGCCATCGTAGACCTGCCGGAGTGGGCCACCAGCCTTTTCCGCTGCGTGTTCTACCTGCCCGTGGTCACCGGCTCGGTCGCCGTTACCGTGGTGTGGAAGTGGATGTACAACAACTACTACGGCATCTTCAACTATCTGGGCAAGAGCCTTGGTATTCTGGACAAGAACATCAACTGGCTGGGTGACGAGCGGTTCGCACTGGGCTGTATCATCCTGATTTTGCTCACTACCTCCGTGGGTCAGCCCATCGTGCTGTACGTTTCGGCACTGGGCAACGTGGATCAGTCCATCGTGGAGGCTGCCGAGGTGGACGGCGCTACCGACTTCCAGTGCTTCTGGAAGATCAAGTGGCCGGCCATTATGCCCACCACCCTGTACATTCTGGTCATCACCACCATCAACTCCTTCCAGTGCTTTGCACTGATCCAGCTGCTGACCTCCGGCGGCCCCAACCACAAGACCGATACCATTATGTACTACATCTACTACACCGCCTTCAAACAGTACAAGTACGGCTACGGCAACGCCATGGGCGTGGTGCTGGCGGTGATCATCGCCATTCTGTCTGCTGTCCAGTTCAAGATGGGCAACAAGGATAATTAAGGAGGTGCGGAACAATGCGTGCAACTGCTGCAAAAAAGCAAAAACCGTTGAAGCGCCATCCCAGTAAACTGAAAAAGATGAGCGCCTACGCCATTCTGGCAATCATCCTCATCAGCATTATGGCGGTGCTGTTCGCCTTCCCGCTGTACTGGATCATCACCGGCTCTTTCAAGACCGGTGCCGCCATCAATGCCACTACCCCCGAGTGGTGGCCCAGCCAGTGGGTGCTGACCAACTACCAGAAACTGTTTGCCGGGAAGCGTGCCCCGCTATGGCAGCTGGCTGTGCCCTTCGGCTCCAAGTTCAGCGCCAACGGCGAGCCTGTCTACTTCTCGGTAGGCCCCATGGCTCCCGCTGCTATCCGCTGGATGATCAACACTGTGTTCATGGCCGTTATGTCCATGATCCTTACCTGCCTGACCGCCGCCATGGCCGGTTATGCGCTGGCCAAAAAGCGCTTGTTTTCAAACAGAAAATTGTTCATAGCCGTTACACTCCTTTATATAAAACTGGGAAATCAGACGTTTTTGCCCATCTCGTAGGCTTCCTTCATGGCCGGGGAGGACATCACCTCGCCGGGCCGATATACGCCGGTGCCGTAGATGACCCCCTTTTCCTTGGCACCATTCAGGCAGGCGGTAAAGCCCCGGAAACACTCCAAGGTGCAGGCCATGGCAGCACGGTTATCGTCCGCGCAGGTCATGATGAAATAGAACTCCTTGTTCGGAATGTTCGTCCACCGGGCAAGGCTGCGGTCGATGATGATCTTCATCTGTGCATCAATGGAGTAGAAGTACACCGGGCTTGCCATCACGATAACATCTGCCGCCTGCATTGCGTCCAGAATTTCGCTCATGTCATCGTTCAGGGCACACTTGCCGCCGTGGTCGCGGCAGTAATAGCAGGCATTGCAGGGCACAATCTTCTTGCTGCGCACGAAGATCTTTTGCACTTCGTTGCCGCTCTCCTGCGCACCGCGCATAAACTCACTGCACAGCAGGTCGGAGTTGCCGTCCTTGCGGGGACTGCCGGACAAAATCAAGACTTTCTTCATTGGTCGTTCCTCCTTTGAGGTACTCTCTTTTTCTGGTTCCAGTATAGCGCAAGTCTGCATTTCCCGGAATCTCCATTTTGTTCACTTGTTTGAACTCAAAGGTTCAAACAACCCGCTTGACACCCTGATTGTAACACTTAGAGTCAGCTTTAGGTCAAGTGCATCTTTTGTAAAAAGAAAAAGCCACTGCATGATTTCTCATGCAGCAGCTTCTCGTTGCAGTGGCGTATCAGCGATACAATTCCTTGCTGGCTATTTTAGCCGCATCCAGAAAACGCTGAACGGCAGGCGTTGGATTCGGGGAGTGCAGGATACCATAGGGGATGCCGTAATCCCAATCTACTGGAATCACTTTCAGCAATGGGTGGACATTGGCCCAGCCCGGAATTGCCAGCAGCACATCGTTGGTGTTTTCGCAGCGGTTGAAGATGTCCATGCTGTAAAATTCAAAATCCACGATATTTACTTGTGGATGGTGCTGCCATAAATCATCCCGCAGTTCATCTACATAGTGGCTCCATCCACGGTGCATCAGCAGTAGATTTTCGCCGTACAGGTCTGTGATCTGCAAGCGGTCTTTTGCCGCAAGTTTATGATGGATGGAAACCGCGCAGTAAAACGGCCTGCGAACCAGTTCCAGACCGGCACATTTGCGCAGATGCAGCATCGTTTCATCAAAGATGCCGCCTACTACATCAATGTTCGTGCCGAGGTCCGCCAGAATTTCCCGTGCATTTTCCGGGGTGTTTTCAAAAGGCACAATCTGGAATTTGATGTCCGGGCAGATGGTCTGCACTTTCGACCACAGTTCCATGAGCAGCTGGGCAGGTGTCATGGGAGAGGAACCAATGCGGATGACGTTGGAATCCTCCTGCATTGCGTTCCGGGCACGAATGACAGAATCATGGCAGTATTGAATGATGTACTTGGCATCCTGATACATGGAACGGCCTGCTTTGGTCAGTGTTAGTCCCCGGCGAGTACGCTCGAACAGCTTGACACCAAGGGAATCTTCCAATAGGTTGATCTGCTTGATGATGGCTGTTGGCGTGATGTAGCTTTCCTCTGCCGCCTTGTTGAAGCTGCCTGCATCCGCCACACGGATGAAGGTTTCCAGCTGATGATTGTACATGAAAACACCTGCCCTTCGGAGATTTCTATAAGAATAGGATAACATCCGATTGTGTTAAAATCAAGAGGTGTTCCAGCGAGATAAGCGGTATGCGGTTGTAGCAAGCAGGGCATTCGTCTATACAAATGCTATTTTGCTTTGCAAAATGCTTGTTGGGCTGTGCCCAAACCCCATTTGTTCTGCATCGTGCCGATGCAGGCGGCGCGTTTGTTCCAAACACTTTTATAACAAAAAAGATAGCCCTAGGGTTCTTCCATGCGGGAAGAATTCTAGGCTACGATGCAAGAGTTTGTCATTTCAACATGGACACCGGCTGCGTGGAGCTGCTGCTCCGGGATGGGAGAAAAATTTCCATCGACTGCACCGGGGTCGAGGATGCACTGGACGTGACCATGGCGCAGAGGTCGGAGTTAGACTACCTCATCTACAATGATCCGCTGGGCTACGCGAATTTGATTCTGGATAGCGAGCCGGAAGAATATTTGAAGAATGCGGCCGGGAGCCATGGGTTAGAAATCTGAATGAATGCTGGATATTACTGTTTTTTTTAACTGGTGATGTCCAGCATTTGTTATTTGGTGTTGCCCGATCAATTTTAATGGAATCTTTATACTTCTACAATTTTCTTTACGACTCTTTTATCTATTCCATGCTAATCTTTATGCACACGGATAGGTAAAGGAGCTTTTATGATTCAATATCCTCGTTACAGGCAGCACCGTTTTTCTTCTTTTCAGGTCATTATTGCAGGGTTTGCGGCAGTTGATCTGGTTGGCGCGTTGCTTCTGATGCTTCCGATTGCTGCACAGCAGCGGTGCGTTACACCGTTCCATGAGGCGCTGTTTACTTCTACCTCTGCCCTTTGTGTGACCGGACTGGTGGTACAGGATACCGGCAGCTACTGGTCGGCATTCGGGCAGAGTGTGATCCTTCTTCTGATCCAGATCGGAGGACTGGGCGTCATTACAGTGGGTGCTGCCTTTGCGCTGCTTTCCGGGCGAAAGATCTCCCTCAAGCAGCGCAGCACGATGCAGGAAGCTACGGCTGCCCCGCAGATGGGCGGCATCGTGCGGCTGACAGGCTTTATTCTGCGGATCACCGCTCTGTTTGAATTGGCTGGTGCTGCACTGCTGCTGCCGACATTTTGCGCCGATTATGGTTTGCGCGGGATCTGGTATGCACTGTTTCATTCCATTTCGGCGTTCTGCAATGCCGGCTTTGACCTGCTGGGAACAGAGGATGCAAAATTTGTTTCGCTGACACGGTATGCAGGAAACCCATTGCTTACCACAGTGATCGCGGCCCTGATCGTCTTTGGCGGCCTTGGCTTTCTGACATGGGAGGACATTTGTACATACCGCCTTGACTTTCACCGCTATCGGATGCAGAGCAAGGTGATCCTTGTCACAACGGCGTTTCTTCTGGTACTGCCGACGCTGTACTTTTATTGCTTCGAGTTCACGGCAGGCTCTGCCCGGCAGCGCATTTTATTGTCGATGTTCCAATCCGTCACACCCCGTACTGCCGGTTTTAACACCGCCGATCTTGCTGCGATGGGCAGCACGTCACAGGCATTGATGGTGGTTCTGATGCTGTTGGGCGGTTCGCCCGGCTCCACGGCAGGCGGCATGAAAACCACAACATTTGCCGTTCTGCTGGCCAATATGTGGGCGACCTTCCGCCGCAGAGAAGATGCGGAATTTTTCGGGCGGCGCATAGATAGTTCTGCGGTCAAGAATGCTGCCACGATTGCAGGGATGTATTTGACGCTGTTCTTCCTCGGAGCCTTTGTCATTGCTACGGCAGAGCAGCTGCCGATGTCGGTCTGTCTGTATGAGACCGCTTCGGCTGTGGCAACGGTAGGTCTGACATTGGGCATCACGCCGCAGTTGGGCATCCTTTCGCAGGGGGTGCTGATTGCACTGATGTTTTTAGGACGTGTTGGCGGATTGACGTTGATCTACGCGGCATTTGGCAGCAGCCCTGCCCACTCTCGTCTGCCGCAGGAGAAGATCGCAATCGGATAAAGGAGACAAGTATGAAATCGATTCTTTTGATTGGGCTTGGCCGTTTTGGCCGCCATATTGCGCAGGAACTGAATGAGCTGGGTCATCAGGTCATGGCGATCGACAGCAATGAGGATCGTGTGAACGCTGTGCTTTCCTATGTGACGAATGCACAGATCGGTGACAGCACCAGCGAATACTTTCTGCGTTCCCTTGGCGTTGGCAATTTTGATGTGTGTATCGTAACCATCGGCGGCAATTTTCAGAGTTCGTTGGAAACAACATCACTGCTCAAGGAGCTGGGCGCAAAGCTTGTGGTCTCGCGTGCAGAGCGGGATGTACAAGCCAAGTTTCTGCTGCGCAACGGTGCGGATGAAGTGGTCTACCCGGAAAAGCAGCTGGCAAAGTGGGCAGCGATCCGATACAGCTCCGAACACATTCTCGATTATATCGAGCTGCAGGACGACCACGCCATCATGGAAGTGACTATTCCGCCGGAATGGATGAATCGCACGATCGGCGAGATCAATATTCGAAAAAAGTATAACATCAACATTCTTGCACTGAAAAAAGACGGAAAGCTCGATATGAGCATTACGCCGGATACGCAGCTGTGCCGGGATGAAAGTATGCTGGTTTTGGGGAAATACGCATCGATCCAGAAGTGTTTCCGGCTCTAAAATGATAGGACGGATCGTATGGATGTCGCTTTGTTATTGATGGTTCTTGGAGTCATGTTGAGTGGTTTCCGGGCAGCAGATGCGCTGGATCACATACGACAGGAGATCCTTCGACAGGAAGGAAAAAGACGTGGCTGGTGGTCGTAACCATCAAATTGTGCTATACTGTGGGCAAGGCAGGTGATCTTTATGAATCAGAACGACCCACCCACTGAACATATTCTGGCGTGTCTGTCGTCCTCTCCCTCCAATGCAAAGATCGTGCGGACGGCAGCAACGATGGCAAAGGCGTTTGGAGGGACCTTTACAGCTCTGTATGTCCGGACGCCTGACTCGGATCAGATGGGAAAAGAAGACTGTCGGCGCTTGCAGCAGCACATTCGTATGGCAGAGCAGGCAGGTGCCGACATTTCTACGATCTACGGGGATGACATTCCGCAGCAGATCGCAGAGTTTGCCCGCATCTCCGGCATTACAAAAATCGTACTGGGGCGCTCCAGCGTACATCGCCGCCATTTCTGGAGTGGACCGTCACTGACTGAAAAATTGACGCTGACTGCGCCTAATCTGGATATTTATATCATCCCGGATGCTTCTGCAGAGAACGGCTACGGCTCAGGAAAAAAGCTGTTCACCCGTCCGCTTCTGCCGTCTGTCCGTGATCTGCTGATCACCGCAGGCATCCTGAGCTGCATCACGCTCATCGGCTTCTTTTTCTTGCAACTGGACTTTGCGCGCTATAATATTATTATGCTCTATATGCTGGGGGTGCTGTTCACCGCATTGTCTACCAGCGGCTACACCTGCGGTGTGCTGGGGTCCGTTGCCAGTGTAGCATTGTACAATTTCTTCATGACCGAGCCATACCTGACATTCCATGCGTATGATCCCGGTTATCAGGTTACATTTGCCCTGATGCTGACCTCTGCAATCATTACCTGCGCCCTGACAACGCGGCAGAAGGATCATGCAAAAATGTCTGCGCAGGCAGCGTTCCGTACAAAAATACTGTTTGATACAAATCAGCTTTTACAGAGAGCAAAAAGCGAGGAAGAAATCCTCTCTCAGACAGCGTCCCAGTTGATGAAGCTGCTGAACCGGAGCTTGATCGTTTACCCGGAACAAAACGGAGATCTTGGGTCAGAACAGGTTTTTGAGATTGATGGGGAAGTGCCGCGCAACATCTTTTCTGCACCGGAAGAACGGGATGCAGCAAACTGGACGTTTGCCAACAAAAAGCGTTCCGGCGCAGGCACGGATAGCTACCCGGATGCAAAGGGGCTTTATCTTGCGCTTCGGACCGGAGGCGGCGTGTTTGGAGTGATCGGAATCGATCTGTCCGAAAAACCGCTGGATGCCTTTGAAAACAGCGTGCTGCTTTCCATTCTGGGTGAAGGTGCGCTGGCCATCGAAAACCGCAGAAACGCGCTGGAAAAAGAGCAAGCTGCATTGCAGGCAAGGAATGAAGAGCTGCGGGCAAACCTGCTGCGCACGATCTCCCATGACCTGCGCACCCCGCTGACCTCCATTTCCGGCAATGCCAGCAATCTGCTTTCCAACGGAGAAACGCTGGATACAGAGACCCGGAACAAGATCTGCACCGATATTTTTGACGATGCGCAATGGCTGATCGGTCTGGTGGAAAATCTGCTTTCCATCACCCGCATTGAGGATGGGCGGATGAATCTGCAGATCTCGCCGCAGCTGATGGACGAAATGATCGAAGAAGCACTGCATCATGTCAACCGGAAAAGCTGCGAACACACCATCACAACACAGTATGGGGACGAGATCCTCCTGGTCAATGTGGATGCACGGCTGATCATGCAGGTCGTTGTCAATCTGGTGGATAACGCCATCAAATACACCCCCGTAGGCTCGGTTATTCAGATTTCGGCTTACCGGAAAGAACATCAGGTCGTAGTGGACGTTGCAGATAACGGTCCCGGCATTCCGGATCGCGCAAAAGCACAGGTGTTCGAGATGTTTTATACCGGGCAGAGCCGCATCGCAGACAGCCACCGCAGCCTTGGACTGGGCTTGCCCCTCTGCCGTGCGATCTTGACGGCTCACGGCGGAACATTGACCCTGCGTGACAACATTCCCAATGGCAGTGTCTTTTCCTTTGCATTGCCGCAAAGTGAGGTGAACATTCATGAATAAGCCGTCCATTCTGGTCGTAGAGGATGATGTTCCTGTACGGTGTCTGATCACAACGACCCTGAAAACCCACGGCTATAAATATCTGACTGCTTCCAATGGGGAAACGGCGATCATGATGACTACCAGCCACAATCCGGACATTATGCTGCTGGATCTTGGGCTGCCCGATATAGACGGCATCGAGGTCATCCGCAGCGTCCGCACATGGTCGAACCTGCCCATCATCGTCCTGAGTGCCCGGAGCGAAGATTCTGATAAGATCGAGGCACTGGACAACGGCGCAGACGATTATCTGACAAAGCCGTTTTCCGTGGATGAGCTGCTGGCAAGACTGCGTGTAACGCAGCGCCGATTGAATCTGCTGGCTTCTGACGGCATAAATAGTCCGGTTTTTGTCAATGGTCCTTTGAAGATCGACTTCTCGGCAGGCTGCGTCTGGCTGAGCGAGAATGAATTGCATTTGACTCCCATCGAGTACAAACTGCTGTGTGTGCTGGCGCATAATGTGGGCAAAGTGCTGACGCATACCTCCCTCACGCAGAAAGTATGGGGCAGTACGCAGGAAAATGACATTGCTTCCTTGCGTGTTTATATGGCATCCCTGCGCAAAAAATTGGAACGATACCCGGATGCGCCGCATCTGATTCAGACCCATGTTGGTGTCGGATACCGGATGCTGCGCGCAGAAAATGATGAAGCATAGTAAAAAACAGGGTGCGTCCACCCGGACGCACCCTGCCAAAAGCCACAGACGATAGCGATAAGCTGTAAAAAGAAGCATGGACGCCCCCGAAAAGGAGAGCGTCCATGCTTCTTGCTGTATCCGAATGGAGGAGATTGCGAAATCAGTGATTGTCCGGGCAGACGATTTCCAGCATCTGATCGAAAACCTCTTCCATCTGCCGCACCAGTGTGAACTGGGTGCGGGCGCGGTCGAGGTTGTGATCCGGGCGAGCAATATGGAAATAATGGTCGCCCTTCAGATAGTCAGTCAGAAAACGGATGCCGCATTCCAGCGTCATGAGCCTTGCACCCCATGCAAGGCTCTTTTTTTCTGCCATGCTCATGGATGCCCCGGCAGTGGAGAGATACCCTTTGGCGAACACTTCGTACAGATGCAGGTCAAAATGGACTTTGCTCTGGTCAGGTTCGTCTTCAGCGCAGTCGTTGGCACCGGTGCGGATGGAATCGCCGAAGTCGTAGGCCGAAAGTCCCGGCATCACGGTGTCGAGGTCAATGACACAGATGCCTTTTCCGGTAGCGGCATCGATGAGGACATTGTTGATCTTGGTGTCATTGTGGGTGACACGCAGAGGAATTTCGCCAGCTGCCAGCTGATCCAGCAGGACATGGCAGTCCTGCTCCCTCGCATGGATAAATTCGATTTCCGACGTGATATTTTTTGCCCGGCCCAGTGCATCGGCGGCGAGGGCTTTTTCAAAATTGGCATAGCGGTTGGGCGTGTCGTGGAAGCGTGCAATGGTTTCGTGGAGGGTGGAGGCCGGGTAATCCTCCAGCTGGTTCTGGAATTTGCCCAGTGTCTCGGCCACGGTGCGGAAGTCGGTTTCGCTGCCGACCTGCTGCAAACAGATGGTATCTTCTACAAAGTCGTAGGCACGCCATGCGCCGCCGTCTGCATCCAGATAGCAAGTCGACCCCGACAAAGTTGGGATGACATTCAGCGTTTCCCGTGCTGGGTCGCCGCCCTCGGCAAGAATTTTCGCCCGCAGATGCCGGGTCACGCCGCAGACATTCTCCATCAGGCCCACCGGGTTAGTAAAGGTATCTGTGTTGATGCGCTGCAAAATAAAGCGTTTGGAATGATCTTCCCGCCAGACCACAAAGGTGTCGTTGATATGCCCCTCACCATAGTGGTGAGCATCGCAGAGCACAGGCCCGCCAAAATCAAAGGCATTTGCAGCAGACTGGAGCAGAGAAAAGGTAACGGATTTCATCATAAATTCCTCGTTTTCGTTATACTTCATGCCGTTTTGACGGGGCAGGGCGTTGTCCCTGCCGCACCTGACGGCGGTATTCATTGGGGGTCAAACCTTCCGCCTTGCGGAAGCATTGAGAAAAATAGCTGGGAGAGGAAAAGCCCATCAACTCGCTGATCTGCGCCAGACTGTAACCGGTGTTGCCCAGCATATATTTGCTCTCCTCAATGCGGCGGCGGTTCAGGTAAGTAATGGGGGAAATGCCGTACTCCCGCTGGAAGGTGTGGGCCAGGTAGTATTTGTTCAGGTGGGCAAGCTCTGCCAGCAGGTCCAGCGAGATATCCTCGCGGTAGTTGGTGTCCAGATACCGCTTGATCTCGGCGCACTCCCGGTTCTCGGTCGGGGCAGCCTCCTCTAGCTGCAGCGAAATGGTGGTGCAGCGCACCAGCCAGATCAGCAGTACCTCCAGCAGGTCCTGACAAACGGTCTCGCAGCCGTCTAAGCTGCGGTCGGCCTCGGCCAGCAGCATGTGCAGCAACGTGACCATCCGCTCCCGGTTCTCCCGGCAATTGAAGATGGCGTAGTTCGTATCCGCCTTGCTGAACAAAAACTCCATGCTGGCAACGCCCAGCACGATATACTCCAAGGGCGAGGCGTTCAGGCTAAGCTCGGTATGCTCCACCTGCGGGTTCACAATGACCATATCGTCCGGCTTTACCGGGAACAGCTGCCCGGCAAGGTAGAACTGTCCCTCGCCGCTGAGGCAGTAGAACAGCTCCGTGCAGGAGTGGGTGTGGGTGGTA
>OISB01000367.1_pt1 | contig 11265 bp, 7 predicted proteins | sample 1586381 | NCBI WGS metagenome assembly OISB01 (sample SAMN02675044, study PRJEB24791) | human gut metagenome, SKBSTL002 | isolation source: stool | host: Homo sapiens | place: USA
CTCGCCGGGCAGACTGTAGATCAGCTGTGCTGTCTCCACTACTTCCACCGTTACCGCGCAGCTTGCACTCTTACCGCCTGCTGTGGCAGTCACGGTGCAGTTACCTGCTTTGATGCCTGTCACCACGCCGTTTGCCACAGTGGCAAAGCCGGTAGGCAGAACGCTCCACACCACCGCCCTGTCGGTTGCGTTCGCAGGCAGCACGGTGGCCGTCAGGGTCTTGCTCTCGTCCTCGTTCAGGGTCATGGTCACGGCGCTCAGGCTCACGCTCTGCACCGGAGCTTCCTGTGCACTGCCGCCCCACTCTGCACGCAGAGCATTCAGGGTGGGCTGCATCGTGTCGGTCTTATAGGCTGCATTTTCAAACAGGTTCAGCAGCAGCGCCTTTGCGTTGGCGGTAAAGCCCTCGCCTAGGTCGCCCTTATCACCTTTCGGACCCTGCGGGCCGGGGTCGCCCTTTTCTCCCTTATCGCCCTTGACGCCTGTGGCGGCGGCTGTAATGCCTGCTTCCATGTGGTTCAGCTGGGCAGCCGTCAGGGTCTGGCCGTCCACAAAATTCTGTTTTACGTAGCTCATTTGTTCCTCCCTAAGATCATTTTTCCAAGGATCGCCTGCCCCAGCACGGCAAAAACGTTCTCCTTCGGCGGCTGCGGGTTGCCCCACAGCGTCGCCAGACGGTCGCAGGCATCCATAGCTGCGTCATTGCCCGCCGCCAGCATGCGCAGCACGGTCAGCACCGCCTGTTTTTCCGCGGTGGTAATACCGCCGCCTGTGCCCAGCAGCCCCACCAGCGCCTCCCACGCAGGCGTAGCCGGGGCAGGCATCGCGCCCTCTGCCGTGCCGCTGTTGGCGCATACTTTGCACCGCACATCAGCGCTGGTCACGGTGCGGCTGCCGTCCGTGCCCTCAAAGGTGAGGCAGCCCGCGCCGGGCACTGCCGTCACCGCCGCCGGTACGGTCAGGATTCCGTTTTCCACCAGCGTAGCCGCGCTTGCGCCGGGGGTGTGCCAGTGGGCGCACACGGTCAGCCCCTTCCACTCGCCCCGCTGCTCGATGCGCAGCCGGTAGTTGCCCCGATTGCCCGCATACCCCAGCAGCAGCTGTCCGCCGGGCACCGCTGCCGCGCCGTTTCTGTCCAGCCGGATGGTCATCTCGTTCATGCTGCACCGCCCTTACACATACTGGTAGCCCTCCACGTTGAAGGGATAAGCGTTGTCATTGCTCGCCAGGTTTACATCGACCACGCCGATGTTCACCGTGCCGTTCGCAGCAAAACTCACCTTTACCAGTGCTTCGCCCTTGCAGTAAACGCCGTCCCGCAGATTGTAGGTGTTGCCGCCGCCCACTATGGCCACCGCCGTACCGCCCCGCACGATGCGGGTGCAGCCGTAGTCTGCAGCCGCCGCTGCGGCTACTCCGCCGGTGGTAGCGATCGTGGTACATTCCAGAGGGACCGCCATCCTTACCACAATATAATCCACCTCGTCCGGCACAGTCATCGTCTTGTTGCTTTTGCCCGCTGCACCGTCGCTTGTGTAGACAAGCTTTCCGTTCATGTCCGTCACTCCTCTCAGTTGATTCAGTTTTTCTGCCAGGCTAAAGCCCAGCACCGTGTCAAGGTTTTCCGCCGTTACTTCCAGTGTGCCGTCTGCGCTCACGGTCAGGCCCCGCCCCACCTTCACGCCGCCCAGCACGGCTGCAGTGGCGGGCGGCATGGTGCAGCCCATGCCGAATTTCCGGTCTGCCTCGGCCTTGGAGTAGAACCGGTCGTCCGCGCCCAGCTGCAATAGTGCGGCGGCCTTTTCCTGCGCCGACCAGCCTGCTGCCCCGGCGGCACTGGTCAGCGCCTTTTTTACGCCGTAGGGCAGCAGCGCCGGGGTCAGGGGCGCATAGGCCTCGGTCATACGGTCCAGCTGCGCCGCCGTGGCGGGCACGGTGGTCAGGGTGGCATCTGCCCGCACCGCAACGCCGTACTGCCCGTCTGCCCGCACCGCGCCGGGCGTTGCCGCCGTAGGCACGGTCTCGCTGCGCACATAGGGGCGCAGGTCCGGCAGCGGGGTGGTATCGGTCTGCACCGCGCCGGTGGCGGCATCCACGCTGAGAATGCGCACCATCTCGCCAGGCAAAGGCTGCACCGGGAGCGGCACCGCCCCCACATCCTGTGCGTTCAGCTGCACCGCGCCGCCCTTGCTGTTCACGCTCAGCACCTGCCCACCGGTGGGTGCATAGCTTTCTGCCCGCAGTGCGGCAGCCTCCGCCCGCTTTGCGCTGGCCTCGGCATCGGTACGGTCTGCCAGAATTTTGTCCGCAGTCTTTTGCGCCAGTGCCGCCTGCATGGCGGTATCTGCCGCACCGTTCTCGGCACGGCGGGCGCTTTCCGCTGCGGCGTGGGCGCTTTCCAGCACGCGCGCCACAAACTGCTCGTACACCGAGGGCGGCAGCTCCTCTGCGTCATCATCGATGGGCAGAATGGCGTAGCAGTCATAGCTGCCGGGCCGGGTGTAGGCGGTGTAGCCGTTTTCACCCATGGCGGCCAGCATCCACTGCCCGCCGGTGCTGCCGGTCAGGCGGCGGTCCACCGTCACACTGTCGTCGGCGTCCAGCGGAATGGCGGCCAGCTGCACCCCATCGCTGCGGCGCAGATACAGCGCCAGGGTGCACCCCGCCCACGCTGCGGGCAGGATGAACTGCAGCCGGTCCACCCCCTCGGCGTTCTGTGCGCCAAGGTGCAGCCGGTGCGGCCGGGGCACAAATTCGGTGCCGCCGCACTGCTGCTCAAGGATTTCGATCTCCATGCAAAACCTCCTTTTCTGTTTGCTGTCCCGATTGTACCGCCGGGGGCGCAAAACTATCCAGTGTGTACTAAAAATGTGAAATTTTCTGTTCTTCGGCATTTTGCTAAACGGGGTTTTGGCACCGGAAATGCGAGCTTTTTCCCCCTGCCGGGACCGGGTAATTCCCCTGCAGGTTTTCCATGCAAAACCCGCGATGTGGGGCAGCTTGTTTTGGGCGCAGCGGCCGCTGCTGCGGCCTTATTCGCAGAGAAAAGAGCCGGTGCAAATGTTAAAAATTCATGAACGAATTGCCCCCAGAAAAAAGGAAAAAATCAGAAGGAAACCACCTAAAAACCAAAATATCAAAAGAAACACTGTGAAAATTGCACAAAAAATAATGTTACAAATCTAACAAAGTGCAAGACACAAATTTGACAGATGCTTTACGGTCTGGTAAAATAGCGTTTGTGCAACGAACGTTGCAGCGTTTAAATTCCATCTGGATGAAGTAAAAAGCCGTCCTGCGTACGGCACGGCATGGGCAGATGCGGCCTGTGCCGGGGCAGTTTTGTGGTCTGCCCGAAGCGGATTCCAACCTGTAATACGGTGCTCATTCTTTTTACCCGAAGAGAGCATCGTATTTGACTGTGAGACGCTTATACTCAGAGCAGCCACAGTCCGGGCGGCCGGGGTGCTGATGCAATACAGACCCGCGGCCGCGCCAAATACGACAAAGAGAGGAGTTGTCTCGTATCGCTTCCGTTAAATTGAAGAAAGCAGTTACTGCCGCAAAGCAGGCAGTATCTCCCCGTGTGCTGGCATTTTGTGTCATGGTGGTATGCCTTGTGGCTACCCTTGGCGTCACCGCTGCAAATCTGCGGCTGACCTACGTCACCGACTCCAATGGTGCACGGCAGGTCCTTCTGACCGATGCCGATGCTTCCCCTGCACAGGTCATGCACCTTTCCGGCATCCGCTCTGAAGAGGGCGATGAGGTCTACTACACCGCGTTCAGCGGCAATCTTGCCTCCCTGAACATCGAGCGCGCATTCTCCGTCAGCATCACCGCCGACGGGCAGGAGTACCCTGTAAAGCTGGTGTTCGGCACCGTAGCCGATGCACTGGAGCGCGCCGGTATCACCCTTGAAGGGGACGACTACACCGAGCCGGCGCTGGATCACGTTGTGACCGCCGGCAGCAAGATCGTGGTCCACCGCGTGGACTACGAAGAGCGGGTGGAGACACAGGCTATCCCCTACGACACCCAGTATGTCTACACCAGCCTGTACTTCCGCAACACCGGCCGCACCACCACGGTGCAGCACGGCGCAGCCGGTCAGCAGACCGTGACCACCCGCGACCGCTATGTGGACGGCGAGCTGGAAAACAGCACCGTTGTGGATACCACCACCACCGTGGAGCCCACCGACCACGTCATCAAGACCTACGGCGCAGGTGCGCCGGTGTCCCCCCTGACCGGCGCGGACGGCACCACCAACGCCCCCACCTCTTATAGCAAGGTGCTCACCGGCAAGGCCACCGGCTACTATTCCCGCAGCGGCAAAGGCTCTTCCGGTCTGGGTCTGGGCTATGGCACCGTGGCTGTGGACCCGGACGTGATCCCCTACGGCACCAAGCTCTACATCACCTCCACTGACGGCAAGTTCGTCTACGGCTATGCCGTAGCCACCGACACCGGCATCGCCGTCCAGAAGGGGCAGATCCTTGTAGACCTGTTCTACGAGACCTACGCCGAAAGCGTCATCAACGGCGCCATTCAGGTCAACGTCTACGTTGTGGGCTGAGCTGTAAACAAAACACAATAACCACGCAAAGAGACCGCTGTACAAACTGTGCAGCGGTCTCTTTTGATGTTAATCAGAATACTATTTTTATTTCGGGGTCGGGGAAAGTCTGTGGGCTTTCCCCGACCCCTTTCCCGTTTTCGCAACGCTTTCGCCGGAACCGTTTGTCAAATGAGCAGTTTACACGATGTCGAGCTGCAAATTTTGGATGGTATGCCCACAACATACAGAGAAGTCAAGAAAATTTGTGGTAATTGTATTTGAATTTTGGACAAAAAGTCTTGCAAAAATGGTAAAAACCTTTTAATATAAAAGAGTACAAAGCTGCGGATGCCGCTTTCGGCTTCCGCACGGGGAGGAGCAGTTTATGAAACCGACCGAAGAAAAGATTCAGAGCAACACATCGGACCTGCCGGTGTACCTGTTCAAGCAGGGCAACAACTGCGAGGCTTACCGCTACTTCGGCGCACATCTGGAAACACGGGTCGGGGAGTCCGGCGTTGTGTTCCGCGTATGGGCACCGCACGCCGTAGCCATCAGTGTTGTGGGCGACTTCAACAGCTGGAAGCCCGGCAGCCATCCCATGCACAAGGTGGATGGCGATTCCGTGTGGGAATTGTTCATTCCCGGCATGAAGGAATACGATGTTTATAAATATTGCGTAACCACCCGTGCAGGCGACCTTGTTTACAAGGCCGATCCCTACGCCTTCCACGCCGAGACCCGGCCGTCCAACGGCAGCAAGGTCTACGATCTGTCCGGCTTTGCATGGCACGATGCCGCATGGCAGACCGCGCAGAAAAAGGCGGACGTGATCAACGGCCCGATGAATATCTACGAGATGCACGCCGGCAGCTGGAAGATGAAGGAGGGCGGCAAGCCCTACAACTACTCCGAGCTGGCGGACGAGCTGATCCCGTACATCAAGGATATGGGCTACACCCATGTAGAGCTGCTGCCGGTGATGGAATATCCGTTTGACGGCAGCTGGGGCTATCAGGTCACCGGCTATTTTGCACCCACTAGCCGCTACGGCACCCCCAAGGACTTTATGGCCTTCGTGGATAAGATGCACGCCGCAGGCATTGGCGTCATCATGGACTGGGTGCCCGCCCACTTCCCCAAAGACCAGTTCGGCCTGTACAATTTTGACGGCGAGGCCTGCTACGAGGATCCCAACCCCAAGCGCGGCGAGCACAAGGAGTGGGGCACCATGGTGTTCGACTTTGGCCGCAACGAGGTGCAGAGCTTCCTCATTTCCAGCGCACTGTACTGGCTGGAGCAGTACCACATCGATGGTCTGCGCGTGGATGCCGTGGCCTCCATGCTGTATCTGGACTACAACCGCAAGCAGGGCGAATGGGAGCCCAATAAGGACGGCGGCAAGGAGAACTTGGAAGCCATCGCCTTCCTGCGCAAGCTGAACAACACCGTGCTGGGCCGTCACCCCCACAAGTACATGATCGCCGAGGAGTCCACCGCGTGGCCCATGGTCACAAAGCCCGCTTCGGACGGCGGTCTGGGCTTCAACTTCAAGTGGAACATGGGCTGGATGAACGATATGCTCAGCTACATGAAGACCGACCCGCTGTTCCGCTCCGGCAACCACAACAAGGTGACCTTCAGCTTCTTCTACGCTTTCAGCGAGAACTTTGTCCTGCCCATCAGCCACGATGAGGTCGTGCACGGCAAGGGCAGCCTGCTGAACAAGATGCCCGGCGAGTATGACGACAAGTTTGCCAATCTGCGCACCTTCTTCGGCTACATGATGGCACACCCCGGCAAGAAGCTGCTGTTCATGGGACAGGAGTTCGGTCAGTTTGCCGAGTGGAACGAGGCAAAGCAGCTGGACTGGATGCTGCTGGACTACGACAAGCACGCCGAGCTGCAGAACTACGTCCGTACCCTGAACGCCTTCTATAAAGAGCACCCTGCCCTCTGGCAGATCGATTACAGCTGGGAAGGCTTCCAGTGGATCGTACCGGATGACTCGCAGCAGAGCGTCATCGCCTTCCTGCGCAAGGACGCTGCCGGTAAGCAGATCCTTGTCATCTGCAACTTCAACCCCGTCCTGCGCGAGGGCTACACCCTCGGTGCACCGGTGTCTGGCACCTACAAGGAGATCCTGAACAGTGACGATGCCGCTTTCGGCGGCTCCGGCACCGTGCACAACAAGCCGGTGCGCACCCACAAAAAGCCGCAGCACGGCTTTGAGCAGAGCATCACCGTTACCCTGCCGCCCATGAGCACTTTGTACTTTGAGGTGCCCACAAAGCGCACCCGCAAGGCAGCAGATCCGGCCAAGACGGCCCAGACCGTGAAAAAGACCGCTGCCAAAAAGACAGCCGCCAAGACCACGAAGACTGCCAAGGCTGAGCCTGCCGTGAAGGAGGAAAAGCCCAAAAAGACCTCTACCCGCAAGGCAAAGGCAGAAGCGGAACCTGCACCGGAAAAGGCTCCGGCCAAGCGCGGCCGGAAGCCCAAGGCAGAAGCCGCTGCCGCGCCCAAAGCAGCACCCGCCAAGCGGGGCCGCAAACCCAAAGCCGAGCCCGCTGAAGCTGCCCCTGCGGCAGCCGAAAAGCCTGCCCGCAAGCCCCGCGCCAAAAAGGCCGCCAAGACCGAGGAGTGACCGGGGCGCATCCGCACAACACAGTCAAACCATTTCCAAATCCAATAAATCCGGAAATGTGTAAAAGGGGAGAATAAAGCTATGGCAAAAGAAATTGTGGCAATGATCCTTGCCGGCGGACGTGGCTCGCGCTTGTACGCGCTGACACAGAAAACGGCAAAACCGGCGGTGTCCTTCGGCGGTAAGTACCGCATCGTGGACTTCCCGCTGTCCAACTGCGTCAACTCCGATATCGACACCGTTGGTATCGCAACGCAGTACCAGCCCCAGAAGCTGAACGAGTACATCGGTAACGGCCAGCCTTGGGATCTGGACCGTCTGCACGGCGGTGTGCACACCCTGCCCCCTTACGAGCAGGCAAACGGCACCGACTGGTACAAGGGCACTGCAAACGCCATCTACCAGAACATCAGCTTCATCGACAGCTATGATCCCGAATACGTCATCATCCTGTCCGGCGACCAGATCTGCAAACAGGACTACGCCGATTTCCTGCGCTTCCACAAGGAAAAGGGCGCAGAGTTCTCTGTGGCCGTTATGGAAGTGGACTGGAAGGAAGCTTCCCGCTTCGGCCTGATGGTGGCGGACGAGACCGACCGCATCACCGAGTTCCAGGAGAAGCCCCCGGTGCCCAAGTCCAATCTGGCCTCCATGGGCATCTACATCTTCAACTGGGATGTGCTCAAGAAGTATCTGATCGAGGACGAGGCTGACCCCAACTCCAAGAACGACTTCGGCATGAACATCATCCCCGCCCTGCTGCGTGACGGCCGCAAGATGTACGCTTACCGCTTTGCCGGTTACTGGCGTGACGTGGGCACCATCGACAGCCTGTGGGAAGCCAACATGGAAGTGCTGGACCCCGAGAACTCCGGCATCGATATCTTTGATAAGACCTGGAAGATCTACAGCCGCAACCCCGTGCTGCCCGCCCAGAAGATCGGCGAGCGCGCCGTTGTGCAGGACTCCCTCATCACCGAGGGCTGCAAGATCTACGGCAACGTCAAGCACTCTGTGCTGAGCGCAGGCGTTGTTGTGGAAGAGGGCGCTACCGTTGAGGATGCTGTCCTGATGGATGGCGTCGTGGTCAAGGCAGGTGCCGTGGTCAAGCGCTGCATCCTTGCTGAGGACGTTGTTGTGGGCGCAGGTGCAAAGGTCGGCGGCGAGGGCGCTATTGCCCACGTTGGCACCGGTCTGACCATCGGCGCAGGCGCTACCGTCAAGGAGGGCGCAAAAGTGTTTGAATCCGTCAAGGAGGGTGTGGAAGTATGCTGAGACAGAACACCAATGCGTTGGGTATCATTTTCCCCAACAGCTATGACAATACCGTTCCCGAGCTGGTGACCGAGCGCGCAATGGCCTCGATCCCCTTTGCGGGCCGTTACCGCATGGTAGACTTTGTGCTGTCCAGCATGGCCAACTGCGGCATTTCCAACGTTTCCATCGTGGTGCGTAAGAACTACCACTCCCTGATGGATCATCTGGGCACCGGCCGCGAGTGGGATATGGCCCGCCGTCACGGCGGCCTGAACATCGTGCCTCCCTTTGCAGAAAAGGGCGTGCGCATCTACTCCGGCCGTGTGGAGGCGCTGGGCTCCATTCTGAGCTTCCTCGAGCACCAGAAGGAGAAGTATGTGGTCATGAGCGATGCCAACATCGCCGTCAACTACGACTTCAACGCCCTGCTGGCTGCCCATCAGGCCAGCGGTGCCGATGTGACCGTGGCCTATCAAAAGACCGAGATCCCCGAGGGCCGCAAGAACGACAACTACACCCTGACCATTGATGCCGATGGCCGCGTGACCGAGCTGCTGTTCAACGACTACCGCTCCGGTGTGCAGAATCTGGATCTGAACATCTATGTGCTGGAGCGCGAGACCCTGATCAAGCTGGTCAAGGACGCTACCGCCCGCGGCCTGATCTACTTCGAGCGCGACATTCTGGCACACAACGTCAACATCCTGAACATCCATGCGCTGGAGTACACCGGCTATGTTGCCCATATCTGCGACATGAAGAGCTACTTTGACGAGAACCTGAAGCTGATCGATGACCGCAATCTGGAGGCACTGTTCCCCAAGGGCAGCCCCATCTACACCAAGATCCGCGACGATAACCCCACCCGTTACGTCACCGGCTCCAAGGTCGTGGATTCTATTCTGGCCGACGGCTGCGTCATCGAGGGCACCGTGGAGAACTGCGTGCTCTTCCGCGGCGTCAAGGTCAAGAAGGGTGCTGTGGTCAAGAACTGTGTCCTGATGCAGGATACCGTGGTCGAGCCCAACGTGGAGCTGGACTGCGTTGTCACCGACAAGAACGTGAAGATCACCGCCGGCAAAAAGCTGTCCGGCACCGAGAGCTTCCCGGTCTACGTCCAGAAGAACCACACCGTCTGATCGAGCAATATCCATAGGGGCGGCTTCCTCCCCGGTAGCCCCTCTTGAGAGGGGCGGGGGCACCTGTGTGCCCCCGCCTGCTCTTTTGTATGCAAGGTTCGCGCCGCTTTTTATGGCGGCGGGGAGCGCGAACATCTGTCTGTATCATGGAAGGAGCGAATCCTATGAAGATCCTGTATGCTGCTTCGGAAGCCAATCCCTTTGCCAAATCCGGCGGTCTGGCCGATGTGGCAGGCGCCCTGCCCAAAGCGCTGGTCAAGGACGGCGTGGACGCCCGCGTCATCATGCCCCTATATGGCGATTTGAAGTACCGCGATAAGCTGGAATACGTTACCAACTACTCCGTACCTGTGGGCTGGCGCAGCCAGTACTGCGGCCTGTTCAAGGCCGATGTGGACGGCGTGACCTACTACTTCCTGGACAACGAGTATTACTTCAAGCGCCGCGGCCTGTACGGCTTCTACGATGACGGCGAGCGCTTCGCCTTCTTCTCCCGCGCCGTGCTGGAGACTTTGTTCTACATCGACTTCACCCCCGATATCATCAACTGCAACGACTGGCAGACCGCTCTGGTGCCGGTGTACCTGAACCTGTACTATCGTCATCTGGACAAGTTCAACCGCATCAAGACCGTGTTCACCATCCACAACATCGCCTATCAGGGCAAGTACGGCACCGATATTCTGGAGGACACCTGCGGCATCGGCCACCGGGACCAGCATATCGTGGAGTACGACGGCTGCGCCAACTTCATGAAGGGCGCTTTCGAGACCGCCGACAAGATCACCACCGTCAGCCCCACCTACGCACAGGAGATTTTGGACCCGTGGTTCAGCTACGGTCTGGACGCTCTGCTGCGTGAAAAACAGTACAAGCTGTGCGGCATCCTGAACGGCATCGATATGGACGCCAACGACCCCGCTACCGACAAGAACATCCCCTTCAATTACAGCATCAAGACCTTTGAGACCGGCAAGGCCAAGTGCAAGGAAGCTTTGCAGGACAGGTTCGGTCTGCATAAAGACGGCAGCCCCGTCTTTGGCATGGTCAGCCGCATGGTGGGCATGAAGGGCTTTGACCTTGTGCAGAGCATTGCTGACGGTCTGGTGGACCGCGGCATCCAGCTGGTCATTCTGGGCAGCGGCGAGAGCCAGTACGAGAACTTCTTCTCTGACCTGTGCGGCCGTCACCCGGGCCGCGTAGGCACCTACATCGGCTTTGAGCCCAAGCTCTCGCAGGAGATCTACGCCGGTGCAGACGCCTTCATCATGCCCTCCAAGAGCGAGCCCTGCGGTCTGGCACAGATGGTGGCCTGCCGCTACGGCACACCTCCCATCGTCCGCGAGACCGGCGGCCTGCGCGACTCCATCCACGACAGCACCATGGGTGACGGCAACGGCTTTACCTTTGCCGGTTACAACGCCCACGAGCTGTATGTGGCCTGCTGCAACGCACAGGATGCCTACAACAACAAGGAAAACTGGAAGAACCTCGTGCGTCACTGCATGGAGTGCGATTTCAGCTGGGACGTTTCCGCCAAGAGCTACGAGGGTCTGTACAACGAGACCGCAAACCTCTGGTAAGCGTCTGAACCCCAAAGCACCCGCCGGGGCTGCCGCACGTTTGTGCGGCAGCCCCTTTTTTGCTTTTTTCTGTTTTTT
>OISB01000380.1_pt1 | contig 10965 bp, 8 predicted proteins | sample 1586381 | NCBI WGS metagenome assembly OISB01 (sample SAMN02675044, study PRJEB24791) | human gut metagenome, SKBSTL002 | isolation source: stool | host: Homo sapiens | place: USA
ACGGTAAAGCCCACCACCAGCAGCGCCCCAAAACGGTCGGGGGCATGGGCGGCAATGGTAATGCCCCGCCAGAGCAGCAGCACGAACAGCCCCACCACTGCGCAGGCCCCCACGAAGCCCAGTTCCTCGCAGACGATGGAGAAGATGAAGTCGTTCTGGGGTTCGGGCACAAACAGATGCTTCTGGCGGCTGTTCCCCAGCCCCAGCCCGGTGGCCCCGCCTGAACCGATGGCGTACAGGCTCTGGATGGTCTGGTGGCCATCCCCCAGCGGGTCGGCAAAAGGGTCCTGCCAGGAGCGCAGGCGGTCGGCAGCGTAGGGCACAAGGTCCGGCATAACGACCACCGCCGCCCCGATGGCGGCCGCCCCGCCCACGCCCGCCAGCACGAACCACCGCAGACCTGTGCCGCCCACGAACATCAGCACCGCACCAATGCTCAGGATCAGCACCGTGCCGGAGAGGTGCGGTTCCAGCAGCATGAGCACCGCCACCGCTCCCAGCACCAGTGCAAAGGGCAGCACCCCCACCGCAAAGCTGCCCATGCGGTCGTGGTTGAGCGCAATGATATGCGCAAACACCAGCACCACCGCAAATTTGGCGATCTCGCTGGGCTGTAATGTGCCAAGCCCCGGCAGCACAAGCCAGCGCTTGCAGCCGTTATATTCCGGCATGAACAGCACCGCCGTCAGCAGCACCAGCGAGAGCGCCAACAGCGGCCACGCAAGCTTATGATAGATGTGGTAGTCCACCCGGCTGGCCGTCCACATGGCCACCAGTCCCATGGCGGCGTACAGCAGCTGCGGCCGCACATAGGCAAAGGCGTCCTGCCGCCGGTACAGTGCCACCGCGCTGCTGGCGCTGCACAGCATCACCAGCCCAAAGGCTACCAGTGTGAGCACCAGCACCAGAAAGGGCAGGTCCATGGGCGGCAGCGGCCGCAGCAGCCCTTTGCGGGCAGCAGTTCTGTGCAATCCCTGTCACCTCCGTTTCTGTTATTGTACGCGGATGCGGGGGCGGTTAGTCATACGCACCGCCCCCGGGCGCATAAACTGCCCGCAAAGGGGGTGCTGCCATGTGCGGCTCAAAACCCACAGACGCCCTGCGCACTTTGCCGGAGCGGGCGTTCCGTCTGCGGGCACGGCTCATTGCAGTGGGCCTGTGCGCCGTCTGCTTTGCAGGGCTCATCGGGCGGCTGTTCTGGCTGCAATTATGCACCGGCGGCTGGTACACCCAGCGGGCGCTGGGGCAGCAGCTGCGAGACCCCGTTGTGCCCGCCGACCGGGGCAAGATATACAGCGCCGATGGTGCGCTGCTTGCCGCCAACAGCAGCTGCTGGACCCTGCGCGCCAGCCCCCGGGAGATGCCGGAGGAAAAGCTTGCCCTTGCCGCCAAGGGGCTTGCGGAGATTCTGGAGCTGGACGAGGCCAAGCTGCTGGAAAAGTTCAACGACCGGCGCTCCAACGACTGCCTTTTGCGCTACCGGGTGGAGCGGGAAACTGCCGATGCCGTGCGGGATTTCTGCGCAGAGAACGGCATTACCGGCGTGCGCATCAATCAGGACTCCAAGCGCTGGTACCCACAGGGAGAGCTGCTGGCCTCGGTGCTGGGGTTCACTAACGTGGACAATGCCGGGGTCAGCGGGCTGGAACTCGAATACAACGACACCCTTACCGGGCAGAATGGAGTGGTGCTGACCGCCGTGAACGCTTGGGGCTACACGCTGGCGCAAAGCTACGAAACCGAACTTGCTCCGGTGGAGGGCTGCGGACTGCGGCTGACCATCGATGCAAATATTCAACATTATCTTGAAAATGCGTTGAATTATGCGGTGCAGGAGCACCATGTAGCCGCCCGCAGCGTGGGCATCGTGCTGGAGGTGAACACCGGGGCAGTGCTGGCCATGGCCACCACCCCGGCCTACGACCCCAACCAGCCCCGGGTCATCGCCGACAAGGCCGCGCGCGCCGCCGTGGACGCCCTTTCCGGTAAAGAGCGCGCTGCCGCCTTGCAGCTGGCGCAGCAGACCCAGTGGCGCAACAAGGCAGTGAGTGACTTATACGAGCCGGGCAGCGTGTTCAAGCTCATCACCTGCGCAGCGGCGCTGGATGCCGGAGCCATTACCCGGCACTCCACCTTTTACTGCGGAGACTCTATCTCGGTGGCGGGCACGCGGTTCCACTGCGCCAACCACAAGCGCCACGGCAGCCAGACCGTGACACAGGCACTGGAAAACTCCTGCAACCAGAGCTTTATCCAGATCGGGGCGCGGCTGGGCAAGCAGGCTTTCTGCGATTATTTTGCCGCTTTCGGTCTGCGGGAGCCCACCGGCATCGACCTGCCCGCCGAGCCAAAAAAGAGCCTGTACTACACCGCCGACCGCATGGGGCCGGTAGAGCTGGCGTCCTGTGCCTTCGGGCAGAGCAGCAAAATTTCCTATCTGGAAATGGCTGCTGCCGTCTGTGCGGTGGTAAACGGCGGGCGTCTGATGCAGCCGTATCTGGTATCGGACATCCTAGCGCCGGACGGCAGCGTTTTGCAGCACAACCAACCGGTCTGCAAGCGGCAGGTGATCCAGCCCGCCACCTCCGCCGCCATGCGGGAGATGATGGAGGCGGTGGTGCTGTACGGCGGTGGGCGCAACGCGCAGATCGCGGGCTACCGGGTGGGCGGCAAAAGCGGCACCAGCCAAAAGCTGGACAGCGCCGACGAGAAGGCGCGCATTGCCAGCTTTGTGGCTGTAGCACCCATCGATGACCCGCAGTTTTTGTGTCTGGTCTGTCTGGATGAGCCACACAGCTGGACCACTGCCGGCGGCAGTCTTTCGGCACCGGTCTGTGCCGAGGTGCTGGAGCAGACGCTGGTGTACAAAGGAGTCCCCCGGGCAGCAGACACCGGCAGCGCAGACGCGCAAGCCGCTGCCCTGCCCGCTGATGGAGACAGCTTTGATGGGGCGTGATGATTTGGAATGCGCGCCGCGTTCGCTTTGCGCATAAACAGCGGAAGAATGATTTTTAATTTGCAATTCTGGAAAATCTGCGGATTTTCCAGAATTGCCTTTTCACGGGAGGGGTCGTGGCGGGAAGCAGCATTTGCAGCGCCGCTTTCTACGAAAGCGCGGCGCTGCCGGAAAGGCTTTGACTGAGAGGGTTCTTCCCAAAATCGTCAGATGACTTCTTTCCCGTGTTTTTTCCAAAAGCCGCTTTGACGGCTGATTTTGGGCAAAATTCGCCCGGATTTGGGCAGTGTGCATGATGTATCCCAGAGTTTTTGCACAAAAAGTAGGACATACCCGTGACAACTTGCAAAGAGACGTCTGCGGATTTACAATAAAGTCACAAAAGGTCCCGCAGAAAAAAGGACGAAAGCAAGCAGTATTTGGAGGTAATGAATATGGAGTTGCGTTCACAGGAAGTCCGCACTTTAGCACCCGAAAATGACCCGCTGAAGATGGGTATGGGCTGGAAGGTCGAGGATCTTTCCAAGCCCCAGATCATGGTGGAGAGCACCTTCGGCGACAGCCATCCCGGCAGCGCCCATCTGGATCAGTTCGTCAAGGAGGCCGTGCAGGCGGTCAACGATAACGGCGGCAAGGCGGCCCGCTATTTTGCCACCGATATGTGCGACGGCATCGCACAGGGTCATGACGGCATCAACTACTCGCTGCCCCACCGGGACGCCATCGTCAATCTGGTGGAGGCACAGGCAAACGCCAGCGTCTATGACGGCGGCGTGTTCATCGCCAGCTGCGACAAATCTGTGCCCGCCATGCTGATGAGCATCGGCCGTTTGAAGGACATGAGCGCCATCGTGGTCACCGGCGGCGTCATGGAAGCCCACACCCTGCCCAAGGAGTATGTGGTCAACGACCCTGCCTGCGCCATCAACGAGCTGCTGACGCTGGAGCAGATCGGCAAGTTTGACGCATGGGAAAAGACCGGCGTCATCCCCAACAGCCAGCTGGATTACTACAAACACAACGCCTGCCCCAGCTGCGGTGCCTGCTCCTTTATGGGCACCGCCTCCACCATGCAGATCATGGCCGAGGCACTGGGCCTGATGCTGCCGGGCACCGCCCTGATGCCCGCCACCGCCCCGGAGCTGAAGCAGGCCGCCTACGATGCCGGCAAGCAACTGATGGAGCTGGTCAAGAAGGGCATCACCGCCAAGGATATCGTGACCAAGAAGAGCTTTGAGAACGCCATCATGGTGCACGCCGCCATCTCCGGCTCCACCAACGCCACCATGCACCTGCCCGCCATCGCCCACGAGTTCGGCATTGAGATCGACGCCGACACCTTTGACCGGATGCATCGCGGCGCACACTACCTGCTGAACATCCGTCCCTCCGGCGACTGGCCCGCACAGTACTTCTACTACGCAGGCGGCGTGCCCCGGGTGATGGAGGAGATCAAATCCATGCTGCATCTGGACGTGATGACCGTCACCGGCAAGACGCTGGGCGAGAATCTGGAGGAGCTGAAGAAGAACGGCTTCTACCAGCACTGCGATGCCATTCTGGCGGAAAAGACCGCCGGTTTTGCCCGCCCGGTCAGCCGCGAGGACATCATCCACAGCTTCGATAACGCCAAGGGCACCGACGGCAGCATCGCCATCCTGAAAGGCAACCTTGCCCCGGAGGGCTGCGTCATCAAGCACACCGCCTGCCCCAAGAATATGTTTGAAGCCACCCTGCGTGCCAAGCCCTACGACAGCGAGGAGGCGTGCATCTCCGCTGTGCTGCACGGCGAGGTGAAGCCCGGCGACGCCATCTTCATCCGGTACGAGGGCCCCCGCGGCAGCGGTATGCCCGAGATGTTCTACACCGGCGAGGCCATCTGCGCCGACCCGAAGCTGGCTTCCAGCGTAGCCCTGATCACCGACGGACGCTTCTCCGGCGCAAGCCGCGGCCCGGTCATCGGCCATGTCAGCCCGGAGGCTGCCGTGGGCGGCCCCATCGCACTGGTAGAGCCGGACGACCTGATCCAGATCGACGTGCATAACCGCAAGCTGGCCATCGTGGGCGTGAAGGGCGAGCCCAAGACCCCCGAAGAGATGGACGCCATCCTTGCCGAGCGCCGCGCCAATTGGAAGCCCAAGGCTCCCAAGTACACCAAGGGTCTGCTGAAACTCTACTCTCAGCACGCTGTCAGCCCCATGAAGGGCGCATACATGGAGTAAACCACTCCGCATAAATAACAAAAAGTAAACCGCCCGGTGCGTTTTTCCGGACGGCTTGGATAAGTGCAACCAAAAATCACGAAACGGAGGAAATTTCTATGACAGCAGTTGCAACGCCCGATGCGGCACGGCTGGTTTTTGCTGCCGTGGCAGGCCTGATCCTATTGCTCATTCTCATTATCAAGTTCAAGGTACACGCCATGATCTCCATCCTGATCGGTGCTGTGGGCATCGGCCTGATGGCCGGTATGCCTCTGTCCGACATCATCGGCTCGGTGAACGAGGGCATCGGCAACACCTTAAAGGGCATCGCCCTTCTGGTGGGTCTGGGCTCCATGTTCGGTGCCATTCTGGAAGAATCCGGCGGCGCACAGACCTTGGCTGTGACCATGGTGCGGAAGTTCGGTGACGAAAAGGCCGCGTGGGCACTGGGCATCACGGGTCTGGTGGTGGCCATGCCGGTGTTCTTTGATGCAGGACTTATCATCCTCATCCCACTGGCCTTCTCTCTGGCAAAGCGCACCAAGCGCTCTGTACTGTACTACGTCATCCCCCTGCTGGCCGGTCTGGCGGTCGGCCACGCCTTCATCCCGCCCACGCCGGGTCCCGTTCTGGTGGCTACCATGCTGGGCGTTGACCTTGGCTGGGTCATCCTCGTCGGCATCTTCTGCGGCATCTTTGCCATGATCGCCGCCGGTCCCATCTGGGGCAGCATCTGCGGCAAAAAGTACATGGTTGAAGTCCCCGAGCACATTGCACAGCAGGCAGACATTGACGAGAGCAAGCTGCCCAAGTTTGGCACCATCGTGGGCATCATCATGATCCCGCTGCTGCTCATCATTGCAAACTCTGTGGCAAAGGTAGTGCCCGCACTGGCAGGCATCCAGCCCGTTCTGGCCTTCCTCGGCGAGCCCTTCATGGCGCTGCTGCTGGCTACCATCGCTGCTATGTACCTGCTGGGCACCCGCCACGGCTACACTAACGCCCAGCTGGAAAAGATCATGACCAAGTCTCTGGAGCCCACCGGTATGATCCTGCTGGTCACTGCCTGCGGCGGCGTGCTGCGCTATATGCTGCAGAACTCCGGTCTGGGCGATGTCATCGGCAACGCCGTGGCAAACGCCAGCCTGCCGCTGGTGCTGGTGGCCTTCATCGTGGCTGCTCTGGTGCGTATCTCGGTGGGTTCCGCTACCGTGGCTATGACCATGGCAGCAGGCATCATCTCCGCCATGCCCGGCCTCAGCGCGCTGAGCCCGCTGTACCTGGCCTGTGTCACCGCTGCCATTGCAGGCGGTTCCACCGTCTGCTCCCACTTCAACGACTCCGGCTTCTGGCTGGTGAAGAGCCTTGTGGGTATGGACGAAAAGACCACCCTCAAGACCTGGACCATCATGGAAACGCTGGTCGGCGGCGTGGGCTTCCTGGTAGCCCTCATCATCTCCTTCTTTGCCTGAGCGCCTGTCCGGGGCCTGCACCTTGGGATAAGCGTTGGGAGATATCCTTATTCATTTACCTCGTTACCTCCTTCAAAAACAGCCGCTCCGGGTGCGCCCGGAGCGGCTGTTTTTTGCGCCTGCGTGACCCGGTCACGGAAAAGCGGGCTGCGTATGGGGTATACTGATGGTGTCAGTAAACATAACACCCATTCAGGAGGGAAAAAATATGGCAGTCATCAACATTACCAAGGAAAACTTTGCACAGGAAGTGCTCCACAGCGAAAAGCCCGTATTGCTGGACTTCTGGGCCAGCTGGTGCGGCCCCTGCCGGATGCTGAGCCCCGTGGTGGACGAAGTAGCCGAGGAGCGCACCGATGTAAAGGTGGGCAAGGTGAACGTGGACGAGCAGCCGGATCTGGCGGCGCAGTTCGGGGTAATGAGCATCCCCACCCTGCTGGTATTCGAGCAGGGCAAGCTGGTGCGTCAGGCTGTGGGCGCCCGCCCCAAGGCCGGTGTTCTGGAGCTCCTGGGCTGAAATATCGTTTTGAATGTGGGACAGCGGAACGCCTGCGGGCGTTCCGCTGTCTCTTTTTTACGGAAATGGTTGGCATCAATTCAAAAAAATCATCCATGCTTCTACAAATGGAATCACAAAACCAAAGCAAAAGAAAAACAAAAGATCCAGCACAACTTTCATCCATCTGGCAGAACGTGTACCGAAGGACATGGCATGAATGATAAAAAGATTGATCTCACCCCAGCGGCGATAATAGCCTGTCTGTTCAAAGCTGTTCCAGATCTCCAGCGATAAAAATTCAATGCCCGCGCACAACGGGAAAATGACGAGAGAATGCATCCAGCCGTCTGCCCGAAAAGAACCATCGCCAAGACCATACCAGTGCACCGCAATGGTGCCGGGGCAAGCCAAAACACCCCATAAGGCAAGCGCAATGCTCAGCCCAAGCAGGGCGGTGCGCACAGAATGCCAATCTACGGTGTGCTGTCGGCGCAGCATGGTAAAGAAATCTTCCAGCGGGATGGTCGGTGCGGCATCGGCTTCTTCTGGAGCGCGGCAGTGCATAAGGTCGGCAAGGGTCAGCCCCAGAGCATCTGCCAGCGGTTCCAGTGTGTTGATATCCGGCAGACCGATGCCCCGCTCCCAGCGGCTGACAGCCTTGTCGGTAACGTGCAGCTGTTCCGCCAGTTCTGCCTGTGTCAGCCCCTGCGCTTTGCGCATCCGGCTCAGATAATTTCCGAAAGTTCTGACATCCATTTTATCAACTCCCTTGGGAAAAGCATAGCATAAGGCAGTGCAAAAGGCAATCGATGCTCTGTTTACCCGGACAAAAAGTGTTTGGATAGCTTGAATGCAAACAGCAAAGCGCCCGCCCTGTGGTTCGAGCAAAAACCACGGGGCGGGCGCTTATTTTATATGGAGTTCAGAAGAAAAATGCGGGTTTCAGCTTACAGCTGGGGGCCTGCGGAGACCAGAGCCTTGCCGTGCTCGTTGCCCTCGTACTTAGCGAAGTTCTTCACGAAGCGGCCGGCCAGATCCTTTGCCTTCTCTTCCCACTGAGCGGCATCTGCGTAGGTGTCGCGGGGGTCGAGGATGGCGGGATCAACACCGGGCAGAGCGGTGGGAACCTCAAAGTCGAAGTAGGGGATCTTCTTGGTGGGAGCCTCGTTGATGGCACCGCTCAGGATGGCGTCGATGATGCCGCGGGTATCCTTGATGGAGATGCGCTTGCCGGTGCCGTTCCAGCCGGTGTTGACCAGATAAGCCTTTGCGCCGCTGGCCTTCATCTTCTTGACCAGCTCCTCAGCGTACTTGGTGGGGTGCAGCTCCAGGAAAGCCTGACCGAAGCAAGCGGAGAAGGTGGGGGTGGGCTCGGTGATGCCGCGCTCGGTGCCTGCCAGCTTTGCGGTAAAGCCGGACAGGAAGTAGTACTGGGTCTGCTCCGGGGTCAGGATGGAGACCGGGGGCAGAACGCCGAAGGCGTCAGCAGACAGGAAGATCACGTTCTTTGCTGCGGGAGCAGAAGAAACGGGGCGCACGATGTTCTGGATGTGGTTGATGGGGTAGGACACACGGGTGTTCTCGGTGACAGACTTGTCAGCGAAGTCGATGTGACCCTCGGCATCCAGAGTGACGTTCTCCAGCAGAGCGTTGCGCTTGATGGCGTTGTAGATATCGGGCTCGGAGTCCTTATCCAGATTGATGACCTTTGCGTAGCAGCCGCCCTCGAAGTTGAAGACGCCGTTGTCGTCCCAGCCGTGCTCGTCATCGCCGATCAGCAGACGCTTGGGATCGGTGGACAGGGTGGTCTTGCCGGTGCCGGACAGACCGAAGAAGATGGCAGTGTTCTTGCCCTCCTTATCGGTGTTGGCAGAGCAGTGCATGGAAGCCATGCCCTTCAGCGGCAGGAAGTAGTTCATCATGGAGAACATACCCTTCTTCATCTCGCCGCCGTACCAGGTGTTGACGATGACCTGCTCCTTGCTGGTGATGTTGAACAGCACAGCAGTCTCGGAGTTCAGGCCCAGCTCCTTGTAGTTCTCGACCTTAGCCTTGGAAGCGTTGTAAACAACGAAATCAGGCTCGAAGTTCTCCAGCTCCTCAGCGGTGGGACGGATGAACATATTGGTAACGAAGTGTGCCTGCCAGGCCACTTCCACAATGAAACGCACTGCCATGCGGGTATCCTTGTTGGCGCCGCAGAAAGCATCCACGACGTACAGGCGCTTGTTGGACAGCTCCTTCTGAGCGATCTCCTTGACAGCCTTCCAAGCTTCCTGAGATGCGGGGTGGTTGTCGTTCTTGTACTCATCGCTGGTCCACCACACGGTGTCCTTGGAGTTCTCGTCCATCACGATGAACTTGTCCTTGGGAGAACGGCCGGTGTAGATGCCGGTCATCACGTTCACAGCACCCAGCTCGCTGACCTGACCCTTCTCGTAGCCTTCCAGCGCGGGATTGGTCTCCTCGGCGAACAGCTGCTCGTAGGAGGGGTTGTGCACGACTTCAGTCGTGCCGGTGATGCCATACTTGGTAAGATCCAACTTTGCCATATTTGCGTACCTCTACTTTCGTTTGATCCTTACATAACTCTGTGTAGGAGATGCAGCGCCATTTGTGGTACGGACACCGCATAAGGGGGAGACAGCACAGAACGATGCAATGCAAATTCTCCTGTCTATCATTATACACAAAAGCTTTTCAAAAGCAATAAATGGAATGTTCTGTTTGCAAAAAAGAAACAAATTTCATAAACAGACCTTCCCGTATAAAGTAAATTCACGAAGCCCGGCAGGGATGCAGACCGTGAAAAATAAGGCGGGACGGGAGAAAACCGACATTTTGATAAAACTTTGACAAGCAGGGATACATGGAAAAACAGGTCGCCTTGGGCAGTTTTGTCCCCGATTTTCCGCAAACTTTGTCTCTTTGTGCAATTTTTGCGTTGGTTCAGCCGTTTTTGTGGAAAAAGGACTTTACTTATGTTATACTTGTTTTATAAGAAATACTTTTTCCGTCCGCTGCGGCGGCTATACATATAAAGGAAACTGCCATGAAAACCATCTACATCTTGCTCACCCGCTCCGGCACGCTGCTGTCCAAGCTGGTCTATGCCGTTACCGGGGCCAGCTATACCCACGCCTCCATGGCGTTTGATGCAGAGCTGAGTTGCCTGTACAGCTCCACCCGCAAAAACGGCTACACCATGTTCCCTGCAGGCCCCAGCAAAGAATACCTGAACAAAGGCGTTTTCCGTCTGCGGGACGATGCCCCCTGTGTGCTGTACGCGCTGGAAGTGTCCGACGAGGCCTATGTCCGCGCCCTGCGCCGCACCGAGGAGTTCATGCGCCACAGCGAGGAGTACAGCTTTAATATTCTGGGGCTGATCCTGTGCGCACTGCATATCCGCTGGCAGCGCCGCCGGCATTATTTCTGCTCCCAGTTTGTCAGTGAGGTGCTGGAGCAAAGCGGCGCTTTGGCGCTGCCCAAGGACAGCACCCTGATGCACCCCAACGACTACCCCCAGCTGCCCCAGCTGAAGTGCCTGTACAAGGGACGCTTAGCCGACCTGCCCCAGCGCAAGGCCATGGATCTGGGCGAGACGCCCTCGATGGTCAGCATCTATACCGGCCTGCTGGTGGAGCTGCTGCAGCGCCGGGCGCAAAGGTTTTTTGAGTAATTTTGTTGTATAAAACTGAAATTTCCGCTTTTTTAGGTGTCGCTCTTGCTTTTTGCAGCCAATTGTGGTAATATTATTCGGCGGTATTGTTTTGCCGCAGAATATGCGCTCGTAGCTCAGCCGGTAGAGCATCTGACTTTTAATCAGAGGGCCAG
>OISB01000383.1_pt1 | contig 10868 bp, 9 predicted proteins | sample 1586381 | NCBI WGS metagenome assembly OISB01 (sample SAMN02675044, study PRJEB24791) | human gut metagenome, SKBSTL002 | isolation source: stool | host: Homo sapiens | place: USA
GATATCCTTTTTCAAAGGTATCTGATAAATACGGTCATTGAAATACACCCCTTCCTCATCCGGGGTGAATGTCGTGTAGTTGATGAACAGACAGAGCGCGAGGGAAAGCGGGGTCAGGAACAGGAAACCGCTGTCAAGCCCTTTCTCCTGTCCGGGAACCGAAGCCAGGTATATGTTGGCCAGATGCTCGTAGGACGGTATATAGAATTTGAAGTCCGAGACGGTCAGGTATTCCCGCAGCTTCTTCTCGGCCCGGTCCAGCAGTTCCGGGCTGTCATCCCATATCATGACGGAAAAATTGGCACGGCAGAGGAGCTGCCTCTCCTCCATGATCTCCTTCTGCATGTTCTCGAGCTCGTCCGCCTTCGGCTCCAGCATGGCCCTGTCCCATCCCTTGTTGGTGCGGTAGACCGCCACACGGCGGGAGAACTCTTCATAAAGTTTCTCCGATCCCTCGAAATAGAGGATCTGGTTGACCGCATGGTTGCAGTGCAGGTGCACGCCCAGGCCTTCCAGTTCCGCCATGTACAGGCTGCATCCGGACACGGGCAGTGTGGTGTCCTCCACATCGCTTCTGACGGTGCGGTCAGGCAGATAGTCACCGTCACAGACGGTATAGCAACGCGCTTTCTCCCGGTCGACGGTGATCTCTCCGGAGAAATGGATGTCACGGTCGCAGTCAGCCCGGGGGAAGAAGTTGATGTACCGGATGACATACTCCCTCAGGCCGGCGGCGGCCATCCTTTCCAGACGGGTGTCCCTGATACTGTTTATCACACCAATGGCGGAGTTCACCCCCTCCAGAAATTCGGTGAGTTTCTCCCGGTCGGACACATGCAGCCTCTCCCGGTAGGAGAACGGGTTGGCATTGTACGAGGCTGCCAGGGAGGACAGGCCGGACAGGGTGAATATCAGAAGACAGTCATGTTCCAGATACTCACGGCCGGAGAAATGCCTCTGTTCCGCCTTGTCGATGAAGCTGTCCCCTTCCAGCTCATGAACGTACTCCCTTTTAAGGAACACGTCCTGCTTGTGCACGAAGCTGCCGGAGGGCAGGTGTTTGAACGCCTGGTAGAGACGCGCGTTGCGCTCCTCCAGGTCGGTACGGTGCAGGCTGTAGCATTCCGGATTGTACATGCGGAACGCTACAGACACGCAGCCGTTTCTGGTAAGGATGACACCGTATTCGTCATTGATGACATCCAGTATGGAATATCCTTCGTTTGCCATTTTCTTATTGTTTGTTTTTTTATTTGTTATCCCGTTCAGTTGTTATTTATATCTTTGCAGCAATAAAACATATTGTATCTTTATATCTTTTTAGTTTATGAATGAAATCAGTACAGCCCTTAAAACATTGACTGACAAAATCACTGTAAAGTTGGAAATCGGAGAAAAGCATTTTAATGTTTTTCTATGTATTGCTCTATGCGCACTGGTCATTTATCCGCTCCTGTTCACAGCCGTGGTTCATTTCAGAACACTACCGCTTGGGATACAGTTATTGATTGTGACAGGAATTTCGGTTGCCTATTCAGTAGTCCTCGTTCCGCTTTCCGCATTTTGGGTTTCCAAAGAATGGATCTGCTATGCACCGGTTGGTATCCTTTCCTGTATGTCAGGGATTTACTGGGTATTTGCCTGCCCTCTCTCCGGAGTTGACCCCAACTTTATAATATTTTGGAGAGTTATGATAATACTCCTTCCGCCCATGCTATTGTTGGGTATAGCCATCAACCTGTGGGAACTCCGCCATGTCAAAACCGGTAACAGACAAAGCAACAGTTTAAGGAGGCAACTCTTTATCATCTTCTTTTTTATCATTGTTTTCACCACCTATTTCCTTATTTCCAATTTCTTTAGGAGTGCTGTTTTTACGTATACGTATATTTCTTGAATCTTTTATTTCCTTGGTGATACAATAAAAGACAAAAGACACACAAAAAAAGAATGTCCAGACAAAAGCAAACAGCACTTCGGGACAGTCAGTTATAAGTCTATTCATATTTTCTGTAGTCTATCTGTTTTTTCATTAAAGCATTTCTCACATCACGGTTTGTAACCGTCTTCTCCCAATGCGGCGGCCTGTACTTCTTCCTTGAGGCATTCTTATAGAACTTCCTTGCCAACGACAGACCACATCCGACAAGCAATACGAATATGAAAAGCATTTCACCGCCTGTCGTACCGTCCTCCAGCCAGCTCTTGACGTTCAGCAGGAGTACGGCCACGGCGAATCCGCCGTAACCGAGCAACAGATAGAAGTCGCGTACCAGCAGCCCGTGTATCTTGCACGGGTTCTCGATCCCTTTGCGCACCTTGTACTCCATGGCGGTCAGATTGAGAAGCTGACACCGGCTATCTTGCCCACGCAGAAGCTGATGACGGTCACCGCGATAAGGACATAGCCGACCATGTAGGCGACGTTCATCCATCCCTGTTTCTTGTTGCCCTCGTTGGTCTCGTCATTGATGAGTCTCCAGTTCTTTCCTATGCCTACGGCAAGCGCCATGACCATCACACCGAGGAAAACCGGCAGTGCGATGTCGTTCAGGACGGTGTTGATGTCACTTTTGATGGATTGTGCCCCTGCCGGAAGAACCGCCGCCAGCAGGACGGATAAAGTATAAATTTTCTTTTTCATTGCCTTTCTTGTTCTTTTTCAGTTATTGTTCCTTCATAATTGCCTCCGGGCTGCCAGCCGGTGATGGTGATGTCCTCTATCTCCACCCCGTTTCCGGCGGTTTTCAAAGTGTAGACATATTCCTTTCCGGATCGGAATGCCGTCGCCGGCATGACGAAGTCGTATGGATGTCCGCCGGCCACCAGCGCCACGTGCATGGCCGGACTGTCACCGGGATAGAGCAGTAGGCTTCCTGTTCCGGAGGATATTGTGCCTTTTTCCGGTTTTATCTCCAGTGAGCCCGTCAGAAGACTGTACGAGGCGGAGTAGCTGTAATCCGCCACTCTGACCGCGGTGACGGCGGCGGGCATTCTGAAAGTCACCTTCGAAAGAAGATGATACAGGGTGATGGAGGCGGAGGGTGCGTTCCCGGACACCATGGTCCTCTCTGAATACAGATAGTCTGTCTGGCTCCTTGCGTCCAGGCCCATCTTTCCGCCGCTGCAGGACGGGCTGTAAGGATAATACGCATATATGCCTTTATCCCCGTCCGACAGGGAAATCTCCGCGAATGTCCATTTCCCGGACCGGTTGAGGACTCGGATGTTGTCCGGATACAGGTTTCCGGCCGTATCCGTTACAAACATGCCGAACTCGCTGACGGACATTTCCTGCCCGTCATCGCCACGTGCCGTGCAGGAGCTGATGGACATGACGGCGTCCTGCTCCGGACTGTCGTTAGGGCCGGAGCAGCCGCTGAGGGCTGCAACCGGCATTACAAACGTCAGACAAATAATGAGATGATTGAATGGTTTATCCATATTTATAGTTTTTAGTTTATGTCCACCGATACCTTTCTGTTCTGGTATACAGTGATTGACAGTTTCCTTCCGCTTTCGTTCTGGGTCAGCGTAATCGTGCCGCTACGGGCGGAAGTTGTCGGGTTTTCACTGACGGTTGCCGAGTTTGTGCCGGCACTGATCCAGGACACGTTGGCGGAAGCCGACCAGCCGATATTGCTGCGGGAGGTTTCGCTGCCGTTGGTGTATGTGATCTTCTGTGAGGTGACACTGTAGGTGACGGTTCCCCCGGTGGAGACAACGTCATCACCGCTGACGGCTCCGAGCGTGAATATGTACCCGTAGGTGATTACATCCGCGGGCTTTCCATCCTGATGGATTGTCACATGGCCTGATTTTCCTCCGTAACTTGCCGTATAAGTACAATTGCGGGATGAAGTGCTGCCATTGGCCGCCACTGTGACAGTCGTGCCGCTCCGGCTGAAGCCCGACGCGCTTCCTGACCATGAGGCGGATGAGCTCACATCCACACTCCGGTATTCTGTGGTGGTGCCTGTTGTTATGCCGTTCCACTTCGTGTATTTCGGACGGCTTTGTGATGCTGTCGCACTCAGGCGGCTTGTGCCTCCGGATGAGCCGATACCGGACGGGCTGGCGGACACTGACAATGAGCCCGTGGTCCAGTTGCCGTACTCCGTTGTCTGACTGCCGGCGGACTGTCTGACCGTACAGGCGGCCGACCTGCCGTTTGAAGTGGCCGTGACTGTGCAGGACCTTTCAGACGCTGTTGTGTTGTTGCCTGCTGTCAGTGTTGTTCCGGACAGGCTGAATCCGCTGCCGGCTGCCGACAATGACGGTGTGGCCCTGTCTGTTTCCGTACCGCCGGAACCGCCGACACCGTTCCACGTCCACGCACGGGTACGGGCTGCATCGGCCGTGATGACGGATGTACCTCCCGTGTTTGCAACCGTTTCCGGATTGGCCGATACGGTTACACTCCAGTCGCTCCAGGATGCGTATTGTTTTGCACCGGCATCCTGTGTTATGGTCAGGCTGTTATCCGATGTTATGCCGTTGTAACTGCCTTTTACGGTAATACTTCTGGCATTTGTCGTAGTATTGTTGACAGCCAGGACCTGATTCCCGGACAGGCTGAATCCCGTCCCGGTTCCACTGAGGGAAACCGTTACATTTTCTTTTTTATCAGGATCCCGGTGGTCGTTATAATAAGTGCTGAGAACGGCTGTGACAGCCTTGTCTCCTCCGGCAGCGGGTATGTTTCCCGCAGTTGTGCTGATTTGCAAGGTCTGCCGCGTGGTAGCGGAGGACTGTTGTACCGGCAGGATGTAAGTCCTTCCGGATTCTGCCTGGGTAAACAGGACCTTGCCGTTTCGGGGAGCGGTATTCAGGTTTTCCGCCACCTTTATTGTTTTGCCCGCCTTGTCCGGGGTTATCCAGACGTCTGTCGTTGAAACCGTGTAATCCAATGGACTCTCAGTGCCGGGCAATGGCTTCCCGTTTATTGAATAATATTTGTTTGAAACCGTTTCGTAGTTATAGATGCCGCCGGAATAGCCGCTGCCGATGGTTTCCGGACTGACGGTAAAGGTATACTGCAGCTCTTTGCCCATGAACGGAATTACGGTAGTATGCCCCGCAAGGAATTCTTTCTTTGCCGTAAGGGTGTAGTCCTTTTTTGTGCCGTCGGCAAATAAAAGGGTAAGGAATGTACCGTCGGCATCCCGGGCCTGCGCCGGAATGACCGCAGTGAATGTGCCGCCGTCATTATACATCCGTATATCCGAGGTGGCTCCAAGGGTATTGGCGGTGCCGGTTCCCAGGTTGATATTGGCTGTAGCCTTGGCCCTTTGGATGGTCACGCCGGAAAGTGCCTCTCCCGCTTCCGGCGTATAAGTGACCTGCAGCCGGGACAGCCGGTGGGAGAAGGCGAGCGTTATGACCTTATCGGTTGTTCCGCTCCTGTTGGCCGCATACATGAAGTCGGAAAGCGTGATGCCTTCCCGCTGGTCCCCCTGTATGCTGAAATCATAATCCAACGGATTGCCCATGTCTTCCCTGTAGGGGTAATAGGCATAATAGTCCGTTTCATAGCCGGCGGCTATTTCGTTGGCGTCCCCGTCCGCCACGAACTGCGAGCCGTTCCAGACGAACCGCTTGTTGTCCGCATAGTTTCCGGACGTTTTCAAGGTTGCAGGCGCTGATGACATGCGTACTGCCGCATAGACGCCGATGGCATCCCCGGTCTCAAACGTTGTCTCGGTTGCCCGTGCTCCCCCTGCGTCAATTTCAAAGGACACGGTATCACGGCTGTGGATTGCGGTGCCTTCCTCATTCTCACAGCCCTGCAGGGACAGGAGGGTTGTCATGGCCAGCCAGGGGAAAAGGCTGTTTAAAATATTCTTCATTTTCATCGTTTTGTCTGATTATGGGGGATTGGCAGCCCCGATATGGTTTGTAACAGGGCGGGAAGAAAGGCTTCCCGCCCCTTAAAGTCAGATTACAGGTACAAGCTGGATTTCACCTTTCACATCGTCTGTCCAGGGTTCGATGGTCACACCGCTGCCATCGGCACCGCCGATGACCAGACCGTTATTCCCCAGTACGATGTCGTAGATATTACGGTAAGAGCGTTCCCATTTCGTTCCGGCCGGGAAGGTGAATTGCAGCTGCTTTCCGTCAATGGTGAACACGGCCTGCATATCCTTGCCCGCTGTCGCATCAACCGGAACGACAATGGATGAAAAGGATACGGCCTTGTCTGTCAGGGTGGCGCCGGCGCTGAATTCCACATTGCCTGCCGTCGTTTTTGTCAGGGAACCTGTTGAAATATCCATAGTGGCACGGGTATACAACGGAGTGGCGGAACCGACATTCTTCAGTATGATCCCGGTAAGGACGCCTTCCTGTCTGTATCCTTCCGTTTTCTTCATGCGGAATACGACCTGTGAAAGGGCATGTTTCATCGTGATGTTCACATTACGGTTCAGGATGCTCGCCTTGGTGTCGCCCTGTCCGTACAGATGGTCCGTCTGGGTGGTGATGTCCACCGGAAGGGCGGAGGGGGTGGTCAGCGTGGCATCATACGGATAATAAGCGAACACCGTCGCCTCGTTCTCATCCAGCAGGATCTCTTCCGAAGTCCATCCGGCAGCTGAATAGGTGAAAGGGGTGTTGGTATAGACGGCATTCTGGTTGTACGGAGTGCCCAAAGTACCGTTGCAGACATAAAGACCCAGCTTGTCACCGGCTTCCCAGGCGGTCTTTTCCGCACGGGAAACAGCGGGAGCACCGATGTTGGCGTTGATTTTCAAGGAGGCACGGACATCCTTGACGGTTCCTTCTTCATTCTCGGAACAGCTGCATGCCAATACGGCAAGACACGCTGCGAACAAAAACATTTTCTTCATTTTGTAAAATTTTAAATTGATGATAAATTGATGATAAAAAAACAGTATTTAATAAGTAACCGTTCCCTGGCCCCATTCCACATTCTGCCAGTCCTCGATGGAAGCGGTGGCGGTATGCAGTGACGGTGATACGCGGACGGTGATGTCCACGCTGATACCGTCAGCGGTGAAGTCCTTGAACACATCACTCAGGTCAAGATCCGCATCCACGGGCATGTCCCCGTCCAGATGAAGACGGATGATATTGCTCACCCCGGTATTGATGCCGAACACCAGCACTTCCTTCCGGAAGAAATTCTCCTTTTCAGGGGAGACGGTGAAAGGCAGGGTGGCGAAACCGCTTCCCTTTTCCCTTGTACGTACATACCGGCTTGTGGTCACGCCGTCAAGTTCGGCGGTGATTCCGGTATATTCCAGGATTCCCGTATTCGTCACCGTGATGTTGAAGACAATCCGCTGCACCATCAGTTTGCTCTCGCAGGTGACGTGCAGGGTGTCGTCAGTCATGACCGTACCGGTCACGGAAGAGGAATACGCATATCCCTGCTCCGCCGTGATCTTTCCCTGTTCCGTCGGAACACGCAGGCGGACGGTGGCGGCGGAGCCCGCATCCTCAAGGATGTTGACATCCTTGTTGCAGGCGAGAAACTCGTAACTCCCGATATGCAAGGTCCCATACGCATCACCGCTTCCATTAAAAGGAATGGAAAGATTGTCATATTCCGCCACGCCGTTACCGGTCAGCGGAAAAACCATCAGGTTCATCTCCGCCTGTTCCGGTGTGCCCATATCGGAAGGGTGACGGAACCCGTTACGGGCGTGCAGGTATCCTTTGTAGATACAATCCTCGGTGAACAGGCCGTCACAAGAGGAAAGTGACAGCAGGGACAGGAATATGCCGGGCAGAATTCTTACTATTTTATTCATATTGCGACAGGTTTAAATTATACGTTGTTATCAGCCGGTTGATTTCTGGATCAAGACGACCGCGATAGGCTTTGGAACCGTCCAGTTCCAGTGAGCGCATGAAGGAGGACACGGCTTTGCCGTCGTCTTTCAGACGGCTGTACAGGATGGACAGCAGGTAGCACACATTGGAACTTTCCGGCAGGGATTCCAATATTCCGGCAGCCCGTGCATCATAGCCCAGTGACATCAGGCAGATGGCCGTGTTGTAGTCGTTATAGTCCGACAGTATCACCAGCGCGTCCTTGTACTGCCTGTCCTCCATCAGGTCGAGACCGTGCATGTAGGCCGAGTCAAGGACGGTGGTGTATTTGAATTCCTCTATCATATCCCGGCGGTGCAGGTAGAATGCGAAGTTCACCGCACGTGCCAGAGGATAATAGTTCTCCCTGATATGCTTGTAGGCATCCGGAAAACGTTTCCGGATCCCGGCCTCCCTTGCGTCCGGATCCTTGACGGAGGACATGATATCCAGAACGGCTGACCTGTCATCCATTTCCGTATCCTGTTGTACCTTGCGGACAAGAAGCTGCCAGTCCTCGCCAATCCACCGGGGACGGATCAGGGTGTCGATACCGGCCCTGTCATCCGTCCTTCCGGACAGGTACTCCTTCAAGGCAACGGCACGCTGTCTGGACAGGATACGGTTCGCGGCCGCGCTGCCTTCCGGGGATGCGGTGGCGGTCATGTCAATGCTGTCCATCACCAACTCACCGGTATAGGTCAGCTTGTTGATCGCTTCCAGAACTTTGTCTATTTCGGAACGGTTGTTCCCGTATTCCTCGTCAAACAGGTATCTGCCTGCCGGATAATTGATATAGGCGGTCGTATTGGCCGTGGCCTTGCGGTATATCTTCTCCTTCCTGTACCGGGGCGCATGGTCCAGGAACTGCACCATACTGCTTATATAATAGGTAATGGTATCCGAGGATGGTAAATTGGCGGAACTGCCATTGACGGCAAGTATCCTTCCGTCTACTGTCAGATCAATACGTTTCGTGTTATCGGTAACATCCATCTCCTGCCGGTAATAATAGCTGAAGGTATTGTTCCTGTTCCTGATGACCGTATCCAGACGGGCGGCCTGGTAAGGGAAACGAACCAGCTCCTCATATTTGCGTGACACCGCGTCACGTTTGCGTTCGTTCTCCGCAATTCGCTTGTAATCGAAGTATCTCTCCGCTATACGCGCCGAATCTTCCGGCGTCACCCTGCGTACCTTCAGAGGGGTGCCTTCCGAGAACATGCGGTAGCGGGACGGAATCAGCGTGGTGTCCAGGTCACGGCGGAGCCAGTAGGCGGGAAGTACGGACAGGATGGTGTTGTGGCCGGCGATGGCCATGCGGTTCCGTTCCATCTTCGCGTTGAAGTGCTGGTAACGGCGGTTCCATCTCTCAGTCCAGTCAATCCATTCCTCGCGGGCGATATAGTCATGCTTCCATGCCTGGTAGAACTCCTCCTCCAGCTCGGCCATGGCACGGCGGTAGCCTTTCATGTCGAACATCTCTTTCAGATAGGCGGAATCCGGGATGATGCTGTTTATGAAGGCCTGGTACTGCGCGTATCCTTTTTTCTGCCGCTTGACGAAGTCGGCGCCGGATAGGAAGATCCTCTCCAGTTCTATGCGTCTGCCACGCTTGTAGGCCACAGGGGTCAGCTGTACCTGCCATTTGTCATCTATCAGCCTGCCCGGAACGGTCACGACAAAATCCAGATTCACTTTCCCGGCACGCTCGGGGATGTTCCTGTTACGCGCGACAATGGTCACCTCGTCCAGCTGCAACACGGTCATCTCTTCACCCGTAACGCTGTCACGTTCGGCCATGGTGACAATATGTTCCACTCCCGAACTGTCCTTCCAGGTGATTTTTTCGGGAACGGAATAGCATGTCGTGTCCGGTGCAGGCCGCTTGCCGGCCTGTGAGAGACCGACCTTGCTGATGCTCCTTTCCATCTTGTGGGACAGGGAACAGGATAAGGACAGCAGTGGAAGTAAAAGGATTACAGGTATGTTTCTTTTTTTCATAGGACCGTACATTTAGAAAAGATATATCATGTTCAACGCCACACGTGAAGGTATCAGATACCATCCGTGTTTTCTGCCCAGGAAGGCGCCGCATTCCCGGCAACGGTATTCGTTGTACCTCGCCCAGACCGCGGCGCCGCCGAGTTCCCATTCTATGTTCCATGTTTTTGACAGGGGGTAGGCCTTGCCGATGGAGAGGCCGATGCCGTAGCCTTCTCCCTCATAACGTTTCTTGTTCCATATCCTGCCGATCGAATAGCCGCTTGCCAGGGTGTTCATCCCGACAAAAAAATTGGAGTAGGACTCCACGAACCAGTAGCGCACGCCCGGCATGACAGTCAGGTTGCGGAACTGGCGGTTGTCCTTAAAGACGAAAGGATTGTACTGGACCGGTAGATGAAGCGACCATCGGCGGTTCAGTGTCATGGACCCCTCCAGGTTGATGTTGCCCGTTGCCAGCCCTATCAGGTTGGTACGTGCGGAATAGAACTGGGCCGGGGATGCCAGGCAGACGCCCAACAATATCCCCAGAAAAAAGAATTTCTTTCTCATCTGTTTTCTCCTTCCTGATTGGACGGCCGGGAATTCAGCACGGTGATGTCCCATGCCGTCAGCGTGTTGAAGTAACGGCCGTCCCATTCACGGGCGGAAATGTCAAATTTGACACTGACCTCCATACCCTCCTCCATGGGAAAACGGTCCATGTTGTCATTCATCACTTGCAGGCAGATCCTCTTCGGATACTGGTCTTGCGTTTCTATCACAAACTCACGGGACTTCCACGGAGTGCCCGATGTCTTTCCGACTCCTTCCTTAACCGGAAAGAGGGTAAGTACTTTTCCTTTTATCTCCATATTTTTTTCGTTTATGTGTTTTTAATCAAGTGAACGGGGATGAACCGCAAGCATCCTTTTCACGATCTGCTAAAACCATTCGGCATCCGGATCGACCTCCACGGAAAGCCGGTCCATGATCCATGTGATCAGTCTGTTGACAAAGCCCATGTTTTTATACTTTTAAAAAAG
>OISB01000394.1_pt1 | contig 10556 bp, 8 predicted proteins | sample 1586381 | NCBI WGS metagenome assembly OISB01 (sample SAMN02675044, study PRJEB24791) | human gut metagenome, SKBSTL002 | isolation source: stool | host: Homo sapiens | place: USA
CCAACGGCAACGTCATCGAGGAGATCGGCGCCAATGTCCGCCGTCAGGTGGTCAGCGAGAGCACCAGCAACGTGATCCGCCAGATCATGGAATATGAGGTGGGCGCCGGTACCGGCGGCGGCAAGTATGCCTATGTGTCCGGCTACCGCATCGGCGGCAAGTCCGGCACTTCCGAGCAGCTGAATATGCACCGCCGCGCCGACGGCGACTATAAAAAGGTGGCCTCCTTCGTGGCGGTGCTGCCCGCCAACGACCCGGAAATTCTGGTCTACGTCATGCTGGACGATCCCAACAACGCCCGGACGGACTATTCCTCCATCCTTGCAGCCCCTGTGGCGGGCAATATCATCAGCGAGGTAGCCCCTTATCTGGGCATCGCCACCGATGGCGAGGACCGCAGCGGCACCATCGTTACCGTGCCGAACCTTGTGGGCACCGAGTGGAGCAACGCGCAGGTGCAGCTGAACATTCAGGGCCTGAAGCATCAGCTGCAGGAGAGCCAGAGCAGCCAGTCCGCTGCCCCGGTCACCTACCAGTACCCCCACGCGGGGAGCAAGGTGCCCTACGGCACCACCATCTACCTGTATACCGATACCTACGAGGGCAGCCGCACCGAGGTGCCGGATGTGACCGGCAAGAGCCCGGACTTTGCCCGCCAGATGCTGAGCGCCGCCGGGCTGAACTGCGTGGTGGAGGGCAGCGGCACGGTGCAGGCGCAAAGCGCCGAGCCCGGCTCCAGCGTGCAGCGCGGCACCATCATCACCCTGACCTGTGGGTAAAACAGCTTTTTCGGCATCCTTGACCAGAGCTTTCAGCATAAAGCACTGCCGCAAGGTAGTGACGGATGAGGGTGCAGCATTCAATAGAACGAGAGGGGATAGAACAATGGAAAAGATCCATGCAAGCAAGCTTCTGGCAGGGCTGGTGCCTGCCGGAAAACTGACCAGTGACCCGGAGGTGGCACTGGTCACCACCGACAGCCGCGAGGTAAAGCCCGGCTGCATTTTTGTGGCCTTCCCCGGCGAGCGGTTCGACGGCCATGATTTCGCCGCCCGTGCGCTGGAGCAGGGCGCGGCGTATGTGGTGGTCAACCACCCCGTGCCCGGTGTGCCGGAGGAAAAGGCCATCCTTTGCCCGGACAGCTACCACGCTATGATGGTGATGGGCGCAAACTACCGCAGCCAGTACCACCCCAAGATGGTGGGCGTGACTGGCAGTGTGGGCAAGACCACCACCAAGCAGATGACCTACGCCGCCCTGAGCGGCTTTGGCGAGACCATCAAGACCGAGGGCAACCAGAACAATGAACTGGGCATGCCCCGCACCTTGATGCGGCTGGAAAGCAGCACCGAGTACGCGGTCATCGAGATGGGCATGAGCCACGCCGGTGAAATTGACCGTCTGGCGCGGGCAGCACGGCCGGATGTGGGCATCATTACCTGCATCGGCGTGTCTCACATCGGCAATCTGGGCAGTCAGGAGAACATCTGCAAGGCAAAGCTGGAGATCTGCAACGGTCTGCCGGAGGGCGCACCGCTGGTGCTGAACTACGACGACCCCTTCCTGCGCAAGGCAGCGCTGCCCGCCCATGTGCGCCCGGTGTGGTTCAGCCTGAGCGATGAAAACGCAGACGTCTGCGCCCTGTCCATCCGGCAGGAGACGGACGGCATGAGTTTTGTGCTGGAGGATCAGGAGCACGGCACCTTTGTGGTGAATATCCCCGCCATGGGACGCCACAATGTGGCAAACGCCTTGGCTGCCTACTGCGCCGCTACCCGTCTGGGCTGCGACGCCAAGAGGGTCATCCGGGGTCTTTCCAACTTTGAGCAGACCGGTCGCCGCCAGAAGGTAGTGGACAGCGAGGGCGTGACCGTCATCGAGGACTGCTACAACGCAAACCCGGACAGCATGAAGGCCGCGCTGGCGATGTTTAAGGACTTCCCCTGCAAGCGCCGTTTTGCCCTGCTGGGCGATATGCTGGAGCTGGGCGAGCTGAGCCGCGAAGCACACGAGGAGCTGGGACGTCTTGCCGCCGAGAGCGGGCTGTACTGCCTGATCACCTACGGCGAGCAGGCCAAGCGCACCGCCGTGGTGGCTGCCGCCAAGGGGGTAGAGACCCTGCACGCGGACAGCTACCGCGAGGCTGCCGATGCCCTGCTGAGCCGGGTGCAGCCCGGCGATGCCATTCTGGTAAAGGCCAGCCACGGCATGGCACTGGAAAAAGTGCTGGATATCTTCTACGAAGAGCATAAAGAAGCGGAAGTATAACTATTTGGCGAAATGGAGTGTCTGAGTTATGGAGCGTTTCGCCTTGGCAGCGGCGGTGGTGCTGGGCTTTGCCCTTACGGCAGCCCTGTGCAGCCTGTTTGTGCCGCTGCGGCGGGTGCTGGAACGCCGCGAACAAAACCAGCAGCCGGCACAGTCTGAGCAGCCCCGGCCTGCACCCCTGCGCGCCCCGCTGTGGGGTGGGCTGTGTGCGGCGGCGGGCACGGTGGCTGCGGTGGGCGTGGGCTGGCTTGCCGCCTGCGTGGGTCAGCCGGAGCTGCTGGGCAGCGAGGGCCGGTTGATGACACGGCTGCTCACGGCGCTGGCCGGAAGCCTTGCCTTTGGGGCAGTGGGTTTTGCAGAGGACCTTGCCCGGATGCGCAGCCCGGCGGCGCTGGGGCTGCGGCGGGACGTGCGGCTTTTGCTGGAGGCACTGGCCGCGGCATTCGTTCTTTTGCTGCTGCAGGCAGCGGGCTGTCTGCCCCGGGGACTGGATGTGCCTGGGGCGGGGTATGTGCTGCTGGGCAGCGCCGTGCCCTTTTTGTGGGCGGTGCTCATGGTGGTGCTGGCTGAGTGTGCCCGCATCGCCGAGCGGGACGAGGGTACGGTGTGCGGCGCGGCCTTTGTGGCTATGCTGGCGCTGATGATGGCAGAGGCCGGCTTGGGCGTGCCCGGGCTGGCGGTGCTGCCTGCCGCGCTTGCCGGGGCACTGGTGGCACTGCTGCTGTGGGCGTTCCCCCCGGCAAGGCTGGGGGTGGGCTGCTGCGGCAGCCTGCTGGCAGCGGGTGCCATCGGCTGCATCCCGCTCAGTCTGGATATGACCAGCCTGACCGTGCCGCTGGCGCTGCCCTTCTGGGCGGCAGGCGGTCTTTTGGCAGCGCAGCTGCTGGGTGCAAAGCGCACCGGCAAGCCCTTGCGCTGCTGGGTAAAAAAGCATAAAATGAGCCCGGAGACGGTGTTCCTGTGCAGCTTTGCGCTGAGCGCTGTCGGCTATGTACTGGCGCTGGCGCTGCTGCGCTGGTGCTGACCGGGCACAGAGAGGGAAGGGAGCGCAGATGGCGACTAACCGCAAAAAACACAGAGCGCCGGTGCCGGTGTTCCAGCGAGACCCGGGCCCGTGGTCCCGGCTGCTGATCGACTGGCTGGCCACGCTGGCTGTTATTATGATCTTTGGGCTGGTGATGCTGTTCAGCGCCAGCTACACCACCGGTTACCTGCGCATGGGCGACAGCTTCCACTACATCAAGCAGCAGGCGCTGTGCATGATACTGGGGCTGGGCTGTATGTTCCTGATAAGCTATGTGGATCACCGTTTTCTGCGCAAGATGGTGGTGCCGGGGTACTTCATCGTGCTGGCCATGCTGGCCGTCACCCTGACTATGGCACCCCTGAACGGCTGCCGCCGCTGGATCCGCTTTGCAGGGCTTACGCTGCAATCCTCGGAGGTGGCAAAGTTTGAGATGATCCTGTTCAGTTCCCATCTTGCAGCCAAGGCACCGCAGGTGGAGCGGCTGGACCCGGAGCGCCGCATCCTGCTTACCCCCCGGGAGTGGCTGCGGGTGCGGGTATGGAAGCAGCTGGTGGTGCCGGTGCTGCCCCTTATACCGGTGGTCCTCCTGCTGGCGATGGAGCCGCACATGTCCGGCATCGTGCTGACGGTGGCGGTGGTGGGCACCATCCTGCTGCTGTCCGGCAGCGGCGGTGTGCTGACATGGGCGGGTGCCATCACGGCGGGCACCCTGCTGGAGACCCTGCTCTCCCATGTGGACTCTATCCCCTACCTGCAAAAGCGTCTGGACGGCTGGACGCAGGATCTGAGCCAGATGACCGACCAGACCGTGCAGAGCCTTTATGCGATCGGCTCCGGCGGACTGAAGGGGCTGGGGCTGGGCAACAGCGTGGAAAAGCAGCTCTGGCTGCCGGAAAGCACCAACGACTTCATCTTCAGCGTGGTGTGCGAGGAGCTGGGCTTCATTGGCGCAGTGCTCATCATCGTGCTGTTCGTGCTGTTCATCGTGCAGGGGCTGCTCATCGCCTATAAGGCGGAAAATCTGTACTGCACCATGGTAGGCATCGGCATCATGGCACAGATCGCGTGGCAGGTGTTCTGCAACATCGCCGTGGTCACCAACACCCTGCCCAACACCGGCATCAGCCTGCCCTTCTTCTCCTCCGGCGGTACCAGCCTGATCCTGCTGCTGGCAGAGATGGGCGTAATGGTGAACATCGGCCGCAACGGCGAGCGGGCAGCGCAGCAGCGGGAGCAGATGCGTGCCCAGCGGGAGGCCGCCCGCGCCGAGCGCGAGGCAGAACTTGCACGTAAGACCATTGACTTGGCCTCTGCCCGCGCAGCCCGTACAGAACAGTAAAACAAACCGCAAGCCCGCCCGGCCGCAGGCCGGGCGTTTATAAGGAGGAATCACCATGCGCGTTCTCATCGCAGCCGGCGGCACTGCCGGACATATCAACCCCGCACTGGCCATTGCCGGTGCTCTGAAAAAGGCCGACCCTACCGCCGAGATCCACTTTGCAGGCCGTAAGGAGGGCATGGAGTACCGTTTGGTCACACAGGCGGGCTACCCCTTCCACCATATTGAGATCACCGGTTTTCAGCGCAAGCTCAGCCTGCACAACATCAAACGCAACATCATTACCCTGTGGAATCTGGCGCTTTCCGGCCCCAAGGCCAAGGCCATGATGAAGGAAGTAAAGCCGGATCTCGTCATCGGCTGCGGTGGCTATGTGTCCGGCCCGGTGGTGCGCTGCGCCGCCAAAATGGGCATCCACACCGCCCTGCACGAGCAGAACGCCTTCCCCGGTGTGACCAACAAGCTGCTGGCCCCGGATGTGGACATCGTGTTCGCCGCTGTGCCCGCCGCCGTGGAAAAGCTGGGTGCACCGGACAAGACCCTTGTGGTGGGCAACCCCGTGCGGCCGGAGGTGTTTGCACAGGCCGCCAACCGCGAGGCCATCCGTGCACAGCTGGGTGCGGGCGACCGCACCGTCATCCTGTCCTTCGGCGGCAGCTTGGGCGCACGCCGGGTGAACGAGGTGGTGGCAGACCTGTGCGCCTGGGAGCAGCATGAGCACAAGCCGGTGCTGCATCTGCACGCCACCGGTCAGTACGGGGTGCAGCTGTTTGAGCAGCTGCAAAAGCAGAAGGATTTTGCCCCCGGCGACAGCCTTGTGGTAAAGGAATACATCAACAATATGCCGGAACTGCTGGCAGCGGCAGACCTCGTCATCAGCCGCGCCGGTGCGCTGACGCTGGCCGAACTGGAGGCTGTGGGACGCGCCGCTGTGCTGATCCCCAGCCCCAACGTGGCGGAGAACCATCAGTACTACAACGCCATGGAGCTGCAAAAGGCCGGGGCGGCTGTGGTCATTGAAGAAAAAGACCTGACCGGTGAAAAGCTGGTGCAGACTGTTTCTGCCATGCTGGCACAGCCCGGCAAGCTGGCCGAGATGGGCAAAAACGCCCGCAGCCTGTCTGTGGACGACAGTCTGGACCGCATCACTGCGGCGCTGCTCAAGCTGGTCAAGACCCCGTGATGCAGCCCCGGAATAAACAGGAAAGAAGGTGCGAATGATGCAGCAGAACCGTGACCGCAACGGCAGACCCCGGAACCCGAGACCCTATGATCTGAACCGGGATGTGGCGCGCACCTCTGCGCCTTCGCAGGATCATACGCCCCGGAGCACCGGCAGCAGCCGCTACGGCTACAACGGCGAACCGCTCAGCCGCCCGCCCTCCCGCAGCGCCAACGGCAGCGTGCGCTCCTCCCGGGCAGATAACAGCATCCAGTTCCCCACCCAGACCCAGCCCCGCAGCCCGGCGCAGGGGCAGGGGAGCAATACCACCCAGTACCCCGCCGGTAACCGCCCGGCGGGCAGCAGACCAAAAAACGCGAAGTCCGGCGGCAAACAGCGCCGCCCGGCAAACAATGCCCGCAGCGGGCAGAGCAGCCGGAAAAACCAGAACGCGCAAAACTATCCGAACCGGCAGCACCCGGCAGGCAGCCAGAGCGCCCCGCAGCAAAGCCCTGCCCGGCGGGAAATGCGCAAAAAGCGCAAGGTGACCCGCGCCACATTGCGGCGCCGCCGGATACTGCGCCGCCTGACCGCCTTTGCCATGCTGCTGTGCGTCATTGGCGCGGGCATCTACCTGACCATGACCATGCTGTTCCGCATCAATTCCATTCAGGTGCAGACCCCGGACGGCAAACAGGTGACCGAGATCGCGGGCTATACCGCAGACAGCATTTTGCAGCGGATGGGCGTGCAGCTGGAGGAAAACATCTTCAGCTTTGAACCCGGCGAAAAGGCCGCGGTGCTGGAGCAGAATTTCCCGCTGCTGGGCTCCATCAAGGTGATCCGGGACTACCCCAACACCGTGGTGGTGCAGGTGACCGAGGCCGTGCCCGCCTACGCGGTGCAAAACGGCAATAAATGGCTTGTGATCTCGGACAAATGGAAGATCCTGTCCGAGGAAAGCACCCAGCCTGAGGGACTTTGCACCCTGTACGGCGGCAAACTGCAGGACACCACCCCGGGACAGGGCTTCTGGTTCGTGGACGATGCGGACGCGGCAAGCGCCTCCGGGTCGGAAACCGCCGAAAGTGAAAGCACGGTGAGCACAGAGAACGACCGTATGGAAGCGCTGCGCACACTGCGCAGCAAGCTGGAGGAATACGGCCTGTCGCAGGACGTGACACGGCTGGAAGTGGCAGACACCGAGCAGCTCGCATTTTTGTATCAGGACCGCATCAGCGTGCTGCTGGGCACGCTGAACGATCTGGATTATAAGCTGGACCGCGCCCGCTATGTGCTGACCAACGCCGACGGTAAGGGCTGCGGCCCCACCGATACCGGGCGGCTGGATTTCAGCCATACCAGCGCCAGCAGCACACGCAAGATCTATTTTGCACAGGGCGAGCCCACTCTGCCTTCCGGCTATGTGGTGCCGCCCAAGGCCGAGGAACCCGCCCCGGCCGAGGACACGGCAGACAGCACCGACAGTGCAGAAAGCACGGATACTGCCGACACCACCGAACCGGCGGCTGAAACGGACACCGAGCAGCTGCCCCTGACCCACCCTGACCGCATGACGGCCAACGAAGAAGAAAAACCCATGTAAAGAAGCTCTTTGGAGGAGACTGTATGAAGCTGGAACAACTGATGGAAGGCGTGCCCTTTACCCTTGTGCAGGGCAGTCTGGATACTGAGATCGCGGATATCATCTACGACAGCCGCAAGGCTGCCCCGGGGCTTTTGTTCGTGTGCATCGTGGGCACCCAGCGGGACAGCCACACGTTTGCCGCCGACTGCGCCGCCAAGGGAATCAGCGCGCTGGTCATCCAGCACGACATCGACCTTTCTACCCTGCCCGGGGTGACCGTGGTCAAGGTGGAGAGCAGCCGCTATGCCATGGCGTTGATGAGCGCCAACCTCTTCGGCAACCCTGCCCGGCAGATGACCATGATCGGCGTCACCGGCACCAAGGGCAAGACCACTACCACCCACATGATCAAAAGCGTACTGGAGGCCGCAGGCCGCAAGGTGGGCATGATCGGCACCAACGGCATCTACTATATGGGACGCCACAAGGACACCGCCAACACCACCCCGGAAAGCTACGAGCTGCAAAAGACCTTCCGGGAGTTTCTGGATGCCGGCTGCGATACCGCGCTGATGGAGGTATCCAGTCAGGGCCTGATGATGGACCGCGTGGCGGGCGTGCACTACGATGTGGGCGTGTTCACCAACCTTTCGCCGGATCACATCGGCCCCGGCGAGCACAAGACCTTTGAGGAGTACCGCAGCTGGAAGGGACAGCTGTTCAAGCGCTGCGATGTGGGCGTGGTGAATATCGATGACGAGAACACCGCCGCCCTGCTGGAAGGCCACACCTGCAAGCTGGTCACCTATGGCCGCGATGAAAAGTCCGACTACCGCGAGACCGGCTACAAACTGCTGCGCACCCACGATTTTCTGGGCGTTGCCTTCCACGTTACCGGCAAGGACGAGATGGACGTCAAGGTGAATATGCCCGGCGAGTTCAGCGTGTACAACGCGCTGGCAGCGCTGGCCGTGGGCAAGGTGCTGGGTCTGCCGGATGCCGCCATCCACGATGGTCTGGGCAAGTGCGTGGTGAAGGGCCGTGTGGAGCTGGTGCCCATCAGCAAAAAGTTCACCATCCTGCTGGACTACGCCCACAACGAGGTATCCACCGAGAGCCTGCTTACCACCCTGCGCGCCTACAAGCCCCACCGTCTGGTGGTGGTGTTTGGCTGCGGCGGCAACCGCTCCAAGCTGCGCCGCTACGGCATGGGCGAGATCTGCGCCAAGATGGCCGATTTCTCCATCCTCACCGAGGATAACAACCGCTTTGAAAAGGTAGAGGATATTATTGCGGACATCCGTGAGGGCATGAACAAGGGCAACCCGGACGCGAAGTTCGTGGAGATCCCCGACCGTCTGGACGCCCTGCACTACGCAGTGGATCACGCACAGGAGGGTGACCTGATCGCCGTCATCGGAAAGGGTCACGAGACCTACCGCGACCGCGAGGGCGTCAAGACCCCCTTCCTTGAGCGGGAACTGCTGGAAGAGTACGCACAGCAGATCGGGCTGGAATAAGAAAATAATATTATTATTGCGGGAAAGGCCGCTGCACAAAGTACTGTGCAGCGGCCTTTTTGCGTCTGTGGGAGCCCCTATATAAAGAGGAAGCAAACTGTGTCGAAAATGTAAAAGATAAAAATTTTTAACTAAAACCATTGACTTATCCAACGGTTTGATTATAATGGTCGTGTTCGATACCTCATAAATTTTAGGTAAATAATTAAAAACAAACAGTGAACATAAAGGAGAATACTACCATGACTTTCGAGGAAATGAAGAAGATCGTTGTCGATACCCTGAGCTGCGATGAGGACAAGGTGACCATGGAGGCCAGCCTGACCGAGGATCTGGAGGCCGACAGCCTGGACGCTGTGGAGCTGAACATGGCACTGGAAGAGGCCTGCGGCGTGTCCATCCCCGATGAGGAGCTGGCAAACCTCAAGACCGTGGGCGATATCTTCAACTACATCAATGCCCATGTCTGAGGCTGACCGAGGCGAAACGAGATGAACAGTATCAAAGACCTGCTGCCGGGCAGCATGCGGGAGCGCACCTTCCAGCTGAAGGCCCGGCGGGATGCGGGTGCCGTGTGGAACGACCCGCAGTTCGTGGAATGCAAAAAGTGCGGACGCCGCGCCACCCGCCAGATCTGGAACAAGGCGCAGTACGTCTGCCCCAACTGCGGGGTGCACCTGCCCATCGGCGGGTACTACCGCCTGAACCTCATTCTTGATAAGGGCAGCTTCCGGGAACTGGATGCCGACCTTGCCCCGCAGGATGTGCTGCAGTTTCCCGGTTACCCGGAAAAACTGGAAGCACAGACCGGCAAGACCGGCCTGAAGGAGGCTGTCATCACCGCCACAGGGCGCATCGAGGGCACCCCGGTGGTAGTTGCAGTGCTGGACAGCCGGTTCTTTATGGGCAGCATGAGCACCACCGTGGGCGAAAAGATCACCCGCGCCGTGGAGCACGCCACCGCAAAGCACCTGCCGCTGATCATCTTCTCGGCCAGCGGCGGCGCCCGAATGCAGGAGGGCATTTTCAGCCTGATGCAGATGGCCAAGACCAGCGCCGCCATTGAGCGCTTTTCCAGCAAGGGCGGGCTGTACATCAGCGTGCTGACCCACCCCACCACCGGCGGCGTGACCGCCAGCTTTGCAAGCCTGGGCGATATCATGCTGGCCGAACCGGGGGCACTCATCGGCTTTGCCGGCCCCCGTGTCATTGAGCAGACCATCGGTGAAAAACTGCCCGGCGGGTTTCAGCGCAGCGAGTTCCAGCTGGAACACGGTTTTGTGGATCAGGTCGTGCCGCGCACCGAGTTGAAAGAGGTCTTAACGCGGATCTTGCAGCTCCACACGCAGGGGAGGAAGCGCAGATGATCAAAGAAGTTTTGCAGCAGTTGGAACCGCTGGACGCGCAGATCGACGCGCTGTGCAGCCGTGCCGATGACGCCGAAATGGCGAGCACGACCACCCATGCGGCTGAACTGGCTGAGCTTTCCGCAGAGGAAAACACGCTTTTACAGCGCTGCACCTCGCTGACGCCGGAGGACCGTGTTTTTCTGGCCCGCCGCCCTGACCGCCCGCATATAACCGAAATGATCGACAACTTGTTTACCGACTTTTTTGAGCAGTGCGGTGACCGACAATGCAAAGAGGATGCGG
>OISB01000399.1_pt1 | contig 10342 bp, 4 predicted proteins | sample 1586381 | NCBI WGS metagenome assembly OISB01 (sample SAMN02675044, study PRJEB24791) | human gut metagenome, SKBSTL002 | isolation source: stool | host: Homo sapiens | place: USA
TTTTTCGCTGTTCGTTACAATAATAACAGCAAAAAGAAAGGATGGCTGCGCCATGCGAGAAATCACCAAAATCATGAAGGGTTGGGAATTCACCGGCCCCGACGGCACCACCACAACGGTGGACCTGCCGCACACCTGGAACGCCCGCGACGGTCAGGACGGCGGCAATGACTACTGGCGCGGCACCTGCATCTACCGCACCCGTTTCGCTGCTCCCCAGTTTAACACCGCCTCCCATCAGGTCTGGATTCAGTTTGACGGCGTCAACGCCAGCGCCCATGTGGTTCTGAACGGCTCCCCCGTCTGCAACCACGACGGCGGCTACTCCACCTTCCGCGCCAACATCACCGAACTGCTGCGGGATGAAAACGAGTTGACCGTGGAAGTCGACAACAGCAAAAACGACCGCGTTTACCCCCAGAAAGCTGACTTCACCTTCTATGGCGGCATCTACCGCGATGTCAGCCTGATGGTGGTCAGCAAGAACCACTTCACCCTGGATTACTTCGGCGGCCCCGGCATCAAGGTCACCCCCAAGCCCACCGAGGACGGCGGTGCCACCTTTGAGATCGAGAGCTGGGTCACCAACGGCGAAGAGGCCTATACCGTGATGTACAGCATCGAGGACTGCTACGGCAACGAAGTTGCTTCCGGCGTGCGCCCCTGCGACAGCACCAAGGTCACCCTGTACGTTCCCGATGCCCAGCTGTGGAGCATGGACGAGCCCAACCTGTACACCGTGACCGCCCGCCTGCAGAAGAACAACGAGACCTTTGACGAGATCTACGCCAACGTGGGTGTCCGCAGCTATACTGTGACCCCGAACGACGGCTTCTCCATCAACGGCGTGCCCACCCCGCTGCGCGGTGTTTCCCGCCATCAGGACCGCAAGGGGGCCGGCATTGCCCTGACAAACGAAATGATGGAGGAGGACATTTCCATCATTCTGGAAATGGGTGCCAACACCATCCGGCTGGCGCACTACCAGCACGCACAGTATTTCTACGACCTGTGCGATGAAAAGGGCCTTGTCATCTGGGCAGAGATTCCCTACATCACCATGCACATGACCAACGGCCGTGCCAACACCCTGACCCAGATGGAAGAGCTGATCGTCCAGAACTACAACCACCCCTGCATTGCCGTTTGGGGCCTGTCCAACGAGATTACCGCCGCATCCGCTGTCAATGAAGATCTGCTGGAAAACCACCGTCTGCTGAACGAGCTGGCCCACAAGCTGGACCCCACCCGGAAGACCACCATGGCAAATGTGTTCATGCTGGAGACCACCAGCCCCATTCTGGAGATCCCGGACGTGAACAGCTACAACCTCTATTTTGGCTGGTATCTGGGCGAACTGGAGCAGAACGACGAGTTCTTTGACAAATACCACGCCGATTACCCCGACCGCTGCATCGGCTTTTCGGAGTATGGCGCAGATGCTAACCCCCAGTATCAGAGCAGCCACCCGGAAAAGGGCGACTACACCGAAAGCTATCAGTGCGTTTACCACGAGCATATTGCAAAGATGATCGCCGACCGTCCTTGGCTGTGGGCGACCCATGTGTGGAATATGTTCGACTTTGCCGCCGATGGCCGGGACGAGGGCGGCAAGCACGGCGAAAACCAGAAGGGTCTTGTCACCTTTGACCGCAAGCTGAAAAAAGACCCCTTTTATCTCTACAAGGCCTACTGGAGCAAGGAGCCCTTCGTGCACCTGTGCGGCAGCCGCTATGTGGACCGCGCCGAGGATGTGACCGAGATCAAGGTCTACTCCAATCTGCCAGAGGTCTCGCTGTACAAGGACGGTCAGCTGGTGGAGACTAAGCAGGGCGACAAGGTGTTCGCCTTCCAGCTGCCCATTACCGGCAAGCACAGCATTGAGGCGCGCTCCGGCGAGCACAGCAGCGTAATTCTGGTGAACAAGGTGGACACCCCCAACCCGGACTACGCCATGGACAACCGCAAGAATGTGACCAACTGGTTTGACGGGGAGCTGGATGCCAGCTGCTGGTCGGTGAAGGACAACATGGCCAAAGCCATGGCAGACCCCAAGGCTGGCCCCATCCTGAAGCAGATCTCCGATAAGGCCGCCGCTGCCCGCGGCGATGTGGCCGCCGCCGTGAAGGATAACCCGGCTCTGGTGGCCATGATGGAGCGCGCCATGCAGCGGATGACCATTGAATCCATGCTGATGCAGGCAGGCGCTTCCGAGGAGGACATCAAGCAGCTGAACCGTGTATTGCAGGGTATTTCCAAGGAGTGAGTTTCGATGAGACAGACTTATTGCAACCCCCTTGATCTGGGCTACCGCTATCAGCACATGAAGGAAGGCCCGCGCGTGGCGGGTTTCCGGGAGGGTGCAGACCCGACGCTGGTTTATTTCAAGGGCAAATATTATCTCTTTGTTTCCATGTCGGCAGGGTTCTGGTATTCGGAGGATCTGCTGAACTGGGACTTCCATGCAGACCCCGGCCTGCTGATCTACGACTACGCACCGGATGTGCGGCAGGTGGGCAATTACCTCTATTTCTGCGCCAGCCGCAAGGGACGCAACTGCCCCATTTTGCGCACCGCTGACCCCCTGACTGAGCCGTTTACCGAAGTGTCTGCCCCCTTTGCCTTCTGGGACCCGGATCTGTTCTGCGATGACGATGGCCGGGTGTACTTCTACTGGGGCTGCTCCAACATCTCCCCCATCTACGGGGTGGAGCTGAACCCGGACACCATGACCCCAATCGGTGAAAAGCAGGAGCTGATCTTCGGCAATGAAACCGTACTGGGCTACGAGCGCCCCGGCAACAACGGCATCGTGGACCGGGAAGCCAGCGTGCTGTACCAGTCCATGAAGCAGTTCTATGATCCCAAGACCGGCAAGCTGAATCTGCCGCCGCAGATGGCAAATATCCCCGGCCTGAGTGCCGAAAGCCTGACTGCCATGTTCAACGCCATCGGCAAGCCCTACATCGAGGGTGCCTTTATGACAAAGCATGACGGCCTCTATTACCTGCAATATGCCTGCCCTGGCACCCAGTACAACACTTACGCCGACGGTGTATACACCTCCCGTTCTCCGCTGGGCCCCTTTGTGCGGCAGGCATCCAATCCGTTCTCCGCAAAGCCCGGTGGCTTCATTACCGGTGCAGGCCACGGCAGTACCATTGCCGACACCTACGGCAACTGGTGGCACGCTTCCACCATGCGCATTTCCGTCAACTATGACTTTGAGCGCCGGGTGGGGCTGTTCCCTGCCGGGTTCGACAAGGACGGCGTGCTTTACTGCAACCAGAACTTTGCCGATTACCCCCACCGCATCCCGGCAGACCGCTTTGATGCCGCCAGACAGCAGCCGGAATGGATGCTGCTGAGCTACAAAAAGCCGGTCACGGCCTCCAGCACCGCAGAAAACAGCAGCCCGGAATGGGCAGTCAATGAGGACTGCCGCAGCTGGTGGAGCGCCGCCGGTGCAGAGCCGGGCGAATGGCTCTGCGTGGACCTTGGCAAAGAGAGTGATGTCCGTGCCATTCAGGTAAACATGGCGGATGAAAAGCTGGTGGTGGACTTCCCTGCCGACAGCTACGGCGACGACCGCAAGACCCGCCACATCGAGACTCGGCCGCAGATCTCTCATTACACGGTAGAGACCAGTGTGAACGGAGCAGACTGGACGACCCGCGAAACGATTGCCCGGGAGTGCTCTAACGGCTACTACGAATATGCCGACGGCATCCGCGCCCGGTACGTACGGGTCACGGGAGGCGAACTGCCCTATGGACAGCCGCTGCGCATCAGCGGCCTGCGGGTATTCGGCAACGGCGAAGGCCCGAAGCCCGCACAGGCCGAAGCCGCCGGGGCTCGCGTAGATGCACTGGATGCAAAGATCACTTGGAAGCATATCGAAAATGCACAGGGCTGCAATGTCCGCTACGGCGTTGCGCCCGATAAGCTCTATCTGAGCTGGCTGGTGTACGATGCAGACGAAGTGACCCTTTCCACCCTGACCGCCGGGCAGGAATACTACGTCTGCGTGGACAGCTTTAACGAAAACGGCATCACGCCGGGTAAGATTTTCAAACTGGAGGGGTAAACCATGCCCATCAAAGCCGTGCAGCAATTTATGCTGGGCACTGTACTGAGCAACGAGCAGCAGGCAAGAGAAACGCTTGCTGCCATGAAAGCCGCCGGGTACGACGGTATTGAACTGTGTGGATTTATGATCCACCCCATTGGTTTTGTGGTAAAGCTGCTGACCAAGGCCGCCGGTATGCCGGTGGGCAAGGGCGGCAATCTGGACTGGCACAAGCTGGTGCAGGAGACAGGCCTTCAGGTGGTCAGCCTGCACACCGACCTAGGCTCTCTGGAACGGGATGCCCACGCAGTGGCCGAGGAAGCCAAGAGCTTCGGCACACAGCATGTGGTCATCACCGGGATGTACCGGTTTGATTACGGCGATGAAGCCGCCATGCACGAACTGGCGCAGCGGCTGAACAAAGCCGGCGAAGCCTTGGCAGCCGAGGGCATCCATCTGCTCTACCACAACCACAACTGCGAGCTGCGGCATGTGAATGCGGAAAAGCGCGCCTACGATATCCTCTTAGAAGAGACCGACCCCGCTTTTGTCAACTTTGAGTTTGACAGCTACTGGTTCACCGAGGGCGGTGCAAACGCGCTGGCATGGATGCAGCGGCTTGGTCCCCGCATGAAGCTGTGGCACATCAACGACCGGGGCACCCGCATCACCGGCAGCGCCATCACGCCCATCCTGAAAACCGACAGCATGGAGCTGGGCACCGGCAACATGGACCTGGACAGCCTGATGGCGCAGGCCCTTGCCATGGATGTGGATGCCGTTATTCTGGAAAGCCACCGCAACTGGGTGGACAATTCCCCCATCAAGAGCTTCCAGCTCAGCGCAAAATACCTTGCGCAAAAATTCTGATCTGCCATTTTTTCATCATTTTTCTTCTTCATTACCCCCATAAAAGCAACGCCCCGCACCGGTTTCTCCTTCCGGTGCGGGGCGTTGTGTTTTGTGGGGAATCTTTTTGCGTTACAGGGTGTGGGTGCCCGGCTGCAAGGTCAGGCTTCTGCCATCCGGGAGGGTGACTTCTGCGGTTCTGTTGCAGGGCACGGTGATGGTGTAGGTCACGGCATCGCCTGCATACTGCCAGCCGCTTTCAATGCGCCCCACCGGGGAATCGTACACTGCTTTTGCCCAGCCCAGTGCCGGGTTCGGGGTGGGAGCGATGGTCAGGGTCTCCCCTGCCAGATGGATGCCGCACACGCCGCCGAACAGCCAGCCGCAGATGGCGCCGTAAGAGTAGTGGTTCAGGGATTCGCTGGGGTGGCCGTTTGCGTCAATGCCCGTCCATGTCTCCCAGACGGTAGTAGCGCCCTGCTTGACCTCATAGAGCCAGCTGGGAGCGGTGTCCTGTAACAGCAGCTTATAGGCGGTGTCGGCATAGCCGTACTTTGCCAGCACCTCGCAGAGGAAGGGCGTAGAAAGGAAGCCGGTGTTCAGGTGGTAGCCGTTTTCCGCCACCATCCGGTTCAGGGTATCCGCAGCGGCTTGGCTCTCCTCCTCGCCCAGCAGTGCAAAGGCAATAGCGCGGACGTATTCGCACTGGCGGTCAGAAGTAATTTTCCCGTTGTCCGTAAAGGCAGCACGGTATGCCTTGACCGCCTTTTCTACCGTGTCGCGGTACTGCGCTGCGTCCTCTGCCTTGCCCAGCGCCTGCGCGATTTCTGCCAGAAGCCGCCCGGAATAAGCCAGATACGCCGTACCCACGCTCTTGCGCGGGTTCATCATCGCCTGCATGGGGGTAATGCCCGGCTCACACCACTCGCCGTAGTCCAGACCGTTCAGCACCGTGTACTTGGCGTATGCACCGGTCTGCTGTTCCTCGGTGGTCTGCTGGGCACGGCCAAGCAGAAACGCATACCACTTCTGCATCATCTCGTAGTTGTCCGTCAGAACCTTGCGGTCGCCGGTGCGCTTATAAAGGGCGTAGGGCACCAGAATGGCGGCATCGCCCCAGCCCGCCGACATACAGAGCATGGGGGTCATGTAGCCGGGGCGGCTGGTGGGCGGCGCAATGTTCGCCATGCGTCCATCCGGGTACTGGTTCAGGCGGCATTCTGCCAGCCATTTTTCCACCACTGGGTAGCAATCCATCAGGGTCAGACCGGTCTCGATGAACACTCCCATGTCCCCCGTCCAGCCGGCACGCTCCCGGGTGGGGCAGTCGGTGGGGATATCGCAGAAGTTGCCCTTCTGGCTCCACACACTGTTTTTCACCAGCTGATCCACATCGGCATTGCCGCACGCAAAGCTGCCGGTGACCGGCATCTCCGAATAGACGGCGTGGGCAGTAAACTCTGCGCCGGTCAGGTCGATGTCCGTTTCCACCTTTGCGTACCGGAAGCCCATGATGGTAAAGCTGGGCTTGTAGTGGTTCTCGCCCTCTTTGCAGACGAGTTCCAGCATCTGCGCCGTGCCACCCTCCTTGTGGCGGTTCCGGTCCTGAAAGTTCTCCTGCGTAAAGTTGCCGTTCTCGTCCAGTGCTTCGCCGCACAGCAGCTTGATTTTCTGCCCGGCGTGGGCGGTCAGCTTCATCTCCACATAGCCAGCCATGTTCTGGCCAAAGTCCAGCACGGTCTCGCCGTTGGGGGTGCGCAGCAGCCTGCCCGCAAAGGCTTCCTGCTCCCGGATGGGCACGGTGTTCATACCGGTGATGGGCAGGGAGTTCGGCTCGGTCTTTACGCCATGCCAGCCGGAAAGCTCCCCTTCCAGCCGGGCATCGTACACTTCGCCCTGCTGCAGATCATTTTGGCGAATCGGGCCGCACTGGGTGGTCTCCATGTCGTCATCCGAAACGCAGACCGCCTTGCCGTTCACTTCCAGCTGGAACAGGACAGCCAGTTCGCTGCCGAACAGGTCACGGTCACCATCCACGCCGGAGGTGCTGCGGTACCAGCCGTCGCCCAATGCAATGAGCAGCTTGTTTTCCCCCTCACGGACAAGTGCTGTCACATCGTAGGTCTGTGCCCCAAGGTGCTTATCTGCGGTAAAGCTGCCGGGGGCTAGCACCATATCGCCGACACGCTTGCCGTTCAGCCATGCCGCATACAACCCCTTGGCGGTAATGTACAGCCGCTTGCACTGCCCCGCCGGGGCGGTGAACGTTTTGCGCAGATAACTTGCCGGGCGGTGGGGCTGATAAGGCTGCGCCTGCCCTTTGCCGGAGGCTTCCAGCGCCGCCTGCTTCTGCTCCCAGTTGGGCTTTGCAAAGGCGTTGATGGCATCAGCGCAGTCGATGTCCGGCTCTTCTGTCTCCGGGCAGACCCACACGCCCTGCCAGTCTGCCTGTGCAAGCCCGGTCTCGAAGGAAGCGGTGCTCCATGCACCGGGCTGGTCATTTTCATCCCACAGGCGGATGCGCCACCGTCCCTGCGTCTTGGGCGGTACAGCGGCGGGCGTTTCGGTGTGCATCCCACTGCCCAAAACCTTTCCGCTCGTCCACAGCGTTCCGGCTCCGGCGGTCACTTCAATTTCGTAGGCAGTCTGGCGCACACCTCCGGCGCACTGCCACGACAAAAACAGCGTCCCGGCATCCATGCCGAGCGGCGCAGAAAGATGGTTCGTTTTCAGATTTGTTGCTTGCATCATCTACATCTCCTTTTTCCGGTTGATCTCTGCTCTTATTATAAAGGGAATCCCACGGAGTATGGGTGCGAAAATTTGTGTTGTCGGTCAAAAAGTCGTGTCATTTATTATAATCCAAAAATTTCATCTTACTTCACGACTTTTCATCCGTACTGTCTCCGGTTTTCCTGTTATACTTTGGGCAAGAAAATCAGAGGGCTGCGGACTGCCCTCAAACGAAAGGAAGGCATTACAGAATGGACATTGAAAAGATCCTCCAGCAGATGACACTGGAGGAAAAAGCAGACTTCTGCTCCGGTTCGGATTTCTGGCATACACAGCCGGTGGAGCGGCTCGGTGTGCCCGCCGTGATGATGAGCGACGGCCCCAGCGGTCTGCGCAAACAGGACGAGCAGGGCGACCATCTGGGCATCAACGAAAGCATCCCTGCGGTCTGTTTCCCGTCCAGTGCGGCGGTGGCTTCCAGCTTTGACACCGCTCTGGCAGAAAAGCTGGGCGAAACGCTGGGCAACGAGTGCCGCGCCGAGAATCTGGCCCTGCTGCTTGGCCCCGGTCTGAACATCAAGCGCAGCCCGCTGTGCGGACGTAACTTTGAGTATTTCAGCGAAGACCCCTATCTCAGCGGTGAGATGGGCGCGGCACTGGTCAACGGCATCCAGAGCAATGGTGTGGGCAGCTGCATCAAGCATTTTGCCGCCAACAATCAGGAGACCGACCGGATGGTCAGCGACAGCGTGATGGACGAGCGCACCCTGCACGAGATCTATCTTCCCGCCTTTGAAACGGTGGTCAAAAAGGCAAAGCCGCTGGGCGTGATGGCCGCCTACAACAAGCTCAACGGCACCCACTGCTCGGAGAACAAGGAACTGCTGACCGACATCCTGCGCAAACGCTGGGGCTATGAGGGCATGGTGGTGACCGACTGGGGCGCAGTAAAAGACCGCGCCAAGGGCATCGCCGCCGGACAGGATCTGGAAATGCCCGGCGGAAGCGGCCGCGGCACAAACTCGATCCTTTCTGCCATCAAGGCAGGAACGCTCTCGGAGGAGGAGTTGAACGCTGCCGTCCGCAACCTGCTGCGGTTCGTGGATTCTGTGACCAAAACTGAAAACGCGAGCGCCGTATTTGACCGGGACGCAGACTACCGGATGGCAGTTTCTGTTGCAGAGAACTCTGCGGTTCTGCTGAAGAACGAAAAGGGCGTACTTCCTCTGGCAAAGGGCTGCAAGGCGGTGTTCCTTGGCGAATTTGCGCAGCACCCCCGGTATCAGGGCGGCGGCAGCAGCCATGTCAACAGTGCGAAGGTCAGCTGTGCGCTGGAGCACGCTCCCGGTGTAGCCTATGCACAGGGCTACCGCACCGATGAGGATACCGTTGATCCTGCGCTGGAACAGGCCGCCGTGGCTGCTGCTGCAGACGCAGAGGTCGCCGTGATCTTTGCCGGACTCCCGGAGCGGTACGAGAGCGAAGGCTACGACCGCACCACCCTTGCCATGCCGGAAAATCAGAATCATCTGATCGCCGCAGTCGCTGCGGTACAGCCGAATACCGTGGTCGTCCTGCACAACGGCTCTGCCATCGAAATGCCGTGGGTCAACGATGTCCCGGCTGTTCTGGAACTGTACCTTGCCGGTGACGGTGCCGGAGAAGCCGCCGTGAATCTGTTGTACGGCGCTGTCAACCCCAGCGGCAAGCTGGCAGAGACCTTCCCCCGGAGGCTGAGCGACACCCCGGCTTATCTTTCCTTCCCCGGCGAGCGGGAGACCAGCGTTTACTCTGAGGGCGTATTTGTCGGCTACCGCTACTACGACACCACGGAAGCAGATGTTCTGTTCCCCTTCGGTCATGGCCTTTCCTACACGACCTTTGAATACAGCGTACTCCGGCTGAGCCGCAGCACCGTCCGTGAGGGTGAAGAAGTGCAGGTCACCGTCACGGTAAAAAATACCGGCGCAGTCGCCGGCAAGGAAACGGTGCAGCTCTATGTAGCACCGCCCAAGGGTGAGCGTCACCGTCCGGTCCGGGAACTGAAAGGTTTTGCCAAGGTGTCCCTGCAGCCCGGTGAGAGCAAGGAGGTGCAGTTCACACTGGACAAGCGCAGCCTTGCCTATTATGAGCCGGAACTGCATGATTTCTATGCAGAAAGCGGCACTTACCAGATCTGCGTTGGTGCATCCAGCCGGGATCTGCGCCTGACCGGCTTGCTGGAATGGCAGGCAGCGCAGCCGCTGCCGGTACACTTTACCGCAGCCTCCACTCTGAAGCAGGTCATGACCCACCCGGTGGGTGCTGCCATCATCGGACCGATCCTGCAGCATATGGCCGCAGCCGCAGGCAGCGCCACCGGAAAAAAGGACGATGATGATTCTTCTCTGTCCATGATGATGGGAATCCAGCTCAACACGCTGATTGATTTCCACGTCCTGACCGAGGAGCAGCTGAACGGCATCCTGAGCCAGATCAATCAGGCGTAAGGCAGGGATTGCGCGATAAAATAAGTCCTACTCTCTCCACTTTATTGCCATAAATTTTCCAAAAACCTCTTGACGCATTCTACATACAGTGGTATTTTTCTTGTAAATCCCACTGCTTTTGTGGATTGGCCCAAAACCATCCACAAGATGTGGTCGTGTTCATTTTGAACACAGCCACAGAAAGTGGTTGGTTATCACCGTG
>OISB01000403.1_pt1 | contig 10300 bp, 9 predicted proteins | sample 1586381 | NCBI WGS metagenome assembly OISB01 (sample SAMN02675044, study PRJEB24791) | human gut metagenome, SKBSTL002 | isolation source: stool | host: Homo sapiens | place: USA
ACATCCCCAGGAAGTATGCGAAAATCATATTGTCCACAAAGATGGACTTTACAAACAAACTTAAATATTCCATATTCTTTTCGTTTTATAACGGGGATTAATTATTACTTTCCTGCAATTCTTTGTGTTTTGCACGTTGGTACCAAATGATACAAGCACAGATAATCAACGCCATAGGAGGCATCAACATCAAGCCGTTGTTCAGGTAGCCCAAGTCATAAACAGCCTGCGGGATAACCTGGAAGCCAAACAATGTACCGGCTCCCAGCAGTTCACGGAAGAATGCCACGATAATCAGGATTTTGGCATAACCCAATCCGTTACCGATACCATCCAGGAATGATTCCCAAGGACCGTTCATCATAGCAAACGCTTCCAGACGTCCCATCAGGATACAGTTTGTAATAATCAAACCTACATATACAGAAAGCTGCACACTTACATCGTATGCGAACGCTTTCAAAATTTCACTAACGATAGTTACCAATGCGGCAACAACCACCAACTGAACGATGATACGGATACGGTTGGGAATGGTGTTACGCAACAAGGAGATAACGAAGTTCGAGAAGGCTGTAATAATGGTTACGGAAAGACCCATCACGATAGCCGGTTCCAGCTGAGCCGTTACAGCCAGTGCAGAACAGATACCGAGCACCTGTACGGTGACAGGGTTATTCAAACCCAGCGGAGTTAAAAGAACTTCTCTATTCTTTTTAGAAAATAATGCGCTCATATTCTATTTACCCTCCTCTTATTTATTAGTTAAAAATGAATTGTACATGCTCAGGCAATCCTTAATCATCGCATCTACACCCTTAGAAGTGATAGTACCACCTGAGATACCGTCTACCTGATAATCGGGTTTTGCCACCTTGCCGTGTTTTTCAACACCCAAAGCTACAGTACCGTTTTCCATTACATGTTTGCCCAAGAACTGATCCTGGAACTTAGTAGTGGTGATTTCTGCACCCAGACCCGGAGTTTCTCCTTGATGAGAGAAGTAAACGCCGTATACAGTGTCTTTGTCATCATTCAATGCGATGTATCCCCAGATAGGTCCCCAAAGACCGGCACCATAAATAGGCAGCACATATTTGGTCTGACCATCCACGTCGCAAACGAATACATGAAGACGTCCGTTAGCGATTTCACCTTTATAAGAAGTCTGGAAAGCAGCATCGTTCTTTACCAAAGAACCGTCTGCCTGCATCAAATCGTCTTCTTTCACATATTTATCATATTCTGCATTCACATCTTTTACGTCATAAACGTTCAAAGCTGCCAGAATTTGTTTCTTTGTGTCCTGTTCTACATTCTGGTACTGTTTTTCTTTCAGAGAAGAAGACACGAATGCCAACAGGAATGCTACGATAACAACCATTATCGAAGCATAGATGATAGTATAACTATTACTATTAGTATTCATAATGTCCGATATTTTAGTTATTAGTTGATTTTAATCTGTTTTCGCGGGCTGTGATGTTCTTCTGTACGATACAGTAGTCAATCAGCGGAGCGAAGATGTTCATCAGCAGGATGGCAAGCATCATACCTTCGGGATAACCCGGATTCAACACACGGATAACGATAGCCATCACACCGATCAGGAAGCCGTAGATGAACTTACCCTTTTCCGTACGTGCGGAAGTCACAGGGTCGGTAGCCATGAACACGGCGCCGAAGCAGAAACCGCCCAATACGATGTGTTCGTACCAAGGCAACTGAGCCATCATGTTATCTGTAGAGCCGAATACATTGAAGATCAATCCCATCACGATACCACCGGCAAAGACAGAGAACATGGTCTTCCAACTTGCCACGCCTGTCCACAACAGGATGATGGCACCCAGTGCGATAGCGATAACGCTGGTTTCACCGATAGAACCCGGGATCAAACCTACAACCATATCCCACATGGTAGCGGGAGTACCGTTCACATTAATCAGTTCGCTTGCACCCGGAGCGGCTGTAGCAGCCTGTCCCAACATCGTAGCGCCGGTAAAACCGTCCACTACCTGTCCGCCACCGATACCGAAAATGCTGTCAGTGCTTACCCAAACGGCATCACCGGACATTTTGGTAGGATAAGCGAAGAACAAGAAAGCACGGGTAATCAATGCAGGGTTGAAGATATTCATACCTGTACCGCCGAATACTTCCTTAGCGAAGATAACAGAGAATGCTGTAGCGACAGCCAGAATCCACAACGGACATTCCACAGGAACGATCATCGGGATCAACAGACCGGATACCAGGAAACCTTCCTGAATTTCTTCGTTCTTCCATTGTGCCACCACAAATTCGATTCCCAGACCGACTACGTATGATACGATAATCTTAGGCAGAACAGCCAGGAAACCATAAATGAACTTTTCAAAGAAACCTGCCTCCTGGCCTACAGCCAAGAAGTGCTGGTAACCTACGTTGTACATACCGAACAACAGGGCCGGTATCAACGCAATAACCACCATTGACATGATACGCTTGCTGTCAATCGCATCATGAATGTGAACTCCTGTTTTCGAAGTGCTGTTGGGTACGAACAAGAATGTTTCGAAACCGTCGAACACCGAACGAAACGCGTGGAGTTTGCCGCCCTCTTCAAAGTTTGGCTTTATCTTGTCGAGATAATTTCTTAACGCTTTCATTAACTTTTAATTCTTAGTTTTTAATTATTTAGCACATTTCCTTGCGAAGCATGTCCAAGCCCTGACGCACGATGCGTTGCAATTCCAATTTGGAAGAGTCAACGAATTCACATACAGCGAAGTCTTCGGGAGCCACTTCGTAAATACCAAGTGCTTCCATGCGGTCAATATCGCCGGCAATGATAGCTTTAATTAAATATTCGGGGAAAATGCTCATCGGGAATACTTTGTCATACTCGCCGGACATGATCATGTGGCGTTCGCCACCTTTGATACGGGCATCCAGTGTGTATTCCTTGTTACCGCACAACCAGCTGAAATAACTGCGGTTGGCACTGTACTGATCGGTACGCGGCATGATAAAGCCCAGGAATTCGTGCCGGTCATCCCCTTCGGGAATCACAGTAAGACTTGTAGCGTGCGCACCCAGGAATCCGTTTGGCTTCACCAAAGTTCCGGTCAGCACGTTACCGTTAATGTAGCGTAAGTTTTTACCTCCGTTCACACGTCCTGCAAAAATATCTGTCAGCAAGGCTCCTACTTTCAGCTTGCAATAAGCCGGTTTCTTCACTTCCGAACCGGTCAGGGCGATAGTACGGGTAAGGTCTACGCGACCTGTGTTGAACAGGCGTCCGATGAAGATCACTTCTTCCGCACGGAGCGTCCAAACAGTTTCGCCTTTGTTGATAGGACTGATGTGGTTAATCTGAACGCCTACGTTTCCGGCGGGGTTAGGACCGTCGAAGGCAGTTACAGTTACATTTTTGGCGTTGGTCAGTGCAGGGCTCTTCTGCTCTACGCTGATATTCAGATACGTCTTTGCCATCTTTGCCAGTGCGTCCAGACCAGTCTGGAAATCTTTTTCCTGGCCTTTCAGAACAAATTCGAAATCAGCAGCCAATGGGTTAGTGTCAAATGCAGAAACAAAGATGCCTTTCGGCTTGGCATTCGGATCAGCCACCACGATGTAGGGGCGCTGGATAATGAATGAAAAAAGTCCGGCTTCCAGCAGGGCGGCTTTTACCTGCTCGCCTGTCAGAGTCGAAACATCCTTCTTTCCAAACTCTTCGTAGTCTTGCTCCTTTGCAGCTGCAATGGAGATGCTTAAGACTTTACGACGTTCGCCTCTCTCCACGCTGGTAACGACACCGCTTACCGGAGATACGAACTTCACTTCGGGGTGGTTCTTGTCAACAAACAATGTTCCCCCGGCCGTCACATATTCCTGTTCTTTGACCACGACTTTAGGAGTCACGCCATGAAAATCATCGGGCACTATCGCATAGATGTCCGGCTGCTTCACGTCAAAGAACTCCTGAGCAGGTTTCCCTTTCAGGTTGATGTTCAAGCCTTTGTGTAATTTAATCACATTTGCCATATTGGGTTATAAAAAATGGTTTTTAAATTTGAGCGCAAAAGTACAGAAAAAAAATGTGAAAAAAGAAAGAAATGGTGCTTATTATGGAAAAAATTCTGTAATAATAGAAACCTTTCTGAATGTATGTGCAAACTCAGGCAGATGCTCACTTTTTTTTTAGAACACAAATGACGCGAATGGCATAAATTTATCTTGATTTTTAATTTATGTCATTCGCGTCATTTGTGTTTCATTCCGGAAACACTTACAGTTTGACGGTCTTCACTTTGCCGGGAATGACGGTCAGGTGTACCGTGCCGTTGTTTTCTATATCCACCTCCTGGTAGCGGGCTTCCACCATCACTTTCCCGTCCAGTGCCATCACCCCCCACCGGCAGGCGCTCTCTTCAAAAGCACAATAAACGCCCACAGGAGGAAGAATCTTTCTGTATTTGGGAGGAACGATGATACGTTCCCCCAGTTTCAAGCCCCATTTCATGCCCATACGGTACGGAAGGGCATCTCTTATCTCCTCCAGCCTCTTCCGCCTTTTCGCTTCCTCGTTCCTTCTCTTCTGCCGGTCCGTTTCCTCCGCCCGCTGTCCGGCTTCCTCTTTCAGCTTCTTTACAGCCGTGTCGAAGTCCTGCTCACCGGGTTCGGGAAGGTTAGCGGCAATGTACCGCTTCCTCTTTCCTTTTTCCACATGGTAATACCTTCCGGCCCCGTCCATCACCACGATGCTCCGGTCGGCCAGACGACCGCAGCACCAATAAACTTCCTCGTCATCCCCTGCCAACAAGCAGGCGAACACATCAAACACCGTGGACCATACGGAATCCACCAGCTTGCAGGACTTCGGTACGCGATAATCCGGTATCTTCAAGTAATATTCATAAAAGCAGATGCTGTCTTTATGCAGCCCGTTCATGGAAGCGTATGCTTTTTTTGTACGGCTATGGAAAGTCTCCCCTACCCTCAGCAATTCCACACCGCCATAGGAAAACACCACCGGCAATAAAATCCCCATGGGGCGATGAACTACATACAAGCGGTCTATGATTTCCACAGCAACAGTGCGGATAATAAGAAAAATCATCCCGGCAAAGGCGTGGAACGTTCCGGCAAGGAGCCGGTACGAGCTTGTTTCCTCTCGTAGGACGAGGAAACGTTGATACGGAGGGAGATTAAAAATTGAGAATTTAAAGATGGCAGTTCATACCGGCTCTCCCAAGCAGGGACAGTGGGGACAGCAGGGACAGACCCCAATTTCTCACACACGCACGCGCGATATAATTAGGTGGGAAAATCATCTTTCCCCTGCCTTCCCACAGGATTATGTCCGGCCGGAACTTCTGAAAAAAAACGCACGACAGGGAGGATAACCGAAAGCACCGTCCTCATCAGACTCAAACGTTTCACCAAATAAGAAGTATCGGTAAGTGTGGACGGCAAGGGAATATATCACCCCACTTATCCTCCCTTTATAGGTACACGCATGCGTGTGTGAGGAAAAAAGGGGCTGTCCCCACTGTCCCCGTGTCCCCGTAAACTCCCTGCAATCCGCCAAGGGGTCAGAAGAGATCACACCGCACGGACGTGAAGTTATCTTTGCAATGTTCAAAGGAACTAGCCGTCACCCGTCACAAGATTACAAAAACTTTGGTACAAGATTCCGCGGATCTTGTACCAAGTTTCACCGGATATTGCAGCAGTGTGCACCTCTTTTCTTCGGACTCTGTTTCCTTTCTACATTTCATTCTTCTACTATTCACTTTTCGATATTGCGGGTTTCAGCACTGAAGTTCACCCCTATTTTAAAGAGCTTCCGTCCGTCCGAAGCAAAGGGAAGCGCGTAATGCTTGTCATGAATCTGTTGCAAAGCCTCCTCGGCCGTGCCGTCCAGCTTGTATTCCATCACATAGATAAGCTTGTCAGCCTGCAGGACAAGGTCAATGCGTCCTTTACTCGTATGATATTCCACTTGGGTATAGAAGCCGACAAGCTTGAATACGATGAAAAGCACATTCTCATAATGCAGTTCCTGTTCGCGGATCACTTCGTAGGTAGTATCCGCAAAGAAACTTTGCAGACGGCGGAAGAAGGAGTCATAATCACCGAAACGCACCTCACGGACAAATTTCTGAATCTCAAAGGGAGATTCCACCTTATTTACGTTCGCGTAAAAAGGGAGCAGGAAACGTACAAACCCCTCTTCCACTTCCCGGTTCGGAAAACCTAAACGGTACATTCCAAATTCTTCATCATATCCCTTTATAGTGAGGTGCCGCTCTGATAGAGCACCGGAATGGGATTGGTGGATTCCGAATCTATACTGTTCAGCACCTGGGAGTCCGTTTCCTCGTGGGCCATCCGTTCCAAGTCGTAATGATGCTTCTTCAGCAGTTTCACCAGATAGGTAGGAGTACCCGTCTCGAACCAATAACTGCCGAATTCCTTATATTTGAACGTATTGAGCAAACTAAACGGATTGTACATGCCGATAGAATGATGTGTAAAGTGATAGCCGTCATAATATGCTTTCAAATAGTCACAAAGCTTGTCGTATGACACTCCTCTCGCTTCAGCAAACTCATGCAGTTCGGCATCCAGATTATCATGCAGAATCTTATCCAGACTCTCCGGAGTATCATACTTCTCGATGTTCAGATCCAGATGCAGAACAGGATATCTGATCCAGTCCTTTTCCAGCTTCTCCATCGCCAGACCTTCAAACAACTCCTTCTTACCTTGAAAGTAAGCTTCCAAGGTAGAGATGAGCAGGCTCTTTCCGAAACGTCGCGGACGGCTCAGGAAGTAGTAACTTCCGGTCTTTACCATCTGGTACACCCAGGCCGTTTTATCAATATAGAAATAACCGTCCTGACGGATTTTCTCGAAATTCTAGATTCCGATGGGATATATTTTATTGCTCATACATTTTTCAATGCTTTATCATGATACTTATATCACTTCACCATTCATTATCATTTTTTGCTGTAGCATTCTGAAAAAAGTCTTTTTCCCGAATGAGCACTGCTTTATAAAGAAATTCGTACACGCCGTTACAGCTTATCAATTTCTTCTGGCGAAAGTCCGGCAATCCGGACAATATCCGCAATGGAAAAACCGTTCTCTTTCAGTTTACGGGCGATCTCCAAACGTCCCTTCAAACGTCCTTCCGCGACAGCCTGTTCACGGATATCATTTTCCACAATACGGCTCACGTTATAACGGTCCACCGCCTTATCATAAGCGATACGGTCACCCTCAGACAGGTGAGCCTTGGCGGCAAGGCGGTCAAGATGGCTGAAAACCTGTTCTTTCAGCGCATCGGGCATTCTGTTCCAGTTGTTCATATTCTTCAGTGCATACATTAGTTTATCGGATAAAGTAGAACATTCGTCCAGTTCCTTCGTAAAATAAGGAAACTGGAGATAAATCTGACGGAAATTCCGGTTCACCACACGACCGCTGTCCCGGTCGGAAACCACCGTGTCGGTACGGAACTTCCTTTCCAGACCGTCCTCCTTGAAATTCATCAGGAAAATGCCGTACACGGCAGGAAGCCTGTAACGGAGACCGTAAGAAGCCTCTTCTTCCCTGAGCAGACCGCAATCCCCCTCCAACGGAGTGTCGGGAACACATACCTCTTTAGAGGACGGATTCTCCATCTGGCGGCTCACCGCACGGCACACATAATAAAGCGTACGGTCCAGGAAATGGCTATGCCAACGATTCTGCATCTCCACTATGATGTACTCGCCCGTAGAGGTACGGCAGTAAAGGTCATAGATGATGCCCTTGTCGTGAATATTCTCCGAACGGTCCTCCTTGTCCAGAAACGTCAGGTCTTCAATGTGATGCTCACCCGACAGCAGTTCGTTAAGCAGGATTATCAGCAGATCCTTGCTGGCGGGCTGTCCGAAGATTATCTTGAAGCCGAGATCCGTGAAAGGGTTTACAAAGCGGGATGACATAATAAAGATGATTTTATGGTTTCTGACCGCAAAGAAACGAATTCTATCTGGAAATTCCTATGAATGAGCGCTTTTTATTATATCAGAGATCTAACTTGACTTTGGGGTTCTCTTACGAAGAGATTCCCATTTTTTATTATACCTAAATATGCAAGAAACACCTTTCTGCAAGCCTATTATACAATAACTCATCACTGCAACAAACCTATTTTCCCTATTATGTTTCTTTTTGCAAGAGAGAAGTAAAAATGACAGACATACACAATGCCTTAGAATAAAAAAACGGACTGTACAGTCTTTCTTTTCTGTACAGTCCGCTTAAATTATATACAATGTAGAGAGATAACGCTTATTCTTCGTCAGCAAACATCGGGTCCCATGCCGGAAGACGGATTGGTTTCTGTTTTAAAATATCCAGCACCTTGGCAGGAACATATTTCTTTTCTGCCACCACACGGAACATATATTCATCAAACCATTTATCTGTCATGATAAGGTGTCCTCTGTATCCACTGGCACTGCCCCAACTGTTTTCCACCATCCATTTTTTCGGCTTTCCCGCTTTATCCAAGTCCACCGCCATCAAGGTCATGGCATGGCTGCTGCCACTGGAGAAAGTTTGGATACGTTGTTTCTTGTCCATGCCGAAAGTAGTTCCCATCAATGATTCGTAATCATAATTATCAGGGTCCAGCAAGCCACGTTTACTATCAAGGAACTTGCCTACATCACAAGAAAAATACATCATGGTACTGTCCTTGATGGAAGCTATGGCTATTTCTTTAATATCCTCTATCGGCAAGTTTACATAAGTCCAATTCTTGCCATCATAACGGTGACGGTCAAAATCTATTTCATAACATTTATAAAACTCGCGGCTGGGATCATTCATCAGCATTACATAGTTATTGGTCAAATCATTTCCCAAAAACTCTTTATAGAAAGACACCGGAGTATATTCTTTCGCTTCCCCACCCTTCAGACTCCATGTAAAGGTGGAAACAGGTTCGCCAAGGGTCAGCACCAGCATACGATAAACCGTTCCCAGCATTTCTGTCTTTTTCTTTTCCAGTTCGGCCGGCTTCGCTCCGGTAGCGGCGGCTTCGCGTAGTTGTAAACCAAATTCCTTCAGTTTCAGTCCTATCAGACTACTCATCTTTCCGGTATTCTCACTGCTGAAAGTTTCCACCATTGCACTCTTGGGGACCAGTCCGTATTTCTCTATAATATCCGATACTCCTGTGAATTGTCCCCCATCGCTTAAGGGATGCTTGAACAGCCATTCCACCATTTTATCGTTCATAGGCTTGTCGCTGGTGTCGATGACGCCTTGAAGGAAAAGGTTGGCCTTTTCCAGTTGGTCGAAAAAGAAAGGATAGGTTTGCGAGAATTCGAAAGAACCCAGATGGTATTTATCGATGGCTTTGGCACGCATTACGTTCAGGCCGGTGAAGAGCCAGCAGCGTCCGGACGATTTCTGGTCGGTGATCCCCTTGGAGTTCACTTTGACAGAAAAATGTGTATCCATCCCCTTCAGGTTATCCTGGTTGAGAGCCAGTTTACGGATGTCGTTGCTGCCGATAGCGTTGCGGATAGCTTTGTCGGCAGACGTATTCTGGTAACTCTGTTTGATTTGCTGCATCATAGCGTCACTGATGCCTCCTTTCGCGTCTTGTGCCTGTGCCGAGTAGCAGAGGGCACAGAAAACAAAAACTGGTAAGATTCGTTTATTCATTATAGATAATTCGTTAAGTTACTTTGCCGGTATGCTAATAGATAGACGTGTCGTGTTTATGTTTGCCGCACCGGATATTAGCATATTGGCAAATTGGTTTTACATATATTATTTGGCAAAAATACAATTCTTTTTTAGATTTATTATCTAAGAATATCAAAACTAATTGGAATAAAAGAGTTTTCTTTGCAGTCAAATTCCTCACAGAGAAATTATGAAGAAATATATAATAGGAATATTGATGATGCTTCCATCCATCAATATGATGTCAGCCGCGGCTAACAGTACGGCAGTAAAGAGCGATGTAGATATTGAAGACATCCCGTCAGATACCATTCCTGCCCTTTCAAAGCGCGAGTTGCGCCGCCAGCGTGTAGCAAAACGAAATTTGCACTATAACATATTAGGTGGTCCCAGCTACACACCGGACTTCGGTGTATTGGTAGGCGGTAGTGCCTTGATGACGTTCCGGATGAATCCGAGTGATACCACCCAACGACGTTCGGTAGTGCCAGTGGCCATTGCCTTGATGTTCAAAGGTGGGCTGAACTTAATGACAAAACCACAACTTTTTTTTAAA